>Ga0233431_1000934_pt1 | contig 56185 bp, 60 predicted proteins | sample SI_118_April2016_FD_179867 | JGI IMG/M metagenome (GOLD analysis project Ga0233431, IMG submission 179867) | Seawater microbial communities from Saanich Inlet, British Columbia, Canada - SI_118_April2016_200_MG | ecosystem: Environmental > Aquatic > Marine > Inlet | place: Canada: British...
GGAGTTGTATCCCATTGTCCCTACCATTGTTGCGCGCGTGTAGCCCAGCAGATTCGGGGCATACAGACCTATCGTTGCCTACACCTTCCTCCCCCTTTCGGAGGCAGTCCTCACATTGTGCTCATTCCTTCCATAGAAGATGCTAGCAAATGTGAGCATAGGTCTCGTTCGTTTTACGACTTAACGTAACACCTTACGGCACGAACTGACGACGGCCATGCACCACCTCTCGGCTTGTCAGGTAAAACCTTCAATCTGACCTTCATACTGCCGTCGCTGCTGGTGAGATTCTCTGCGTATAGTTAGATTAAACCGCACGCCGCACTCCTTGTAGCGAGCCCCCGCCAATTCCTTTAAGTTTCGGTCTTGCGACTATACTTCCCAGGCGGCGAGCTTAACACCTTCGTTTAGGCGCTGCACATCCTCGAAGAAAATGCAACACCCAGCTCGCAGCGTTTACAGCTAGGACTACTCGGGTATCTAATCCGTTTTGCTCCCCTAGCCTTCGTTCCTGACCGTCGGATCCGTTCTAGTTAGAAGCCTTCGCCATTGGTGGTCCTCCAAGGATTATAGCATTTTACCGCTCCCCATGGAATACCTCTAACTCCTCCCGGTCCCAAGTTAAACAGTATTTCTTGCACGTTGTTTGGTTAAGCCAAACAATTTCACAAGAAACTTATCAAACCGGCTACGAACGCTTTAGGCCCAATAAACATGGTTACCACTTGTGGCGCTGGTGTTACCGCGGCGGCTGGCACCAGTCTTACCCACCACTTATTCGCCAAGCTATTTACACTTGGCAAAAGCCTTACCATAAGCAAAGCACTTGGGATACCCTTATCACGCTTTCGCGCATTGTAAAGTTTCCGTGACTGCTGCACCCCTTAGGGCTAGGACCAGTATCTCAGTGTCCTTCTTGGGGCTAAGACTCTCATCTCCCCTACTGATCGTCGGTTTGGTGAGCCGTTACCTCACCAACAGCCTAATCAGCCGCCGACTCACCTTTGGACCGTAATGTTTCATGGAAAGAGCATTCCAGCACCAATCCACTATTCGGTTTTAGCCTCAGTTTCCCAAGGTTATCCCGAATCCAAAGTCAGATTATCGACGTGTTACTAAGCCTTATGCCGGTGTTCCGAAGAACCCCTGGACTTGCATGTCTAATTCGTATCCCAATAGCAGTAACCTCCCGCAGGATCAACGGGAACTAACTGTCGCAAAAATATTGGTTTTAATAGGACTCTACTAAATTTTGCTTTGTCTATACCTACATCATACAAGATCATAACATCAAGTACTCATTATTTACATACTTCAGAAGAAGATTCTTCATCACTGCATGTGGAAAAATAGGTGAAGTACTCGCTTTATAAACATTGCTATCTGTTCTTTCGCTTTCGCTTCTCTTTGTTCATCTTTTTACGTTGCCACTTCCAACGCATTTGTCTTTTTTTCTTCCAACGTCTTGAACTTCTTTTCACTTTTAATTCACCTATGTGTAACAGAGAGGGCAAAGCAGGTATATTTAAAGATTGCGTTTAGAAATAGAAAATTAAAACTCATTTCTAGGTTGTAAGTCACCTAATTCAACTTTAACTCCAAAGAACTCTTCTAAATTTTAATTTCTTTTAAGTAATCATCTCTAAACATACAGGAAAATTTATCCAACCTTTCCATTGACTCCACATTTCTAAGATTAGATATTGGTTTTTCTATAAATTTAATATCTTTTTTTACTTTTTCCCTCGCTTTCTTATTAGTTTTTAAGATAAAAATATAAAATTTGTTTTTAACCATATTTCCTTTATTTTCACCTAGACCTCTAGTTGCATCAATTTTTACTGCTTTTATTTCATAGTTACAACCATAAATTTTAGCTAGAATTTTAGTAAGTTTTGGATACCTTTTAGCTTTACCCTCTTGAATTTTTTTATCATAGTACATAATAATTCCTCCCTTTCTATTAAGAAGGGATCTTAACATGGATAAAGGATGTGCCTTATTCCCGCTTACAGGTTCGTAAGAAAAAGTCCAATCATATTGAAGAGCTTTTTTTGGGAGCAATGCAAAATTACATTTTATGAACTTATTGAATTTAACTCTTTTCTTAACATAACTAATAAAATATTGGGAATATTCGTTATAATCTACTTTACATCCTTGTTCCATTATGGCCCTTGCCCAATCTCCGTGATTTCCAGCTACGGCCAAGATCTTATCTCCTTTAGTTATTCCCAATTTTTTTAATAGATATTTATCTTGAGGGATTGTACTTTGATTAAGTGGTCTAGAACTATAGCCCTCTTTTAAAGGAATATATCCTGGTTTCCAAATATGTTCATTCTCAAATATTTTTTTAAGCCAAGGAATTTTATATTTTGTCATTGTTTTAATACATTACTACAAATTCTTCACATATCTTCTTAATTTTATAGGGTATTTAATAATCTTTCTAAAAAATAAAATATGCTCCCACCAAGCTTTTAGAATAAATAAAATGTCCCTTTATTTCTATATCGTTTTAATGTTATGTAAAAATTTATATAACTTATTCTCCTTAATTAATCATAAGAAAATGAAAAAACTAAATCGTATTTACATTGTGGGCCCCCAAGGATCTGGAAAATCAACTATAGCAAACTTATTGGCCAAAAAAATCAAAACAAAAAATTACGACCTTGATGATATTATCAAGGATAAATATGGAAAAAGAAGAAATGATTCTGAATTAAAAAATATGTTATCTGTGGTTACTGCTCGAAAAAAATGGGTTATAGAGGGAATTTTTGGAGGATGGACTGCAAAAGCTTTTGAAAAATCTGATTTAATTATCTTGCTAAATTTAAACTACAATATCCTTGTTGCAAATTTAATTAAGAGATATTACAAATCAAAATTTACAGACAATAAAAGAGGCATTAATCTAAAAACCACGTGGAAACTAATCAAGCATGTTAAATTATATCGAACAAGATATCATCCAAAGAGTTATGCTGGACATATGGAATTAATCAATAAGTATAAATCAAAATTTATTGAAATAAAAACAAGAAAAGATTTGGAAGATTTTCTAGATACTCTGAAATAAGAAATATGCTCCCGCCGGGATTCGAACCCGGGTTTCTGCCTTACTCCGTGCCTTGAACAAACTTTCAAAGTTCACTCGAAAGGGTTACGCCATATGAAAAAACAATCATACGTCAGCGTCCTGGGCCGGACTAGACTACAGGAGCATAGAACCTTAAGGAAGGTGGTTCATTTATAAAATTAACTAAATATGTTGACAAGGACATACGTTTGATTTATAAAATTAAAATTCCAAATTCATTATTATGATTAAATTAGATTTATCAGGCGTAAGATATAGTTGGAGAGATAAAGAAAAGAAGATAAAACTTCCCAAAGTTTTAACACCAGAGTTAGCAGAAGATATGGGAATTCATATTGGAGATGGATCTTTATACAAATGCAATCCCAAAAGAACAAGTTATGAATTTAAGTATGCATCTAACACCAACGAAAGAAATTATTTAATGCATATTTTGAATATAAAAAAGAAATTATACAGATTAAATAAATATAAAATTAAACAGAGAAACAACGAACTAAACCTAATATTCAATTCATTAGCCATTGCGACGTTCTATACAAATAGTTTAGGAATTCCAAGTGGAAGCAAATTATATACATCAAAGGTTCCAAAAATAATTAAAGAATCAAAAGAAAAAGAATTAATTGCATCTTTCATAAGAGGGGTTGTAGATACAGATTTTTATTTCTGTTTTAAAAATAAATATGGAAAACCTTATCCAATTCTCCAAGGAATGTTTGCAAGTAAAGAGTTAGTAAAAGATCTCGGCGAATTATTTGACCATTTGGGAATAAAAAACAACATAAGGTTAGATATCTCTAAATTTGATAAAAGATCAAACAGATCATACAATACAAATGAAGTCACAATCTGTGGTTGGAAGAGAGTTGGCCAATATATTAGTCAAATAGGATTCAGTAACCCAAAAAACATAGAAAGAATAAAAATGAGCCCGCCCGGATTTGAACCGGGGACCGTTCACCAAGCATAAGAATACCTTTCTGCTTTCTGGTGTTCCTAGATAGCTAGGTTGTTAGCTTAGCCTTCATATAAGACTTACACTCGACTTTGATAGCCAATCAGTGCTCTAACCAGACTAAGCTACGGGCTCCTAAGGAAAACTGACCAAAAATTATTATTTAAACCTTTCTCTTTAACTTAATTTAATCTTTCTTTGCAAAAATAGTATACTCAACCAAATTACACCAAAACCAGAATCGAGCATCAACAATCCAGCTCTTGAAATACCAACACTGCCAACAGAATTACTAATAAAATTAATAGAAATAAAATCAAGCAATGGCCAAAATAAAGTAACACCCATCGGCCAAAACATATCAACAACTATGTGACTAAATATTCCCAATGCAAATAACCAAGAATATTTTTCCAAGTTCATAAACTTCAAAACAAAATAACAAACAATAAATGCAACAGCAAGAAAAAATATAGAATGAGTTAATGTTCTATGTATACCGCTGTTAAAAACAAAATCAAACAAATAATCTATATCTGGCAACAAAGAACCAAACAGTAAAATTCCCCAAGATAAGTCAGACAATTTTCTACCTCGAATATTTCCAACAAATAACCCAACCAGCCACCCAATAAATAAATGTCCAAAAGCAAACATAAAAAGAGAAAACTAAAAACAATTAAAAGGATTATGCAACTTCACCTAATTGTAACCTAAGTAATACTTGCAACTTCTGTAACTTATCTTCCTCCTTTATCACATCTTTCTCCTTCAATATTTTTAATATATTATCTTGATAACCTGTGTATAACTTAGAACGAAATTCTCTAGCTTTCTTTTTTGGAGATTCCACTTCATGAAGAGAATGATTGTCGTACTCACTATACCAATCACAATATCCAGCAACGATTCCGAATAGAGAAGAAATTGCATAAAATCCTGGAGAAAGATTCACAGTACCATCAGCCAAATCTGGAACGAAAGCAAATAACAAACCACTCAAACTAAGGCCAGCAACAGCTCCTGCATGTTTAAGGCCCCTAGAAAAGAGATACTTTCCAGTACCAGGTCTTGAATTATTAGAAAGACCAGATTCTCTACTGAATTCAACCAAATTTTCTTCTAGTTCAAACCTTTCATCAGAATTTTTCACAAGAGAATTACACATATCACCCAAATTAAAACCGTTTCTAGAATAATGTAAGCTATGAATCATGCAAAATCAAGAAATCAGAGAATATTATAAAATTATCTAAATAATCCTGCCTATCATCATACCGGTTAATTTAGAAAGTCCACTGTCTTCATTTTGTACACCCAATGCCCTATCTATCTCAACAACACCACCATCACCAGTATAAATATTAAAAACGGCATAACTCTCAGAACTCATTTTTTCAGAAGAAACTTTAAAATGATACCACTTAAACTCATCACTCAATTCACCAGCTGCAATTTTAGTGTTCCCCGGACCCCATATTTCAAAATTAGTATTACCTTCACCACTCTTTCTCATATACAAAGATAATAGATTTAATTTATTTCTCCATTCTATAAATAAATAAGAGTCTTCACTACGTGCAGGAATACTTGTCTCTTTCAACTCCAAAACATTTCCATCTTTTTCAGATAAGAGATATACAACATCTTCCTTAAATTGACGATCTTCAGCAGACAAAAGTACAGCAACCAGTGGTCCCTCTGCCTCATTCAAAGTTTCAATTTCAATTTCTCCAGTAATAGCACCACCCGTAACAGATTCAAAATGAAAATCTCTAAGTGCCTGAGCGGCTCCAAAAACAACAACTAGAACAACCATACCAACTATAATAAAATTAGTCCTATATCCCATATTCTTGAATTGATATTAATAATATAAATAACTTTTGTTTTAAATTAGCAACAATATTTAGCCAAAAAATTGATTAAAGAAAGGAATCAAACCTTCATAACTATCAACTTGATAGGCATAAATCTCGGATACAGTTGAAGGACTTGCTATATAATCTTTTAAGAATTCATGATCTACAACATTTCCAACAGCAATTGTAATAACTTTAATCCCCAATTCATTCTTCAGTATCATAGCTAAATGACAAGAGCACCCCAAGTCTTCATCAACTGAATTTATAGCTTCACACTCTTCAGTTATAACTGAACAGCTGGAATCACCACTATCTACATTACTAGACATAATAATAACTGTATAATCTGGATGGACTGAATCATCTCTATCTAAGTAATAATGTTCTGGTTGACAAGCAGGTTCATCAAAAGAGAGTAAACAATAATTACTGAACAATGCTCGTGGAAGATTAGCGTCTCTACTTCCAAAACTACCCCCAAATGCAAGTCCATTAACTAAATCATTTACAAAATCATGGAGATTGTAGGCATCAAAACCCAAACTAAAATAAATATAATTATTATAAGCAAATCCAACGAGACTCATCCAAGTACCATCTTCACTCAAACTTAAATGATCAACAAAAGAATTAATTGCATTTCTTATTTCAGTGCTATGATCAATATCAGGTAAATCATAAACACCATCGCCCTGCTCAAAAGTAAGACTTACATCACCATCAGTAAAATCAATAAAACCATACTCACAACAACAGTTAGGTCCAGTATCCCCACCACATTCAGCAGGATGAGTATATTCAGTACATGATTCTGTTACAAAGGGATCATAATTCAGGGCATTAACATCTGTACAACCATAAGTAGCATCAAAAAAACCAGTTCCTGAAAGAGGGATGTTAAGCAAACCACCCGGAGCATTACTGGAAATAATAAGATTATCGGAAACATAACCTTCATCAACTGGAGAAAAAGTTACTATAACTCTTTCAGAATCTCCACTAGGAATATCAAAAGAATACTGGGGAACAAAAGAGAATACATCTTCACTGTTAGAAATACCACTAATTGTTAAAATACCATCACCATCATTTACAATAACTAAATCTAACTCTGAAGATTGGCCAACAACTTCACCCCCAAACTTCAATTCATTGGGATAAACAAACATAGAAATACTTCCCTCAATAATACTTTCACCAACAAGACTAACATCTGTATAATGATCTTCCGATGGGCTACTATTGCTGTGTATAACTAAATCATTTACAAAAATATCTTCTTCAGTTGGAGCAAAAGTTACAGCTACATCTTCAAATTCACCACTTAAGATATCAAAACTACCCGAATCTTCAATAGTAAAAGGATTTCCAGGGTCAGAAATGCTATGGATATTCAAAGTACCAGTTCCAACATTTTTTATTCTCATCTGTTTTGTAAGAAATTCCAAGACATAAACATCTCCAAAATCTAAAACAGGTTCAACAAATATAGTCGGCACATCTGCTAAAATACCATTCCCAAGAAGATCCACTTCAACGCTAGGATGATCACCATCACTACTATAAACTGTAAGAGTGCCAGAGTATCCAGTTTCTTCTCGAGGTCTAAATGACACACCAACAGATATTGATCCACCTACTGGAATGTTATCTTGATAAGCTCCAACAATGAATACGTTTTGATCACTAATTATATTGTCAATCTGTAAATTAGCATTACCACTATTTGAGATAGTTATAATCTCTGTAACAATTTCTTCAATTATAACATTTCCATAATCTATATTCTGAGGAGTAACAGAAATCTCAGGATCTCCACCCCCAATTTCTTCATGACAGTCTTCAATTAAATCAGCATTTACTCCAATTGGTCCAGGAGAACAATCACCGACGCCGTCAACAGCCAAAACAAAAATTAATTCTTCAATATCTAAAATTCCAAATTCAGTAAGATCTAAATCAAAATTCATTCTAACATATGACTCTAAAAAATAATCTTCATCTTCAAAAATTTCAGACTCAGAAGAACTAGAAACAACAATTCTTAGATTAGGGATATCAACAGAACCTCTATTTTTAAGAGAAACTCTTAATGTGTTGCTATCTACATAACAAAGATTAGTTTCAATATTGATATCGCTGGAACAAATAAGGGCATTGTAAGCATCCTCAACAACATCTTCAGTTTGATCACTTAAAAAATCTCCAGAAAAAGCCCAAACTATAACTGCAATAATAACTGCAAGACCAATCAATAAAACAGTAGCAATTAACGGATTAACACCTCTTTTATCAATGTGCTAAAATCCATTTAACAATTTAAATAAGTTTCTACTTTTACAACAATTTTAAATAAAGAAAGAAACACAAAGAGAAGATGAATTGCCTAGGTATAGAAGCAACAGCACACACTTTTGGAATTGGAATAGTAAACGAGAAAAAAATACTATCAAACGTTAAAGATAGTTATACAACTGAAAAAGGGGGAATAATTCCAACAGAAGCAGCAAACCATCATAAAAGAGTAAAGGAAAAAGTTCTACAAGATTCTTTAAATGAAGCAAAATTAAAAATAGAAGATATAGACTTAATTGCTTTCTCAAATGCTCCAGGAATGGCTCCATGTCTTAGAGAAGGAATGGATTTAACAAAAGAACTTTCTAAAAAATATAAAATACCAATAATTCCAGTACATCATTCAGTTGCACACATAGAAGTTGGTAAATTAGTAACAGGTGCAAAAGATCCTGCTTTACTTTATGCTTCAGGTGCAAATACACAAATCATTGCATTTGAAGGTGGAAAATATAGAGTTTTTGGAGAAACTTTAGACCAGGGTATTGGAAATTTCATAGATGCATTTGCACGTTATGTAGGTTTAGGTTTTCCTGGTGGCCCAAAAATAAATGAACTAGCAAACAAATCTAAAAATTTAATCGAACTTCCTTATTCTGTAAAAGGAATGGATTTGGCATTCTCAGGAATACTAACAAAACTAAAACAACTTTATGATTCTAAAAAATACAAACTAGAAGATTTATCATATTCATTACAAGAAACTGCATTTGCAATGTTACTAGAAGTTTCAGAAAGAGCAATGGCACACACAGACAAAAAAGAACTTTTGCTTGGTGGCGGAGTAGCGTGCAACACAAGACTAAAAGAAATGTCAGAAATAATGTGCAAAGAAAGGGGTGCAAAATGTTTCATACCTCCAAATCCAGTTCTAGTTGACAATGGAGCAATGATTGCTGTTGCAGGCCTAAAATACTTTGACAAAAAGAAAAAATATGAAATAGATATTAATCCTTATCAGAGAATTGATCAAGTAGAGTTTAATTAACTTTTTTATCTAGCGTACTCAAATATTTTTCTAATTTACCCAAATAAGTCTCCTTTTTATTTTTGTATTTTGTGTAATTTACTCTAAGATTATATGTATCATGAATAATGTGATTTTTATTTTTAATTAAGACATCCAATTCTTTCCAAGTTCTAGGAACTGTTTTTTTATCTAGTTCCAAGTCTAGTTCAACTAAATAAAATACTTGTTTTATGAGATCTCCAAATCCCAATTTTTTTTTCGTTTTATCTAAATACATAGGAATAAAAACAGCCCTAAATGCTTTTAGTCTAGATTTAAACAATATTTCAATATCCCTCATCTTATAATCATCTTTTTTTAAATTAAGTCCATAAATCAATTCATATCGGTCTAAATATCTAACAAATAAATCTGGGCTAGCCCTTATTTTTCCACCCCTAACTCTTTTATTCTCTTTTAACTCCTCTATCGAATAAGCAGATATATTTAATGGGGGAACACATATGTTTCTATTTTTTCCATCAAATTCCTTAATTTTTTCTAAATAAGAATTATCTTTTATTACTACAACAAAATCAACATCACTATCTTTATTCATTTGTCTTAATGGAAAACTCCCCTTCACGTAAATACTTATAATAGTATTTTTGGGCAATATCTCAAAAATAGATTTGAATCCAAAATTTAGTGTTTTAAAAGCTTTAATTTCAAGATCTGAAACCTCTTTCCATTTTTCCCAAAATTTATTTTTTATTTCCAATTTACTTAGTCTTAATTTCAACTATATCTAAATTATTCAGAACATGTTCACGACCAATTACTTTCTTAGTCTTAACATCAATTGCTTTAATGAAACCTTTTCCAATATCAGTATGCAATCTAAATGCAAAATCAATTGCAGTTGTACCCTTTGGCATCAAAAAACAATCGGGAATAACATTACCTTTAGAATCTTCCAATTTAGAAACACCACCTGGATGAATTGCAATATATCTCAAAATATCAAACACAACTGTGTTCAAAACTTTCTGCAAACCACTTCCAGAATTCTTTCTCAAAACATTATCTCTAATAAATTCTAAAGCATAAGTTTGTTTATCACTCAAACCTTCTTTGAAATTAAAATTATTTTCACCGGAGATGTAATCAATTAATTCTTTCTTACCAGCTTCTTTCAATGCCAACTCAGAATCTGAACTACAACCAATGATAGAATAATTAGGAAATTCTTTCTTTAATATTTCTAAATTCTTTTCAGAACCTTCAACATCAATTTTATTTGCAGCAATTATAATTGGTTTACTTAACTCTCTTAACCTTGTAGCCAATTTCCCTAAAGTGTTTTTATCCCAACCAGAAACATTGTTATCAAAATCTTTTATTGAATCTTTAACCATGTCTTCAGTTACTTTCAAACCAGATAATTGTTTAGCAATTTCTTTATGAATTTCTTTTCCGCTAGCCAAAGATCTTGCAAATTTCTCCCAACCCTTTTTAATAATTCTCAAATACCACATATCTAATTCAAACTCTAAAAATCTAATATCTTCAGAAGGATTATAACTCAAAGCTTCAACAGATTCACCTTTCTCATTAGTACTTCCGGAAACATCAATAACATGAATTAAAGCATCTGCTTGATTTAAATCATCTAAAAACTGATTACCCATTCCCTTTCCTTCATGTGCACCTGGAACCAAACCGGCAACGTCTAAAAGTTCAACGGGAACAAATCTATTATCTCCCTGAACAAAACCTTCCCTAGGATTAGCTGTTTTACCAAACTCTTTAGCAACATCCTTTATTTTTACATAACCCATACCATGGTTTGGTTTTATAGTTACAAAAGGATAATTAGCAATCTCAATATCAGAAAGAGTCATAGCTTTAAAAAAAGTCGATTTCCCTACATTAGCTTTCCCTACTATTCCTATAAGCATTTTTTACACCATAAATATAGTTATTTTCATTAAACTTACTAACTATACAGATTTTATCATCCTTTAATAAATTTTTGATATGATACCTAACTCCTTGCCTAGTCATTTTAATTAATTTAGCAATCTCATTTACAGTTAAACTCTTATTCTCCATCAATTTCAATATTATTTCTTTATTTCCTTTTGTCCTAATTATTTTCCTTTCCTTTATTAAGAAAGAATGTCTCATTTGATCCCCTTTATATCCCAAATCTATTTCAGGATATTTTCCATTTAATTCTAAAAAATCGTCATACAACTTTTCCATACCTTCTCTTAAAATATACAAATATCCATATTCTTTATTAAAAGTAATACAACAATCATAATCAAGATCACTACATAATATTTTCAAGTCAGCCACTAATTTCTTATTTTTTAACCCAATAACTATATCTGTGGAATCCACATATCCATCATCTATGATAAGCCCAATTAAAAACGATATTTTTTCTTCCTTTGATGAATTAAACAACAATTTAGGTATTCTAGCTTTTTTTGATAAAGAATCGCTAAAAGTTACTCCATAAATTTTACATAGTGCTTCAGAACATGAGGCAGGACAATAAGGTCTTGTAGAATTATCAGAATATCCTTTTTTAAAATTAATTTCACCAAAAGCAGATTTCAATTTTGTAATATATGAATTTCTATAAATTCCATCAAATTGTCTATATCCAAAATAAGGTAATCTATCTTTAGGTCTAATTGGAGTACCATCGCCAATATGGTGTGCAAATAAAATTGAAGTAAAAACATTTCTAGAAAAAGGCAATTTAGGAGAACTGATATTGTTTATCCCATTACTAGTTTTATATGAAATAATATAATCATAAATTTTATCTTTATTTATTTTTAACATATCCATTATTTTCATAATTAGTCTTAAAGGAATAAAATTATTCTTAAAATATTTATACTTCAAAATATTAGAAAAAGAGAAAAAACTATAATCTTCTATTTTGGCCAAATTATATAATTTTCTTTTGGTCAATCTATAAGATTTCATTCTATTTTTTATCAAAGAATGCAAATCCAATTTCAACTTAACAGATACAGTCTTCAAATCCCATAAATGAACCACCATAATAAATTATAGAAAATTTGGTTTATATACTTCGCGCGCGCGCATGTCAAGCTGTCAAGAAAACAATTCCGATTAACACAAAAGAACTAAAATAACTCTAATTAAAAAAATTTGATTTAGAAAAAACTACATGCTCCAAGTCCATCCAGAGTTATAACCCCACGCCAGAAAAAAGAAAATAATGAAAAGAATTGGAATCAAAACTACGGTTATAACAACTTTTTGCCAAAGTTTTAACTTTGTATAATTAACTAACCCAAAAACAATACAACCAAATCCAACTAAATTTAAAAAAATGGCCAAAATTACAATAGTAGTATGTCCTCCGACAAACCAGGACGAGATTAAAAGGGCCACCCCAATCAACATCAATAAAACGTTTAATGTTCCTTTATTCATGCAAATCAAACAATATGTGTGTATTTAAACCTTTTTATAAGCGGCTAATCTAGAAAAACTTTCTCAAAAAACTAAAGAACTTAGAAAAGGCAGAAACATCATTATCAGTACTAGCACCAGTATAGTCACCAGTTATCATAGTGTCGAGTTTCTCAGGTCCTTCTTCTTCAATCTGCCCAATAACACCGCCATCAACTTCAACTAAATTATCACTAGGATTAGAATCCAATTCATCAGAAATAATTTCAATAGAATATTTACCATCTATCTTATCACCGACATCAATCTCTACAGACTTACCAGGTTCTAAAAAATAATCTACATCACTAATAGTTTCAAAATCAGGAGATTCTATTTTAGCTTTAAAATAAGTTCCTAGGGTTCCAGAGTTCCTAATAAGTATAGAAGTACCAGAAAGCTTATTTCTGACAGATACAACTTTTAAATCCGGAGATAAAGGCTCTTCACTTTCAGTCAAACATGCACCATCTCTACAACCATTAGCACAAACATACCAAGAACCATCACAATAACTACTTGAACTGCAGGAATACTCCATCAAAGTTAAACCATCTTCACTACAATAATCTTCAAAGAAACCATCCTTAGTGGTTCCATCTGCTTTTCCTTTACAAATACCTTTTTTATAGTAATTTAAATTATTATCAACAAAATCAGAACAGGCCGGAACATATGAACCCATATCATCACTAGAAGAACTAGATGGGCTACTTGAAGCAGGATCTATTGATTCTCCAACTGAGGGCTCATCAACCACAATTTCTTCCTCTTCAACTGTTTTTTCAACATCAGCAGTTTCATCAACAACTACTGTTTCTTCCTTTTCAACTTCAATTTTAGTGGTTTCTGGAACATCTATCTTATCAAAACTATCAACTTTATCTTCAGTAACAGAGAATATGGCATTACCTGTCAAAGAAATAAATCCACCAACAAATTCCTTTGCACCTTGTGTTAAATCTTCAAAAGAATAAAAACCCATTGCTGAAACGGCTACGACTAAAAACAATGCTACAAATATCAACCTCTTCATATAATAAAAATTTACTATGAATATTATAAATTTTTCTATTCTAACATGATATTATCAATCAAAGGATCACCAGTCTTTTCAAGCGTAATCTTCTTAATTTTAGTAGTTTCATACCTCATAGCCAAAATAAAATTTCTAAGGAAGATTGCCTTGGTCTTTTCCTCAACATTAAGCAAAAAGTTCAATCTCTCTAAAAAATCCAATGTAGTACCATCATCACAAACATTCAGAAAAAAAGTTTCTTCCATTATTCCGGAATTTCCTTCGGTTCTAATTCCCTTTCACCTCTTTTACGTACATATTCCTCAAGTAGAACTAAACCACGAGCCAGATCTTTATTTTGATTTACAACACTATTCAATCTTCTAGCCAGATTCTCAACATTTCTAGTTTCCCCTTCTTTTATTTTATCAATATTTCCAGCAGCCCTGTCAAATAAATTAACCATAGTATCTATTTTTTTATTCAAAGCATTGTTAGATTCAACTAAAGCCAAAATTGTTCTCTGCAAATCAACACTACTCTCAACCAACAAATCAGTCTTGGTAGAACTAACTTTTTTAACAGAAGTCTTTTTCTTAACAGTCTTTTTCTTAGCAGGCATAAATAAAATTGAAATTAAGCTTATAAAAAAGTTTCTACTCTTCAACCTTTTCTTCAGTACCCTTCTTCTTCAACTCTTCCTCTAAACCTAATTCACGAGTTAGTTCTTTATACCTATTTCTAATTGTAACCTCTGTAACACCAGCAACATCTGCAACTTCCCTCTGAGTTCTCTTTTCATTGTTCATCAAAGCAGCAACATACAATGAAGCAGCAGCAATACCTGTAGGACCACGACCAGAAGTTAATTCAGCTTCTTGAGCCTTTTCTAAAATTTCTACAGCCTGACTCTGAGTTTCAGCACTCAATTTCAAAGCACTAGAAAATCTTGGAATATAGTCAATAGGATTACTTGGCAAAATTCTAATCTGTAATTCTCTTGTTACAAATCTATAAGTTCTACCAATTTCTTTCTTATCTATGCCAGAAGCATCAGATATTTCATCCAAAGTTCTTGGAATTTCGTGCCTTCTGCATGCAGCATAAAGTGCACCTGCAACCACACTTTCCATTGATCTTCCCCTTACAAGCCCTCTCTGTACGGCTTGTCTATAGATATCAGAAGAATCTTCAACAACTTGTGGTGGTAATTTTAAGTATGAACTAACTCTTTTCAGCTCAGCAAGAGCCAATTTCAAGTTTCTTTCAATAGCAGTTGAAATTCTATACTGCCATTTTTGCAATCTCATAATTCTATTTCTCTGTTTACCCTCTAATTTCAGTATATCAGAGCCTGTACCTATGCTAGTACCCAATCCTTGATCATATTTAGTGCTTGTTAAAGGCGCTCCAGCCCTAGACTTAGATTTTGAATCAGAATCAAATTCTCTCCACTCTTGGCCCAAATCGATCATTTTTTCTTCAATAACTAGGCCACAATCTTTACAGATTATTTCACCCCTCTCATCTTTGTGAACTAAATTTACGCTACCACATTCTGGACATTTTTTAACATAGTGTACCATATTTTTTCACCACCGTCGGAGTGTATAATAAGATTTATATAGGACTATCAGAATCCATTTATAAGAGTTTCGATTTAATATAAAAAAGAAAAAATTAAGGACTAATTTTTGACTAAAGACTAATTTCTAAGGTCTACTATCCTTTTAGCTTCTGCTATCATCTGACCTGTAGCGTCACCTGGTACACAATCATATAAACCAACTAATCTACCTGCCAAAACAGGATCTTCACATTCACCTTCGTAGGTAATAACAGTTTGACCTTTTTCATGAAACATATGTTCTCCTAAAAAATATTTAAATAGAGCTCCTTCCAAATCAGGATGTATTTCTCTTCCTGGTTTAAAGTATAAAGGTTCTACTGTTAATTCTGTAAATATCGGCATTTTTTAATTTCCTCCTTTAATAAAACGATAGAGAAGTAGTTTATAAGTCTTTCTATTTGTTACCACTCAAAAGAAACAATTATTCTTTAATCAATACTGCATTCAAACAACCTTCTTGTCCAGGCCTAGAAGTTATTTTTGCTTTTCCCAATTCAGTCTCAACAACAGTACCTTTGGTTAAGATATTTCTTCTAACAAAATGCCTATTTGCAACATTTTCAAGAACGTTCTTGATTTTTACAACTTTATGCTTCTTAGTTTTAGGATCAACAACATTTACAGAATTATTAGTTAAACTAATCTCTTTCTTATGACCGCCCATTATTCTAATACTTTTAACTTTTTTCTCACCAAGTTTAGTATGGACTGGATCTCTACCTAGTTCATATTGTTTCTTCTTTCTAAAATCAATGTATCTAGAACCTGTAGCAGTTTTCCTTGATCTAGTTTGACTTATTGCCATGTTAATCTGATGTAAAAGTCTTATTTAAAAGCTTTATGTTTTCTATCAAACTCACAAACCATTATAGCTTGCCAAGTCCCAAGATCATAATCTAGTTTGTTTCTCAAAATCAATAATATTACTTATAGCTTCATATTTATCATAATCCATGGGAATGATATGGTTTGATTTCTCAAATACTACTAACTCTTTATTTTCAGAAGCAACATGATCATAAATATAAATCGAGCTTTTTATATCACTAGCTTTATCATTTTTAGATTGTTGCAATAAAATTGGGACGGTTATATTACCTAAATCAGATTTAACATCTTCAAAAAAAGGTTTTGAATTAGTCATAGGCCCAAAAGGCATATTCCAATATGCAATATGGTTATCAAGCCCTTCTTGAGAGTTAATCTGTCCTATTTTTATTTTTTTAACATAGTAAGAAAAATCAGTCAAAATGCTCATATAAGTTTCAAGTTTAAAGATCCTATAATATTCATAAGTAGCAAATATATAGGGACTTAACAAATAAACGTTATTAACATCTTTATTTTCGGCAAGTCTCGCTGACAAAGCACCTCCAAAACTAAATCCAACTAAGTTTACTTTATTACACTCCTCATTCAAAACATCAAATTCTTCTGAAACTTGTTCATACCAGTCATACAAAGTTAAATTGAATACATGACTTGGGACTTCTCCACTACCTTTAAGTCTCGTAACTACAACAGTTTCATTAAACTCTCTATGTATACCTTCTGCTATTTCTCTCATTTCATGAGGTGTAGAAGTATAACCATGAATAACATACCAACAAGTATCTTTCGAACCATTTAATGTAAATTCTTTTGCACCAACAATAATTCTATCTTCATCATACTCCCAAATATTTAAATCACGGTCATCAATTTTAGATTTTTGTAAAAAACCAGTAATAAAATATAACCCAATAAAAAGAATAATCAAAAAAACAATTAGAACAATCCATATAATATTCTTCTTATTTTTCATTTTATTACAAATTCATACTCCCAATTATATAAAACTATTTAAATCAAAACTTAAAGTAAGAACAAATGAAGAAACTATTCCTGTTGCTTTTATTCATAATTACAATAAGTTCTGCGCACGCATTACCGATAGAAACTTTCAACATAACAACACATATACCAGAAGTCGACATAACAATTGACTACTGTAACCAAAATCACACTTTCACCTGCGATGAAGACTTTTGTTTTATAGATCCAATAAATTGTGGACAAACTACACTAGTAATAGAAGATATTTCTTACCCAATCAATCCAATACTTTCACTAGAAATCTACCAAAATGAAACACCATACGCAACAAATGAAATAAACCCTGGAGAGACTTGGCAAGTACTAAACCGAACAATAACATTTCTCAACTACCAACACGAAACAATAGAATACACAGAAATTCAATTAGAACAAAATGAAACAACAAGATTCATATTAAACAATCAGAGTCATTCATTACATGTTTATCGAATTTCAAATGGTTTTACATTAATAAGATTTGATAGTACTCGAAGAGTTTTATTAAACCTATATTTCCCACAAATAATAAACGGTTGTGAAATAGAGTTAGTATCACAACAATTCAATTTCTTTAACATACTAACTATCGATAGCTTTTTAAAGTAACCAAGCACGTAAAAATCATATTGTTAGGGGTTAACAAAAATGGAACAAGACAGACCATTAGATGCATTAAATAAAGCAAGGAACAAGAGAGTTATTGTCGAACTAAAGAATGGAAAACAACTAGTTGGAAAATTAGTTTCTTTCGATATACATATTAACACAGTATTAGAAGAAGCTGACGAACTAGAAGCTGGAGAAATAAAAAGAAAGCTTGGAAATATTTTCATTAGGGGAGACACAATAATACTAATTTCTCCTGAATAAAAATGACGAAAGGAACACCCTCTATGGGTAAAAAGTCTGGTAAGAAGAATTTTATTAGATGTAGAAGGTGTGGTAAGCCTGCATATCATGTAAGAAAAAAGAAATGTAGCTCATGTGGTTTCGGACATTCTGCAAAATTAAGATTCTTTTCTTGGATGAAAACTTCTAAAAAATAACTTTTACATTCTAATAATACATTTAAGGTAAAACAAATTCTTAATCTAAATGGAAAATAGGGGGATAATTACTTTGACCACAGGATGCATGTACTGTGGAAAAACACAAGATCTTCTAAGAAGAATAGATTTGGAAGAACACGCAGAAAGAGCAATACAAGTATTCAACCACACAAATGATGATAGATATGGACCTGGAATGTGGACCCACGACAAGAAAGCAGGTTATGAAGGCGCGATTATGGTTTCCACTGCAGAAGAGATAGCTAAAAAAATAAAATCAGATACACAATTCGTTGCTATAAATGAAGTACAATTCTTTGATGAGAAAGTATTGTACTTAATAGAAGAATTAGCACTAAAGGGAATAAATGTTTCGTGTGCTGCATTGGACACAGACTTCAGGGGAGAATTATTCAGATTTAAAGATTCAGAAAGAACAATTGGAGATTTAATAGAATTAGTCCTTGGTACAAGAGGAGAATTAATGCATCCACCAGCCGTTTGTAAAAATAGGAAAACCGATACAGCAAGAGTGTGTGGAGCTCCAGCAACAAGAACACAGAGATTCACAGAAGAAAAACCATCCCACTATAGAGAAGAAGTGGTTGTTCCTGGTGGAAAAGAAAGGTATGGGGCAAGATGTTATGATCATCATATTGTTCCAGGAAGACCAACAAGTAATTTTTCTGATTAGTAACTTTTTTAAACCAAATTTGTTCTAGATTTCTTACGCGGGAGTGCCGGAGTGGTCAAACGGGCTAGGCTTAGGACCTAGTGGCTTAGTGCCTACGCAGGTTCGAGTCCTGTCTCCCGCATAAAACCACTTATTCAGAACAAGGTTGCAGACAATGCACCCACGTATTCTCCAAATAAGCAATACCGTCTTGCTTGTTTAAGTCTTTTAATTTTTCAGAAGAAGTTTTTTGAGAATCGGTGAGACCCATGAACCACGAGCCAGAATCATCCCAATTATCATTAGTTAAAATCTGCCACTCTCCTCCACTAAAGAGACCATCAAACCTCCTTTCCCATTGCGTTATACCATTATAACCAATTCTATATTCCATATCTTCATCCAGAATTGCACAATCAAAGCCAATACAATAAGGGTCATCATTATCGTAAGAAGTTCCAACGTTCAAAGCAACTTGATAAATCTTAACTATATTCTCTGATAAGAAATCGTCCTCTCTAAAATAGGTAACTCTAATTGTGTAAGTTCCTCGAGAAGGGTTTTTCCATTTCAAACCTTCCTTATTATTCCCACCAAACCAAACATCTTCTTCCTCTTTTTCAACCAAATTATTATTCGAATCGAAAACTTCCAATTTATATCTATCAATTATATCATACCGTGCACCAACCCCTCTCTGTGCACCAACCTCATAACCAAAATCAAAGTATACAGCGTTGCCAAAAGGAGTGTTATAAGTATCATCCTTTTTTGTAAGTTGATCATTGATAGATAAAAAGAAATTATAATCACCAACTTCTTCAGCCCCAACATTAGAGACTACATCTCCGCCAGGCCCAACAAATTCTCCTACTTCACTTTCAATAGTTAAAATAATTTTCTGAGCCAAACTCTTGTAAATCTTACCAATTAAGTTATAACCTCTTGCCTTAGAGCCATCATCAGTAGAATACCTGACTGCATCTCTCAACTCACCTAATTTTTCTTCAACTTCACTATATCTTCTTTCAACTAAGTCGGTAACAAATGCATTATCACTTTCAAAACTACCACGTATTGAAGTTAGTTTAATTTTAGAGTTCTCTTCAGATCTATATTCTCCATCAAGTGCCCTCTCTATAGCATCTTGTTCTATCTCTCCAAGCAAAGCATCTCTATTTGCATCATTAAAGCTTACAGACTCACCATCTAAGTAACAATCACCTAAGGAAAGTCCTTCTTCATTAACGCCACATCTTCCAACGAACAACCATTTATCAGCGAAACCATCTGGATCATTACCGGCACAAACCCTAATAATACCAGAATCTAACAATCCATAATCTGAAGGAGTTGGCAAACTACCTAAACTTGGTGTTGTTCTTGGATGTTCAGGTACACATTGTTCCCTGGTTGTTATATTTCTTCTTCCCAACTCATCTTGAACAAGTATATCATTCAAATAATTTACAGAAAATGCGCTTGTAACTTTTCCAAATCCACACTTCTCGGAACCATCAATTTCAACACAAATTTCATTGAAACCAGATTTTTTAGTAACAACTTGACTCACATCAGCATAATCCCCCTTCTCCAAATTTTTATATCTGAACAATCCACCACCATCACCACCAGTAACAAAAACAAATTCTCCAATATTATTTTTTAAAAATACACCATACTTAACATCCCTATCTCTGCCAGCATAAATATGATAATAAATTCTGTATGAAGAGGTTCCTCTCTCAGCACTACCATGTTCTAATTCACTAAACCAGGCTGTAAATTGTGGAGGACTTGTTGGATCAGTTAACTGACTTAAGAAATCTCCTGCACCAGGAACCTTTCCACCGATTGCAGCCCTACATATTTCAGTTCCAATTTCTTGACTGCTCAATTCATTAAATGCTGCAAAGGAACTCCTTGCATATTCACTTGTAAAGAAAGTAGTAGAATCACTTAAAGATTTCCAAGAAGCATCCCACCTAGAATATTCCCCACCTTCATTCCAACTTGTACTTAAAAATTTCTTAGAGAATACATCAGACAACCTACCAAATGTTCCAGAGATAGATAATGCTTCTCTCCACAACATTTCACAAACATAAATGCTTGTTATTTCATTACACACACCAACATAGCTTCCATCATCTTTAGCAGTTTGTAAACAATCATGATAACCTTCAAAAACAGATTTAATGTTATCTAACCCGGCATGCACACCAGAGATACAAATTGGAACTTTATCACGGAAAGGTTCTTTTTGACCCCATCCAAGAACCAAACTACCAATTATTCCAGTTTCAATAACATTACTTACTTTCCATCTTCCACCAAGATCAAATCTTGAGGCGGGACACATTACTGGATCACAAACATTGAACAAAATCTTACAATCTTTTGCAGGCATATGATATATACAACTAGTTAATGGAGTAACATCAGTAATTCTAGATTTAAGATAACTTGTTGAATACCTTTTACCCTGAACCCAAACAGAATCTCCCTCGTTAGGTTTTTTGTCTATTCTCTTATAAGTTGCAGTTATTCTCTGTTTCAAATTATTAAAATCAGGATCGAAATCAAGTTGACTTCTTGAAACAACTATTAAATCATCCTCTGCACCAGTACCTTCAGCTAAATCAATATTCCTATCAGAACCAACATTCCAAATTTCAAACCCATCATAATCTCCATTTGCAGCATGATAAACTCTAACATAATTTGCTTGATTCAGGTAAGCCCATTTCTCATCATTTCCTCTCCCTAAAGGTGGATTTTCTCTGTAAGGGAATATCCATGGCTTCTTATCGCTATTGTACTGTACTTTAGGACGACCACTGTAATCATTGGAATAAACTGAAGTGCCACTAACAGCGTCAACCAAATATAAATTACCACCAGATTCATAAAAAACACCATCATCTATTGAAATAGATTGACCTTCTCTCATCACAGGAATTAAATCAAGCTTACTACCATTCAAGAATCCAACAATATTACCGCCAGACCCTTCATAAGCTTCAACCTCTGTAACATTTTTTCCAGAGTATTGGTTTGCTAAATAAATAAAATCTGCAGCATTAGAATCAGACAAACTTGATACGTCAAGATTAGACCTTCCTGGACTTAAAATAGAAGTTATAACCCCTTCTTGCTCCATTGCAGACATTTCGTCATTAATTAAACCATCAATGGTTTTCAAATCATCTAAACTATAACTATTTCTTATTTCTTGAATTGATGTATTAAATGCAGTTGGATCAGTATATCTCTGTAAAATTAATTGATCAATATGTCCAGAATCATATCCAGCATATTTATTCAAAAGTTCTAAATATTCAGCATCCAATTCATTACCCATAGCACCAGCTGCCTTTGCTCTAGCTTCTGCATTACCAAGCCCTTCATCACTTACAGACTTATATTCCCTTATCTTTTCAACAGCTTCTCCTGCATCCTCAATGGATTGTTCCACACCATCTGCATTTTGCTGTAAACAATCATCAACACTAGAATAATCACCAACGTCATTTTCCATAAATGTTTTACATTTTATTGTCCAATCATCAACAGCCAATCTTCTAGCAGTAGGATCTTGTAAGAAAGAGTTCTTAACAGTCAAAGCAAAATAAACACTAAAACAAGTTGCCTTCCAGGCTTTTATTAATTTTCCAAGATCATCAAGAACATTTTCCAATTTATCAATTGTTTTCTTAGTCTTATTTATTTTTTTATCAATTTGTTCAGGGGTCCACTCAATAGCCCTTCCCTCGATTGGCAAAGTAACTGTAAAGTCAGAAATCCCATAAGACCTGCTTGAACCTGGTAAAACTGTAACTATTGCATTGTCATTAACATTAATATCAAAGACTCTTACTAAATAGCCATCAACAAGATTATCTCCAACTACCAATTCTTCTCTTTCTTTTATCAAACCCTTTTTCTCAAGAAGAATACTTTCAGAATTTATACCGTCAACAATCCACTGTATATTTCCATCATTTCCACGGTAAGTTAAAACAGTTTGACCAACATAAAATTTATCTGTAGCAATTTCACCTTGACCAGGTTCGATTTCTACTTCAAACTCTTCGTAATCACTCCTTCTGTTATTTAAATTTTCAACATATTGATAAACATTATCTGCACAACCAAGTCCATTATATACTCTTAATGCAGCATCCCAACCCCTATAGGAAGCATATTGATTTACTCTGGCAGCATTATCACAATAATTTCCAATTGTTACAGGATCAATTCCATTAGAGCCATATGAATTATAGTTTTGCTCCAATAATTCCAAACCAGCAGCAAGATTACAAACAATATCATATGCATCAGTTCCACTGCACTCAGGCACAGCACAAATACCCCTACTTCCTTGATAATCGATATCAAAGCAACCGGCGTGTGCAACATTATTTATTTGCATAAGTCCATAATCAGTACTAACAACTTCACCATTAGCCATATTTTCATTTTTATTAACACCACTTTGACTACAAGAATATGAATTTCCAGAAGAACAATGTTTGAAATTACTCTCATGCTCAACTAATGCAAGGGCCAAATCAATTGGAATTGGAATATCTTTGCTCAATGCAACTTCAACAATTTTAGATTGTAGTTCCTCGAGTGAATTTATTTCATCCACAGAAATAGTTCCATCACCATGAACTTCTGCAGTAAAGTGTGATCTCTTTTCATCAGAACTTTCAATATCTTTTAAGAAGACCATTACTCCATCCAAAGAAATAGAAGAAGCACCATCCTGTATTTGTCTTTCCAAATTAGAAACTATTTCGCCAACACTTTCATCTGGGTTAATCATAATATTATAATATTGTAATGCCATCTGAAACGCTTTTAATTCACGATAATAAGTTTCTGCAATGTTGTAATAAATTTCATCTTTTTCATCAGCATTATGCAAATAATCAAGAGCAGCTCCGAATTCAAATATAGCAGTACAAGCTAATCTTGTTTTATCTACTTTACTTTCACTATCTTCAAAACTTTCAATATTTTCATCATTAACTAAAACAACATCAATACAAGGATCTCCAAGAACAAAGTTACTAGTTGTACTATGCTCTAAGGCAACCTTTTGACCCCTTCTTTCTGGATCTTCGCTAACAAAAATAATTTTCTTACTTATTGTGCCATCTGCAGAGCCAGGATAAATTTGATGTACTTTCCAAGAGCTTCCTGTAAACGGAGCCATGCCTTTGGCAACTCTAAAATCACTTTTTACAATACCATCCTTTTCAGTAACTAAAGTAGCAATATTGCTTGGTGCAGTAGTACTCTCCAACTTAAACCTGGCAATCTTCCTCAAAAATGAAGGACCACCTGGCAAACTCCTTTCGACTTCTTCACCTTTTCTAATATCAAAAGGTAAACCAACTTTTCTAAATGAACCATCATATAACTGGAAGGATGCCCTATTTGTACCAACATCAATAAGTCTTAGATAGCCTCTTTTAGCCCAAAAATCAGAACCACTAACACTTTCTAACCAAACTTCTTCATTAGGTTCTGGAGTAAGTAATAAACTTTCAGCACCAAAGATTCCGAATTCGCCAGTACCATCAATACCATACCTGGCAGTTAAATCCAGAACGATTTCTTCAGGAAGTTCATCCTCAACATTGTTCCTTCTCAATTTAATAATCAGCGGTCCCAAATCAATAATTCCATCTTCATTAAAACTAACTTTATTACCTCTTGGTAAATTATACGAAACACTACTAACTAAACTTGAACTAGAATCTTTCATAAAAACATCAAAGTATCTTAATTTCAAATCACCAAAGAAAGGAGCAGAATCTGGAGAATCTTCTCCAAATAAAAATGAACCAAGTGTGAAACCTCTTAAATTAACATACACAGGAGTATCTCTAGCCATAAATAAATCAGAACTAATAGGAAGTACATCATCAACAGTAACAGAAATAACTTCTCCAAGATTGTTTGTGTCTTCATCAGCAGAGTAAACATTAAGAGAGCAAACTAACAAAACAATACTAAATAATAACATCAACCCTTTTTTCATGATAACTCTGGCTCCCTAAAATTTATATTAGTATGATATGAACTTATTTGATTAAAAATATTTGTTAATTCTGATACACCTGAAGGAGAATCTTTAATTGCACCATATACAGTCAATTCATCATAACCAGCCAAATAACTTGCACTCCACTCAAATTCAGCACCGCCAATTACTACATTCTCCAATTCAAACTCTTCAATTTCCATGTCGAAACACTGTTCCTCATTAAAGAACAATCCAGCAATACCTTTCTTTGGTACGCTCACACACTCTCTAAATGTAGATCCGCCAGCACTAACATCAAATCCAGGATCTCCAGAAACATAAGAAGTTATTTTATAATTTCCAGGAACAAGCGTAATTGTTTCAGATTCTTCATTAACAACTGCAATATATCCATTATCCAAGTTCTCGAATTGGAATGTAACAATTTTTCCACCAACATCACTTATATCGCCACTTCTAAGATCAAGTAACTTAACATTCAAATCTAATTCATAATATCTTGGCAAAACGACACTGGAAGAAAGATATTCATTTGTTGATAAAGTTTGTTCAGCAGAAAAGTATCCTTCCCTATCTACAAGCAACTGTCCATTATAACATGCAGGAGCATCACCAACATACATACCTTCACTATTTGTTTCACCCAAATAACAAGTTGTCACAGAACATTGGTATGAAACTCTAGCACCTTCAACAGGATTTATACTTTCAGAATCAAATACTCCAATAGAAACATCAACCGAAGGATTGTCACACATATTCTCCTTCATTTCTATACTTTCAGTGTAATCAACATATTCAAATTCAGCTAATTTTGGCTGATTATTATCTAAAATAACCATTGTTGCAAACTGAAAAGAATAACCATGTTCATCAATCAAACTAACCAAAACAGGATATTTAACATCATAAACAAAATGATAGTTACTCAAACAGAAAAATGCATTCAAAAATTTACTAATTGTGTGAGAACCCTGTGAAACGGGATCCCCAAGCATTAAATCTCCTCTTGAAGGAGTTACATCAATTTTGAATGGCCAATCAGTCATATAAGTAAATACAGATGTGCTTCCAGCAGGGGCATTAACATCAACAGTGAAATAATCGTGAGGGTCATGAAAAATCAAGTTCTCACTATTCTTTAATCTCAAAGCACCAATATTTTCCCTTGCAATCAACCTAAACTCATTTGCAACATCATTTTTATTCCAAATCTTTCTTTCACAACTCATTTCCAAATCAGAATAAGGAATTTCTTCATAAACTACCATCATATCCAATGTTCTCTCTTCAAGGAAATTTTCACTTACTGAATTTTCAAGAATATCTAAGGAAGCATCATAAAATTCACCTAGGGGAACATCAATCTTGACTAAATGATTCTCAATAGTCTTAGTCACATCATCAAATGCAACATACATCGGAGCTTTTACAATTACTTCAACATGTTTATCACTTATCCTTACACTAGAATCAATATAACTAGGAATTTCTATCTCAAAACCTTGATTTTGATAATATCCAAGTTCATAATAACAATCAGAAAAAGTATCATCTAAATAACCTTCAATTGCAAGTTCCATCTCTTCTTTTGTAGGTATTTGCTCTTGTTGTATTCCATTTGCACTTTCATAGAACCAATAAGCAGTTTCCATGCCTGGAACAATTTCTAAAGAATTAGAAAAAGGATTATTTATAGATCTTGGTAAAATATCTTGGGGAATATCTAAATAGCCTCCTCTCGAACTCAAAGTGTCTATAATTGTTCTGGATTTAAGTTCTAAACAATCATCCATATAAGTTTTTACAGGTGCCAATTGCTCCGGAACAACAGCTCTTTGAAACTCTCTGTCAAACTCAGATTTTAAGGCACCTGCGCTTAACATATAAAGAAAACCAAACACTGCTAAAATGATAATTCCCACTATAATAAAAACTGTTACTTGCCCTCTTTTTTGCATAACGAAAAACTCCCTTTTTAGCTATATAAATGTTTTGTAAAAAATTGAATGAGCCTTGGGAGAATCGAACTCCCGATCTCCACCACGTCAAGGTGATATCATACCACTAGACCAAAGGCTCATAGGGAAAAACAAGTAAAACAACATTTAAAAAACTAACTCAAAACTTCTCTCAATTCATCCTCATCTGGAAAATCTGACTTTTTCTTTTTCTTAGGTTTCGGAGCTTTATTTTTATCAAAAATAGATTTCTTTTCACCTTTTTTTGGAACTTCTTTAGCCTTAATTTTATCTTTTTTCTTACCCTTTCTAATCCCAAACCAAAAAGATAAAATTATAACTATGATCGCAGAAGCACTGGACGCAGACAAAACTACCCAATTGCTTTTTAAGAATCCAGGAACTTCCTTAAAGAATAAAATTAAATCTTCCTTGGACCATTCAACAACGCCACCAGCAAATGTAGAAAAACCAGTTATCATATTTCCAACCCAATCATCAGAATTATTCAACTTAGTAGAATTGGATTCATTAAGACCAATTGTCAAATTTAAATCAAAAGTATCCTTTTCATCATCTTCTTCATCAGAAGATGTAGCAATATTGGTGATGGGGGTAGATTCGGTGCTTGTAGCGGGTGTACTGCTACTATCATCGTCATCATCCTCTTCTTCTTCTTCAGGAGTATATGCGACACTTAAATTGTAAATTAAAGAAGAATTAACTTGTCCATATTGATCAGTACAATTTATGTACCAAGTATAATTACCATTTGAAATTGATGTCTTAGAAAATACACGGGAAGTATCCTTCAAAATATTTGTATGCACAGTATCAACTACATGATTCCAAATCAAACTACAATTAGATATATCTGCAAAACTATAAACATAATGTGTAAATGAAATATTCTCGCTACTAGCTGTTGAATAGTTAGCAGGAGATATCAAATTAATAGTTGGAACTAAAATATTTTCATAGTTAATAGTGGCATTATAAATTAAAGGACTGTAATTGATGTCTAAAGTTATAATATTTATTCTATATTGAACGTACCTATTGTCATCTAAATTCAAAGAACTACCACTGGAGTCAGTATAAACATCAGAAAAGTCACTATCATTACAATTGTTATTCTCACAAGATATAGCTTGGAAAGTTATGCTACCCAAAGATTCATTAACAGATTCACTCCAACTAATGTCTTGCCATTTAGATCTCATTCCAGAATCAAATACGTCTGAAGTATAAGTTCCATTATAATAAGTTAAATCTAATTGGATATAGTTTCCAGTATCATTATAGAACGTCTGGTTATAAGTTCCATTATCAAAACTAGTCTGACCATCTGTTGAAAAAGTAGCATAGCCAGTAAATGATTTAGGACCAAACAACACAATAAATAGAATAAATATTAAACCAACCAATTGCACGGCAGCAACCAGTGAAGTATGCATCACCTTTTTTTTATCTCTCATAGTAGTATTTTAAATAAATAAAAGCTATTTAAATTTTTTGCCTCTCTTCTTTTTAGAACGTTTTTTCTTTCTTGATTTTGATTTCTTTTTTCTAATCAACCAAAAGTACAATGCGAGCAATCCAACAAAAAATACAATAAATACAATCAGCCTTACAAGGTTGCTTCCTGCAAACTCAGTAAATTTATCTGCAAATGTAGCAAAACCAGTTAGTAGATTTCCACTCTCTTGCTGATCAGAACTATTGGTACCATCTGGTATTGTGATATTTAAATAGACAGTATCTGTATCATCACTAACAGAACTATTGGAAACTGTTTCATTATCATCATCACTTGTTGATGAAGTGCCTCCGGTTCCACCGCTCGGATCTCCACCAGGTTCATCACCACTTGGAGCAGTATAGGAAACAATTACAATCCATTCCTCACTAGAGTTAATATTATCATTCAAATCAATACAATCAATGGACCAATTGTATACACCATTACTCATAGAAGTTTTACCAAATGTTTGTGTCACATCTTTGGTAATTGAAGAATCTGTAGAATCAACAACCCCATTCAAAGTTAAATTACAACTAGAAATATTCAAAACACTCGTCACATTATATGAAAAGGTCATATCTTGGTTAGTTGAAGTGGATCCATTAGCAGGAGATATCAAATTTATTGTTGGTGCATAAGCGGGCGTATAATCAACAGTTAATATTCTGGCTGATGAATTACCAAAATTACCCAAAATATCTACACACCCGACATACCAGTTATAATCACCATTGCCCAAATTCTTTTCAAAACTTTGACTAACACCATCTGTAATTGAGTTATCAGTTTCATTAAGCACACCATCTAAGTATAAGGAGCAATAAGAAATATCACTAAAAGAATCAGTAACATTATAACTGAAAGTTACAGTACTAGAAGCAGTTTCAATACTACCGTTTGCAGGATTCTCCAAATTAACAACTGGTCCAGTAACATCTACAACAAAATTAATAGTAATAGAATCTTCATTACCTAATGTGTCATTTACATAAACAGTTATAGACTTAGAACCCTCATAAGAATAAAATGTAGTGTCTTGACAATTTGTCAATATTTCTGTTCCACCAGTTGTATTTGTATACCAGCAAGAATTTATACCACTTCCACTATCCTGAACTGTATAATTCAAATTGATAGTTGTAGATGTATAATTATATCCTTCAATAGGTGAAGACACAGTAAGATTGGGTATTGTTGTATCAACAAAGAATGTTCTAGTTTCAGAAGAATTGGTCAAATTATAGTCATTTATGCAACTAACATTCCAGGAGTAAGAACCATCTAAGAAATCAGTAACATTAACAAGTGTTGGAGTATTATTTAAAGATTCAACAGCACTTACATCAACAACACCATTAATTGTAAGATTACACAATAAACTATCATCATTATCATCTAAAGCAGTCCAGTTGAAGAGAATTGAATCTACAGATATATTATAATCATCAAAAGGATTATTTAGACTAACAGATGGTGCAGTAGAAGGGGGAATGGATGCAGTATCAACAGAAAAAACTACATCATCATAATCAGTATAAGCTCTACCATCACAAGCAGAAGCAATATCGCGATCATATGTATTAATAACTCTAATTGCATGTGTTCCATTAGTGCCATCTAGAACAAAAGTTTCAGAAAATTCCTCGAATGTGTCCTCTACAGTACATGTAGGATTTCCAGCCGTTATTCTTTTCCAATTAACATCCGAAGTATCATTAGCATAATACACAGCTACCCTATCAATAGTTCCATAACAAAAAGCAGTGAAATTAACCATAATTGTATTTCCGGGTTCAAAATCAGTACCATTTAAATTAACAATAGTTACGTTCTCTATAGATTCATCAACATGACAATCGCCTATTGAATTGGGATCTACACAAGAATCAATAGTGTTTGGCTGATTTGGTTCTGGTCCTGGAGCGGGCTGACTACCAGCACATTGTAATAAAGAAGAACCAGAAATACATAGAGAATCACCCATATCATTACAGTAAGGAGCTCCAAAAGTGGAGTTATATTCAGCTAATCCTGCATAAACAGTAGGCAATAGAAAAATAACTACAAAACAAATAATCAACCCCTTTTTCTTTTCAAACATATAGAAATAAACTAATTAAGCTTATTTAAAGTTTTTGGGTTTTTTCCCTCTTCTTCAAATATCTAACTTCAAAAGTATCAACTGGGTATATCTTCTTCAATTTATCTTTCATATCTTTTTGCAAAGAATAATTAATAACAGAGTCAAAAACATCTGAAGAATTCTTCTTCTTTATTTCACTACTAATCAAATCAACAGAAGCATTGTTTATAGCTCTTGAAACTCCACCTGGAACTTTATTTTTAGTTACAATAATGTATTTTACTACAAGCTCTCCATCTTTAGATTTCAAAATTTTAGAAATATCGATCTTCGTTTTACCTTTCCTAGCCATACGTTTTATAGAAACAGGCAATAAATTATATAGGACCAAATCAGATATACAAATATCTTCCTTAACGTCTTTTACTTCAAAAGTTAATCTTACATTTGGATTTCTTGTCCTAGCAACAGCCATCATATTGACCCTAATTCTCTTGCCCACTAATTCTTTTTTATCTGCTAAGTAACATTCACCCAATTCTTTCTTTCCAAATTCAGTGGGGGCTAAGATAGAAAACCATGTTTTCTTTTTTCTCTTCTTTACAAGTTGTGTTCTTTTCCTTTTCTGTGCCATTTTAATTTTCAACTAATAATCTTGCCTTATTTTTATCATATTTCCAATCAGCAGGTAGTCTCTTGGACTTTTTATAATACCTAATTAATCTATTGATCTTACTCTCTGTTAATTGCAAACCCCTTTTTGCAGTTTTATCCTGTTTATTTGATTCAAAATGTTTTAATATATCAATTTGCCTTTTTATCAAAGCAGACAAATCTTCAGGAATTTTATAAACAACTTTATTTTTTTCAAGAATTTTAGTTATACTCTTCTTAGTTATAATCTTAACATCTGGGATACCATAAGAATCTCTCAAAATTAAACCAACTTTAGAAGGTTTCAAGCCAGTTTTGGCCAACTTCAATACCAAACTCTCAACTTCAGCAGGCTTATATCTAACCCACGAAACTTTCTTACTTTCTAGAGGTTTAGTACTTCCGCTCTTTCCCTTGTTTCTTGAATACATCCTTGCCATTTTTTCAAAATAAGTTATTTCAGGAATAAGTAAGCTAAAACCAACTTATCCTATAGAACGTGATGAAAATAACTTATTTATAAATCTTTTTATTTGGCACATCAAGAAAAACTTATAAACTCATGCCGCGAGGGAGCACCAATGAAAAGAACAACATCAGAATATGTAAGTGTAAAAAAATCTAAGATACACAGAAATGGAATTTTTGCTAAGAAAGATATTCCCTCAAATACTAAAATAATAGAATATGTGGGTGAAAAAGTTACAAGAGCAGAAGGGGATAGGCGTGGAGAAAAAGTTTTAGAAAACTCAAAAAATCATACTATTTCTGGAGGAGTCTACATTTTTGAATTAAATAAACGATATGACTTGGATGGGAACTTTTCATACAATACTGCCAAATGGATAAATCATTCCTGTGGTCCAAATTGTGAAGTAGATATAATTAAAGGACATATTTGGGTAATTTCTATAAAAGAGATAAAAAAAGGCGAAGAACTAACTTACAACTATGGGTATAATCTAGATCACTATAAAGAACATACTTGCAAATGTGGATCAAAAAGATGTGTAGGCTATATTGCTGCAGAAGAAGACTGGCCAAAACTTAAAAGAAAACTGAAGAAATAAATTACTTAATTTTTATTAATCCACCATGTCCGGGAATAATATAATCTGCAACATCTAAAATCTTTTTTCTACTTTCATCAAATAATTCTAAATTGTATATTAAATTCACAATAGGTTTCTTTTCCATATCAATAAAATTTTTAGAAGGCATAGCATCGCCGCAGACAACAATATTTCCTTTATCTGTTTTCACCAACACAGAAATCATATCTACAGTATGTCCAGGAGTTAAAAGAAATTCAACATCTTCGGCTATTTTCGCATTATCAAATATCTCTGCACCTTGCAAACATCCTTCAGAAGGAGTATGAAATTGTCCGGAATATCCACCACCTGTAAATTTACAAAATATCTTTGCATTTTTGAATAAATATGTATTAACTAAGTGATCTAAATGTAAATGAGTTAAAATAACTATATCAATATCATCACAAGTTAAATTTTCCTCTTTTAATCCAGAAATAATTTTATCCTTATCTAAAAAAGAACCAGTATCAACAATAATATTCTTATCAGTTTTAATCAATGAAACAGTTGAACCTATCTCTAGTTTATCATCCTTAAACTCATGTTTCCCTTCAACCAAAATTTTGACTTCTACCATTTTAAGATTAAATAGTCCCGCCAAGATTCGAACTTGGGTCACCTGGACCAAAACCAGATATGCTGGGCCACTACACTACGGGACTTTAAAGAATCAGACAAATAATTAGCTTAAAAACCTTTCTAAACAATCTCAGAATAGCCAATTAATCTCCAACGAGAACCAATATTTCTAGAAATAGTAACTCTATCACCATTAGAAGCACAAACTGGAATTTTCAAATTAACTTCCATTCCACCCTTGCTTATTGAATTAACAACACCAAGAGTTGCAGAAGCATTAACATTTAACATCAAAGGCTCTCCAATCTTAATATCCTCAACTTTCAATTCTTCAGTAGATCCAACAACCCTCTCGAGCAAATACAATTTTAATTTTATTTTATCCAAAACTTCAGGCATTTTTCCAGGCAAACCTAGAATATTTCCTGTCAAAGTGTTTGATTTAACAATAGAAGGATCTAACTCTGTTAGGACTCCGACAGAACCACCTGGAGTAAGTTCTCCAACAGCAATACCACCAACATTCATTTCAGTAATTTTAGTTTGTACAGGTTCCCAAGTAGCCCTACCATGTTTCTCCTTCTTCAACCCTGGTCTTATTTCGACCTTCTGACCTTTCAATAAAGTACCTTGTTTCAAAGCCCCACCAAGAACTCCACCAATTATATTTTTTATGGGAGTTCCAGGTTTATTTACATCAAATGATCTTGCAATATAAAACAAAGGATCTTCATTTTTCTTTCTTTCAGGAGTCTTAAAATTTTCTTGTATAGTTTTAATTAAAACATCAATATTGGCATTGTGTTGTGCACTAATTGGTATTATTGGAGAATTTTCTGCGATAGTTCCTTTCAAGAATTTTTTAATCTCATTATAATTTTTAATCAAAGCTTCCTTATCAACTAAATCAATTTTATTTTGCACAACAATAATATCTTTTATTCCCAAAATTTCCAAAGCCATCAAATGTTCTCTAGTCTGTGGTTGCGGACATGGTTCGGTCGCACTAATTAATAATAAAGCAGAATCAATAATTGCAGCACCACTCAACATAGTGGCCATTAAAGTCTCATGACCTGGAGAATCAATAAAACTAACTTTTCTTAGTGGAATACCCTTTCCTTTGCACTCTTTACATTTTTCATTTGGACTATAAGCTTCAGGATCACTACATTTTGGACATTTATAGAAAGTAGCATCAGCATAACCAAGTTTAATTGTTATACCTCTCTTTTTTTCCTCAGAATGAACATCAGCCCAAATTCCAGTTAAAGCCTGGGTCAAGGTTGTTTTACCATGGTCTACGTGACCAATCATACCAATATTAATCTCTGGTATTAGTTCATTATTTTTTTCTGTTTTAGTACTAACCATGGTAAGTGGTCCAATATTTCAATTTATAAATATATCCTTTTAAATCCAAAATTCAAATAAATTAAAACAAAAAAAGAAGAGTATATAAACCTTAAAGAAAAATTTACAAAAATGGAAAAATATTACTTATGGGAGACATTAAGTTTCTGCAGCATATTTCATTTCCTATTTCCAATGGGGATAGGATATCTATTGAAAGATAAATGGAAGTATGGTATTGCTATTTTGATATTATTTGAAATCTTAGAAAATTTTTCAGGAGCTACATTAACATTATGGAATTTTGAAATATTCTCTCCAGAACCTTTTGTAAATATAATCAGTGATATAGTAATAGGAACCATGGGTTTATTTGTAGGATATAAAATTAAATCAAAAAAGTAAATTGTTTGTAAAACTAAGAACCTTCTTTTTTCTCTTCAGGTTTACTTTCTTCCTTTGGAACTTCTTTAGGCTCAGGATTAAATATCTTATTCAAAGAATCCTTTCCAGCTTTTTCAACTTTCAAATTAATTTGTTTTATGTCTTCACTAATTAAATTGCTATGAACAGTTTTTTTCTGCTTAACACCTTTTTCTTTTGGCTTTGCACCAACACCTGATACAACCAACGGCCTTTTCCTTCCAAGTCCAGTAACATCTTTTCTTATTGGAAAACCACCAGTATCAGATCCACCCGTTATTTTTAATTCATAACCTTTCAATCCAAAAGAGTCTCCCTTAACAGTATCATCAACTTTTTTGTTCAAAAAAACAGAAGATTCAGCCTCGGCTACGCCTTTCTTATAACTCTTTCCATCTTTTCCACTTATCGTCAATACAAACTCTACCATTTTAAATTCCCCATGTAGGATTATCTTTCCTCTTTAATTCAGCAATCTCTTTGAGTGCTTGAATTTCATCATCCTTTAAATACTTTTTCAATTTCTTTAATTTCCTAAAATCTCTCTCAGGAACGTCAGAATACAAGATATCTTCCTCTTTTAACTGCCTACCGCACATAATTCCAGGGAAAGATGCTGCAACTTCCTTGCCTTTTCCAGCTTCACCGATACTTTTTCCAGCATCTTGTATGTCCTTCAGATCACAAATTTTCTTCCCATCTTTCATCATGGGAGTATTTGATTTTGCACTTCCTGCCAAGACTTCAACACCAACAACAGCAGGATTTGATATTCTAAAAATATGATTCTTCATAACTTGAATTTTGAATGGCTTAACCAGGCCTTCCAAATCTTTTTCTTCTAAAACTCTGCCAAAATTTTCAATCCAATCAGTAACATCATCAATTACTTTATAGATAATATCATTTACAATTATTTTAACTTCCTTACTCTGTTCTAAAACTTTTACATTAAAACCAACTATAACTTTATTCAAATCATTTGATTCAGAACAAGCTTCAGCAATGTCTTGTTTATTTATGGCACCAACTTTTGCTTTTTTAATTTTAATATCTTTTCCCCGAAGCAATACAGTCAAAGCTTCCAAAGAACCAAGAGTATCTGCCTTAACGATTATACCTTCATTATCAGTTTCAATTTGTACTTCTTCAATTTCAGATTCCAATTCTTCCTTAACTTTTTCTTCATCTTTATTACAAACTCTAATTGGCATACCAGGAATAACTTCATCCAAATCTGAAGCAGAAATTTTAACAGCGGCTGCAGCATGAACTTCTTTTTCCTCAACAACTTTTCCCTTATCTAAATTAAACAAACACTTAACTTTAGTTTTAATTGGCTCACCATCACAAACACCAATCAAAATAGTATCATTAACTTTAATAGTTCCATCATAAATTATTGCGTCTAAAACTTTTCCAACACCTTTTTCTTCACAAACTTCCAAAATAGTTCCTTTTGCTTGGCCTTCAACATTTATTTTCAGAGATTCCTCTAAATATTTTTGTGCTAAACCACTTAAGATCATTAATAATTCTGGAAAACCTTCACCTGTTTTTGCAGAAATAGGAATCATAGCAACTTTCTTTGTATAATCATCTACCCTATCAAATCTATCTGAGTTTATTCCGTGAGTAGAAATAGAAGCAACAATTTCATACAATTTTCTTTCAAAATGTAATCTAACATCATCAGATTGTTCAGCAATATTTTTTATAATTGGTAAATCCGGATTTGATCTCCAACCAGTAAGCATATCAATTTTATTTACAGCAATTACGAAAGGAGTTTTAGAATTTTTCAAAATTTCAATAACTTCTCTAGTTTGCGGTTTTTCACCATCATTAATATCAATAACAACAATAGCAATATCTGCAATACTACCGCCTCTTTTCCTCAAAGTTGTAAAAGCTTCGTGGCCAGGACTATCAATAAACAGTAAACCAGGAATAGTCAAGTCAACACCAACTTTATTTATCAACTCGCCACCAATTTCCTTTATTTTGTCTAATGAGATTTGATAAGCCGAAATTGCTTGTGTTATACCACCACTTTCTTTTGCAGCAACTGAGCTCTCCCTAATCTTGTCTAAAATAGAAGTCTTTCCATGATCCACGTGAGCTAAAAGCACACAAATAGGTTGCCTTATCATTTTCCATGTTTTCCTACAAAAGAAGCCTAAAATTTACTTTAAAAAGCTTTCTAGAATCAAAACTAAGCGGAGGTTGTTTCAACCTTAAGAGTATTAAATTCAAAACAAGATTCCAAACCTTTTTTCCTAAGTAATCCTGCAAGATAATCTAACTGTTCTTTTCCCTTGTCATCAGGATGAGTTATATCACCAAAATCAAAATGATAATGCTCTGAAAATTTTGCTTTTAACTCTTCTCCCCTATACAAAGAATATATAATATCATAATCAGTTACACAACCAGCACCAGTTTCCGAAGAATACTCAAAAGTTATATTCAGTAACCCAGGATTTTCATCCAGACCAACTTTCATACGATCTGCTATAGTGGTCCAGCCACCAAATTTAGATATATCTTCTACTTTAACAGGTTTACTTTCACTCATTTTTTGCCCACTTAAAATTCACCGCTTTTCTTTTAAGTTTGAGCATATTTTTCTCACATTTCATAGAACAAAAATTCATAATCTTTCCAACTTTAGAAACCACTATCTTTCCAGTTCCCTTTTCAATTTCCGCTTTACAAAAAGAGCATCTAACCATTTTATCTTGATTTACCAGAAAGTCTTCTAGCTTCTATCTCCGTTTCTCTCAACATTAAGAGATCACCGACCTTAACTGGACCCTTAACATTTCTTCTCAAAAGTTTACCCTTGTCTCTACCATCTAAAACTTTACATCTAACTTGAGTAACTTCTCCTTTCATTCCAGTTCTGCCAACTATGTCTTCCACTTTTCCAGGAACTGCAATACTAAACACATGTTGTTTAGCATCCTTTTTATCTAATTTTTTCCTTTCAGCCATTTGACAAACTCTTGATTAAGTTCTTTGCATCGCCTTCAACAACAATTGCAACTGCAGATGTACCAACCATCAAACCAGCAGCACTCCCCAAGTCATCCTTACTTGGAACATTTACATAAGGAATACCCTTTTCCTTGCATAAAGGTTGTAAGTGCAATATAACTTCGTTGGGAGAAACATCTTGAGCAACAACAACAAGTTTTGCAGCACCACGTTCTGTGGACTTTGTAACTTCATTAGTACCTTTCTTTATCTTGCCGCTTTTCCTTGCTAACTCAACAGCCTCATAAGCATCATTTGCATTGTTTTTTTGATCTTCAGCCATTTTTACCTCACATGATTGATTACTTAAATTTATGAAAAATCAGCGCTTTATAAATCTTTCTTTAGAATCTAAATAATTGGATATTTGCCAAGGCCTATAATGGGGCCAACCGTGATACCCTTCAATAGAAATTATCCTTGAATTTTTCAGTTTTTTTGCAAATTTTTTCTCAAAATCGTAACTAAATAACCGATCATATCTAGCCAAAATTAAAGTAGTTGGGCTTCTTATTTTTTTAATTTTTTCAGAATAATCTTTCTTATAATTCAAATCGACAACTTTCCAAAAATTATCATTAGACACATTTCTAACTATATTACGAATATTGATTCTAATTGAATTCAAAAAGATTACAGGATTTCTAAGCAACCCAGATAAAGAAATTAAAACCATTTTTGAAAATAATCTAAACTTGCTCTTATAATAAACTAATCCAGCAGGCTCAGTAAGAATAAGTTCCTTAACATTATATTTTGATGCATAGTCTATTGCAATTAAACAACCTGCAGAATGAGCAAAAATAGTGGGATTTTTTATTTTTAATCGTTTCATAAAATCTACCAAAATGTCAGACATATCTGGAATTGATAGGTATCTAGCAGGGATATCAGATTTACCATTCATTGGCAAATCAATAGCATAAACAGTAAAATGTGCTTTCAAAATATCAATCAATGAGGTGTAAGCAGAAGAATCACCGAGAACACCATGAATAAGTATGAGTGGATCTCCCTTACTGCCTTTTTTAACATAATTAATTAAGATATCTTGTACAACGACTTGTGACATAATCAAATTACTAGAATACTTCCTTTTAAATTCTTCGGGTAAATTAAGTAAAAGCATTCAATAATAACAACATTGTAAAAAAATAATAGAACTAAATAAAAAATCCTACTCTTTAACGTGTGTAACCCAATACCATTTATCCTTGTTAGGACGAACTAGATTAATAACTTCTGGAAGTGCACCATTAAAAAACAAACCTTCTAGAGAATTACTTATGCCACTTTTAGTTACAACGTCAACTGGACGAGATCCATCTTCTAATGCTGGAACAATGTCCCCTCTTCTAACATGTATGTCATATGTTCTACTATCGGGTCTTTTAACATATTTTATATGGTTGGTATTTTCACCAGATTCAATTAAACTCACGGCAAATCTAGGAACTGCGTCTGCAGTTTGAGTACCAGATTCATCAAATCCGTGAAACCTAGCTCTAAGAGCACCCTCTACCTGATAAACAGGTTTACCGAGTTTATTTTTTTTCATAGTGAATCCAGAACAAATGCTCCATTTATAAAGCTTTACTTGTGACAATAAATAAAATTATAAGTCTCATCCTTACTTTCTAATTTAGCAAAGAAATTTCTTTCAAACTGAACAACTTCACCAATCCTAATATTTCTCAAATCTGGTTCACCATAACCATAAATTAATTTTCCATCAGACATGAGAATTTTAATTTTAATCAAACCATCCCCACTTGGCAACCAATGTATCATTTTAGTTTTCAAATTAGGATTAATCTCTTTGGAAACAAATTCTTTATTCTTGAAATTAAATAAATGCATAAACCTATAGTTTACATCTTTCTCCAACTCATCTTGAACATAAAAATATCCATCTTTGGTTTCCAAAGTTCTATAACCAAATTCAGGATGATCAGGGTGTAAAGGAATAGTTACTTTTTCATCTGGAGACTTTTCAATCCTAATCCTTTTAGGATCTTCAATAAAAAAATACCTTCTGGTTTTACTATCTATTATCTCTCTATTAAATGAGGCCAAAGCTTCCATAGAAACATTTACATCAGCTTTCCTAATGCTAGCTTTAGTTATAAATTTAATAATTGCAGCAGATTCAAAACCCCTTCTTCTCAAAGATCTAATTGTTCCCAATCTCGGATCATCCCAATCACTAATTTCACCCATATCAATTAAATCTCTAGATTCAGAGGTACTTTTTACACCGGCAACTAATAATTTACCATGATAAATAGTTTCAGGATACTTCCAATCAAAATAATCATAAATATATTTTTGTCTATCATCAGATGTGCTTAAGTCAATCCCTCTCAAAATATGTGTGACTTTAAATTCATGATCATCAATTGCAGAAGCAAAGTTCAATAGGGGCCAAACTCTAGCTTTCATATTTACTGGATGTTTATGATTATCAACTATTCTAAATGCGGCCCAGTCTCTAATTGCAGGATTCGGGTTTTTCAAATCAGTCTTTATTCTTAGAACAGCTTCACCAGGTTTATATTTTTCAAACATATCTTTCCATCTATCGCTCTGATATTTATCATAACATTCACATTTCAAACCTTTCCTTATCAAATCTCTTTTTTTCTCAGTTTCACATGTACAAACATATGCTTTATTCATATTGATTAATTTCTGAGCATACTTGTAATATCTCTTCAACCTTTTAGATTGTGTAACAACTTTATTTGGTTTAACACCCAACCATCTCAAATCTTCAATAAACCATTTGTAAGCATCTTTCATTGGTGGCTTTACTTTTGGATCAGTATCATCAAATCTTAAGATATATTTACCACCATATTTTTTTGAAATAAACCAATTCCACAAAGCAGGTCTACAATGTCCCAAAGAAATCGGACCATTGGGATTGGGAGCAAATCTTACAACTAATTTATTAGTATTTTTTAATTCTGGAACCTTATCTTTTTCTTCCTTTTCAATAACTTCAAATTCTCCAAGCTCTTTTAATTTATTTTTTTGTCTTTCTAAATCCCAAGAATTTATGTCATTAACTAAACCTTTGACTTCCTCAGATAATTCCTTAGCATTTTCCTTCAATTCTGGATGAACAGATAATATTTTACTGATTACAGAACCAACTTGGGCCTTACCACTATGTAAAACTGCATTATCAAGAATAAACCTAATCAACTCTTTTTCATTCATGGTTATGATGATTTAATCCAAATTTATAAAACTAACTTAATTTTAAAGATCATGTGCCTTTTTCTTAACTCTCTCGATGGCCCTCTCCATTTCCTCTGGTAAAGCCACATTGTAAAGATCTGCAAGAATAACTATAAACATCAAAACATCAGCAAGCTCACTACCAACTTGGTTCCCATCAAATTTTTCAGGCCTATGGTGCTCATCTGTCAAATGTCTTGCAACTTCTCCCACCTCTTCAACAAGATGGATAAGAGCACTTTGTTTCGTATGTTTTGCCCTATTTGGTAACTCTTCCAATTCAGAAGCAACTTTTAATACTTTATCCTGAAAATCGTTTATATCCATAAAATAAGAATTAAAAACAAATTTATAAAATTACCTAACCGAAAACCTTTTAAATAACTGTAATGACTGGAAAGTAACAAAATGAATATAAAAAATATGAAACCAAAAAAAGCAATAACTAATTTAGTTGTACTTGCTACACTAAGTACTGCTTTTATTGGATGTGGGCAAGATAAAAAAGTTGAATATTCTAATTTTCCAAGGCTAGAGCAAGGATATGAAGTAGTAGACTTTAATATTCCAACCAAAGGAAAAGTAGTCAGAATAGAAAAACTTGAAGATCAAATGTACTTCAGTAATGAAGAATCTGATGGAAGCCTAACAATAGCTGGAACCTTTGAATATGAAATAGAACCAGAAGGAAGGTTTAAACCAGCGCTAGAACATACAGATAATTATGGAAGAACTCTATCAAACAGCAATTATTGGATAGATCAAAGAGAAGGAACTGTAACTCTTAAAAGAATAGAAGATAATTAAACTATTATTTAATCCAAAACCAAATCTATGTGTTCATATCCATTACTTCGCATTTCTTCCCAGAACTTTGCAGTCAACAATAATAAATTAACACAATCTTCATCATGTTCGGGACCATATAGATGTTCAAAACGTCTTAACAAATAATATCTCCTTCGTTTAGGGGGCATTTTTCTGATTTCATTTCTTTCATTAGTTGTAAGATCATTATACTCATCAACAGATTCTCTCTCAACCTTTGCCATGTGGGTAGTTAAATCAAGTACTTTTCCAATTTGCCACAAACAAGTTTCTCCAAGAACTTTATCCCATACATCATAAAATTCTTCAGGAGTCTGGCTTCTTTTCTTATCACTTAATCTGGAGTCCTTGAAATAATTAGAATCATTCCACCCTTTAATAGAATGTATGATCTCTCTACAGTGGCCCATGTCTTTCTTAGATGGAAAATGTAGTGGATATTTATCTAAAAAAGCATGAAACCATTCTTCTTCCTGCCCTTTATCCCTATACTCTGTATGAAAATATGATAAATCACCATGTAAAAGAGGAAATTCATTACTAGAAATCTCTGTAAAAAGTCTATCTTGTGGTGGTGCTACTATCTCCATAGGCAATAACCTTCAAAACCCAAAATAAATAAACAATTTAAACATTGCGATTCTACAGTTAATCTTTTAAAATTGCTATAACAAAAACAATTATGCATAAATTAAACAAATTAACAAATAAAGAAATAAAATCAATATTGAGAAAAATAAAAGAGAGATACGACACAGATAAACTAGAAAACAACTACATTTTCTTCTCAAACAAAGAAGGAAAAGTCTACATAATCAACAAAGAAGTTTCAAAAGTAAAAAATAGATTAGCTTCACATGGAATATATTTCTGCAAATATGAAAAAGATGGAATAAGATTGAGCATAGAAGGTTCAATGTTTATAAAAAATCCAAAAGAAAATGTAATAAAAATAGACGAAGAACAGTTCCACGACTGGATGGAAGGATACGATGTCTTCATTGAGGGAAAACAAGGTTACTTTCTACTAGAATATGACGGAATGATTATGGGTTGTACCAAAGGAAATTCGGAAAATTTAAGAAATTTCGTACCAAAACACCGTAGAAGCCACTAATTACAAAGTTTTTTAAATTAAAGAGCTTACAAAAGTTTATGAAAGATATGTTAAAATTAGCAGTGCAAACATACAACAAAATAGCTAAAATTTATTCTGAGCACACTTATGGAAAAGTTGTCCAATATCAAGCAACTAAATTTATGTCTCTTCTAAAGGGAAAGAAAATTCTCGACGTGGGCTGTGGCTCTGGAAGAGATGTTGAATACTTTTTGCACGAAGGATATGAGCCAATTGGTATAGATCTATCTGAAAAAATGTTGTTAGAAGCAAGAAAAAGAGTGAAGGCAAAAAACGTTTTCAAAAAAATGGACTTCACGGATTTAAAATTTAAAGAAGAAACCTTTGACGGAGTTTGGGCAATGGCAGCACTTTACCATCTACCTAGAAAAAATGTTACAGATGTTTTAAGAGGATTTAACAAAGTTCTAAAGAAAAAAGGATTAATTTACATTGCAGTAGAAGAAGGTGAAGGCCAAAAAGAAGTAAAGGAAGCAAAGTATGATAATGAGCCAAGACCATTTACATATTTCAATGAAAAAGAAATGCATGATTTTTTATATGAGGCAGGCTTTAAAATAATAGGTTCAGAGGTGAATGACACAAATGAAACGAAGTGGATCGAAATCTTCGCTAGGAAAGAAGAATAAATTTCTGTATTGGTTACCAAGAATACTTTCATTACTATGGATAGCATTCTTCTTATTATTCTCCTTAGATGTTTTTGTTGAAGATTATACCTTCTTGGAAATGTTAGTTGGATTTTTCATGCACAATATTCCCACCTTAATTTTAGGCGGGTTAACTTGGTTAGCTTGGAAAAAAGAAAAAATCGGCGGAATAATATTCATTTTGTTATCAATTGTATTCACAATATTCTTTAAAACTTACACAAATATTTTTAGTATTTTAACAATAACAGGAGTTCCATTGTTAATTGGAATATTATTCTTGGTTAATCATTTCAAAAAGAAATAGTTCTATATCCACAAAGTCCCAAATTGAACACTTTGGTTTTACCAATTTTCTTACTATCTTCTTTCTCATGAATATGTCCACAAAATACATATTTGGGTTGTTCTCTTTTTATGTAACTCAAAAATAATTTGCTTCCAGCATGTTTGCCCTGCCAATGTTTTGGTGCCTCATCAAAATCAACTTTATCTAAAATTCCATAAGGGGGCTGATGGATAATAAGAACATCCAATTTTTTCATCTTGTTTAGAATCTTGCGATGTTTTTCACGTTCTTTTTTCGATTCATTTAATTTTTTCTTATCATCTGGAGAAAAATCTTCAACCCAGTTTACATCAGTAAAATATTTTATCCCACCAATAGATAAACCTTCAAATTTTACAACTTTGTTATTTATAATTTTAACATTCTTAAGTTTCATAACTCCTTTTTTCATATCAGAAACTTTGATACCCTTTCTTTTTAATTTTCTAAAAGTTTTTTCACCCCCTTCTTCAACATTTCCATAAATAAAATAAACTGGAGAATATTTAGAAAGAAACTTTAAAATCTTCATAGTTGAATTATAAATTTCCATATACGCTCTTTTCTTCATAACATCAGTATACTCAATTTCACCCAAACCTTTTTTCTTCCTACTTATATTGTCAAATGCCCTCTTCCTAGCTATACTAGCACTACCAACATCACCAGGTAATAGAATTAAATCAACGTTCTCCATAGGAATTTTCTTAATCTTCTCCAAATCACCATGTGGATCCCCAATAGCCAAAATCTTCATTCTAGAACTTCTTCCTAATCGGACCAATTATATCAACCAAATAATCACCAACAGCTTTCTTCAAATCAACAGGATGAACATTCTTCTTAAAAAATTCTTTCTCCAACTTTTTAAAATCATCAAATTCCAAATCTCCACCGAACTTTTCATCTCTAGAAATAACAAATTTCTCAACACGAGGAAAAACAATCAATTGAGCAATCTGCAAAACAGGATTATCTTCACCAACAGGACAATAAGCTTTCTTCAATTTAGACCTAATCTTCTCATCGGTATCTCTAATGGAAATAAAAGAGTTAGGTTCAGAACTACTCATCTTAGAACCTGGACCAGACAAACCATCAATCAAAGGGGTATGAACAAATACAGGAACATTATAATCAAGGTCTTTAAACTTTTCAACACCCATCATATGAATCTTACGTTGCTCAATTCCAGATTGAACAACATCAACACCCAAATGTTTTATATCAATAATTTGCATCAATGGATAAATAACTTGACTAACTTTTGCTTGATCAACATCTCTAGCAACTTTCTGCATACTTCTCAAAGCCCTATTCATAGTAGTATTAGAAGCCAACTTAAACAAATCATCTTGATATTCTTTTTTTCTCTGAAAAGAACTTCCAACAACAAACTCTGCATTACTTAATCCTGCGGCTTTGAAACCAGCTTTCCAAATTTTAACTTGCTCATTAATAAAATCCCAATCACCTTTCTGATTAAGATAAGTATGCCAATCAGCAAAAAGAATCTTAATTTTAAAACCAGCCTTTTCCAAATCCAATAACTTAGTGATTGTAACCAAATGACCCAAATGTATTTCACCAGAAGTTTCGTAACCACAATAACAAACTGGATTCTGCTTTTTCAAAGTTTTCTTTAAATCCTTCTCATTAATAATTTCAACAGAATTTCTTTTTACCAGCTCTATTTTATCCATGATCAACATCTGTTTATCTTAATTATAAACCTTTCTTTTCTCTAATCAAATAATAAACTATAATTCCAACCCCAATTACATTAAAACTATCCGCAATATTAAAAATTGGCCAAACAGCTAAATCAATAAAATCCCTAACATAACCTAAAAAAACTCTATCTATAAAATTACCAATAGTTCCACCCAAAACGAAAGCTAAAGGCACTAAATACTCCCTATTCTTCCTAAACAAATAAATGATAAAAATAACAACTAAAAGAGAAATCAAGGACAAAATACCAGTATAACCTTGGAATAAAGAGAAAGCAGCACCTGTATTCTCAACATAGTTAAACAAACCAAAATGGACGTCTGTAAACAAGAATTTAGTAATCTGATCCAAAATAACTACCAAAAATGCCAAAAAAAGGAATTTTTTCATAAAAAGAGAATAACATTCAATCTTATTAAAATATGTTACTACTCAACAAAAACAACAATAGAAAGCTTTATAAATCAAACAGAGAAAGAAATAGAAACAAAAAGGAGTTAAAAATGCCAGAAATATCAAATAGGATAAACAGGTGTGATGTTTGTAAAGCAATTGAATTAGACGGAGAACTAGTTTCCGTAGAGAATTATGATATAAAAGAATTACGTAAGAAAGGTTATTCATTCACAGATGGAACTTTATCTCAAGATTGTTATAGGAGATCACGTAGAGAAGAAATAGAGTTGGGTTTAGTTAAAGAAATATCAAAGAGGGCACCACATGAGTCATGTCCAAAAATAGAGAACTTAGAAGAATATACACAAGCAATTCTAAAAACTTTCTTTATTGAAAATAGAGTAGAAGACTTCATGTTAGGATTCGACGAAACAGAAGGTAACACAGTTAATGTTATAGTTAAAGTAGAAGATAACAGAAGTGACAAAGTAAGATACACAGCATCTGTAGCAGTAAAAACGTTAAGACATTACGGAATAAATTTAAATCTTACTTACGTAGAAAACGGTAAATAATAGAACTAACTAATAACGATTGTGCTAAAACCTTCATTATTTTCTTCATTTATTTCAGAAAATCTATCAAAATCTCTTATAAAATATTTAACATCATATTCTCCGGGTTCTAGAATTATCTGTCTAAACATAGGATCTTCATCCTCAGATTCTAAGTGCCTAAGTTCTTTCTTAACTATTGTATATGACTCTCCAGGACTCATAACATAAAAAGAAGAACCAAAAAACAAATACTCCCACCATTTTTTATCATATTTACTAGAAATATATCTATCAGAATAAGTACCAATACAATACAAATCACTTCCATCATCTTCTAAAACACAAACCATAACAGATATTTCCTCTTCAAAAAAATCATCAGGACCCAAATTTTTAACCTTAACTTTAAAAGAATCAAATTGTCCCTCTGAATTTAAACCATACTTAAAACTACTAACTTCAAAATCAACTTCATCATAAACAACTGTTGCACTAACTGGAACTAAAGAAAATAATAACATAACCACTAACAATAATAAAACTTTCATAAAATAAGGTAAAAATCATTGTTTATAAAATTTATCTTTAATCTCTTCAACATCATTACACTTAACCAATTGTTCTCTCAATTTAGCTCCACCTTCAAGACCCTTTGTAAAATTTACAGCGTTAACTTTAACATTACTAAATTTAATTGACTTAAACTTCTTAGAATATTTCAAATACTTAAAAAAAGCTTCAACTTTATCTTCAGAACTATACTCATTATAATTTCCCTTAGAAATCAAATCATTAATCTGTTCAAAAATAAATGGATTCCCACGAGCAGCACGACCAACCATAACATAATCACAACCAGTTTCTTTAAACATTCTCAAAGCATATTCAGGTTTAACGATATCTCCATTACCAACAACAGGAACATCAACAATAGATTTCAACTCTTTAATCAATTTCCAATTACTCGAACCCGAATAACCTTGTTTAACAGTTCTAGGATGTAAAGTAATCATAGAAATTCCTTCATCTTCAGCAATTTTAGCAATATCTCTAAATAAATTATCTTTTTTCACACCACTTCTCATTTTCAAACTAACCGGTTTTTTAACTGAAGAAATTAAAGTTCTAAAAATATCTCTAGTTAATTCTTTTTTCTGCAACAAAGCAGCACCAGCCATAGCACTAGTTATTTTAGTTGAAGGACATCCCATATTGTAATCTATAATATCAAAATGCTTAGAAACAATTTTAGAAGCTTTACTCAACTTATCCAAATCAGAACCAAACAACTGAACACTCCTAGGTTTCTCTTTTTCACCAAACTCAACAAAATCCTTAATGCCCCTAGCAACAATAGCATTTACTGAAGTTAATTCAGTTACTGTCAAACCAGCACCATAATCATGACAAAGCAATCTAAAAGCAGGATCAGTTACATCAGCCATTGGGGCCAAAAATACTTTAGACTTAAACCTTGGTAATTTCATAATAACAAATAATACAACAATTATAAAAACTTAATTATTCAATCTTCAAAGCTTTCATTATTTTGTTAAGTTTTTCATTAATTGCATCAAGATTTCTACTTGAAAGTTTATCAGAACCAGATTTTCCATTTTTTGAAAAACAATTATCACAATAAACAGGCTTATCTGAAGTTGGTTTAAAAGGAACTTCACACTCATCACCACAAGAAGAACAAATAACTTTAGTCATCTGAAAATCACGACTATCCCTACTTTTACGCATAGGTGCTCTACCAGAAGGTCTTCCATAACTTCTCTTAGGGCGGTCTTCAAAACTATCTCTACCACCATAGCTTCTCCTTGGAGAACTACTTCTAGGCTTCTTATCCTTTCTTTCCCTGAAACGTTCAAAAGTTGGCATGATATTTGAAAATTTAGGGGGTATATAAGGCTATGCAATAAAAGAATATTCAAAAATTAAAACCACGCAAAAAACTAAAAACTTATAAATAATTAATTTACAAACAAAACCAAGAGGTAAACTAAAAATGGCAGTAGAATACGGAGAATTCAAAGGAAATAAGTTGATTAAATTAACTTCAGACAAAGATCAAGAAGGTAAGTGGCCTTTTAGCTTTGGAAAAATGAAGGCTAAATTAATAGTTGAAAACTTTGAAGCAATTAAAAAATTTGCTGAACAAGAATAATTCTTTATTTTTTATTATATATTTTAAAAACATTTAAAAACCCCCACGTTCCGCTAAAACATATGGAAGCACCACAACAACCGCCAAAGATTGATCCAGCAAAAGAAAAGGCGTTCAAGAAAAAAATAGACCAATTAAAAGATAAAATTCTAAAAGATTATAAAAAACAAACTATAGGAATCGCTCTTCTACCACCAAAGATAATACGTCCAGAAGATGTAAAATATATGACCAAAGAAGATATAGAAAAAGAAAAGGAAAAAATAAGCGTCTTAGTAGTTTTAGATGATTCAAAATCAGAAAAAACACCAGATTACAAAATAAAAGACAAAATCTCACCAGAATTAGTTAAAATTGCAAAATCAATAGATGAAAAAATCTGGTTAGAAGTATCATTAATCTCAGAAATAAGAGAATCATTATTTGACGGAAAATATGAACTACTGCAAGTGATTGCAATGTCAGCAATACTTCACGATCCTACAGACTTCTTGGCAGCACTAAAAATTTCAGAAGTACACAAAAATATGACCATAAAGAAGTTTGAAAAATACATAGTTTCATACATTGGAGCAGGAACATTATTCAGGGGAGAAAAATCAAATGATATTGACGTTTACATCGTAATTGATGACACAGATGTTAGAAGAATGTCAAGGGCAGAATTAAAAGAAAAGCTAAGGGGATTAATTCAAGCAATGGCAATAGAAGCTTCTGCAATAACTGGAGTCAAAAAACAGTTCCACGTTCAAACATACATCCTAACTGACTTTTGGGAATCAATAAAGGATGCGCACCCTGTTATTTTCACATTCTTAAGAGATGGAGTTCCAATTTTTGATAGGGGATTATTTGGTCCATGGAGATTATTACTTAAAATGGGAAGAATTAGACCTTCTCCAGAATCCATAGATATGCACATGAGTACAGGAGAAAGAATTTTGGAAGCTGCAAAGAAAAAATTGCTTTACATAGCTTCAGAAGATATGTATTATGCAATCCTAAATCCATCACAAGCAGCACTGATGTTGTATGGAATATCTCCACCAACTCCAAAAGAAACAGTAAGACTCCTGGATGAAATATTTGTAAAGAGAGAAAAACTTCTAGAACCAAAATACGTTAAGATATTGGAAAGAGTCAAGGATTTCTTCAAGGGAATGGAGCATGGAAAAATAAAGGAAGTTTCAGGAGCAGAAGTTGACAAAATAATTAAAGATGTTGAAGATTATTTAAACAGAATTAAGAAATTATTTGCACAAATAGAAAAGAAATCGGAAAAAGAAGATTTCAAAAAATTCCAAGATGCAGTAAACACAATAACAAAAGATGCGCTAGCATCTGGAAATATAAAAACAACAAGCATGGCACTGGGAATAAAAAAATATTGTCAACAAGAAGGAATTCCAGAAAGCATAGCTGAAGACTACAAACTTTTCGAAAAAACAATAAAAGACCTAAAAGCTAAGAAAATAACAAAAGAAGAAGTTGAAAAAGTAAAAAGGCAATTAAGAAACTACGTAAGAATATTAGAAGAACATTTACAAAGAAAAAAATTCTTAGAGCTTCAGAAATCAAGGATTCCATTTAGATATGGAAAAGATAAATTTGGAGAGATATCATTATTAGATGATCAAATCTTCATAATTGAACTTGGCATAAAAGACAAAGAAATCAAAAAATCAAGATTAAAAGAAGACGGAACAATAGAAAAGTTACAAAAATCAAATATTAATGATTTGGACACAGCATTAGCAACAAAAGAACTTCTAAAAAGAAATAGTCTAAAAATAAAAACGATAGAAAGCCTAAAGAAAATATATGGCGATAAACTAGAAATAGTTCTGTAAAATCCAAACGTTTTTAAAATAAAAATTCCAAGAGTTAGATATGGCTCTTATTCCTGCTGAAGCATGGATTGTATTAAAACCGCTAATATTTTTTATTATTGGATTAGCTATCTATGCAATAGTTGTTTTTAATCTATACAGATTTGTAGCAAGAAGAGACATTTTTGAATTAAATCTTGGACAATATAACCGATTTCAACATCCATTTCTAGCTAAAACCTTTGGAACAATGTTATACATGGTAGAATACTTATTATTTTTCCCACTATTCTTAATGTTCTGGTTTATAATCTTCTCAGCAATTTTAATAGCAATAACTACAACACAAGATGTAAGTACAATACTGCTAGTTTCAATGGCACTAATTTCATCAATAAGAGTTACGTCATATTACAAACAAGCATTATCAAAGGATATTGCAAAATTATTACCCTTCACCCTGCTAGCAATTTTCTTGATAGATATAGGACAATTTTCATGGGGACAATCAATCAATTTGATAAATCAAATTCCAAATTATGTAGATACAATAAAATATTACTTTGTATTTGCAGTTAGCATAGAATTTATACTAAGAATAATACACACAATAAAAACATCAATAATAAAAAGAAGAAAAAATTAAGATAATTTTCTATAAGCATAAACTGCTATTGGTATGGTTATTGCCAAAAATATCAATGCAATCAACAAAATCAAACCAAAACTATTTTCATCATAAGGATAGAATACTTCTGGATCATATCCAAGATAACAAACTTCTTCGATTGTATGTGAATGTACAACAAATCCCAAATTAAATTCACGCAAAGCTCTTGTAACGCTTCTCAAACCATATTCATCTCCATCACCATCATCAATACAGTCACCGTAACTTACAACTTCTTCAAAGCTAAACTCTTCATCATCACCACTATCATTTGAATTGTCATCATCTTCGTCATCATCTTCACCTTCTTCAAAGATTTCTAATTGAAACATAACATTATTGTGAGCACCATGGTTATCATGAACTGTAATAACGATTTCATAATCTCCAACATCACTGCAGCCAGGTACGAAATCTATCAAACCGTTTATAGGATTAATATTAAATAAATCAGTATTATCACTAAAAATTAAGATATCTCCTTGGTCAGAATCGTGAGCTTCAACTTGATATCTAAATCTTAGGCTACATTCAGCTTCTTGATATAGAATATCTTCAATTACAGGAACTGTATTGAAATCATTATCTGAAACAGTTGTAAAACTCCATACAGGGCCATTTGTACTATCTTCACCATCACTTGCTACAATTTGCCAGTAATAGTCAGTATCATAGTCAGCAGATGGCATATAATAACTGGTCTGTGTTAAATCACTAACAATTAATTGCATATTATTATCATTTGTACCGAAATATAAATCATAATAAACTAAATCTCCATCAGCATCTCCACCATCCCAATGCATAAAAATATTAGTTCTCTGAACATTTGTTGCACCATTTGTTGGAATTGGATTGCTTGGAACATAAGGAGCATTATTTTCTTCAACGTCTTCAGTTATTTCTAATATAAAATCTTCAATATCACTACCATCATTTCCATCTTCAACAGTGATTGTAATATAATGATTTCCAACATCATTACATGAAGGAACAAAAGAAATTAAACCATTTTGATTAATATTAAATAAATTAGTATTATCTGAATACTCTAAATCATCACCATCTTCATCAACAGCAATAACTTGATAATTAAACTGAGTTTCACATTGAGCATCTTGATTTGCTATGTGATTAATTACAGGGGCATTATTTTCGGGATCTACAGGTTCACCTTGAACATTTAAGTATAAATAAGCGTGATCATACCAAACACCATTTTCAGTACCAATAACTCTCAAATAATAATTACCATCCAGACCGGAAGTATCAAATGAATGGTGCTCGTTGTAAAAGGATATATCATTTTCATAATGGAAAACATCTCTTACAAAAGTATCATCTATTTCAAATAATTCAATATCAAATTCAAGATACCCAGAGTTAGAAGTTAAAGCTAACCAGTATCCAGCAATATCTCCTTCATCAACATTAATAGTATCGCTACCATTATCCCAATATGCATCCACAGTGATAGCGGAAGCACTAGGTAATATAACTAAAAGCATACAAATAATTCCAAATATTAAATTTCCCTTCATTTTGAACCCCATCCGAGACTTGCACCTACGGAATATTTTCCATCATCACCCATCAAATAAGCACCAGCAGAAAATCCATTATCAAAAATAACATCACAACCGACACCATAAACTTCACTAAATCTATTTTCAGTATGTTTTTCTTCAGTAGAAGGATACCTTCCAACCAAAGTGTTATTATCATATAACTCAGTAAAAGTAGTCTCACCATTGTCAACATTTCTAAATCCAACGCCTGCAAGAATATAAGGAGTAAAATTTACATCTTCATCCAAATTATAACCAAATTTTAATGCAAGCGTATGAGAACCATTTTCAGTAACTGTAGTACTATCACAAATTGCATATCTGTCATAAGGCATTCCTTGAACAGATCCCTCTTCAGATATTTCTTTATAGGCATTAGTTTCACTTTCAAAGTCCTTAAAGAAGTTCAGACCAACAACAACATTATTATCTAAATACCAATCAAGCCCAGCTCCAAGATAATTTTTACTTCCAAAAATGTTAGCTCTATTTGGAAGAAATCTGGAACCTGCATTTTCAATTAATTCGTTCTGCAATTCAAAATTGTTAGTTCTAAGTGAAGAATTATCTCTTTCTAGTTCTCCAACTATTGAAGTTAAACTATCTGAGTTAGAATTTATAATAATAAAGTTTAAATCAATATCATAAGTATCTGGTTCAGCAAAAACAGTATCTGGTTCAGCAAAAACAGTATCAGTACCAGCAACATTGTATTTATCATCTAATTCTAATGTATACCATTGATCATTTCCGGCCCATTGGAATTTCAAATCTGGCCTATCTTCTAACCAATTGCCCATGATATCATTATCAACAAAATATCTCCTAGCAACAGAAAAAGCACCGCAGCAAGGATCATCCAATAATTCGGTATCAACTCTAACAGAATCTAAAGGAGCAGTCTGATCAACATTACTTATTTTAGAATCACAATCAGCACCAAAAGCATTACCGGCTAAAATCGTACCAACAGCCAAAGTTGTCAATAATTTCTTCATTTTATCCCTCAATATCATATATTTTGTAGAATATACTTCATAATAAGTCATTTATAAGCTTTACCATTTAGAAGTGGTTAACTAAAGAATTCCTTTACTTTCTCATAATTTCTACTCTCAATCAAATTAACAGAACCTGGAAAATACTTTCTATAACTGCTCCAAGAATATCTCTCATCTAAATATATAACAACGCCCCTATCTTTCTCACTTCTTATGCAACGTCCAGCATTCTGTAAAACATTGGTAAAAGCAGGCATAACATAACCATATTCTTGACCCTTACCAAATTTATCATCATAATATCTAACTAACTCCTTGCTCATTACATCATATTTACCAAAAGGGACACCAATAATAACAACTGCAGATAAAGCATCACCAAATAAATCTATACTTTCTCCAAAACTACCAGCACTAACAGCAAAAAGAGAATTACCCCTAGAAATTTTAAACCTATTCAATATAGATTCTCTACTGCCTTTGTCCATTCCCGGCTCTTCAACAATAATACCATTTTCAATATAACTTCCAACAGAACCTAAAACAGCATAACTGGGAAAGAAAAATATCTTGTTTCCAGGAATAGTTTCAATTATCTTCTTACAATTTGAAGCAATTCTCTCAAACATTTGATCGCTTCTCATACTAAATTTAGTATTTACAACTGGAACAACTAAATCCAACCTATTTTCAGCAGGATAAGGATTAGGCAAATCAATTTTCAAAGGCAATTCCAGTCCAAAAATCTTCTCATACATTTCTAAAGGATATAAAGTTCCACTCATAAAAATATTAGAATGGGCACCATCAATAATTTCACCCATCGCAACTGCAGGATCTAAACAATTTTTCTCCAAAATAATAATAGGTTTTCCCATTCTGGTCTTTCCAATTTTTAAAACTCTAGAAAATTCTTTGCCTTCTTTATTCCAATTATCTAAAAACTTAGCCAAAGATTTCAAATAACTTCTCTGTTGCAATTCTAAAACATCTTCTGATAAAAGATCCAACTTCTGAATAAAATCCTCATCAAAAGAACCAAACTCATCTCTTTCAACTAAACTTTCATTTCCATGATATTTATCTGCCAATTTTATTAATTTATTTTTTATTTCAAAAATTTGTTCTTCAACATCTTTGTCTAATTTATTTGCTTCAGCAATTGCATTATCTAAACTGATATCACTTAAATTATCACTCATCAAATCTCTGGCCCTGCCAGGTAAATTATGTGCTTCATCCCAAACAACAATACAATCATCAAACTCACCATTAATCTTCTTCAAAAAAATATTTCTAATTGCAGGGTCTAAAATATGAAAATAATCTGCAACAATAACTTTACTTTTTTTAGCCAAAAGATTCGCAGCTTCATAAGGACAAACTTTTGCATCCTTACACTTTTCAAATAATTCTTCAACATTATGAATTTTATTTTTCAATTCATCCATTAATATTTTATTAGAAAACATATTTTTCTTACTGTAAAAATTCTCATAAAACTCACATTCCTTATTTTCAGTTAAATGTTTACAATAGTCCCAGAAACCTCTAGCGTTTTTGGGATCAACTTCAGACCTACCACACATCCAAACTTTTCCAATAAAATCTACAACACTAAGATTTAGTTTACCTTTCTCCTTTATCTTCCTCAAAGTATCTATAGCAATTTTATGATGCGTATGCTTAGAAGTTAGAAATAAAACTTTTTTATCGTGTTTCAAAGCATATTCCAAAGCAGCAGTTAGAACGGCAACAGTTTTACCAACACCGGTAGGAACTTGTGCTAAAACGTCCTTTTTAACACTTAAAGCATTGGCTACAACTTTCGCAAAAGAATCTTGCCCTTTTCTATAAGTTTCAAACGGAAATAATTCCTCAAATCCATAAATCTCTGACATCTAGGATTTTACTTTACCCAAACTTATAAAGAATATGATAGTATATGTCAAGCATTATCTCTAGCAGATTCCAACAATCTTCTCTCTTCTTCAGCTACAACATTTCTAATCTTTCCAACTGCATCAACATTAGCAGAAATAGAACTAATACCATACTTTACCAATTTCTTAACCATTTCTTCATTAGAACCAGCTTGACCACAAATACTTGATTCAACATTATACTCCCTACATTTCTTAATAACCCTTCTAATCTGCTTTAGAACAGCAGGATGTAATTCACTAAATAAATCAGCAACTTTTTCATTATTTCTATCAACAGCCAAAGTAAATTGTGTCAAATCATTTGAACCAATAGAAGCAAATTTTATTCCAGCACTACAAAGATCATCAATAATCTCAACAGCAGCGGGAGTTTCAA
>Ga0233431_1000935_pt1 | contig 56078 bp, 13 predicted proteins | sample SI_118_April2016_FD_179867 | JGI IMG/M metagenome (GOLD analysis project Ga0233431, IMG submission 179867) | Seawater microbial communities from Saanich Inlet, British Columbia, Canada - SI_118_April2016_200_MG | ecosystem: Environmental > Aquatic > Marine > Inlet | place: Canada: British...
TGTGAAATATTATCACTGTCTAATGGTAAACTGCTCATTTTTTCGACGAATGGTTTTTTCATTGTCACCACCCAATACACGACAACTGCAAAAATGAGTAAAAATATGATCAGAGATATAATTGGGAATACCCCCACCCCTGATTCTGGAGAAAATATATGCCTTATCATCGTATTATTTTGCCTTTATATCGGTCCCCAATCTTTGCAGATAGGCAATAATGGCTATAAGCTCAGTATTCCATTCTGCATCGGAAACGCCCTGCAATTTTAAATTAGCAACAATTTCTTCACCTTGATTTTTCATATGGTCGTAAGCCGCTGCATCAAATCCTTTTTCGTATGGGACACCAAGCTTTTGCATGGCTCGGATTTTTGCCGCTGTCACATCGGTATCAAGGTAATTATTTTCAAGCCATGGGTATGAGGGCATAATCGTTCCGGGAGATATGGCCTGCGGATCTATCATATGATTATAATGCCATGCATCTGGATATTTACCGCCTATTCTATGAAGATCGGGACCGGTCCGTTTAGATCCCCATTGGAAAGGATGATCATAGACATATTCACCTGATTTTGAATATTCGCCATATCTCACAGTCTCAGACCGGAATGGTCTCACCATCTGGGAATGGCAGGTATAACAACCCTCAGCCACATATACATCCCTGCCCTCAAGCTCAAGAGGAGTGTAGGGTTTAACACTGGATATGGTTGGTACATTGCTTTTGACAATAAGCATGGGGACAATTTCGATGATCCCACCAATAGCTACAGCAACAACAACCCAGACAAAAAATTGAACCGGTCGTCTCTCAAGCCATCGGTGTTTCAATTCATTTTTTCCCAATGCAGCAGCAGGTGTGGTCAGAGCTGGAGCCTGATCTTCTTCTTCAGCAATAAGGCTACCAGATTTAACCGTTTTCATTAAGTTATAAACAAGTATAAACATACCGGATAAGTATAATGCACCGCCAATCGCTCTAATCCCGTATAGAGGTATAATCTGGATTACCGTCTCCAGAAAATTGGGGTATTGAAGGAATCCATCAGCGGTAAACTGTTTCCACATCAGGCTCTGTGTAATACCGGCCCAGTATAGAGGAATGGCATAAAATACGATTCCAAGAGTTGATACCCAAAAATGAATATTGGCGAGTTTTACAGAATAAAGTTTGGTATTAAATATCCTTGGAATCAACCAGTACAGGATAGCAAATGTGAGGAGGCCATTCCAACCCAGGGCACCAATATGTACATGCCCAATGGTCCAGTCAGTAAAATGAGAAATGGCATTAACACTTTTAAGTGACATCATTGGACCTTCAAATGTTGACATGCCGTAAGCGGTAACTGCAACAACCATCATCTTTAATATAGGATCCTGGCGAACACGATCCCAGGCACCCCTCAGGGTCAACAAGCCGTTTAACATACCGCCCCAACTGGGGGCGATAAGCATTATGGAAAATACCGTTCCAAGAGATTGAACCCAATCAGGTAATGCAGAATACAATAAATGATGAGGACCTGCCCAAATATATAAGAATATCAACGCCCAGAAATGAACAATGGATAATCTATATGAAAAAACAGGTCGATCGGCTGCTTTTGGTAAAAAGTAATACATCATACCCAGATATGGTGTAGTCAGAAAAAATGCCACTGCATTGTGACCATACCACCATTGGACTAGGGCATCTTGAACACCGGCATATACTGAATAACTTTTTAAAAAGGTAACAGGGAGTTCGAAAGAGTTAACCACATGAAGCATAGCTACAGTAAAGAATGTGGCAATATAAAACCAGACTGCCACATACATATGACGCTCGCGACGTCTGATGATTGTACCCAGTAAGTTGATGCCAAAGACAATCCAGATAACTGCAATTGCAATATCAATTGGCCATTCCAGCTCAGCATATTCTTTACTTGTGGTAATGCCGAGAGGGAGGGTGACTGCTGCAGATACAATGATGCCCTGCCATCCCCAAAAATGAATTTTACTGAGTAAATCACTAAACATTCTTGCCTTCAGCAATCTTTGCAATGAGTAATATATTCCCATAAACATTGCATTGCCCACAAAGGCAAAAATTACAGCATTGGTATGAAGCGGTCGTAATCTACCAAATGTCGTAAAACTGAGTCCAAGATTTAACGATGGGAATACCATTTCAAGTGCGATCCACAATCCAACAAGCATGCCGACTATTCCCCATAAAATAGTGGCAAATGCAAAGTTTTTTACAATAGTATTATCATACCAGAAGGTCTCCACCGACATATTTGATCTCCATTAATTTGTGATTAATTTTTCCCTTTTTTATCATCTAATAAAAGTCTGATCGCTGGAGTTTGATGATCGTCAAACTGACCTGTTTTCACAGCCCATATAAAGGCGGCAAGAAAGACTGCCGCAATAGACAAACTGGATATTATTAGAAGAAAAAGTATATTCATAAACGTAAATCAGAGTACCAAAATTAAGCCTCGGTGGGCATAATTAACAATATGGTAATCTATGAATGTACTATCAAAATTCGGTGTAGAAAAATATAAGATTCAAGGCGAATGGGAAATCAAAGCAAATTATACTTTAATGAGAAAATTTATATTTACTATTTTTCAGTTTTAGAATCTCTCTATATAGCGATGGCAGTATGGCAAATTGCCGTTATTTTGATAATAATCCTGATGATACTTCTCACCTGGATAAAAAGTCGTTGCTGATGTAATATTTGTTGCTACGTCTAATCCTTTTTCCACGAGGATATTTTTTAGCTTCGTGGCGATATCCCTCTGCTCATCATTAGTATAAAATATCTCAGATCGATATTGATTGCCAATATCAGGACCTTGTCGATCTACCTGGGTGGGATCATGTGTTTCAAAGAATAATTTGGTCAATTTTTCATATGAAATTATTTTTGGATTAAAAATCACTTCAACGGCTTCGGCATGGCCAGTGTTACTATTGCAAACTTCCTTATAAGTAGGATTTTCTGTTTTCCCGCCAATATATCCAACAGTTGTGGAAATGACACCTTCTTCTTTCTGAAGATAATATTCTGTACCCCAAAAACAACCTGAAGCAAAAATGGCTCGATCTGTCTCATTATCATCACTCGATATAAAATTTAACGAAATGGAGTTTACACAATGTCTTGTATTATTTTCGGTAAATCCTTCTCCGAGAAAAACATGCCCAAGATGTCCATTACAATTGGCACAGACAATTTCTGTACGTGAGCCATCTGTATCTGATTTCCTAATTACAGCACCATCAATCTCATCGTCAAAACTTGGCCATCCGCATTGGGAGTCAAATTTATCTTCTGACATGAATAAATGAGCATCACATTGTTTGCAGGTGTAGATACCTATTTTTTTTTGATCGGTAAATTTACCTGAATAAGGTCTTTCAGTTCCTTTATCGATTATGACATATTTTTCTTGAGGTGTTAGTTTGTTGTATTCCATTTTTTCCTGTGATAAACAGCTGAAACTTACCAATGCCCAGAGGCTGGGTATTACTAAAAATAATTTCATATTATTTTTTATAATTCTCGAATTCAAAGTATTATCCTTTCTATGCCTTCGATGATCTCATCGCAGTAATTACGTAAATACTAATCCGGACAAAACAGCCACCCCATAGTCAGTTATAGTTATGAGTCCATTTTAACATTGGCCTCTGTCGTTAACTCCAGTAAACTTAGTAAGGGAAAGTAATCTTTCTGGTGAGCATTATACTACAGTGTTTTTACTGATGATTGGCGTTTCCAATTCTGAAATTTAAAAGATGTTTCATAAAAAAACGATGGAGGAATAATTCCCCCATCGTTTAACTAGATCGCGAACAATTGATTTAGAAATTATATGACATTCTCATATAATCGTATCGTCCGTTCATTCCATAAGGTGCAAAATTTGGATAAACAAAGGCACCATCGTTATTTGCACCAATCCATTTATCCGGCATCTCATCGGTAAAATTCTTTGATCCGGCAGCCAGTGTAATAGCACCAAGATCATAGGTCGCTTCCAGGTCCATAATTGTCTTTGATGAAAACCACAAATCAGCTGTTCTTCGGCTTTCAAATTTGCCTACTTTATTGATGCGTAATGAGGCACCAAGATTATTTTTAGCATACTTGGTCGTTAGGATGAGATTATTCTTTGGTGTTACTGTCGTCATAGTTCTTTTTTCTTGATCATCAAAAATACTTGCACCATAACCAGCTAATTCATCAGGAGTATGGATATCACCATCTAATTCTGTTTCAGTTTCATTGTAAGCTAAGTTTAGTGTAATGTCACCATTGACACCCATATCAACCATATATTCCACTGCAATATCAAATCCTGTGGTTTTAGTATCTACAGCATTGGTAAAAAATCTACCGCCACCACCGTATTCAGCACCAGGTATATTATGCTCTTCAAGTAAATCATAGACATGGGCTCCAAGCGAACCAGGATCATCTGCATATCCTGTTGGATTTCCAAATTCATCATGGTCTAAACCACCAGTGGTAAAATTACCTGTCAGAACAATCCTGTCCTCAATCTTCACATGATATAAGTCAAAATTGATTTTAAAACCAGCATATGTTGCTGAAACACCACCACTGAAGTTTTTTGACAATTCAGGTTTGAGTGTCGTGGCACCCAGCGCTTGTGCGACTGGATGATCAACAGGAAACGTTCCTACTTCAAAAGCAATTTGACCAGCTGGTGTTGACAAGAAGTTTGTTGCAACTTTTGATTGATATGCCTGGGCAAGAGCTGGGGCCCTGAAACCAGTACTAAAAGCACCTCTCAGGATAATTCCATCTTGAACTTCATAACGGGCTGATGTTTTGAAACTAAAGTTATTTCCAAAATCATCATAGTCTTCAAAACGACCAGCGACACCAATTCTTAATCCTGGGAATATTTCCTCTTCGGCATCAGCATAAAGTGCAAAACTCGAACGATCCGCATTTCTGGTAGCATCAGCATTTGAAGGTTTGAATCCAGAGAAACACTGACATCCACCTTGTCCATTAGCAGTATTAATTGAGCTAAGAGTATCTCCATCAGAATTCACTTCCCACAAATTTGTATATGCACCAGCATTAGAATCAAACCATTGTGTTGACTGTTCTACCCAGCCAGCACCACTAGCACCAACATTTATATCGTACAATCCATTAGAATATGATGCATTTTCTCCAGCATAGATGCGATAGGATTCGTTTCGAATTTCTGCCCCTATTGCAAGATCGACATTTTTTACCTTTGTTGTTAGATCAAGGTTTTGAGATATCTGATCAACCCAGAAACCACCAATGTCATATTCCCTTAACTGCTCAGGTCCAAAAGAGGCGTTTGTGGAGAACATCTTAAAATGAAAATCATTCCTTCCATAAACAGTACTAATATCATACGACCAATTATTATAGGCACCTTTTAAACCGACTACATTTGAGACATCGATAATATCCGGTGTAATATGGGGTACATATCCAGTGAGATTTGAACTTAACCATACTTTATTTGGTTGATCAGGTTGACGAGTAAAACAACCAGCATCGGAGTGACGGTAAGAATAACCGCCAAAGGAATAAAAGGTTTTACCACCGATTGGCAGTTCAGCATTATAAAAGGCACCAAGGTTGTTTTGTTCACCATCACCCCAAATCATTCTTTGCGGATCAATATAGAAATCGCTTCCTACATTTAGACGGTTTTGTTCGGCTTCGTCATTTTCCCACAGAATTGATTCTGGTTCATAATACCGCTCGCCCTCAAACCCAACTCTATTCGTCCTGCCACGGTGTCTGTATTCAGCAGCCAGCATAAATGTGCCGTTATCCCTTAATGCAAACCCTTTACTGTACTGAACCTGAAAAACTTCACCATCATTGACTTCATGTTCCTGGCTAGATTGAACGATTCCTGCAGAATTAACTTTTGTTGTTGGATTCCATTCATATGGTTCTCCTTCTCCTGCCCAATCGTATAAATCATAACCATCAGGAATGGCTTCAACTGTATGATTTGAAGCACCTGAGGTTATTGTAAGATTCCCGGGTGTGTCCCCCTGTTTGAGAACAATATTGATCACCCCTGCAATAGCATCAGATCCGTATTGAGCGGCAGCACCATCACGAAGTACTTCAATCCTGGCAATCGCACTGGCCGGGATGGCATTCATATCCACACCGGTATCCCCGCGACTTGGACTATTATTTACATGGACCAAAGCTGTGCTGTGTCGTCTTTTTCCGTTGACAAGAACTAATACCTGCCCAGAGCTTAGACCTCTAAGTGTCATTGGCCTGACGGCATCTGAGCCATCGGCAATTGTTGTTCTCGGCATACTGAAGGAAGGTGCCAATGCCTGGATAATTTGTGCAGTTTCTGAAAAACCTGAGCGACGAATCTCTTCGGCGGTAAATACATCTACAGGTACAGATTGCTCTTCAGCTGTTCTGGCAAATCGTGAACCAATTACGGATACTGACATTCCTGATAAGGCATCAACTTCAAGTGTAAAATCAACCAGCATTCTGCCAGTACCCATAACAATCTCTTTGCTTTGGGTCTGGTAGCCAATAAATGATGCTTTTAAGGTTACGGTGCCACGATCAACATGGCGGATTAAATATGAACCGTCTACTGAGGTAGCAGTACCTAGATTGGTTCCATCAACAGTTACATTTGCACCTGCTAACGGCTCGCCATTTGTACCGGTTATGGTGCCGGTTACATTGCCTGCGATTAACATGGTTCCGATCAAAATAAACGGAATCATCCTGAGGATATTCTTCATGGGTTGTCTCCTTTTTGTGGTGAATATTGTTTTGAAATGGTTAAATCTCGGAAAAAATATACAGATATTACCGGTGTGGATCACACTTATTTTTATTTGGGGAATTAATCAGCCTTCAATATTGCTATTAATCCAGTCCAAAATAATTCTAAATCACCATCTTTATTTTGACCATAAGCAATATATAATTGAATGGATTTTGGCATAAAATAATTTTGAGAAATTGTACTCAGATTGTTGTTAATTGGATCTTATTCGAAAAACAGTTTAGATAATTATCCTAAAAAAAACAGGCTGCATTTCAAAATCGAAATACAGCCTGATATAGTAGTGCATGCAGGTATATACCCAAATTTATTTCAAGAGCATGACCTTCTGTTTAAATGTCACAGGATTGTAGCCGATTGTTTCTGTGGGGTTTGCCTGCAGTATAATGAAATAGACTCCAGATGAAATGTTTTCAGCATTCCAGGAGACATTGTGATATCCGGCTTTTAGATTCATGTCATTCAGCTGGATCACTTCCTGACCAAGTATATTGAATACTTGAATTTTAACATGTGAGTCTACCGGGAGATCAAATTTCAGTCTGGTATTTGGGTTAAATGGATTTGGATATGCCTGATGTAGGGCGAATTTTTCAGGAATCAATTCAGCAATTGATAATTCACCAATTAGATATATCCCATTATCATACCATTGATCAATATTTCCATTCAGCAGATTCCATTCATCCTGATTAGCATCCCAGAGATAAAATTCCGGCATATCACCTGGACTACAGTAATCCGTTAAGCCTAAATATTCATCATATCCCATTACAGGTATATCGGTATATTGACCTTGCCATTTTCTTGCCCCCACAACGATATTATTATTTTTTGCGACAATCCAGTGATCTGGTCCTATTGTAAGATTGCCTGCATCAAGAGATTCTACAAAGTAGAATGCCTGACGGCTTGATGAATAATATTCCAATTCTGCAGGGAGTTCAATCACTTCGTCTACAAAAATATCCCTTGCAAGAACTGGTTCGTTGTAAGTGAATTCAATGGGATCTGTCATCAGGAACCAGTACCCATCCCCTCCCTGGAGATGCGAGAGTCCACCGATCCAATGATCCTCAATTGTCGGGTGCGGCACGGCGATGAGACCTTCACCGATTATACCAATGAGATTATCGATTACTTCTGAGGGCATAGCTGATAAGAATTGATCTGTCGTGTTAAATGGATAACTCACCATATTGGCTCCAGAATGAAGATTATATAACTGTTCTCCATCCACAGGCTCTCCGTCAAACTCAATTGTGCAGTCAATATCGGTTAGGACCCAATATGATTTTGTCGGTTCAATTTCAGACAATCCACCAAGCCATTCCTCTGGATTTTCCGGATGAGGCACTGCTATTATGCTCTCTCCCACAATTGCCAGAATATGATCATCGCATCCTGCAGTTACTGAATTGATATCCGGTGATTCAGGCAGAGCATAATAACTGATAAGATTTGCCCCTGCAATCAACTCTCGTGTAAATGTTACAGTATATAAACATGAGCCATCATCAATAATTGCAGACGGATTATAGTTCACTGCCTCAGGATCAGTACAACCACTTTCACCTTCTGAGTAGACAAGTATCTGGAATTCTAATGTATCCAATCCACCAACGCTATCATGAAGTCGTATCATCACATCATGCATGCCCATATCTGTTTCTGCTGGTGTCCCGGATAACCATGCCGTTACAGCGGATCTGCTGCGAATATGTTCGTCATCTACATTGTTATCATTTGATCGGAATGTTATTGGATTATCAGAATTGTTTGGTAGAATCTGTTGTGACTCTGCAGACATGTTCATTGATGATTTGGGGTTATTTGCAAACAACATTTCACTGGTATGATCTGGCTTTTTTAGTGAATTAATTAATTGCACGGGAACCGATTCAGAACCAGTTATTCTATTAAGTGGATCTCCAGTATTGAGAGTTAACCAATCCGGTATTATTGGTGCAGAAAAATATAATGAATCACCATAAGCAGATGAATCAGGATCAGATCCCTCAAGGGTCATAAAAAGTTCTTCACCGGTCATGATCATATCTATAGGTTCAGCAGAAATTTCAGGGTTTGTGTTCAAATGAATTACTGTCAAAATATAATTCTGCTCAAAACTTTCGGTTATCTCATCATAGGCTTGTACGGAAACACTGTGTAGTCCAATATCATTTATACCAGGTGTACCAGTCACCATACCTGAAATTGAATCGATATTTAACCAATCTGGGGCTTCTGTGAATCTGTACAAAATATTATCGGTAGAAGATGAATCAGGATAAACAGCGTTAACATTATAAGTGTATAAACTATCTTCAAATGTCTCCACCGTCGGAATTGAGACAATTATTGGTGCCAGGTTCACTTCGCCAACTGATACAAATATTTCGGCTGCATCTTTACGTGGTTCTTCATTGCCGGCAAAATCTACTGCCTGCACAAATATTCGATAATAATGACCATCTTCAAATTCTAATTCGGTCGATGTATCGGTCATCTCATCTGCAATTACCACAAATCCACCATTGTCTATGGCGGAATACAGACGATAAAAAGCCAATCCTGAACCATCAACATCATCAAAACCATTCCAGGCTATAGATACTGAGGTATCTGACAAATAGTTAAATTCCGGATCCATCGTACTCACCGGTGATACTGCATCAACGGTATTGAATACTATTGGGGTAAATATTGCTTCATTGATATCAAAAATGATCGATGCTTCCGCCTCAATGACATCACCAGTCTCTATATCTTGAGCCGGTCGAACAGAAAATTCTGTAAATCCCTCACCGTTATGAAGCAAGGAGTCGTTTACCGCGAGGAATCCGGTAAATGGGTCCTGCGGTGATTCACCTGTGAGTGGATCAATACTTTCAAAAATCCAAAAAGCCCGATTGGCATTCACATCAATACCGGCATTTACATCCAGCATGAGATTGAGAGAATCGGTTAAATCGATTCTATTTGTATAATATGCGGTATTCTCAGGGACTGGAAATACCCAATCGCCAAAACCGAAATTACCTAATCTAAAACTACCCGGGTCGATATCTTCATCCAACTCCAACTCGATAATGACATTCTGGGCTGGTGCTGTTGCCATATCCGGGTCATTCTCAAAATTAATAGTATAGTTCAATCTTTCTGAACGCGCCACCCACCTCGCTTCGCCATATCCAGGTGGGCCAATGATCTCATTTGGATCACATGGACTAATTAGCTTTGCACAAATACTTTCTGCAAGCTTTTTACAGATTGTCCCAAATACTGCATTGGATAATTGACTCATTGCCAGTTTACAAGCGACGTAACAGGTGATATATCCAGCCACTGTTGGTGCGAGAGGGGCACAAATTCCAATACATGGATTGCCAAATAGTTGTCCGCCGAGGAATACGCAGATTTTTGTAGCAATCCAAACACATGCATCATAATAGGACTGATTGGGTCCACAACTGGGTGCGCCGCCGCCAGGGCCACCGCCACCGGGACCACCACCGCCGGGGCCTCCTCCTCCAGGACCGCCACCGCCTGGACCAGGATCTCCAGGATTACTTGGTGGACTATCAGGATCAAATGGCAGGCCACCGCCTGGATTACCATCACCGCCATCACCACCGTCTCCGCCGTCTCCGCCATCACCGCCATCGCCGCCACCACCGTCACCACCACCGTCACCACCATTACCGCCACCACCTGGTCCACCTCCACCAGCACCAGGATCCAGTAATCCATTGCCAATCAAAGCATCTAATCCTAAATCAGCAAACGCCTCCGGGTCAAATATTAGATCCGTTATTATTGTGGGAATGTCCTCAAACTCAGGTGTGCCCTGCAATTCTATTAATTCCTGCCGAATCTCTTCGATTGCCCACATAATATTTTCCATATATGTGTCTGGATCCATAATCTCCCCGGAAACCATAACATTTATCGCACTCAGACTGTTAGACCTAAGTTGAATTCGACAATCAGCAGTTTGTCCCGGTGGAATATTAATGGCAGTTTTCTGAATCATTTTGTATGTATATCCAGTGGTATCGGTAAATGTAAATACATCGCCACAATCAGGACCGGTGCAATTCTCCTGACTCAGATTATTAGGAGTTGAAATAAATTCCTCAGAACAATCTATGTTTAAGACATCCACGGCTTGATCAAAAGTCATTACAAATGTGGTAAACGGTATATCAATATTTGATGGATTGGTAAAAAACAAATCAAATGAACCGATTCTACCAGTTCGAATAAATTCAGGTGTATTCGAATAGTAATCTATTTGGTATCCCTGGGATTCTTCCACCGTCATCGCTCCGGGGATCTCTAATAATGATCGATCGCCTTCATTCTGTAATACAACATTATAGACCCCTAATGGGAGATCGGTTAGGTCCCATCTCACCTGTAATTCCATAGTGTTTTTGAAATTTATCTGATCGGCTATAAGCAGTGAATCAGGGCTGACTCTCAGGTAAGCCAATGTATATTCACGGAATCCTGCCCCGGTTATTGTGCTGGTGACCTTTCCTCCACTTCCACCCACATTTGGAGTCATATCAAAAAATGAAAATGGCAGTGATTCTGCGTGTATTGTGCAGGGCTGACTATCCTCAGCTCCACCAAGATATCTGGAGTATATCATAATATAATAAGCGCCATCTTGGGTAGAGGGGATCAGTAGTTCCTGATCCGGGAGGAATGGGGCTGAAGCAGCGAAATCAAATTCAATAAGGGTTGGGACATAGTCGTAGCCAACAAATATTTCATTCCCTGCTTCCTCAGATTCTGAGTCAAATATAATCCGTAAATCATTACCTTCATCGGCATTGACCTTATAATAGAGAATCTCATCTCTTATCAATTCTGTTTCTACTACAGTATTCAAAGGTAATTCCGGCAGATCAACATTTGTGAGTTCCGTAGAGGCTGAAGCATTATTATTATTATAGATTTCAAATATATTATTTCGAAGATCTGTACGAATAATTACATGATAATCCCCCGGTTCCATTCCAGGCAATTCCTCGATAAGATTTCCGTTATTATCTTCACGGTAAGATCGTGAGATATCAACCAATCGGCTTATTCTCACAGTTTCTTCAGGATCTAGATTAATGGTTCTATCCACAATACCCAGCATAGGGTCTTCAAGCTGCCATTCGTCATCGCCAGAAAAATATATTCCATCTCTTAGATAACCAACTGCTGGATACTCTCCAACATTTTGAATCGTCCACTCCACAAGGACTTCTTCTCCGGGAAATGCTGTTTCAGGCACAGAAATATTTGTAACGATTAGATCTGCAGGTAGCGAATAATTTACTGTCACAGGGAATGATACTGCATTATTTGATTCACCATTTAATTCAAAATGGTTATGATTACCATCTGTTTTTATAATTATGTAATACGTCCCGGAGAAATAATTTGGAATTGTAACAGATACCTGGGCATTGCTAGTTCCATCGATTGGAATGAGGTCATTATGCAAAAAACTTCCCAACTGAATATCACCTTGACCAATAGTCGTATTTCCAGAGATATAGACAAGATCAGTTACGGGACCTGAAGTCTGGCTGTCACCTGAATTAAGAACTGTCCAGTTTAAGGTTACAGGTTGACCGGATGTTGCTTCATTTACAGACGTAAATTCGGGAATTTCAAGATCTGGTGTTGGCGCTGCTTCGATAAAAATTGGAGAATAAGCGAGGTTGTTTTCAAGATGATAATCATTTTGGATTTCCCCATTATTATCAAGAACTGCGATTAGATAGAAGTCACCTATATACCCGTTTGGAAGGATGAGATCATAACTGGAGCTATAGCTTCCACCTGGCAATAATGAAGATCTAAATGATGAATGCAAATTCACATCATCAGAACTTAACAAAGTATCAGATGATAGAAACACCATATCATTCCAGCCATTTTGGTTTTGTCGCAGTAAGGTGAGGGCAGACCCATTGTTATGGGCATTCCAACTAACATTTATACTTGCGTTAGACTGGGATAATTCCGGTATAGTGAACTCGGATATAGTAAGATCGGCCTCTGGGAATGCGATCACATGTAGAGAATCACTTCGAGTACTGTTATTGTTTTCACCGGTAAATTCGTAGACACTATTGTCGGCATCGGTGCGGGCAAATAAATAATAATCCCCTGGCAGCAAATAAGAGGTTAATGCTACACTATGAGTAACATCAATATATTCACCTACATCCAAAGCAGTTGTACTTAAGAATTGTCCCATCAGCGGTGTGAGACTTAGATCGAGAATTCCATTTACAGAAAAATAAATTTCATCCTTCCATGTCAATTCGGGAAGATTTGCAATACCATTGTTCTGAACACGCCAGGTAATGTTGAAAATACTTCCAGCGGAGACGCTATCAGGCAGAAGTATATCTGTCACAACAAGATCCGGCCATGGCGTAAGGGAAATTTCAACTATATTCGTCTGTGTATTATTTGACTCTCCACCATGCTCATAAATATTTGAAAATCGATCGGTGACAACATGCAGATAATGTTCGCCATTCAATCCATTTGGAATCTGAATATTAATGGTATCAGTATAACTTTCACCTGGAATTAGATTTCTATTTTGCAATTTCCCAGAGGTTCTGTGAATTGTGCTATCAGGATGCCATTGGGTATGAGTGGAAAGGACAAGATAATCAGACCAATTTCGATCAATAATCGCTGCCTCGCCTTCATTTGAAACAGTATAACTGACAGAAATGGTTTCACCCGAATTAATTTCTTCAGGAATTACGCTATCCAGAATTATTAGATCGGGAGTGAATATTTCAAATGCATTACCACTAAATAAAATATTATTTTCCTCTGTATCATGTTCAAAAACATGATAATCACAATCAGTTTGAATGTAAAAATCATAGCTGCCACCAACGTTTACCGGAATTACCACATTGGCCGAATTACTATAACCACTATTTCCAGAAAGTGCTCCATTATGAGCTACTTCAGACAGGAGAATATCATAGATATTATTATCATTGCCAAGTGGAGTGAGATAGATACAATCACGCCAGTAATTATTCACCATTGTGGTATTATCGTTATTCTGAACCGACCAATCTATCTGGATGGTTTCACCTACATCTGCCTCTAATGGATGGTTCACTTCTGTCACCTGAAGATCAGGTGTATGAATAAAAACGCCATCACCACTCATCACCGTATTGTTACCCTCAAAGAAATGTTCAAAAACCTGGGATTGGCAATCCGTCTGGACAAAGAAGTAACCATCACCACCTATATTGTCAGGGATGTACTTTGTTGCCAGCCACGTATATGATGAGTCAGGCATGAGCACACCATCATGCTGATTAATGGTGATGAGCACATCGCTTGAAGGAGTTAAAATGTTGTTATATGAAAAATACACACAATCATGCCAGGAAGATTGTTCAGTAGCACCGGCTCCCTGATTTTGAATTGTGTAGCTAAATTCTTCAGGGTACTGGCTGGAAGTTTCAGTAGGATGAATAATATTTGTCACAGATAAATCAGGAGGTGGTTGAAGATAAACTGTAATCGCTTCACCCTCTGAAAGGTTATTTGCTTCATAGATAAATTCAAAAACCTGATTATAATTATCTGTTTGAACGTATATGAATTCCTCACCCCACATGGGATGCGGAAGAGTAAATTCGGTGTTCACAGAATATGATTCTCCAGGAAGCAGTACACCTTCGTGTTCTCTCTCCCCCATAAAAAGAAGATTACCAGATGATTCAGAATCGGCGGTGATAAATGCGGCATCCCACCAATTATTAACAACTGTAGGAAATTCATTATTATTGGTTACGGTCCATGAAATAATCACATCTTCGTTGGAGAAACCGGTATTCTGAACCACTAACTCGCTAACTTCAAGATCTGGTGTTGGCGGACTGAGAATATCTACCTCAATAAAAGCGAAATTATTGCGATCTTCTGATTCTGCGACGAGATTTGTGTTGCCTCCGCCATGTGACCAGGCCAGCATATTTTCATAATCAATAAAAAGCGCATCCTGTTCATCGGTAATGACAAACATATAAAAAACACCGATATTTGCCAAGGGGATTGTGAATTCCGCTGTATTTGTATAGCTGGAACCAGGCTCGAGATAACTGATATTCTGGAATATACCAAAGTTTATATTTTCAGACTCACCAATCCTAACTTCCATATCAGGAGATAACCAAATCCAATCATTCCATACTGGGGCATTTGTTGCAGCCTCACCAGTATTGGTTATTGTCCATGTCACTTCAAAGGACTGGCCAGCGATCATTTGCGAAACCTGTATATCGGTAACTTGAAGATCTGGGAGAGATTCAACTGTGAAATTCCAAATTTCACTCTCGATGTTTCCATAGATGTTTGTTGAAACTACTTTCCATGAATAATTCACCCCAGGCTGGAGTGTGGTTGTAACCTGGTAAAAAATATCTTCGGTAAATTCTGTTATTGGATCATCAGGCATAGGATCATCTGTTTGCCACAGATAAACGCTAAACCATGTAGAGTTAGCACCAGGCTGCCAAGACAATCGAGGATGACGGTCAATATTTATATCATCAAATAATGGAGTTGGATTGGTGGCAGCTTCTGGAGATTGACTAATCAGAGAATTGTCATTGGTGAGAGATCCCAAAGCCCAAAAACTAAATTCATTCAGGTCAGAAGACAATATTGTCTGATCCCAGGATTGCCATTCTGTTTCCTGAATTTCCAGGTCAGTATTGGGGGCTTCTGTTTTTAAGAGCTGAATATCGGCAGGGGTTTCGATTCCTGAAAGCAGGTTGTAATGAACCGACAGGGTTGCCGTGAAATCCGCTAAGGCGGGACTTGAATTCACCCACCAATATGAATTATTGCCTATTACTAATATTTCTGAGGGATAATCTCCCTCAAAGCTTCCATTATATCGACGTACACTCACTAAGGCATTGCGGTCTAGTGATTCAAATCCGATTGAGACTGCTGTCTGGTCAAGACCTGATCCAAACATCTGGACGGCAGTATCATCCATGTAAAATAAACCAGTAGCAGAAGCGGCTATTGGTTCGTTAAAATCAGGTCCGCCAGCAAAATTATCAAAATTGACTACATCCAATAAATGGATATCAGGCATTCCCAGTGTTTCTAATGATCTTGCTCCAGCAGCACCATCCAATTCGTATACAAAAGTATTTTGAGCACCATTCCCATTTGGATCAATGGCGAAGGAATACTGGAAGTCATCAGGAATACCCTGAGTCAATTCAACTGTCCAAATACCATCATCGTCATCATCAGATAAGGGGAATAAACCGGGGAAAAATCCATCAAAAATATGGACAAAAACCTGCATCCCTGCCTCAGGCAGAAATAGTTGGAGGTCCTCAACAAAATTCATATTCACCTGGAATCCCAACTGAAACTCCGCTGGATTAACCGTAATATTTACTGAGGCAGTATCGGCAAACAAACCATCAAATACACGGTATGTAAACATGTCGACACCAAAGAAATTTAGATCGGGTGTATATTCTAATTCTGGTGCATCTCCATTTATAATACCATTATCAGGACCTGACAATAATTCAAAAAGTAGTGGATCATCATCAGGATCATCAGCAGTCAGTGTAATTGGAAGAGTGGCATTTAACTCGATGGTGTAATCGGCATTAGATGTCATGACTGGATCTGGTATTGGCATGACACTGACCTGAAGAGATTCTGTTATCGATCCCCCTTCATCATAGGCAGTTACCGTTAAGTTAGCAATACCATTGGTATTTTCTAATGAGGAGATGATGATATCATCATCTGAGATGACAGCCGTCAATAAATCCGGATCATCATTATCAACACTGAAACTTAATGGTCCAAAGTCATCAGCAAAAACCTCTGACAAATTACCAAGTACAAATGGTTCAAAATCTTCATCAACAACAATATCATATAATGGATTGATAACTTCAGGCGGTAATGTAAATGCGGTTCCGCTTAATGCAACTGAAGCGTTGCCGCCAGTGGTGTAAAGGGTAAAAGTGGCCTGCTGCAAACCGGTAAGTGTTGGATTGAACCAAATAGAAATTATGTCACTTGATTGAGGAGGTATTACGGTTAAACCCGACTCAACCATAAATTGATTATTAGCATCGTTTAATGTTTCATCTAAAATGGCCAGCTCATAATTACCGATATTATTCACGGTCAATTCTAAAAATCCTGACTCAAGAAGCATCACGGCACCAAAATCTAATGTCTGAACTCCCAGTGATAATTCAGGCGTAACACCTTGACCAGTCAGCAGTATCTCAACGGGATCGCTATTAGTCATGATAATCAAAGATGAGTTTATTAGACCAGTATTTTGAGGAGAAAAAGTTATAGTAACAGGTAAAACTTCATCTGGATTCAGGGTCGTATTTGCCGGTAAATTAGATGAAAACAATTGAGGATGAGAGAAATTTATAGAATTAATCTCAAGGGGTGTGAGTCCGCTACTGGTAATTTGAAAAACCATATTTGAAGCAAAACCTACCAAAACATCGCCAAAATTCAATGATTCTTCATCAACTTCTATGCTCGGAAATATAGCATTGAATTCAACTGGTAGTATAAACTCATCGGTATTGCTGAGAATGGAAACTTCTGCAGTAAATTGTCCTACAGCATTCGGAGTAACAAATACATTTATTGTTGCAGATTCTGTTGGACTCAACATGAATTGTGAAATATCAACATTTATGTATTGATCAAAGGGAGGTAAAATTGATATTGACGATATATCAAGATCAGATGTACCAGTATTGGTTAGTTGAGCGGAGCCATCTCCAGTTGCACCAAGCATGATATCGTTGATTGTAATTGTTGTTGGGAATAATTCAATTACAGGAAAACATACTGAGTTGCCGCCGCAGATATCCAGACAATCCGGTTCAAGATCACCAAAACATGTACCTGAACAGTCGTAAGCGCCACCATAATCCAGATCGTCATTATAATATGAGCAATCTTCACCGGTGGTTCCACCGCAACAGATGTCACATTCATCTACTTGTGCAGATCCGCCGCAGGTGCCTGAGCAATCGGTATCATTGGAAATACAATCAGGCTCAGGATCAGAGCAGTCCGTAACCCAACCATTTGGTAAATCAGGTAAACAGAATTCTGTATCGGTTCCTGGATTTCCTAATAAATCACCATCGCTGTCTTCACAGTAGAACTCTGAAGCAGGGATATCACATCCACATCCCACATCTGCAAAACCAGGGATTAAACCGGTATCACCTCCAACACAATAACCACATTCATCAATAAAAGCATCCCCCCCCGGTACACCATTACAATCTTCCAAAAGCGCATGGAGAATAAATGGATTCTCAGGGTCTCCATTTTCCATGTTGTCAGCAAATATTATCGTCTCCGCAACTAATAATACTGCATCTTCTGCTAATGAATAATAATTGAAATGGATTTGCTCTCCCTCCTCAAGATTACTATATAACAACAGCATAAATACATAATCACCTGTCGGTGTCTGCATACTTTCAGCGACGCCGCGTAATTCATCATCCACAAATCCGGCGACCATATCACCATCTGCACCAGATGAAACTTCGTCAATATATACTGAGGCAGTAACCGTCCCGCTAAATTCAAATTGGGTGGGGTCCACTGACCAATCAGGCATATTAATTTGGCCGAATATGCAATATATTCCCGTGAGGATGTACACGTAAATAAATCGTAATGATCTGTGCATCATAATCTTTCCTTTGTGTTCAAGGTTATCATGTTCAGTACTCAGTGTATATCCTATAGACTGAACTCTTTTTTAAATATTTATTCTTAGCTCTAAATTCATCTGTTGGGCTAAAGCCCAGTAATTATTTCACTTCTTTACACCGGCATAAATGCCGGTGTTAGTTATAGTTTTCACCCACAGCATAAAAGCCGGGTTAGTTATAATATTCAATTCATCGGATGAAGAATCCAAAGTTACTGTCATTATCAACACCATGAGACTTCATTGATAGTTCGAAAACCAATCTAAGGTCACTGTGTACTTCGGCTACGCTCAGCACATGCACATCGAAGTGACTGTTAGATTATTTCACCAATAATATTTTTTGTACATCAGAGAACTCAGCTGTGGTCATTCTCACAAAATAGATGCCACTGGAGATTTCTTTTGAGTTACCATCAGCATTCCAAATAATTTGATAGTTACCTGCAGTCTGGGTTCCATCTACCAGCCTGGTGATCTCGCGGCCTTTAATATCATAAATGATGAGTGAAATCTGACCATCCTCTTTAAGTGAGTAAGGAATCGTCACAATTGGATTGAATGGATTCGGATATGCCTGTTGCAATGAATATTCCCCAGGTACACCCATCTGGAATTCATTCACACTGCCATTCAAATTCAATGGTTCTACTGGATTTCCAATAACATCATCTGGACCAATAGAAATCTGATTTTCGATATAGATCATTTCATCTGTATCAGAATACACTGCCTTGAAATGATATAGGGCTTCACCTAATTGATTACTGTAAACTGTCAATGGGAATAACATGCGTCCATCATCAGGACTTGGAATCCCCTGTACCATCCCGCGACAGACTTCCTCGTCACCAGCACCGGTAAAGGCATACAGAGCAATATCCTCATCGACCATCAAACCATTATCAATATCAATGATACTGGACATGATTGATGAAGAATAATGATAACGTTTTGGATCAATACTCCAGTTTATCCCATTTCTGGTTAGAGAGTTATGAGGCACCACATTTTCACGAAGTTGAGAAACCAATGCTGGATCACCAACAGGATAGAGCAATGTATCTGCTTCAGCCATCCTGATTTTAAATCCGTCATGAGGCATTAATGTGACTAAAGTACCAAACCAGAACCCCCACGATGGTACGTATTGAGAAAATCCAACCTGATTCTTCACTGTGGATCCACTGCCCTGAATAGAAGCCAATGCAGTTTCGATATCCGTGGCATATTCTGGTAGATAACTAATCCAGTTCCAGTTTTCGGTTAATGGCAATGGGGTGTCTAGTGGTAGAACTTTAAATCCTGTGGAAGTCAAAATATTACTTTCATTCATTTTCAGCATATACATGCTGGCATTATCCAGTGCTTCAAGAGATCCAAACCAGCCAGTCTCAACATCCGTATATTGGGCAAATTCTGATTGCCCTTTGATGATCTCACCGTTATTACCCAGAGGAGAAAGTACTCCATTAAGTGTCATGTCATCAGCAAGGATATTGGTTGAGAACCAGTTCCAACCTTGATTCATCGGGATGGCAATTTCATACACACAACTACCATCATCTACATGGGCATCAGGATTATAGTTTTCTGCATCCAAATCCATACAGCCAAAAATAAGGGGCGATACAGACAAAATCAGAGTATCGCTAACTGATGCCAGAGAGTCATCTACTGCTGTGGCAGTGATCCTGATATCACCACTAAAGCCAATTTCAGGATAGGCAGTTATGGGTAATACAGCTCCCTCACCCATGATGAGTGAATCCAGACCGGCATCCAGTGATTCAACTGAGAAAGTGAGAATATCTTCAAGATCCACATCGTCAAAATGATTATGAAGATCATCGATGACAACTATTGATTCAGTTCCCTCTAAAACCAGTATGTCAACCAGCGAGAGTTGGACATATGGGGCATCGTTCAAAGGTTGGACAAAAACAATAAATTCATCACTTCTGGAATCACTATAGATATTATTTGCCGTTACCGTAATTGTGGAGAATCCATACCAATCCGGTTGAGGATTGAGGGACAAACGATAACCAGGCAATATATTTACCTCCAATTGATCAGATGTACTAAAGGCTTCATAAATCAATTGAGTTTCGTCAATATTGGTAAATATAGTATCCAAATCGGCAACAATATATTCTATTGTGTCCTCAGGGATCTGAATATCATCGAGAGGATTGACCAGTTGAATCCGTGTGCCAAACTCGAGACTGGTATCGTTATTAAAGGTATTAAATTCCGGTGGTTCTGAATCGGTAATATCGGCATATAATATTCCATATGGTGTGCTGGCATACCAGGGAATCACCACATCAAGGGAATCATACGGCTCAGCTGTAAACTGAACGGTGGATATCAAGGTTGTATCTATCCCCATGATCACATAGAAATTCATATTTGCCGTACCTGTTGCCCCGCCATTATTCTCAACGACACCAGTGATTGTGATGAGTTCTTCCACAGATGGTTCAGGATTGGATAGCCATAATCCACCTCCATCAGAAAATACCAGGTCAGGTGCGTCTCCTACTATAAGGGCCCGGCTCGCTTCATTATTCATCTCATTATATTCAACCACCTGATTATTGTCGTCAAGTCTGACTCGAATCACATGAGTCCCGATAAGATCAGAGACAAACTGTTCACTACTCACAACGGTAGTATCTTCATGCGCTCCAAGGTTTTCAACATAAACAGAATCACCAAGTGGAAAACTATTCGCCAAAAATTTGACCCAGAATGGTCCAGTGGGTACGTTTCCATTATTGGTAAACGATGCATAGATATCAACAGGCTCACCGGGGTCAGGATTTAATTCAGTCGGCGAAATATGATAAGACAGAATTTCGAGATCAGGACTCTGCTCGTAAACATGCACATAGAGATTGGCAGCATTGTTATGTTCATTGATCTCACAGAATTCTGAATGATCGGCAAATACTGTATCGGCATATGCCTGGATGACATAATCACCTGGATCCCAGAATTGGTGAACAACCTGTGAGGAGGTATAACCGCTGCCAGGAACAAAGGATACATAATCCAGCTCCAGCAACTCATCTTCACTACTGGTTGGTGAGCTTTTTAAAATCCACGAAATAGGCACCACCTGGGCACCAAAAGTACCAAGATTATGTATTCGTGAGAAGAGGGTGAGATTTGCACCCTGCTGAACACTTATTGAGCTATACCAATAATATGGCCAGAAGCTTGGATGTAAATCCTTACCAATCGTTCGGGAGGTTACATTGTTAAATTCATTTGGTTCTGAAACATCGTTGAAAATATCCACTGTTGCCTGCACAACATGGGCGCAATCAGATTTAATCCAAAGATCAGAAGTTACAAGAATATTGGTCTGTCCATCCAAATGTTCAACCAATACCGGTTCACCAAGCTCAACACCATCCATCTTGAATTCAACATAAAAACTGTCAGCATCACTGATGCCATTATTCCATACCGTAGCAGTAAAGTTTAGTAAATCTCCGTCGTCTGGATTGTAATTTGAGATTGAGATATTTGATATAGCCAATTCAGATGTTGGCTGAGACACAAATACACTCATACTCAATTCCTGATTGAATTCGTTGGACTCAACCACCCAATCATCTGGATCAACAACAATTCTGAAATTATGCCACCCCGGACCGTTTAGTATGTAATCGTAGAGATAGACATATTGAGAATGTCCACCGTTTATGGGATCAAGATCAACCACACCAATTAGATTTGAACTGTTCTCATATTCATCATAAATAAAAGCCCTTGTTGATTCAGAATACCAGCAATTATGATTTGATACCTGGAATGTCAGATTCACTGATTGACCGTGGAGTGGTGAATAATCACTTATCCATCCACCTGTTGGTGATAGATCAGATTCTTCTGGATAGATATAACGGCTTCTGCCGGCGGCATTATTCCATTCATTTAATTCTGAAATTGTATTTTCCGGATCAACAACAATGCTTGTACTATGCGAGCCTGGAGTAGGGAATGACACATAATAAGTGATTGACTGGGTTTCTCCAGGAAGGAGATAGTCAAAGTACAATGTTTCAACCACATAGTCATCCTGATACAAATAAACGGTAATATCTTCAGCTGGAAGATTTCCACCATTGCCAAACCATGTGGTCACTTCAATGGGTTCGTTGACTACCCGACAACTGCCCGTCCAATTCATATACCACCAATGTGTGTATAAATCTGGTCCAAAAACTGGATCGTATGTTGGTTCACCACCGGATGGTTCATATGGTATTACGGTGAATTCATGTGTTGATGTGGTTGTCAGCAATGTAAAATCGGTAATAGTCGCGCTCACACTGTAGTCTCCAAGAATACCTGGCGCTGGGAAGTAAATATTAAAGTCACCTACCGAGTTAGTATAACCGGTATAGGTTGCACCAGTTTCATGGACTGTCATCATCACTTCTGCACCGGAAACATTGGCATTTTCGTCAAATGAATCTACATAATCGGCATGACCAAAGAAACGTAATGTATTATTGGGATGTATGACATTGGTATTCAAACTGGAAATAGAACTGATTGCACCTGGGATGGAAAACTCACCAACCAGAACAGGTCGAATGGCAAAGTTGTTATATTCATTATCTTCCAAAATGATATCATCTTCATCTACCACCACTTTTATTGGATAGAATTCATCGATAGTAAAAATATGTTCGATGGATAATGAAAGTTCAGTATGCGGTGGTAATCCATTTACCAGTACATCCGTAATAAAGACATCCTCTTCATAAAAACTCACATAGAATTCATCTGAAGGATAATCAGAATTATTATGCACGGTGGCATTTATGACAATTTCCTGGCCAACATCAGGAGTCAGATCTGAAAAGGTAATATCATTGGCAAAGATTGAAAGATCAAGTAGGTCATTACTAATCTCAGGACCCCATACTACATTTGTGGCTTCATCAATTGCTGGATTCCCCAAAGCGTCATAAGCAATAAATCCATACTTCAGGTTTTGATTTATTGGCAGCTGTGTGATGTATGAATATATTTTGCCATCGGTATAATCATAATCATCTGGATCAACCTGTGACATGGTGATCTCGCCTTCAGTAGGATCAAGAAAATCGCTATCGCCATTTTTGTCAATACCTACTTTAGGATAACCAAACATAGGTGGATTTCCATCGGGATCAGTAAAGACTACCTGGTATTCAAAATAGGTGCTTGTGGATCCGAGGGTCGGGAATATTCCCACATTGCCATTGTACAAATCATCTTCTACATAGGTAAGATGAGGTGCACCTGAGGCATAAAACCCCTTTCCTTCAACGGTGAATTCTGCAGTACCAATATCATTGGATGTCCAGTTAATTGTTCCGTTATAAACGGCAATTTCCTCTGGATAAAATCCAACTTGAATTGTTTGAGATTGTCCAACATGTAATGTAAATGTTGTTTCCGAAACGGTGAAGAATTCGCTGGATACATTCCAGTCATCGATGACCAATTGGATATTCCCAATATTACTGATAGTGAGGTCATAAGTTGTTCCAAGAAGGATGTCGGTTAATTCAAAATCATGATGCGTCCAGTTAAATTGCCATTGTGGATTGGGGGCGTCACCGACAGCAGTGAGCGGTACATTAAACGTCCCGCTGTCTGTTTCAATAAATAATGTTTCATTATAGAAAATCGTCGCACCGGCAGTAAAACTTACGGGGATGACAATTGATTGTTCAGGGGCTAGGATGGTTCCCTCATATCCCAAAACACTAAATGGCGGTACGGAGTGGACCAGGTTGATTTCAAGATCGGTATTGCCGTTATTCATCAGAGTCAGATCAAGAGTGCGTGTTGTATCAATAACTACATGGCCAAAATTCAGGGATGAAGGGATGGCAATTAACGTGGCACCCCACACATCCATTGTTACTGGTAATTCAACTATATTCTGATCAGGATCATTTGAATTGAGAGTAATCACTGATTGATAGATACCGGCGTTTTGATCACCATTAAATGTCACGTCTACTGTATCAATTTCACCAGGCATGACAACTCCCACATCGCTGGAGAATGAAATCCAACCTGCACCTGCAATCAGGTTATATGAAAGCGGACCACTGCCGACATTACTCACATAGAGTGGGTGTTCGTCTGTTTCTCCTGCATTCAGGCTTACAGAAAATTCTAGAGGATCTACCGCAAGCTGAGCACCATTTACGGTTAAGTCAACTGGTATTTCTATGACAGGAACATTCACATCATTGGATTCAATTACCAGTGCCGTGCTATAGTTGCCACCTTCTACATTGGCATTAAATGTAACATCAACAACGAGCGAATCACCGGTAAGAATATCCCCATCATGATGAGATAGGTTTAACCAATCAATATCATCACCGCTGATAGATAGCAGTAAATTGCCAGACCCGAGATTATTAATGACTAGTTGGCGGGTAATAGAATCCCCAAAGTTCAAAGTCTCGCTAAATGAAAGAGGATGAACCGATATTTCGCCTTCTTCAGAAAATCCAGTAATGGGAATCTCAAAATTATTGACATTGGTTGAGAGATAGAGGATATCATCAAATATGCCGCCGACAATTGGTGCAAAGGTGACATTAAACTGGAATTCTTCTCCAGGCTCTACGACATCCGGCAGGGCATTCAATGTATATGGTGCATTCAATCCGTCTGGATTTAAAGTAAGCAATAGATCACCGGTATTGGCAATAGTGAAAAAAGCCGTTGCCTCATCACCAACATTGACATTTTGGAAATCATGGGATAAAGGTGATAATTCAGCAACTGGTGTTCCTACCTGGAATCCGATCTCATCAATATCAAGTATTAAATTGGTCTGAGGGTCAATCAGAATAGTCTGTAAGATGTAATCTCCTGATGGTGTTCCTGATGGTAACGGAAGTCCGATATTTGATACATTGACACCAACCGAATATACAATAAAGTCTTCATGATGACCGACGATGACATTGCCATTGCTGTCAATGATATTGGTTTCGATATCAACATTTAATGATGGAAGTATAGTAGTCAGAAATTGACTGATTCCAATAATGTTACCGGGTATAAATCCGTAAACACTATTTAAGATTACCTCCTGGATTCCGGCGTATGATTCAGGTTCATTCAAAGTGAATTGGGCCCAATCTATCATTGTGCACCATCCGGTATCATTAACATCAACCTGAATTTCAATCGAATTCCAACCAGTAACTATATCGGCAGGATCAACATTGAATACAGTTGTGGACCACAGATTATTTGCTCCGGCGAGAGAACCAAGATAAATTCCATTCAGGAAAACATCATTTTGCTCACCATCCTCTTCATCTACATCATAAGCAAGAAGTGCCAATGTTGATGTTGAGATTTCTGTTTCATTAACAACTATATTAAATTCTATGGGTGCATTCGTATCAGAGGCGCATACCGTAATATCCAGATCATTATCTGGTATACCATCACCGGCATTATTCTCATTATCATCGGTGACATAACCATCGCTGTTATTATTTACATAAAAAGAAACATCAATGGGCTCAGGCTGCTGGGCTAAGTCATTATGAGTGATATAAATATCTGCTTCGAATAATGTGCCTGCATCCAGACCGTCGGCATCAAATCCGAATACTAGGAGCAAACTGTCTCCGGCAGGGATAACTGCTAATTCCGGATCGACTGAAAGCCATGGATATTCATCCAGATTACGGCCACGACCATTACTACCGGAGAATCGAATTTCCGGCTCAGTAATTTTTCCATCGTAGGATTTTGAGCCGCTAAAGCTTCTTTTATTAAAATCCAGACCATTTTTGTGGATAAAGGAAGATCTATTTGAGACATCATTTGTTGATGTAAATCGATCATTCAAATTTGTCAAAAATAATCCAGATTCCCGATCTTGATCAAAATCTTCAATATTAGCATCACCGTCAAAATAAAGAATTTGTGTCAACTCACCTGTTACCTGTATTTCCAACTCTGTGAGACCGGTATTATAAACCATAAGGTCCCTGGCTGTGGAAGAGTCTGCCATCACAGTGGCATTTAGTTCTGAAAGTCCCAGTTGTATTGCCGGGGCAACCACTTCCAGATTGATGGTAAAAGTGGTATCAACATCATTTGACTGAATAAAGATACCCCCGGAATAATATCCTCCCGAGAGTCCTGATGAATTCAATGAGAATTCAATTGTTGAAAATTCTCCTGAAGCCAAAGTATCTGAAACAAAGAAATTATTTATCCACGGCGTATCCTCAATGATCTCGAATCCAAGAGTTCCATCACCGGTATTGGTGATAACAAATGATGTATCCAGCAAAATGCCATAATCCATCGAAATATCTATTGAGTATTCAGACAATTCTAATTGTGGATCGGGACCCACATCAATTGAAAGAGGTAGTGTGACTGGATTTTCATCTGTATCATTATTCTGGATGACAATGCTTGAAACATAATTTCCCGGTAGAATTCCATCGAGGTCTATCGTAACCTGGAAAGCCATTTCCTCACCCATATCCAACTCGGCTTCCGACGGCTGTATGGATACCCAGGATAATGAAGACCCGATATTTACGGTGAGGGTGTCTTCACCGGAATTTAATATTGTAAATGCCGAATCGATGACCGTGTTTTCATCACCATATAGCACCAGTTCTTCAATACTCACTTCAATTTCAGGTTGCGGGATGTATCCAGTCCCGGATAAGGTTATAACCGGATTACCGGCATTTGAAAATAGGGTGATCGTCCCGTTTACCGCTTCAGCATCTGTAGGGTAAAACGAGATATCCAAATCCAGGGAGTCACCAGGTTCAATCAACAAGGTTCTAATTTGAGTATCTAATACAAATATATCAGATGAAGATTCACTACCGGTTATTTCCAATTGCTGGTTACCTGTATTGTAGACCCTGAATGATGTGGTTGATGAAGATTCAATACTGGTCAACCCAAAATCAAAGTCATCAACAGGCAGATAAATCAGAGGTGAATTTACCTGGAGTTCCATTGGAACCAATACCGAGCCATTGATAATATCATTTGAACTGACAATTATATTACTCTCATAAATACCAAAAGTAAGACCGAGGGCATTGAATCCTATTGGAACATCAACATTGTCTAAAGCAGGCACTATTCCCTCGATATTACTCAGAGATAACCAGGTCAGACCTGAACTTCCAGCTTCTGATAAGGGCGCAGTTGAGAGGATTATATCTGTATTACCTAATAATGTCATGGGATTGCCATAACCGGATTCGTCAGAAATGAAAGTTTCCCCAACCTGATGATTGTCAAATGTATAATAACCAACAAGATTATCCATCGGCGGAGAGAGTTTCTGGTTTTTCATGCTGTTGAGCTCTGTCTGTGATCGGGAGGTATCCCATATTCTCAATTCTTCAAGTCCGCCGGAGAAATTATGACCACCGGAATCCTTACCCAAGAGGAAATCACCAGCATTACCCCAATCAATTGGAGTGATGAACATTGTATAAACAGGTGTACCATTTAAGAATACCTGTACGGCTGTCACTGTCAAAACCACAGCAGTATGTGTCCACTGATCGGAATGGAAATCATACGGTATCTGACCACTGGATATCCCCGCTGCGATTAATTCGTAACCACTTTCAGAGATACCTGTAGTGGTTTGTCCTGACCAGGCTTTCAGTGATAATAAAATATTTCCGGAATTATCTTGCCGTGAGAAAACCGTAGTGCCATCGTCAGTATTGGTCTCATCAGGATGAATCCATGTTTCCACTGTGAGGATGGATGAATTGTATGCATCCGGTCCCTGGATAATTGCCGAACCGGTTCCATCAAGATTCAAGGCATTACCGCCGTCTAATCCTGCTTCAGAGAGGATTGAATAATTCAACTCACTGCCGCCAAGATTGGATATATTAAGAGGAATGATAGTCTCCGTCCCGGCATCCAGTTCAACTATTAATGAGTTCGGTTCTAACTGGATGATTGGAGGTTCGACACCTATCCCAGACAAATCAATAACAAATTCCGGTTCATTGGACGCATTACTATTTAATGTTAGCGTACTTTCCAAAAGTCCTGCTGATGTGGGTGCAAAATAAATATTTACGGTTCTGTTTGATAATGGAGAAATATCCATGTATGGAATCGAAACTGCAAATTCAGGATGAGCAAATTCCCAATTAAAAATAGCGATGCTTTCGGCACCGTCATTTACCAGCGTCAGTGACAGAGCATTGGTAATGCCAATATAGGTATCCGAATACTCAAGCGAAATTGAGGATGCAGAAATAAGTCCTTCACCAACTACCGTCATCGTGACTGGTAGTTCTATTACGGATTCATCGGGGTCGTTGGATTCTATGGTAATCATTTGTTCATAGAGATTTGATATAAATCCAACTCCGGTAAATAGCAATTCAATTTCTGAAAGTTGATTGGAATTGATGATGCCAGACAGCGGTTCAACAGAGAGAAAGTCATTGATGGGAATGGAGGAAGTAACTCTGCCGGCATTACCAAAATAGGTTCCGTCATTTTCGTTTGGCGAATCATCTCTAGCAATATTTCCAAACTCTTCATCAAATCTCATATATAATGCCAGTCCAGATTCTAAACCCATAAGGGATTGGTTCATCATAGACTGGATTTCAGATTGATTTCGTGCCAGGTTCCATAATCTTATCTCATCCATTTTACCATTAAAGAAATGATTATCCCATGAACGACCGATTCTAAGATTTTGGTTATTTGTTTCTATCAAGGCTGCATCATTTACAGATTCACCATCCAATTCACTATTCACATAGATCTGTAATACAGTACCATCAAATACGGCGGCGGTATGAACCCATTCACCTACAGGGGCGGGAGATGCTGAAATCACAGTCAAATCACCATTGATGCTGAATTGGAAGTATCCATCAGAATTTACCCAGAAACGATATGTGCCTTCTGACATCTGTTCTTTGGCCACAATATATTCATTGTTATTATCATTCAACCATAACCATCCTTCTATTGTTAAACCTGTAACGGGGTTTAAAGAGGGGGAGTTGATAATATTTACATAATCTCCATTGCCATCAAGACTCAAAGCGGTGAGGCCTGGTTCAGCAAGAGATATTTGGTAGTCAAGGGGAGCATTTCCCACATTATTAATTGTGAGATATTGAATAATTTCTTCACCGGAGTGCAATGTCTGTGAAATTTCAGTTTCACTTAACTGGATGTTTGGTGGTTCATAACCGGTACCATGCAGTACTATTTGTCTTTCCGGCTCATTCACTGCATCAGAAAATAGAGTCATGACTTCTGAAAAAAGAATGTTATCGATAGGTTCGAAATAGATACTCAATGTATCGCTTGTACCAGGAAAAATTTGTGCTGGGAAGGATTCAATGATTCTGTCAATATCCGTACTAAAAACATCGCCGGTAATTAATAGGGAATCTAATGTGAGTACATCTGTGCCTGAATTTTCTACAACAAAATCATAGGTTGAAATTCCACCAACGGCGACTATGCCAAATTCAACGGCATCTTCCGTTGAGATTTCAGGTTCACCGTCCACATCAAGATTTAGTGTAAATATAAGCAATGGAGAATCAGGATCATTTGATGTAATATTAATCTCTTCGCTATAACTACCGGCAAATACTCCAACCCCAGAAATACTTAGCTGTATTGTGGAACTATCAGCAATGAGGATTTCACCTTCGGCAGGATCCAACGATAACCATGGTATTTCATGAGTCAGATCAAAAGATAACGCCGCCTGGCCATTATTATATATGGTAAATGATGTGTCTATTACCGTGCCTGACTGCAATAAACCTGACCATTCGGTTCCAGATAGGGCAATATCTGCAGGTGTCAATCCCGTACCGGATAAACCAATTAGCAGACTATCTGTGTTTGCCGCATCCGAAATAACAAAAAGATTATCCTGAATTAACCCATCAACAGATGGATCAAATGATACAATAAAATCAAATTGGGTTAATGGGGACAAATCAAGAGGAAGATCGATTTCACTGGCAAGTTGGAAGGCATTTATATTGCTGGTATCCGCAAAATAAAATTCAGATATTGTAAGAGCATCCGTACCAATGTTTTGAAGAGAAATACCAAGGGTCTGGGAGTCTCCCACAATAATCTCACTAAATTCTAATGCTTCCGGGACGCTAATAATTTGGGATGACCCAGTTACATTCAGACTTACTGAAATTTCAACCGGGGATGCAAATGGGACATTATTATAAATTGAAAATTGTTTATTTATTAAACCATCCAATAAACCCGATGAATTAATACTCATAGTAATTTCCTGGCTGTCGCCGGGTCCCACTAATCCGGATAAATTATCCAGACTCAGCCAATCAGGAATTGGTGCCGATGGAACCAATGACTCAACTTCGCCAGGTGGTGTCCAATAGAGATAACAGGAAGCGCCGCCACCATTTTCATAATATTCAAATACAATTTCATGAAAACCGCTTAATAGATCAACAGAACCAACGTAGCTTGTTCCACCCTGGTCAAACCATTCGTTGATTATTAGTTGATCATCAATATATAATCTGGCCCCATCGTCCGTAGCACTGCGAAATGAATAATTTCCATCTGTTTCTGCAAAAATATGACCGGTCCAGCGAATTTGGAAATCATCATTTCCAATACCATTGCCAGGACCTCCACCACCCCAACCAGAGTTAATAAATTGATCATCTTCAGAAAAGACATAATCACCAAAAGGAGGCGATGCACCTGTACCGGGGCTATAGTAATAGTCTGCATTGAAGACTCCAATGTTACCAGGAATATCAATAATATACTCAAGTTCTGCATTCCCAGTATTTTCAATAACTATAACTGTATCGGTTGAGTCCGGTTCATTCAATGCAAAGAAAAAGTCATCAGGTGACACCGTAATTCCCGGTAAATCAAACTCAAGATCTAAAACGGAGAATTGGCCATATCCAAATGTACCATCTCCGACGATGTATTGTGGGTCACCAGGCAATTCAACTGGAAAATCGTTTATTGTGCTCCATACCTGAAAGCTCATATCGTTCCCAGGTATAAATCCTATTAGATTCTGGGATTCATCCTGCTGCCAGGCAATAATCTGCAAATTACTATCGAATACAAGGTATTGCTCACCATCTGGAGTGGCGTCTCCAACCATGACACCATGATTATTATTTGGTGAGGAATCAAGACCATTTCCATCAAATTTCCAATAGGCTCTTAGACCGTTTTCTAACCCGGTAAGCTCCGTATTCATATGAACCTGAATTTCTTCGATAGTTCTGGCATAATCCCAAACCCTGATTTCATCCAGTAAACCATTAAAATAGTTGGGGTCACTATTCCACCACGTACCAATCCTTACCGGACGATTATTTTGTCGGATATTACCATTGGCTGTGCGATTTGCAGCTTCTAAACCATCAATGTACAATCTGATATGAGTCCCATCGTATGTGGCTGCTACATGATGCCAGGCATTATTTCCAACTGAAGATGGACTGTTTAGAGGGAAGGATGCACCACTTGTATTGACAAAATTGAAATGCAGTGTACCATCATTATAAATATGCATATTATAACTCCAGTCAGAAGAATTTGTCCAACCGATCTTCCCAATAATTTCGCGCAAATCACCGGCAAAGGAATTGACATAAACCCATGACTCCACAGTCATCTGATTGCCTTCAAGATCCAGACTATTGCTATCCTGAATCTGCATATAATCTCCACTGCCATCTAATTGCAGTGATCGACCAGATGGAAATACCGGTGCGGAACCGACGCATAATTCACCATCAAATACGGCAATTTCGTCTCCAATTTCTAAATATTCGTTGAGATTATTATCATCAATAACAAGGTTATATGGTAAACCAGTTGGTTCTACTGAGACGAAATGACCTTCATATCCTACACCACTCATATCAATGCTCTGTGATACAGCATTTGATAGAACGGTTAAAATACCATATGCATAATTTTTCGATGTGGGTGTAAATACAACCTGAACTTCCTGATTATCATTGGTATTATCAAGTGTAAAATTTGTTGGAGAGACCAGAAACTGACCATTACTTGAAGTTATATTGCTGACATTTAAGGGAGCAGTCCCAAGATTGATTACATTAAAGGTCATAACCTCAGACGAATCAATTATCACCCCATTAAAACCAAGGGAGTTTGTCGATAATCCTATATCTGTCTCACCAACCGGCAGGGCAAAACCTTCAAGTGATACAATAAGCACATGCGTGTCGGGATCGTTAGAGGTTATAGTGATGTCTCCGGTATGATTACCGGCAAATGTTGGTGAGAATGCAACAGTAACCAGTAATGAGTCATAAGCTGGAATACCACTTTGGCTCACATCCACGGCAAATTGATCTGAATTATCAGAGATACTCACTTGCATTGGGGCATTGCCATCATTATATATCATAAATACACTCTCAACCGACTGATTCACCTCAAGCTGTCCAACATATAAATTCTCAGTTGGAATAGAAATATCTGGCTCAAGTCCTGAATCCGCCGTCAATCTAATAGTTGAGAAAGGTTCAAAACCGAATGATCCATCACCATCTATTATTTGTACTGCAGCATCAAGTTCAACATCCGTTTCATAGATTGTTGTCCAAATTTTGAATGACATTTGATTGCCATCAATAAAACCGGGGAGACCTTCAGATTCACTATTTTCCCAGGCAATTAACTGTATCGTACCTGGTGTAACCATGATTCCATCTTGTGAAAAATAAGCATTGCCATATAGGGTACCATTATTGCCATTCAACGATAAATCAAGAGCTGTTTGTGATTCAAAACTCCAATATCCGGCAAGTCCAAAACTGTACGGTTCAACCGTATGCCCCATGTTATCTACAATTTGTTCCTGAGTCCTGGGTACATTCCATACTCGAACTTCGTCAATCATACCGGCAAAACTGCTTACATAACCGGCACCGATATATGCGGTATTTGGACCTGCTGCTGCATAGGAGTATGAGGCACCGACTTGATTCACTAATACTCCATTAAAATACCATTTCAGCTGCATATTTTCCAGATCTCTTACAATGGCGATATGGGTCCAAGTATTTACTGAAACAGGTGATGCTGTTGTGAAACTCTGATAAGGTGAATTATTTGCCCCGCCTGTTCCATAATAATAATTCAGAGTTCCATTGGTTTCAAGAGTAATTGTCCCCTCACCTGCATATGCTTTTGCCCAGGGGTTTCGACGCGCGTTGAGAGATGAAGGATTTATCCACATTTCAATAGTTTGGCTACCAGTGATCTGCAACGCTGCAGGATTCCCTAAATTGACATAGTCACCATTTCCATCAAGATTCATTGCATATCCTACTCCACCACCTACATTGGCAACACCGACACAAAGTTCATCATCAAAAACGGCTATCTCATCATCTACCTCTAGATTAAACCCTTGAATATTCACATTATCAACTAGAATATTGTATGGAAGACCTGTGGGTTCAACAGATTGAAAATGTCCCTCTGTTGCAAAACCAATTACTGGAATATTTATATTTTGATCATTATTGTCTATTGAAATGGCAGCATCATATCCACCGATCTCAGATGGGGTGAAAGTAACATGCAGATCAACATATTCACCTGGCGATATGGTTTGGGGAAATGTTTCCGGCCAGGTAAAAGCAGCATTAGTCCCAGAAACTTGATTAATTATCAAATCGATATTTCCGCTATTGAGCATATTAAGGGTCAATTGAGCAGAGCTATTTACCGGCATCCCGCCAAAATTCAACTGGCCAGGTGTCACCGTTAACTCTGGTAGTAGTTGTGGGATACCCGTTCCATGAAGCGTGATATATTGGGTGCCATTGGAGGCATCAGACGAAATCGTTACTGATTCATTATAATCGAGATTTTGGGTTGGAGTAAATGTAACATATACCGTATCAGATTCATTGGGTGCCAGATATGTACTGCCTGTGGAAAGACTGAAAATTGATGAACTGGAAGAAATGCTGCTAACTGAAAGATTCGTATTACCGGTATTGGTAATTATGAAGGGTAAGACCGATGATTCTCCCAGCGTCAGAATCTGAAAATTCAGAACATCTTCTGACACCAAAATATCCGGAGTCAATCCAGTTTCAATTGCCAGATCAACAACAGAGAAAGTGCCATAACCAAAGTTACCATTGCCCTGAATATAAACCACATCAACATCAAATATTTCGATTTCAGAAAACCAGGTTGTCCTCACTTTAAATGTCATCGGATGTCCGGATATAAATCCTTCCAGCTCTTGCTCATCATCACCTTCCCAGGCTATCAATTGAAGATTCTCTTCGCCGGTGTAGATGACTGCACCCACACACAATTCGTCATCAAATACAGCGATTTGCGAGTTGACAGGTAGATCATTACCATCAATATTCATATCCGCCAGGATTATTGTATAAGGAAGACCTGTGGGATTAACTGGTGAAAATGGTGCATTCTCATCTTCTGTATTAAATTCTGCACCAACAGTTGTTTCATGGTCGGTAGAAGAATAATTTCTTATAAATATATTATCATACCCACTATTATTTTCTGCTTCCCAGGCATATAAGCCAAAACGTGAAGAACTTACATAGGTGGGATCGCTGAAGGATCCAATAATATTATCATTCACCCATACTGTTTTTTCATCACCACTGACTGACATGGAAAAGTGATTCCAGCTATCAATACCATTTAGAAATGATTCGCCAACCTGGCTAAGATGGTTATCTCCCTCTGGACATTCTCTTGATGTAATTCCATCATTTTCGTACCACAGATTATATCCTTCCGCACCACACATGACAGGAGTATTGTTATTCAATACTGGCCAGAATTCCGAATTCCCCACCTGTTTCATGCTGAAATTAACGGCATATTGATCAATAGCATCGGCAAACACATAACCTTTTATACCATCATTTGTATTTGAACTACTGGATAGATATTGGTTTCCATCGTGGGATTCAATTGAAGGTGTCCCATCATAAAAAGTCCAGTTATCAAAACCCGATTCAAAATCTTCGAAATAATCAAATACAGCATAACCATCTGACTGGGGAATTGCTTCTGGATTACCATATACCATCATGAGATTTGACGCTCCTGCTAAAGGAACTTTTACCCATATTCTTGAATCACCAAATGCATTCCATTCTTCTATCCAATAGAAAAGTTCGGAACCTGCCATTGTAAAGAATCGCAGATCAGCTCCATCAGCCAGAACATTATTATAATCAAAATTCGCTGTTGTCAAATGTATCAGAATTTGATAATTATCCATGGTTGTGGCTGGAATAATATCGATATCTCTTATAAAGGACCAATCAGAGATAAGATTATAAAAAATGGGAGCATCAGACTCAACAAAGGTTGCATCATTATACAAGGTACAATGATGGCCATTTGGTGAAGAATCATAGGCGGTGTTTCCAGTGGATTCATTGAATTTCCAGTAGGCGAGCAATCCAGGTTCTGTACCATTGAGTTCAAGATTCATTGTTGCTTGAAACTCTTCATCTGAGAGCGCATAATTCCAAATCCGAATATCTTCCATCTGTCCATGATGTGTTCGATTGGCTAATTGACTTCGGCCAAAATATAACGGAACACCGGTAGGATTATAGACCTGCTGTGTATAATTAGCGCTTGCAGACTCAATTCCATCGATAAGAATTTTAACGGTATTACCCAAACGGACAATGGCGATGTTATACCAGGTGTTGGCGAGCCAATCAGATTTTGAGGGTTTCAGATTGCTTAAATTCCAGCCTGAAGAACCATTGCTATCAACCCATAAGTTGAGACGATGATCGCCGTCGTGATTGTATTCCATGGCCAGCCATTGAAAATCATTCCTACCGACTAATCCATCATGAACACGATTCAGATCAGACAATGTAATCCAGAAAGAAATGGTAAAATCATTGGTGCCAAATTGCCATGAACTGTCATCCGGGATACTCATGTAATCACCACTTCCATCCAAATAAACAGAATTGTTCTGTGAGAAAAGAAGTAATCCTGATAAAATGTAAATGGTAAACAGAATAATAAACTTTTTCATGTTTAACTCTCTAAAATAAGTTGAGTAATTTTTTCATTATATGCAGAGACCATTGATAATTCTAAGAGCTTGAAATTAGCATGATAATTTCGATTTCTTCTTATATCTGATTCAGATTGGTACATCTGCGCTTTACAGGTCAGCTTCTTATTTCAACAATAACATTTTATGGGTTTGATCAAAACTTCCCGCTTTTAGATGGTAAAAATAAATTCCACTGGCTGCAGGAATTCCCTCGTCACTCTCGCCATTCCAGAGAATATTGTAATATCCAGCATTCTGACTGTGATCCACCAGGGTTTTTACCTTCTGTCCATTTAATGTATAGATTGTGAGGATGACATTACTTTCCTGCGGGAGCTCATATCTAATATGGGTAACCGGATTAAATGGATTGGGATAATTCTGATCCAAATTATATCTCAGTGGGATTCCATCATCAAGTACCACAGAAATGTGGGCAAACTCTCCTTGCCCATAGGTTGATACACCATTAATTGTATTAAACAATGCAGGGAATTCACTATCAGCCTCGCTTCGATAAATTTTTAAATCAATTTGATCTGGGATGTCTGTAGAGAATCCAGGTAAGTTATATTCAACATCACCTTCCCAGGCAGTAACGACCAAACGGTTATCGCCTGTGAATACGGTGGCACCGATACATTCATTTTTGCTAAATACAGCCAACTCATCACCTTCAATCCAATACTTCATGTCTTCTTCATTAATATCAACGATGATTGAATAGGGCATACCCGTTTCAACAAACTGAAAATATTCAGTATCAGGGATGTCTTTTGCCAGTGATTTTGCTAATCCACCATCGGTCTGATAGGCAAAGGTTATATCATTTTCGCCAACCAAAGCGATTTGATAACCATAACCAGGCATCATATCTCCAATAGTATTAACTGGAGGGTCATTTATCCACACAGATCCATCAGAGGCTTGAACTATTGAGATAGAGTCGATAAGTGTATCTGGAAAAACTGTAGTAATATCAAGTGGCTCATTACCAAGATAGGCAATAGAGTTCCATCTATTTGCTGAAACAGTGATATCCCATTCTGAAGGTTCAATTTCGATACCTTCAAAATATAAAGTATCATCACTACTTGAGAATGTATGAAACCCTTCTCTGAAGTCAATATCACCGAGAGAATTAATATTATATTCTGGGATATAGGCTGCACCCATGTCGTTATAAGCAATCCTCAGAGAATCCAAATCATCAAATACAATTGTGGCGTTGGTATACCTTGGCAGAAGATTAAATGATATTAGATTGAATAAACCGCCATCCACGATGACTTCCTGAAGTTGGAATACAGTACTGGATAAACTGACTGCAGTGAATTGGCCATAGCCAAAATTCCCGTTGCCAATAGAGTAGGTCGGTTCAACAGTTGCTTCCAGATCTGCAGAAGTGTCATATATCCTGAAGTCTATAGAATTGCCTGGTGTAAATCCGGCTAAACCTTGACTTTCATCACCCTCCCAGGCGGTGAGAACAAAATTGAAATTGCCGTCAAATACTCCGGCTCCAACACACAATTCTCCATCAAATACACCAATTTCATCACCAACGCCAATGACAGCATCATCAATCATCGCATTTGAAACTACAATTGTGTAAGGCAAACCAGTAGCTGCAACAGGAGAATAGTAAACGGGTGTGGAGGGTACTTGAGTTGTATAGGTCGCTGAAATTTCATAAACAATTTCGCCATTATCATGATCATTGCTAAAAATAGGTGTTGTGAAAATAAAGGTCCCTAAATTCTCGCCTGTATTATAGAATCTGAACAAAGCGTCAACATTGTCACCAGGTGCCAGATCGAAATGACTGACAGGTAGAACAAATGGTAATATTGGTAAAGTAGGTGGATTGTCACCACTAATATGGGTTTGACCATAACTTGTACCATTGCGACCATATATTGAATGGTCAGTATAGTCAGTGTGCATCGGCCAGTAACCCATCAGGTTTTCTTCATCTCCATCAACAGGTGAATTCATAAATTGACGGATTTGCTCCTGTGTTCTAACAACATTCCAAAGTTTCACCTCGGCAAGATGACCATTGAGATAGTGACTCCCTGTATCCGCTCGTCGTCCAAGCTGAAAGTTATATCCTGATGTGGGAATATTATTGGTAATTGCGTCATAATATTCACCAACTACCTCACCATCAGCATAAAATGTTATGGTATTTCCAGTCCAGGTAACCGCAACATGATGCCATTCATTTTCGGGTAGTTCCCAGGAGGTTGTCCAGTTTTGATATAAACCGTTCCCACTATCATAACCTTTATACATACCCAATCTATTGCTACTGCTAACATAAAATGAGTACCTGAGATAATGTTTACCGGCAAATTCAATATGGCCATTGTTATATCTTTTAATCCAGCATTCCAGAGTGAGGGCGGAACCAACATCATGGTTACTATGATTAGCCATATGGGTATAATCACCTGATCCATCATACCTGACTGAACCAGAGTTCATCCCCAGAGGTAAATCAACAGTAAGATTACGGGTCCCGGAATTTGTCAGTGATAAAACCTGATCAACGGTGTCAGCATCAACATCAAAATTGAATGCATCTGGGTTGATGGTTATTTGTGGTAATCCTGGTAATTCGCTCACATTGGGAGAGAATATTGACTCAGAGTTTAAATATTGACTGGTAACGGAAAAATGATATGGATCATTATTGACCAGCCCCGGAACAGTGGCAAATGTATCAACTGTACTCAATGCAAAATTATAAGCAGTTGAATCAGAATGTTTATAATAAACATTGTATTGGGATAAGGAATCACGATTCACCATATTCCAATTCACAGAAACAGATTCATCCCCATACTCAAATGCCTCTAACCCTCTTGGATTGCCAAAATCGAAATATAAGGCACCCATATCGGCAACTGTATTATCGGGATCAAACAAGGATGGATCACCTGAGTTTATTGCCGATGAACCAAATAACAAGCTCATGTCAGTTGTATCGTTAAATGCAAATTGAGCCGGTTCAACAATATTCAAATAAATATCAGCTGAATCACCATTGGCATTAAAAGAAACAAAGTCCCATGTATCCACAGGTACATTACCCAAATTAGTGATTGGGAGCTCAAGATTTTCATAAATCAAATTGTATTCAAAAACTTCTATATACGCATTTGATCGAATTCCTGATTGTCCATTATTTATAATAATATTATGAGTAATGATATCAGTTCCATTTGCATGATTTATTTCAATTCCATCACCATAATTTCCATAAATCGTATTGAATTTGATTGTCGGACTGCCCACATTATTTTTATAAATTCCATCACCCCAATTATATATAATTACATTGTTGAGAATATCAGGATCATTATACGCATTGTCATTTATGTGGATGCCGTTACTATGATTGGCAAATATCGTATTACCCTCAATTACAATATCAATATCATAACGGAGATAGATACCCAGACTGCTATTATTCCGGATAGTACAGTCACGGATATATGAATTTGCTGTTGCTCGGTGATATAATGAAATACCATGAGAAGTGTTTTCTTCAACCAGGCAATTATAGAATCTGGGAGTTGACCAGGTATTATTATCTTGGTTATAGCGAACACCATAACCAGAATTATGTGAGATTTCTGTATTGCCAAACCATGGACTGGCAAAATCGATCCTCACACCCCAGCTGCCATTATATTTCACTTGGCTTGAGTCAATATTTGTCCAACAATATTCTCTCACTCGAATTCCGTGGGAGCTATTATTATTAAACGTTGAATGTTTTGTACTTCCATGGGAATAATAATTATAATATGCACCATTTCCAGAATTATGATGTGAATTTATATAGGCAAATACTGGATCACCATAATAGGCATAAAGTCCATTACCGGAATTATGATGTGTGTTCACCCTTGAAATATGTGGGTTACTGCCATTACCATTTACATAAATTCCGTTACCGGAACTGTTATGGATACGGGCATCTTCCAGGGTGGCATTGGCTTCATTCCAGTACACACCTTCAACAGCATACTCAATAAGGGCATATTTCAGGATTGAACTGTCATCTGAGGAATCATTAAAATCAATGCCCTGCCAATAACCATTTGCATATATCTGTGTATAATTGATTGGCCGAAAAACGATTGAATCACTCTCAGCACCAACTGCATTTAAATATCCATTTACTGAAAAATGATAACCACCATAAAAGAGAATATGGGTACCAGGCATTATCGTTAGTGTATCTCCGGCTTGAATCGTAACATTGCCAGTAATCGTATATGTCCCATCCCAGACTCCTGATATATTCCCGGAAATATTTTCATTGCCAAGATATCCCAAAGTACTTTCACCTAAGTTCAAATCAGCAATAATCGATTGGTTGGATATTATATTATAAGTCCCATAGCCGGATTTTTCAAAAGTAATATCATATACTCCAGGATTTATATGTTTTTCAAAATAACCGAGAGCATTTGTCCAGGTACTATCCAGTGTTGCTGAGGGGGAAATGGGATGAAATTTAATTTTAATATTGGCATGGTTTGACTGGGCTTCCAGAAATGCATAACCAAGTACAGTTGTTGTATCAGGATTATCAATTAAAATTGAACCAAAAATATAGTCCTCATCCAAATCACCATCATAATCATATCCAGCACTAACGGCATATTGATAAAGATGGAAATCCTCAAGACCTGAATCAGTGTAACTTGTATCTGAAATCCCCGATATCAATTGATTACTGATACCAGGTGTGAATCCGACCACTTCAGATCGATAAATAGAATACGCCGTTAGATTCATCTCATCTGCCGGTGGCGACCAGCTCAGAAGAGATGTATGGTCGTTATTGTCCACAATGACTAAATCCTGTGGTGGAAAACCTGAAATTGAAAAACTGTTATAAAATGCTGGAGCAGATTCAGGTGAAAGATAATCATTTGAATCATTGGATGCAGTTAGATAATAGTCAATCACCGAATTGATTAATTGTCCAGGTATTTCTGCAGTGAATGTGGTATCATTTAAAGTGGTCATATCTAATTCAGCAAAACCACCACCGTTTACCCGATAAAAAACGGAAGCAGCGAGAATTGGGTTGTCGGCATAAATATCCGCGTTTATTAAATACGGTCCTACGGCATCGTTTGTAGTCGAATAAGGTTGATGTATAATTCCATTTGGATTGAGAATATTTGATGGTTCTGGTTCAATAACAGAATTGGTATCCAGAATTGAAGAGGTAAAGTCGAGTCTAATTATTCCATCACCGCCGGCACCAGCCCAGTTACCGTAGTGACCGGATCCACCATCTCCACCTGTAGCAGAGATATTGCCATTTAATACCAATTCAACACCTGAGAGGAACAAAGAGCCGCCGGCACCACCACCGCCGCCACCGCTATATGTGCCACCATTGTTACCATTGCCGCCATCAGAATATATTGATCCGTCTATTTCAAATTGACTGGCAAAAGCATGGAGAATCCCGCCGCCTGCGCCGCCGATACCAGAAGCATAACTGCTATGAACGCCACCACGTCCACCACCGCTTCCAAAATACATTAATGACAAATCCACCTGACCATAAGAACCGCCGCCGCCACCGCCGCCACCGGTATAGTGAGCACAACCATCACCTGATGTATTATCACCACCATCTTCAGCATAACAATTGTTCGCATATCCTGCTCCTCCGAGACCCGGCGAACCATAACCTGCACCACCGGCACTTCCTGCATGACCGGCACCACCGCCGCCAGCACCACCTCTTGTTGGTGATCCAATTCCTGGTGAACTAGAACCACCGCCACCACCGCCAGCCCAACCTCGTCGACCTGGATGACTTGTGTATGCCGCACCACCACCACCAGCACCCTCAGTGGCATCATTATTACTATAATTCCCTCCATAACCACCTTGGCCAATATAACTTTCACCACCCATACCGCCACCATGGGATGAGCCCTGCTGCCATCCACCACGATATCCAGAACCACTGGCATCAATTTCACCTGTTATAGAAACATATACCGTTCCAGTAGCTCTAAATGATAAAATACCACCTGATTCACCGTTCCAGGCAGAACAGCTCATTACCCCATCAACATCAACTGATGTAAAATGTGGGACACGGACCACTTGATGAACCTGATCTCCAGTCCCATCATAATCATTTACTATAGGGGATGAAATTTGCAAGGTGTTACTACTGACAGATTGAATAATATTAAATTCAAACTGCCCCACTAAATTTTGTGAAAAATCCCTGGTTGGATCCAAAGATGTTACAATTATGATTTCATCCCCAGGCTCAAAACCTTCTGACGAATTAACATCAAGTTGAATCGAACCGGAACTATTATTTCCGTTGATAATCGTCTGGACATCATCCACGAGATAGGTTTCACCTTCTGGAACCCATAGTGGTCCATCAGCACCGGTGCCGATAAGGGATTGACTAAACGAAATTGAAAATACAAGGATTGTGACAATAAAATTGGTGGTATTTGTCATCTTCATGGTACACTCCTAAAATCATTATATGAGGTTGGTTTTGTTACGGTATTTTTTTGCTGATTCACGTAAATATTGGGTTGTGATCGACTGAAAATATTAGAACATCCGCACATTCTTCCATTAATTCAGCGATATTATGGTCATGAATCAGATGAGAAAGTAAAAACAAAATTGATTTAAAAGAAAATGATTTAATCCTGATTTAAAAATAAATTTATCCTATATTCCTAAAAGTGATATTTAAGATTTTAAATATTAAATTGTATTATGTAGAAAATTACATAGGCTTACTTGGAAGGATAATCGGATTCTCATCTGGTCAAATGATGAGTTACCAAAGGGGATTTACCATTCCGGCATTCGAAAATATGCCTGGCAGTCTCATTGATTAAATATGATTATACCCCAACCGGATGGTATCTCACATGATATTTGACCAATAAATCCCCTATGACCAGCCGTAGCAAACTGACATCTTTATGTATGATAATTGTAATTGGGGAAATTAAATAATTGAACGTCTTTTTATGTTTATTTATCAATATTAAATTGACGAAAACTCTAACCTATAGATTGATAAAAGTGTTTAAGACGAAGTCATTTTCTTATGGATCTTTAGCATATATTGGTAGGCGGATTCATAATCATTATCTATTTCACCATCCAGTATGGCTTCTTCGATGGCTTTTTTTATTTTTCCTACTAAAGGTCCTTCAGTTAATTTCAGATCATGCATGATGACATCCCCTCGTACTGGAGATTGGAATGATTTCATTTCATCCCTGAGTTTTACATCCTGCATCAATTTCTCAACAAGATCAAAATTTGAAATATATTTTTTAACTTTTTGAGGATTTTTCGTGGTGATATCGGCGCGACAAAGGATCATTAGATCGTCAACAAATTCCCCTGCTTCAAACATGACCCGGCGTACAGCACTGTCAGTTATTTCACTTTTTGCCAAGGCAATTGGTCTTAAGTGGAGTTTTGTCATTATCATGAGATAGTCTCGAAGTTCGTTTGATAATTTCATTCGTTTGGCAACTTTCCTCAACATCCGACGGCCAATTTCATCATGGCCATGGAAAGACCAGCCCTTCGTTTTTGAAAAACTCTTTGTTACCGGTTTGGCGATATCATGAACCAATGCCGCGAATCTAATTTTCATCTTATCAGATAATTTCGCCGCATTGTCGACAACCTGCAAAGTGTGAATAAAAACATCCTTATGGCCTTTGCCATTTATTAGCTCAACGCCAGACATCACATCCAATTCAGGGAAAGCCAGTGCTAATAAGCCTGTTTCTTTCATATTGTAAAAGCCCTTACTTGGGATATCGGATTTTAGCGTTTTGATAATTTCTTCTGTTATTCTTTCACGAGAAATAATACTAAGGCGATTTTTCTGACGCATTATACTTTCGTAAATATCAGAGGCAATCGAAAAATTCAGCTGGGCAGAAAATCGGGTTGCTCTCAACATCCTCAGCGGATCATCACTGAATGTATCATCCGGGTTAAGGGGAGTAATCAAAACACCTTCTTTTAAATCATCCATCCCATTAAATGGGTCTTCCAAATCTCCGTAGGTTTCAGGTGTCAATGAGACGGCCATGGCATTGATAGTAAAATCACGACGGGAGAGATCTTCTTCAACGCTGGCAGATCTGACCTCAGGCTTTCGGGATTGCGGGTTGTAAGTTTCCGTACGCGAAGTTGCCACTTCAATTTCTATCCCATTAAAAGGAATAAATGCAGTTTTGAATTTATCATAAATCACTACCTGCCCGGCATTCAAAACCCGGGAAAGTGATTCGGCGAACTTTATACCGTCCCCTTCCACCATGAGATCGATGTCTTTATTATCTCGATTTAAAAATAAATCCCGGACGTAACCTCCTACAAGGTAGACTCCATAACCCATTGATTCACCCAACTCACCAGCCATTTTAAAAATTTTGGAATGAGCGGGATTTTTATCCAATAACTGAAAAATATTCCTCATCATGGGGTGAATATTAAAATTTCCATGAAAATTATTTATAGTTAATTCATCAGATTCACTTTTTTTTACAGAATTAATTAATGCATTCAGAGGAGAAGTGTATATATTAATTACATCTGTTTAATTAATGGACATTATCTTTACGGTGAATATTTAAGGTTATTTAAATAACAATTAATTCAATTGCAGATAAGACTTTTTGGGTGAGATATTTTCTCGAATTTCTTTTAATTTCATGATCGATATTTTTGGCTATTATCTCTCTTGAGTATATGGATTTTTATCCTTTTATTGAGGGATATTTAATCGTTAACTTTATAAGTTTAATTAATGGGTAAGTATAATACTGTGACAAAGAAAATTATTATTATTTTTATAATCCTTGCATTGGCAATGTTGATGTATCAATGTTCTTCAGATGAAGAATCATTTGTGTTGCCGATGGAAAACCCAGATACTGCTTTATTTATTACCAACTTTATGACTTCGAATCTTGAGCTGGAGTCCGGAGGGGATACTTGTATTGTATCAGCAATTATAGTTGATGCCAGCGGTAGCCCTATTGAGGGAGTGAAAGCTTTGTTTGAGCCGTGGGCAAATAATGGAAATCCCTCTGGAATCATAAGCTTTCCAGATGATCTCGAATATGCCTTATCCGATACCAATGGACTGGTTTACGGGACATACAGTACTCCGTCTGATAATTATGGCGATTTTGAGATTCATGTTGTTTCTGGTGCTCTTGCAGATACGGTAAGTATTAGTGTCATTCCTATAATAACAAGCATTCAAATTTTAACAAGCAGCAATTCTTTGCTGGGTGATGGGGAAACCACATTAGAAGTAAGTGCACGACCAATAAGCGCCGTTGGCGATGTCGTGGATATTGGCGTCAATTTTACTATAGATAACGGATATGTTGAAGAGGATATTGCCTATACAGACTCTACAGGATATGCCCGCACAATTTTACACAGTATCTCAACCAACCTTGATATCTCTTCCCTTTTGAGATGCTGGATAGATAATAACGAAAACAAAAAAGATAGTACTGTGGTGAATTATCTTGGTATAACTGTTGAAGTTTCAGCCGGTTCTGATACAATCGAGTCGGAAAATGACAGTACACAAATAATTGTATTAGTTAGGGAGACTACCAGTACCAGGCCCATTGAAGGAAAAACTATCACATGGTCTTCCACTATGGGAAATGTTGGGGTACAGACGGTGACTGATATCGAGGGAATAAGCGAAACATATTTATCCAGCAACGGATTTGCCGGGTCGGCACAAGTTACAGCCGATATCGGTCATGGTCTAAATGCTTCCACTCAGGTTGGTATTGTAAATGATAGCTCTGATGCAAATGAAATCACACTTCAGCTGAGTAATAATAGTATTCTTGCCAATGGCTCTGATTTTATCTACATATCTGCAATGGTTAGAGATCAATCGGGAAATGGTATGGATGGAATTGGTATCAATATGGCGAGTAGTTTTGGTTCTATTACTTCCTCTAATGGTGTTACGGATATGAATGGTGAAGTGTCATTTGAGCTCATAAGCATGATCAGTATCAATGATGTCATATCTACTCTATCAGTTGAAATAGATGGTAACAGCAGTATATTTGCAAATGCAGATGTTCAGTTTCGAGGGATCACACTTGAAATTATTGATCCAGATGAAGAATCTATGGATTGTGATGGTGAGAGAGCTATGGATATTACTATAAGATTAATAGAAACCTCCTCTCAGAATCCAATTGTGGGCGAGGAAATATTCCTAAGTTCCACCCTGGGAACTATCGATACACTTGTTGTAACAAATACCCTTGGACTTGCCACATCAACACTTACATCAATAATGGATGATTGTGGACTTAGCCAGATCACAGCCATTCTTGGTAATGGTGAAATTTCAGATGATCTTGAAATTACTTTTGTACTACTCAATATTGCCAATATTGTATTTAGCGGTGTGACTGAGAGCATTCTTGGTGATGGGGTTTCAACAGATACATTAACGGTTACAGCTTTTAATGAATCCGGAGGTATTGTACCCGACGCCTTAATCAGGCTAACAACCGATGCCGGTTTATTCCCCGACGAATTACAGCAAGTTGATTTGATTACTGATCCTGAAGGGGGTTCTGCATCAATCATCCTCACCAGTCAGCCTGGCTTCCTGGATTTCACTGCCCATTTAACGGCCACTTCTATTGATAATGAATTAGTTGAAGATTTTGAAACAATCATTTTTCGCGGCATTACCCTGACATTGAGCCCTGAAGATGATACAATGATCGCCAATGGTTTGACTTCAAACGCCATTCAAGTCCAAATCAAAGAAACAGCTAATGGGAATCCCCTTGTTGACATACCAGTAGATTGGGCAACAAATCTTGGCATTATTCTGCAATCGGAGGTTACTGATATAACGGGGTCGGCATCGGCAACACTTTTATCACAGGACGGTGTACTGGGAACTGCCACGATATCTGCAACATACGGCTTGCTTAATCCGGCTACTACTACCGTAGAATTTATTGACCCACCTCCACCAACCAATATTTCACTTTCTTGGGAAATTAGTGGGTCTGAAGGAGGGAATAGCAGCATCCTGCTCAATGTATTACTCACCGATACAAATTCAAATCCTGTTGAAAATTTTGAAATAGAGTTTTCCATAGATCCTGGCAATATTGGGAGTATTAGTCCATCCTCAGATCTCACAAATGAAAATGGTCAGGCTCAAGTTGTTTTTACCTACCCTGTTCAAAATAGTCAACTGGATGCAACATTCACTGCAACTGCTGGAAGTATCAGCGATAATATTGTCATTACTTTGCCATGATGAAGTACAACTATATGAATCATCTAAAGTATATCTTGACTCTCACATTTTTGTCAACAATCTGTTTATCACAAATTGAGTACAGTTATACCGGCATCACCTATTTCCAGGCCCATAATAAACTTGGTGATATAAAAATGGATGTTACCGGTGTTGAATTGAGTTGGAATTATCTTGCCGGAAAGGGAATCAGTGGTGGAGTTGGACTTGGTGGAACCGATCTGGTCATCCAGCCCAGATTTGATGATCCGAATTATACTTACACCAATCTCAAAAGTAATGGCAGGTTTGCCGCCAATTTTTATATTACAAAGAACTTGGGAGTATTTTACCTCTCAACAGGAATTAAATATTATGGAATTGCCGGGGACATGGAAACCAAGATTGATCCAGAACAGTCGGTATCCGAATTTGATAAATTTGTACAGGAAAATAATTATCGCTTTTATGAATTTCCTTTAGCCATTGGAGTACATGTTGATTACTGGCTTATAGGTTTAAGTGTCGGTATTCATCGTTCAACATATTTCAGTCATCATGAATATACTGAGTATATCTATCAGGGGCTATCAAATGTTGAAGTGGACAGTAGATCATATACTTTCAATGAAAAAGATGAAAACTCATATATTGATTTATTATTTTCCATAAATATTACAGAGGCCACTCAATTCAAAATTCAATATTCGTTCCCCTATATCGAAGGAGATTTAAAATCTGGCATGGAAGATGCAGATCGAAATGAGGTACGAATATTTATTGGTCAAATTTTTAATTGATCAGCAAAAAATTTAACAATCAACAAATGAAAAAGAAATAAACAAGGAGTATTAAAGGATGAAATACTTATTTACAATATTAACTGGGATTTCAATGATATTTTCTGCTACCATCAATGTGCCGGCGGATCAAGCAACAATCCAGGATGGAATTAACGCAGCTTTGGATGGTGATGTTGTTCTTGTTGCGCCAGGTACATACGTGGAAAATATTAACTTCAATGGGAAAAATATTACCGTTACATCTACATACGATCCTTTAACTGATCTATCAGGATCGTTAATAGAAACCACCATCATTGATGGAAATAATAACGGCAGTACAGTTGTATTTAATAACGGCGAGGATAATACCGCCGTACTTTTCGGTTTTACCATAATCAATGGTTATGCCTTTAATGGTGGCGGATTATATGTACAAGGTGCTGATCCAAGTTTTCAATATCTGATTATCTCGGAAAATAATTCAATTTTATCCGGTGCTGGTGTTTACTGTATTGGATCAAGTTCCACATTTTCAAATGTAACCATCGCAAATAATGTTGCAGGAGGTTCTAACGGTGCCATTGATAAAGTAAACTCCACAATTTCAATTACCAATTCAATATTATGGCAAAATACACCTGAAAGTATTACCAGTGCTACATATACAATTACATATTCCGATGTAGAATGGACCAATGACCCCCTATATGATGGAGTTGGCAATTTAAATGTCGATCCATTATTTGAAGATAGTACTGCCCCGATTTTTGATTATTATCTCCAGGGTGCCAGCCCTTGTATTGACACGGGAAATGGATTAGATTTCTATGCAACCAATTATGAGATGGGTGCCCTTGTATTTGGCCCGACAACAGGTTGCATTGATGAAACAGCCTATAACTATGATGCTGGTGCAACGGTCCCGGCTACATGCCAGTATCAACCTGTTGCCAATAATGTCAGTGCAACTGTAAGTGAAGATAATGCCCAGGTAATTTCTTTTGATGCTACAGATGGAAATCCCGCTGATATCTTGACTTACTCTGTTGTCATTGATTCAATCAATCAAGGTACAATTGTTATTGCGGACCCCACCTCAGGAGATTTCCTTTACACCCCTGACCCTGATTTTTCCGGATTTGGTTTTATATCGTACACAGTTACTGATAATAGTAATTTTCTCATGCCGGATGGCAGCAATGCTGGACTACTTGAAGACAGCGCCATAATTACCATTAATGTAACACCCGTTAATGATCCACCCGTTCTGGCTCCAATAGGCGACTTTGATATGACGTTTAATGAGCCATATAATTTGACAATAAATGTTTCTGATCCTGATGACACTAGCTTTGGTATTCTGGCTGAAACCACTTCATCTTTTCTCGAATTGAATACAGATAACTTACCTCTACTTGTGATTACACCAACTGATTTTTGGGGCGGTACTGGTGATATTACCGTGACTGTAAACGATGATACAGGTGCTACTGACAGTGAAACATTTACTGTTACTCATATGCCCACTGGAGAGTTTGCCACATTTTCATTTGGAAGCATTGACTACAGTAATCATGTCATACCCATCATGATGAATAATCCCATGCCAATTACTGGGTTTGAGTTTCAAATTTCACCAGAAAATATCACACTAGCCAGTATGTATGGTGGACGAGTTGATGATATGTTTTGGACTACAGATACATTACTCGGTGACTTAGTACTAGGATATATGTTTCTAAATACGGATCCAATTCCTATTTCTGCTCCTGGTGATACAGCGCTAACATTCCTTACTTGGAATCAGGGTGATTGGTCAGGCGAACCAGAAATTTGTATTGAGAATGTTATTCTTTTTGATACACTTGCAGTTAACATAGTCGCAGTCATTGATACTTGCGTTACATATCCATATCAAAGCGATGTGAATCAGGATGCAAGTGTTGATGTCATGGATCTTGTCCTTGTGGTTTCTTATATTCTAGGTAATGCAACACCAAATACATTCCAATTCTGGGCAGCCGATTTTAATGAGGATGAATTAATAAATGTTGGTGACATTGTTTATCTTGTTCAGGTAATTTTAGGAGAAATTGTACCTAGACAAGGTTCGTTAGCCACTTCTGAAATTTATTTTTTGGATAATCAATTTATGATATCTGACCCAGCGAGTATCGCTGGAATAGAAATTGACTACTCAGGTCAATTAATCATAGCAAAAGATTATCTTCCTGAGGGATGGGAAATCCATCAATCAATCAATAAACTGTTAATATTTAATGTTGGTAGTGAAATTCTAACCAATGAGTATCTATTTGATTTTGATGGTAACTTCCAAATCACCTCAAACATTCTGGCAGGTTATAATGGCAATGCCATTACCGCAGATGTAATTGGTTTACCACTTACCTATTCCCTGAATCCGGCATATCCAAACCCATTTAACCCAGTGACAAATATCAATTACTCAATTCAGAATGGTACCGATGTGCAAATTGCCATCTTTGATATTCTCGGCAATCAGGTTGATCAGCTTGTAGATGATTTTCAAACTGCCGGAAATTATGCAGTCAATTGGGATGCAAGTGAATTTGCCTCAGGTGTATACCTGGTTAAAATGTCCGCATCAAATTTTGTACAGACACAAAAACTTATCTTACTGAAATAATAAAAATTAAATACCCCCCGTTAATTTTAATGGGGGGTATACCAATTTAATAATCCGTAATATCGAATATCATAACAGACAATTATGAAAATATTCCCCTATCTTTTCCTCATATCCAGTATAGTAATGGGGTCCATTCTCAATGTACCCGGTGATTATTCTTCCATCCAGACGGGTATAAATGCCGCTGTCAATGGCGATACTGTTTTAGTGCAGGCTGGAGAATATTATGAGAATATCACTTTTTCTGGCAAATCAATTCTCGTCACCTCAAATTATGTTTCAAGCTACAATAATAGTGATATCACCGAAACCATTATTAACGGAAGTGCCCTCGCAACCGTCGTCACCTTTAATTCTGGTGAAGGAAATGGATCTGTATTACAGGGCTTTACAATTACAAATGGTTCTTCCTATAATGGTGGCGGTATTTATTGTTCAGGAGCCAGTCCCACCCTAAAACATCTGCTGATCACTGATAATCATGCCAATTTTAATGGTGGTGGTTTGATAGGATATTTTGATTCTCATCCAAGACTTTTATCGGTAACAATTATCGATAATTCTGCCGACTCAAATGGCGGTGCAGTTTATCTTTGGGAGTCTGAGGTCATTTCAGTAAACTCAATATTCTGGGGCAATCTTCCCCAGGAAATTTACTTTTATGAAAATGGCGCTCAAAATTCTGTTACCATTTCTCACTGTAATGTCATGGGCGGTGCCAATGATATTGTCACAAACGGTAACGGCACTATTGACTGGCAAGATGGGAATTTAAATATTGATCCCGGCTTTCAGGATTATGAATTATCCAATTTTCAATTGTCAAATGAATCGCCATGTATAAATATGGGTATACCGTTATTTTCATATAATTTTGAAATCGTTATTGATCTCGATCCATCCGAATACGATGGAGAGTTCCCCGATATGGGAGCCTTTGAATTTATTGCAATATATGGATGTACTGATGTGAATGCCTTTAATTATGATCCATTTGCAAATATTGATGATGGTTCATGTATTTTTGTTTCAGGCTGCACAGATGAAACAGCTGGTAATTATAATCCCGATGCATATATCGATGATGGAAGTTGCGAATATGCCCCGGTTATTGAAGATATCAACGCCTCATTTATTGACGAGGATACTTCACTTGAACTTTCCCTCAACATCATTGATTTGGATAGTGAGACAATATTTGTCTCTGCCACAAATGATACTTCTGCAGTGAATGTTTGGGTGGATGGCAATGTCTTACATGCAGTACCCGAAGCAAATTGGAATGGGACTACAAATATCACCGTCAATGCCTCAGATACCGTTTATGAGGATATTGAATTATTTACACTTACGGTTATACCAGTTGTGGATGAGCCGGTTATCATACATCCCGGTAATCAATCACTCAATGAAAATGCGTCTCTGCAAATCATCTTACAAGCCATCGATTATGATGATGATTTTCTGACATTTTCAGCTGAAAGTGATACTGAAGAAATCAATCTTTTCCTCTCCGTTGATACATTATCAATTATACCTGCACCACATTGGTATGGCGATGCATCAATTTCAATCTCTGTTTCGGATGGTTTATTTACTGACACCGTCTTATTTGATGTAACGGTAATGTCATTATTTGATGATGTATTTGTCAATATTGGTGAACTTACATTGGATTCAAATAAAGTAGAAATTATTATTGATAGTGAGGCTGATATACTTGGATTCCAGATGTTGATCAGCGGTGAGAATCTGGTGATTGATCATATTCGCGGTGGTTGGGTAGATGAATTTGGATTTATTATTCAATTTGATCCAGTGACTGGGTTACTTCTGGCATTTTCACCCCTTGGTGAATATCTTCAGGCAGGAAGCGGGTTACTATTTAATCTTTATTTTGAAGGTTGGGGAAATCCTGAATTATGTCTTGGAGACATCATATTTACTCAGTCAAATGGAAATGAAGCAAATGTTATCATTGGTGACTGTCTGCTCATAGAATTCCCCATTGGAGACATAAATGAAGATGGCGACATTGATATCCTTGATGTTGTATCTCTGATTGAGATTGTTTTGTCAGGCGGGCAGGGAGATCCGTTTCAAATGTGGGCTGGAGATTTAAATCTCGATGGGGAAATAAATATTTCCGATATTGTTATTATGGTGCAGATTATATTGGAATCAGTTTAGCCCATAGTTATTTAATATTTTTTCGCAATAATAAAAGCCTCCCCATATCCTCAACTTGCTAAACTGCAGTATTTGTAGATTTTTCATTTCCTGAAGGTCATCGTTTCAATGGTTTTTTTTCATCAAATATTCTGAGAACTTTACCATCGTAACTGGCAAAATATAAATTTTTGGTCGATTGAGCAGTTTGCATATTGCCTGATTTATCTATAGCAATAAGACCAAATTGCCTATTTTGATTCTCAGCCTGTTTCATCAATTCGGATATAGCTTTCTCAAGTGTAAAACCAGAATCTATCATGGTAGTCACTCTTGGTGCGGCAGCAATATTTACAATATCCTCGCCAATTCCAGTCATGGTGATTCCAGCGGATTGGGATACATAATTCCCTGCCACCGTAGATGAATCGGAAACCCGGCCCGGTATTTCACCACCGGTTCCGCCAGTGGATGTGCCGGCACAGATGATGCCTTTTGAATCCAATGCTACAATTCCAACTGTACACGTTTTACCTTTTTGGTTTTTGTTAAACTGAGCCAGCCTCTCTTCTGTTATGGGATTATAAAAGGGGAAACCATTCGCTTTGGCAAATTCAGTGGCCTTCTCACCTGCCAGCACTTTATTCTTTTGAGATGCCAACAGCTCAGCCAATTCTATAGGATACTGAATATCCTCAACATTTACCACTGCTGAGAATATATTATCTGAATTATCCATAATTGCAGCGGACATTCTAGAGACTCCATCTGCCTGGATTTTACTACCGGTACCGGCGTTAAAAATTGGATAATCTTCCAGTAATTTTACACCGTAAATCACTGCTTTCCTTGCTCCTACCTCCTGGAGCACAGAATATGTTTTTTTGATTATCGATTTGAGAACTTTTGATATTTCTTGCTCACGGGAAGGATCAAAAGAGATATTGCCAGCCCCTCCATGCAGAATTAACCGGTTTGGAACATTAGTTATCATTTATAATCATATTTAGTATAATTATTATATCCTGGATATTTATAATTCCGTCTGTATTTACATCTGCCGCATAAAATTGAGCCTGGGAAAGTTCGTAGGTATTTAAAATCACACTCACAGCAAGAACAAGATCCTGAATATTGATGGCACCATCTTGGTTTATGTCACCGGAAATATAAGAAAATTGATCCAGATAATTGATAACCTGTCTTATCGTTTCTTCAGTGGCAATTCTTGCCGTTGCCACATCAATCAAGCCACCCACATGAACATGACCAGCAGTAATACATGGATTCTCACCATAACCATTCAGATCACGATACCAAACACCATGATATCCCATAAATTCAGATACAAAATGACCTGGATCACCATTCACATCAATATAGGGATTCAAACCGATATTTAAATCTGATACTGCATCAACAATCTCATTCATCGGTAGATTGGAATTTCGTAGAAAATAAGATGTTTCATCTTCATCCGGCGGATTTGGCGTTGGCATATATGGAGAAGAATAATCGCCTATCCAATTTGTCCGGTTATAGTAATTATTTTCCAATTCCCAGCTATAGTCAATGAAACCTCTGCTGAAGGTGATGACAGCTATTGGCACATTCTCTTCTGTAATTGGCCAATAGTCATTGGAAGTATCCTGATAATCTACTTCGAAATCGCCATAACCCTGACCACAGTTGTCGCAGTCAGGATCGGCAAATGAAGGAAAATAGCTTACCACATCATATCCTCTTGTCTCCCAGTCATCCCCCTGCCATCCACCTGGGTTTAATTCAGGATTTTGACTAAAATGGCGAACCATTTCATTTGTTGGCGGCCAATAACCGGTAAGGAGTATTATAGGTAGTTCGCGATTGTTATTCTTTTGATAATAGTTATCCTGTCCGGCGTGATTAATTACCTTTTTATGTTCAGATACTTTTTCTACGATTAAGCCAATTTTAGTTGGAATGGAAACATCCAGAGTAAATCCGGGTGGGAAGTCGATTTCTAATAGAAATGTGTTAGTGGAAAGATGTCCAATAGTATTGCCTTGAATTGTTGCTTCGTGGTTAATAGTAAATGGACCGACATATGTCCCTGATTCAGGGATTCGATAATATACTTTTGATAGATTTTCCAATTGTGTATCATCCAGGGATACTTCAATAGAGTAGGTATCATCGAATTGAAAATACATC
>Ga0233431_1000936_pt1 | contig 56022 bp, 35 predicted proteins | sample SI_118_April2016_FD_179867 | JGI IMG/M metagenome (GOLD analysis project Ga0233431, IMG submission 179867) | Seawater microbial communities from Saanich Inlet, British Columbia, Canada - SI_118_April2016_200_MG | ecosystem: Environmental > Aquatic > Marine > Inlet | place: Canada: British...
TTGACTGTCGCGAGTTGTATGAGGAATAGGGGAAACAATTGATCGTTCTTCTCCAATAATAGAATTCAAAAGTGATGACTTCCCAACGTTTGGTTTCCCGATAATGGAAACTTTCACAAATTTGTGGGAGGCCTCTTCAATCATTTCTTGAGTTGATGAGTTTTTCTTGTTCCAATCAAGTTGGTCCAAAACGTCATCAAGTAAATCACCAGTACCGGCTCCAGTTTTGGCTGAAATAGGATGTACAGTTTTGATACCTATTTTTTGGAAATCACTTAATTGATTGATTTGTTTATTTGAGTCTACTTTGTTTATTACGAGAATAGCTGGTTTCTTTGACTTTCTGATCAGTTTTGCAAATTGTTTGTCTTGTGGAAGTAGTCCATCTCTACCGTCAACAACAAAAAGTACTAAATCAGCCTCTGTTATAGATGATTCAGCCATGGCAATTGATTTCTGATCTATTACATCCTCTGACTCAACGTCAAGACCGGCTGTGTCTGTTAAGACAAAGGTTTTTCCAATCCAATAGCATTCACCGCTTCGTTTGTCTCTAGTTGTTCCTGGAATTGTTGAGACGATTGCTTGATTATTATCTGTGAAACGATTAAAAATGGTCGACTTTCCAACGTTGGTTCGACCAATTATTGTTACCACTGGTAAATTTTGTTTGACTTCTTTCATATTCTTATGGGTTTGCGTTAGGGGTATCTTGACCTAAAATAACAAAAAAGTCAAGGTCTGGGGCAACAATGTGTTTTATCCAATCAGGAACTTCTTTTGTTTCTACTTTAAGTTTATACTTTGTTTCTAAAAATTCTATTTGGTCTTTGAGTTCTTCGGAGCTTAATTTGTATATTTTTGTTGTTTGATAGTCTTGCGTCGGTGCGTTACCAACTGTATTTACCTTGTAACCTGCAAGTTTTAGTTCCGTGGCATTTCGTGAAGCGAGACCCGGAATGCTTGTGCCATTACGAATTTCTGCAGTTAGTACAACCTTTTCACTTAATGTTTCTGGAGCTTTGAAAATGCTTTTTACCATGTATTGTATTTGTGAAAAATCATCACCCTTTGGTTGCAGTACGTATGCACTGTTTACTTTGTTGGCATATAAATAACCACCAGGACTATCGTCAAGTACACGAGTAATTATATTTTGAGTATCAATTTTTTCTGCAAGCTTGGCTAATTTGATCAATTCCCACGGTTCCATGTTTGTCCTGAGGTGTTCAGATAGGTTTTTCATTATATTATTAATTTTTCTGGGACTAAGAAAAAAATTATAAGAAAGAATTCTTTTTTTGACGGCCTCAATTACTTTTTGTTGTCGTTTGCTTCTAGCAAAGTCAGATCCTTCACCGTTGTTGCCGTGACGAGATCTGGAAAATTTGAGTGCCGTGTCTCCGTCCATGGTTTGCCAGCCTTCTTCATATGAAACAACTTGATATTTGTAGTCATTGGTAGGGTATTGATAATCTGTAAAGGCTTTGTCAACAAAAACTTTTATGCCGCCCATGTCATCAATAGCTTGTTCAAAACCAGCAAAGTCAATTCGTATGAAGTAGTGGATTGGTTGGTTGAGGGTGTTTTGGACAACCTCCATTGCCAATTCAGCACCGTTGTTATCGTTTTTTTGTTCACCAAAGGCATTGGCATTGTTGATTTTCCACCAGCCATAACCAGGTATTTCAACGAGTAGGTCACGTGGAACTGAAACCATACTGACTTTTCTAGTAGAGGGCTTTATACTTGCTAGGATGATAGTGTCGGTGAGGTACGGACCCTCGTGTCCAGCCCCGCCCATTCCTAATAAAAGAAAATTTATACGATCTTCGGATTCTCCGAGTAGACGATCGTTGTCACCGGCTAGAGTTTTTAATTGAGAAAAAATACTTATTTTGCCACTAAAGATATCACTAACACTGTTATTGGTGAAAAGCACTTGATATGAGAAAACAACAAAAGCAAGTACTAAAATAACAAAAAGGTAAACAATAAATTTACTGATTTTGAATATTTTGTTACCTTTGGGTTGTTGATTGTCTTCTCGGTTCAATAAATTGATACGTGGGTCAATCATTGGGTCTTTTTGTGACTGATATGTTTTCATAGTAATAAAATAACTTGGTGACTAAATCACTTCTGCACTCATTATAGATGAGAATGATCATTAGATCAATAGGTTTTTATTAACAATTTAGGCAAAAATAGTAAAAGTGCATGTTTGCTGAAATGGATTTTTGTGTTATACTATTTACGATGTAATTAGTGGAAGTGGATAACTCGAAGTTCTAAGTTAAAAGACTTCACTATTAAATTTTGTAATTCAAGATAAATGGGTTTCGTGGACAAAAACAATATATATGAGGAGGAGCTAACTCCAACACAAAAAGTGATGCAGTTTTTTTGGGATTTATTGAAAGTTGTTTGTGTTTCTTTGGCTATTATCATTCCTGTTCGTTATTTCTTAATTCAGCCTTTTTATGTTAAAGGCGCTTCAATGGAACCAAGCTTTTATGACCATGAATACTTGATTATTGATGAAATAAGTTATCGAGTAGGAGAGCCTGAAAGAGGTGATATCATTGTTTTCAAGTATCCAAAAGATCCATCACAGTTTTTTATCAAGAGAATTGTTGGTTTGCCTGGAGAGAAGATTGAAATAAAAGATAATAACGTGTATCTTTATGAAAGTAAGAATGCGAAGCAAAAACAGATTTTGGATGAGTCTTTGTATTTGGATGAGAGTGCCAAGACCGTAGGAAATAATACTTGGGTTTTGGGCGAGGGTGAATACTATGTGCTTGGAGATAATCGTGAACACAGTTTGGACTCAAGAAAGTTTGGCCCTGTTTATAGTGACTTGGTAGTAGGGAAGGTTTGGTTTAGAGGTTGGCCATTTTGGAGGTTTACAGTGTTTCCAGAAGTTGAATATGATTCTTTAAATAAATAAATATGTTAGTTGGTTGGCTAGTTAAATGCTTGACTAGGTAAGACCAGAAAACAGTTATATAAATATGCCTCGAAGAAAAAAAGAAGATCAACCGCAAGAGGAGATCAAAACTATAAAAACCCCATCACTTGTTGAGGGGACAAAGGATGTGTTGCCTGCAGATCAAAAATATTGGTCATTTGTTGAAAAGGAGTTATTTTCAATAATTAATGATTACAGTTTTACACGTTTGGACACACCAATTCTTGAAAAGTACGAACTGTTTAATCATACTTTATTTAAGCAAAGTGGACTTTTGGAAAAAGAGTCATTTAACTTTGTTGATAGAGGTCAAAAATTAATTATGCGACCCGAGATTGCAACGGCTGTAGCAAGAGCTTTTGCTAGTCATAACATGGTAAACCAAACGATGCCTATCAAGGCTTATACTTGGGGACCAGTTTTTCGACAGGGCAAAATTGAATCTCAGAAATTACGACAGTTTATGCAAGTTAGTTTTGAGATCTTGGGTGACAGCTCACCGGCTATTGATGCAGAGTTGATCATTGTAGCAAATGCTATGATCAAGAATCTTGGAATTGAAAGTGAAGTAAAATTGAACAGTGTTGGATGTGCTACATGTCGACCTGAGTATAAAAAAGCCTTGACTGGATATTTGAAATCAAAAAGATCTGGTGTTTGTGCGGATTGTCGAAAATACGTAACAAGAGATCCTTTGAAATTTTTGAACTGCGCAAGTAATAAATGTGGGCAGTTGTATGAAGATGCTCCACAGATGGTAGATTGGCTATGTGATGACTGTAGAAATCATTTATTTAAAGTATTGGAATATTTGGATGAATTGAAGGTTTCTTATCATTTGGATGCAACCTTGACTAGAACGTTTGATTATCATACCCAAACAGTTTTTGAAATTTTTCCAGCAGGAGATGAGGAAGATAAAGTTTCATTGGTTGGTGGTGGTAGATATAACTATCTTGTTCAGATGGTTGGCGGTCCAGAAACTCCAGCAGTTGGATTTAGTTTGGGAATTGATCGTTTGGTAAATCAAGTGAAGAGAGCGAAGGTGGAATTGCCAAAACCAAAAGGTCCAGATGTTTTCTTGGCACAGATTAGTGATCAAGCAAGACAAAATGCTTTTGCAGTTTTTGAGAGTTTAAGAAAAGAAAATTTTACAGTAAAGGCAAATTTGTCAAAGGCTAGTTTGAAGGCACAGTTGGATATTGCCAATAAACTTGGTGCAAAACTTGTTCTGATTTTGGGTCAAAAAGAAGTTGTTGAAGGAACAATAATTTTGAGAGATGTAGAGAGTGGAATTCAGGAAGTTATCAATAGAGACAAGGCTATAAAAGAGATAAAAAAGAGGCTCAAGGAAAAGCAAGATTAAGAGTCTTGACTATTGAAATAATTTAGGCTAAACTTACAAAGAATATTAAATAACCTCCGTGTCATAAGTAAAAACTTTTAGGTGCGGGGCAATCTAGAAAGGGGGAAACCCATGGTAGTAGATGTAAAACGTAAAAAAGGTGAAACATTCGAATCATTTGTTCGAAGGTTCAACAAGCGACTTATGCAAAGTGGTGTTGTTTTGCAAACCAAGAAAAAAGCTTACACCAAGAAACCAGTAAGCAGAAATTTGGTAAAGGCAGCAACATTGGCTAGAAAAGATCACAGAGAAAAGAAAGAATACATGAAAAAAATTGGTAAGTTGCGTGAAGAAACAAACACCCGAAGAAAACGTTATTAATTTTATTCCTTGTTTGTAAAAAATATAGTATAATTACTATGAGTATTAATGAGGAAATTGGTAAGGCTGTTATAGCGGCCATGAAAAGTAAAGACGAAAAGACTCTACCTGTTTTGAGGATGTTGAAATCTGTTTTGAAAAACAAGGAGATTGAAACTCACGAAGAATTGAAAGAGGATGAAGTTATTGCTGTCTTGCGGACCGAAATAAAAAAAAGAAAAGATTCTGCTGAAACTTATAGTCAGGGAGGAAGACCTGAATTGGCAGAAGTAGAGTTGTCAGAAATAAAAGTAATAGATGAGTTTTTGCCTGTTCAAATGACAGCAGAAGATATTGTGCCAAAAGCAAAGGCGGTCTTGGATTCCTTGCCAGACGAGGATAAAGCTAACTTTGGTAAGGTGATGAAAGCTGTGATGGCTGAACTCAAAGGTCAAGCTGATGGAAGTGTTGTAAGTCAAGTAATAAAAGACTTGTTGGCCGGTTAAATTAAAAGCAAAAATAAAAAATAATTTATGTACTACTTCCTTAGCGTGGAGGAGTTAAAAAAAGTAGGCCATAATAGGGGACAATGACTTTTAATAAAAAAAATCAACAGTTAAACTTCAGAATAACTGCCAGTTGTTTAGTATTTGCATTGGTAGTTATTTTATTTTCTTCAATATTAATGCCAGTTCAGACTGTCCATGCGCAAACTGCTGATGAGACTATGTCGAACTTGGATCAAGTTGCTGGTCAGACCGTCTTGAAAAAAGATGACCCTGTCCAGATTTTGGCTAGGATAATTAAGATTGCCTTGAGTCTTTTGGGAGCGGTAGCCTTGATTATATTTTTGTACGCAGGTTTTGTGTACATGACTTCTGGCGGTGATCCCGAAAAAATAAATAGTGCCAAGATGTGGATGAAAAATGCCATTATTGGTTTGGCTATTATCTTGATGTCTTATTCTATTACGATCTTTTTGTTTAATATGCTTTTGGGTAACAATACTGCTGGTCCAACAAACCCAAGTTATGCTCTAAAGACTGCAGGTCTACCAGGTGGTGGGTATAATATTTCTGGTGGTGCTTTTGGTGAAATAATCCAAAGTCACTTTCCTGCACCTGATCAAAAAGGTCTGCCAAGAAATACAATGATTTTGGTAACCTTCAAAAGCCCAGTGGACGTAGCTTCAGTGATTGATGTGACTGATAATGGTGGCTGTCCTGAAGGGGTTGGTATTTGTGGAACGCTACAGGAGGCTGCTTTTAGAGTGTTTAGTTGCGGTGATATGTTGAATCAAATTCATGGTGAAGATAATCAAGTGAATTGTGAAAATTCTCCATTTGAAAATATTGAAGATGATGATAAATTGGTGCCTGGTTATGCGATGATGACTGAAGACCATCAAACTATAATATTTAATCCATATGGGGATTTCAATGAACATTTAGGCAGTCCAGATCAGGATGTATCTTATCTTGTTTATTTGTCTGGCTCTATTATGGATGAAGCTACTCCGGGTAAGTCAGCGTTCCCAACATCAAATCCTGATTATAAGTGGAGGTTTACAACTGGAACTTTTTTGGATCTAACTCCGCCACAGGTTTCTTCAGTTTTGCCAAACAAAACTGCTTATCCTGTTGGGCCAGGAGAGATGGGTTCATGTAGTTGTCCAAATAAGGGCTGCTCAAAAACGGATTGTAATGGAACAGTGTATTTGAATCAGGGAATTTATATAAATTTTAATGAACCGGTAATGCCACCTTTGTCTCAAACACAGGATTGTACTGATGGTCCTGCGACTGCTGACAATGAAGTTCAGTTGGTCGTTGGTGATCCAGCAAAATTAGTTGGTTGTGATTCTGAATTTGTACCAGGGACTTGGAAGGTTGGTATAAATCAATACAGAACGGTTCAGTTTTCATCATCAACAGCTTGTGCTGGTGGAGCTATAAATTCATGTGGTGAACCAGCATTTTGTTTGCCAGAAAATGCAACGTTGACTGGCCGTGTGGTGGCAGCTGAAGTTCTGGAGGCGGGAATTGCCTTGCCAGGTTCCGGAATAATGGATATGGCTGGAAATTCACTTGATGGTAATGTGAATGGAACGGCTGATGGACCAGGGTCTATGGATCTTGCGCCTGATCCGGATGAAGCGTTTGATCAAGTTGTATTAGAAGATAATTGGTTCTGGGCTTTTGTTACAGGAAATACTTTAGATTTGGAAGGACCAGTTTTGAATAGTTTGGATCCTAACAATAAAGCTGAAAGTGTTGATGTGATGATTCCTATCAATGGTGCTTTTAATGAAGACTTGGATGCTTATACTGTGGATACTGAAATTTTAATTAAAGGCGTAAATTCAAAAGGTGATGATTGGAATGCATGGTATGACCCAAATCTTGGGACAGCGCCAATTGAAGGGGAGGTTGAAGGAGAAGTGGTTGTGATCGGTCAAGAGACTTTAATGGACAAGATTACTATGGTTCATGGTCCGTTTGAAAAGTATGAAGTTACTGATGAAAACTTGGCTTTGTATAATCCGATTATAAGATCAGAATTGAAAGATTCTAGGTTTAACTGTTTTAGTCCTTCAAAGGAGGTTCAGGATGGCGTGGCTAGTAGTCACTGTGGAAGTAATGGAGCTTTGACACGTGGTGATTCATGTTGTCCAACAAATCAAACTTTAATTTTGAACGAAGCTAATAATACAATAGAGTGTGCATTGCCTGTACCGCCCCCAGCTCCGTAAAACAATTTATTTGAATTAACTATATATATACGATGCTTGTCAAAAAGAAAAACAAAAAAATTTTTGGATTTGTTTTAATTTTATTATTACTTTTATTTACAGTTTCTTTAGTAGGCGTAGATTTTGCCTATGCTCAAGGTGTTGATTCAAATAACTATGGACTGGATGAAGTTGGCGGAAATACCGGTTTAGGAAATCAAGACTTACGTGTGACAGTTGGGAAAATTATAAAGATATTTTTGGGATTTTTGGGAGTCGTAGCATTGGGAATAGTTCTCTATGCTGGTTTTTTGTATATGACTTCAGGTGGTAGTCCTGAAAAAGTTGAAACTGCAAAAAAATGGATGATAAATGGAGTCGTCGGTTTGATTATAATTTTATCTGCTTATGCTATTGTGGCTTTTGTGTTCAAGGGATTGACTGAAGCTACTGGATATAGCAGTGGAAGTGGGAATAATGGAGAAAGTGGATATATCCCAAGTTCAACATCAACTTCATTTTATGTGCAAGCTGTGTCACCTATGAGTGCCGGTGCACCAATAAATTCAAAAGTAAGACTTACATTCTCAAAATCTGTAAATCCTGAAACGATAACGGCTGAAAATATAAAGATAACAAAAACTGGAGACAAGCAAATTGTTACCACGGTTGTAAAGACGGATGAAGTTATTGATCCAAATGGTAATGGTGATGTTATTTTGCAAGGAGTAGCTGAGGATGATGGAATTGTTCCAAAGGCTGGTGATGCAAAATGGACAGTTTGCGGTGGAACGCACTTGGGAGGGAATCCAATTGTATTCAAATATGATTTGGCTGATGTTGTTTATGAGGAGTCATTGAGTGCAAAGGTTGCATATGATATTCCTTCTATGGCAGGAAATAAGGCTTTTATGAACGTGACTTGCGGTCCAACAATGGATACGTCTGCTCAAAATGAGTTGATCGGAAAAGCTGAAGTTGGTACTTTTGGAGAAGTTGAACCAAACATAGGCGAGTGGTTACCAAATTTAAATGAAAATGAATTGAATATTCCACCAGCTTGTTTAACTGGTGATAATGATGAGATCTTCATTCGTTGGGAACGAACTGGTTCTAATTGTTTAACTTTTGACTATCATTGGTTGGAATTTGAGTTTGAAGAGTTTGTCGCTGGTGCAGAAGTTGAAGTACCTGGAACTTTTGAAATGGAAACTGGCAATAGAGTAGCTTTTATTCCAGCAGCTGATTGTCAGGATGAAGCTTGTAGTGGAAATAAATGTTTTGACAAAAATACAGAATTTACTGTAAAAGTTATTGCTGGCGGAGTGAAATCTGCAACTGGAACATATGGAGGGGTGAATTGTACTTATGCTGGAAGTAAATGTTTATCATCTTTTAGTACTAGTGAAATTTGTGATGTGGAAGCTCCAGTTGTCTGGTTTACATCACCTGCGCATGGATCCAAGGTTCCACAAGAAAATGAAATAGATGTTAGCGTAAAGGTAACGGATGATGCTGGGATTAGTTCATTAGACTTGTTTGTAGAGGATGAACTGTATGATTCTGATCCACCGGCTGATTCAAGTCTATTGGAGCATGAAGGGTTTTTCAATTGGTTAACATATGATGTGCCATTAGGATGGTATAAATTAGGTGCAGCTGCAGGTGATTTGGATGATCATGTTGGTCAAACGGCTATAAGTGTAAAAGTTTTGCCAGAATATTGTTTTGATGATGAAGGAATAATAATTTGTGATGCAACTGGTGAGCATCCAGAGTGTGGAGCTTGTGATGGAAATGCTTGTACAAGTGATGATGACTGTGCTGGAGTTTGTGTGTTTACTTGTGATAATGATGGACTAACTGCTTGTAGTAATGATGAACCGGTTGTTGAGTGTCCTGAAGGTCAAGAATGTTCAGGTATTTGTACAACAGAGCCAGTAATTACTGATATTGCCCCAGCGATTAGTGGTCCTGGAAATTTGATTTCAATTGCGGGTGTTGGATTTTTGAACTATGGCTCAGAAGCTAGTCATGGACAAGTTTATTTTTCTGGAGGAGATGGAAATATAAATATCCCAGGGGCAATTGGTTGTGACCCAAATTCAGCTTGGAATAATAACCAAGTTGTGGTCAAGGTTCCTGATGATGCAGTTACCGGACCAATAAAATTAGTAAATAGATTAGATAATTTTGATACAACTGATGATGATGATGGATATACAAATGATTTTATTGTAGATCCAAGTGTTAATTATCCAGGTCTTTGTGCTGTTCATTTGGAAGATTGTCTTGGTGCTTGTGATGAGGGTCCAATAAATGAATTGGTTGAAGCAACCGGTGATAACTTTTTGGCCTTAGGTCAGATTGCTGCAGATGATGATGATGAATTATTGTTTGGGAATATTCCAGCGTTGGCTGGGTCTGGCTATGGTTGGGATGTCGGGGCTATTTCTGGTGCACAGATTCCTGCCCTTGAGATTGGTATGTATAACGCTACGGTTACAAAGGGGGAGAAGTGTACGGATTCTGAAAGTGGTGAGGAGTGTGAGTCTACTGATGAAAATGTTGCAACATGTATTTGTAAGCCTGTTTACAGTAACCCGGTCAAATTTAAGGTTGTTCCAGTAGATTATCCACCCGTTATAGAAGAGGTAGAAAAAAATCCAGCTCATCTTGGTGAATTGGTAACTATAAGTGGTTTGAACTTTGGTTCACAAACTGGTTTGGTAGAATTTTATAGAGAGATTGGTGGTCAGCCATATGAGTGGGCGGCCGCTTTGGGTTGTGGTTCAAATAGTTGGACCAATACAGAAATTACAATTAGAGTTCCAGAAGAAATAGGTGATTTGGAAGCACCTTATGGTGATGAGTATGAACTTAGGTTATCAACGGCTGAAGGTATTGATGCTTTGCCGATTGATTTTGAAATAGTAGAGGGTCCACCAAGCCCTGGATTGTGTGCACTTTTGCCTGATAATGGACCAGAAGGTCTTGCTGTTAGTTTGGTAGGTGAATATTTTGGGGTGGAAGATTTATATACAATTTATTTTTCAAAGACTGGTGGTCCAACATTTGAATGTCCAGATGATGTGGCTTTGTGTGATGTAGACAAGGATCCAACTTGTACTTGTACAAAAACACCAGACGAAGGTGTAGCAGTTTCAAGCCATGGTGTTTGGAATCCAACTTTGATTACGGATGCAGTTGTACCTGACGGGGCTGTTCCTGGTGGTGTTTTCCTTCAGAATGATGAAGGTGATCGAAGTAACACAATAAAGTTTAATGTTGGTAGCTGTACTTCAGATTCATGTGCTGAAGGATTGTCTTGTTGTTCAAACGGTGCATGTCAGGCTGAATGTACTGTTGAGACAGTTTATAGTCCTAGTGAGTTTATGTGGTCAATGAGTACAGGTCCATTGCCACAAGTTTTGGCAGTTCTAGAAAGAACGTGTGTGACTGGTGCAATTGCTCAGTCTCCATCGCCTTATAAAAGCACAGTTGATGCTTGTCCAAATGGTGTGATTTCCGCAACATTCAATATGTCTTTAAAGGGAGATGATTTTAATAATGAGAATACCTTGAATTATCATGTAGAAATGCGTCGTTGTACTACTCCAGGACAGAAGTGTAACTTTGCTGGTTGTGATGAAGAAAATAATGCTACGGATTCATGTATTTACCGGAAGGTGAAAAGTTTTAATTTTAATAATGATCCAGATCCAGGCGGACCACTGAAGAGTAATGATGTTGGTAGTGATAACTCTTCATATATTTGTACTATTGATGGTGATCCACTTTCAACAGCTTGTAATCCGGGCAAGGATGAGTTTTGTATATGTAGTGGTTCTGGTAATAGCGTGACACAGTTTGGTTTGTTGGAAGCATACAAAGAGCCATTGAATGCAATGATTGCTGGGGATGGTAATCCTGGTGTGGTCAACGAGGTGGACTTGGGTGGTGACAAGAAAAGATATGATTTGTTCACGGATACTTGGTATGAGATAACTATTGTTGGTGGACCGACTGGAGTAAGGAAGAATAATAATCTTTACTTGCCACAAGATTATGTTTGGGAGTTCAAGACTCAAACTGATCTTTGTATTCCTGATAATTTATTAATGAGACCGTTAATTGGTTTGATTACTGGTTTATATGGTACTCAACAATATCGAGTGTCTGGTCAGTATCAATGTCAAGAAATTGCTTTGAATAATGAAGATTGGGCTTGGGGAGTTGACGCAGGAGATGCTGACAAGATTGAGCATTATGCTTATGGTTGTGCGGATGGTGATGCAACTGTTTGTCCGGTTGAGGAAGATGGTCCTTTCCGAAAAGATATTGGATATTATAAATTGACTACCCCAGCAGAGGGGCAGCCAATTGTAATGTCATATGAAACATCTCCATATACACCGTATGAAATATTTACAGAGGCTGTGCCGGCAGATGGTGATTTGGCGGCGGCTTTTGAAACATTGTACAAGAGAGGCTTTTTGGAAGTTATTTTTGGAGATCCAAAAGTGATAGCTCCGTATCCAGTTTGCGATACAGCTTGTATTAATGGAATAGCTGGAGCTTTCTTTAATACAAAGATGGATGTGGCTTCACTCAATAACAATACGGTTAAAGTGTATGAGTGTTTTGGTTCAGATTGTGTTGTTTTGACAGAAATAGTTCCAAACGTTGATTACCATTGGGGTGTTAATGAAAACACAGGTAATACGGATAGTGAATTGATAATAGCGTTTGATCCAAACTTGGAACCAAACCAATATTATAGAGTTGTTTTGACTGATCAAATACAAAGTGTTAATCAAAAATATTTAACTGGATTAAATTACTCAACTACGTCAGATGGGGCAGGGGATTGTTCCAATAATGAAGATGATGATTTGGATGGCAAGTTTGATTTGACTGGTGGTTATGAAAACCCAAATGATGATGATGGTACATTGGATTATATTTGTGGTTGTTATGATGATGTGGAAGATGAGTTTATTACATATAATGAAGCGGATATTAATATTCAATGTTCTGAAGAGGAAGATGAGAATATATTTATCGCTTGTATAACACAAAGTAACGATGCTTTGGTTGCAGAAGAGGCTGCTTTGGCTGTGATTATGGAAGAAAATGATTATTATGCTCCAGATGCTAATTGTGCAACTGTAGATGATTATGAGCTTGGAGATGTTGGAGTATATGATGCATATAGTTGGATTTTCAAGACCAAAAATGATCCAGAGGAGTGTGACTTGAGTAAGGTAGAAGTTACGCCAAACAAAAAGGTGTCTGAAATACTTGGTGAAAAATCAGAGTTCTGGGTGACTGCTTCATCTATTCCTGATGAGTGTAGTGTGGCTGGACAAAAATTAAATCCATATGCATATAGTTGGGCTTGGGAAAGTACAGATGAAGAGGTTGTATATGTTATGAATACAAGTGTAGCAAGTACATCAAAACCTTATTGTGGTAGTACTTGTTTAGCTCTTGGTAGTAATCCATTTGGCGCGGTTTGTGGTAATGGTGCAGTTGAGCCAGGAGAAGAATGTGAGGGCGGAGATAATTGTACTGACAATTGTTTGTTGATGCCTGTTGCGAACTGTGCAAATGATGGACAGGCTAACTGTTGTGGTAATCAAGAAGTTGAATCTGGCGAAGAATGTGACCAAGGTTGTGAATGGAAAGATATAGAAGGTGAAGAGTGTACAGCAGGTGCTGATAATTGTACCTGTGTGTCTCTTGGCGCAGCCTGTACTGATGGTTGTCAGAATGCTGGAACTGATGTTGGTTTTATGTGTGGAAATGGAGTATTGGAGCCAGGAGAAGATGCTGATTATGGTTCTGATAACGGATTATTTAAATTGACAGGAAATTGTTTAAATACTGGTTCAACTTACGTTGATGGTTCTGTGGCAGCAGGTGCTGTTTGTGGAAATGCAATATTTGAACCAGGTGAAGAATGTGAAGCTTTGTGTGAACTACCTGATGAATCATCTTGTGAAAAAGCTGATGAAGGAGTCGACGGATGTGTTTGCTCAATTAATAATAACCCACTCTGTACAAGTACGTGTACTTGGGTTGCTTTTCCTTCATGTGCTGGTGGTTGTACAAAAACTCAAGCTTGTGTTTCTGGTGATCCTGGTTGTGTGGGTAACAGAACTGTTGCTTGTGATGAAGGGTCAAACTGTATTGGTGAAAGAATGGTGGCCTGTTCTGAAGCTGCTGATGATTGTGTTGCTTGTGCTGACGACGATGAAAATTATTGCAGTCAAGAGTTTGGTCAAAGAGAGATTAGTTGTTACATGGGAGTAACAGCCGGTTGTGCTAATGGTCAAAAAGAAGAAACTTGTTATCTTGGTGATGCTGGATGTGTGGGAGAAAAAGCAATTAATTGTAACTTGTGTGTAGATGGAAATGTTGAGGTAAATTGTAAACCTAATACAGCAGGATGTGATGAGTCTGGCAAGAAAATAGTATCTTGTGATAGTTGTGAAAACGAAATTTTAGCAGTTCAGTGTTCACTCAGTGAAGTGAACTGTGTTGATGATAAAAAAGAAGTCAGTTGTAATCTTGGAGATGAAGATCCGGATTGTTCCTGTGATACGTGTTGTGGTAATGGTGTGTCAGAGAATTACCCAGGTGGGAAGATTTTTGAGGCGGGTGATATAAATTATGATTTTGATGAAGAATGTGAAGCAGTTTGTACTAACTCTGTAACATCAGAAGGTTGTAATTATGGCACTGAGAATTGCGTATGTACATTTCCTTCAACTTGTACAAATACATGCTTGAATAAAGGTTCTTCTTATGAGAACAAAACATTTTGTAATGATGGACTTTTGTCAGACGGTGAGGATTTCGAGTGTGAATGTTCTGGTGAAGGTGCGTGTGTCCCTGGTGCTGATATAAAGGGTGCTCCATATACTATTGGTATTACTGGTGGATTGGATGGTGAAGATGGTGAGATTGATTATTTGAAACAAGTAGGTGGAGAATTCGTATTTTCATATAATATCGTGACTGGTTACGTTCAAGGAACCAGTGATATTAAGGTGATAGATAATGATTCAGCCAAATTTGGAATTGCTGATTTCAAATATAGAACTAATGATCCTGACGTAGTTGAATTGTATAAAGACATTTTGCCTCATGTAGAAGATTGGGATGATGTATATCCACCCAATACTATTTTTGAATGTAAAAACCAAATTGATGATGATGGAGACGGTTTTTGTGACTATGAAGGCTGTACTGTCGACGGTGTCGTGATGACACCTGATCCACAGTGTGACAGTGAATTAGATTTGTCTGAAAGTCTTAATCCAAATGACCCACCACCACCAGCTGAGTGTTCAAATTTGATTGATGACGATGATGATGGTTTGTGTGACTTTGGAGGCTGTACTATTGATGGAGTCGAGATGGATCCAGATCCTGTGTGTGAGGAAAACCCACTTGGTCTGTCAGAGAGTGTTCCTTGGAATCTTCCTCAGTGTAGTGATGGCCAGGATAATGATGGAGATGGATTGTGTGATCATGGTGGTTGTGATGTTGGTGAAATTTCTATGGGAGCAGATCCTGGTTGCCAAAATGCAGATGATGACAGTGAAAATAATATAATTGCTTGTACTGAAAATTTTGTAAATATTGCTGTATCAAACCCACCTCCTGGGGCGATTAATGTATGTACAAATTCATTGATGTATATAACACTTGATCAGCCAATTTTTGAAGGTGAGGGGTTTGAGGTGCGATTGGAACAGGCTGATACAACTACGTGTCCTGCTGCTGGTGACGTTGGTTTTTGGAATGGTTTATATAAAAGCATCAAAGGATTTGCTCAAAGAACTTTACTCAAGGTAGGTTTGGCTGCAGGTGGTTGGTGTGACAATGTTGTTCCTGCAAATATTGAGTTGTCATCTGGTGCAACTGGTAATACTGTAATTACAATTCAACCACAGCAAGTTTTGGCAGCAGAAACAACTCATAGAGTTGTGGTTAATGGTGCTCTGAATAATTGTGACGAGGATGTCAGCGTGACTGGTTTGAGTTTTACTGTAGGAAAAAATATTTGTCGCATGGATGGTGTTTATATTGATCCTGACTTTGTGTTTATCAATCAACAAGGGCAGGTGACGAATTTTGCTGCAATGCCAACTAGCGGTACACAGCCTGTTATTGAAATACCTGGTGTTTATGAATGGAATTATGTATGGAGTGTCGATGATGAAACTTTAATTGAGGGAGGTGCTGCAGGTATTGTCCCAAATGCAACTGGTGAACAGGCCGTTGTTACTAATGGTGGTAAGGCTGGGGTAGCTACCTTGGAGGTCACTGCAACTATAACCATGGATGAAATACCAGAAATTTTGGGTGGACAAGCAACCTCAACTGTAAATGAAAAACATTATGGATATTCAAAATTACAAATGTTGATTTGTGATAATCTTTGGGATCCAGGCGCTTATGCTCCGTATGTTGAGGTTGAAAATGGTGTAGAAACGACAAAAAACAAATGGGTTAAAATGCAAGAACAGTTAGATAGTGGAGAATACTATACAACTTATATATTAGAAGATCGTTTCAATGTGGGATTATTCTATTGTCGTGATTTTGGAGCAGATGGTTTTCATGATGATTTGCCAAAGATCGACATAGGGATTGCTGATTTTATAAAGAAGGACATTGTTCCACGTAAAGGAATTTTCTTTGATGAATCATTTGATTATGTTAGAGCAGCAGGTGATACCTACATGTTGGATACATTGGCGAATAAGGCATGGACAGTTGAATCCTGGGTGTTTAGTGAAGAAGTTCCAGATGACAGATATGCTCGATTGTTCTACAAGAATTTGGATAGTGATCCAAATACTGATTATCATGTTCAATTGACCGTAAGAAAATGGGGAACTGGTTGTGAAAAGAATGGTGCTGTTTGTGAATGGTCATATACAGAAGGACCAAATACAAATGATTGTGAGGTTGATACATGTTCTTTTAGCTCTGGTATTTATTTTGTGATAAAAAATGAAAATGGAACTATAACACGTGCAGCAAATGATGCCGAAGCTTTATTTTCTGAAGGATTCAATCATATTGCATTAAGTTATGATGGTAACAACAGTTATCAGTTGTGGTTGAATGGAGATCCTGTGGCAACAGAAAATGAAACAACTGCTTTGCAAACTTGGTTACCAAAAGAGGATGCAGATGGTAATGGTAATTGGGATCCTGTTTCTCCGGAATATAATGATTTATTCATTGGTGGAGCTGGTATGACGGATATCCCATATTTATCATTCAATGGTTATGTGGATGAGTTTAGAGTTTGGGATGATGTTCGAGAGCCAACATTGGAAGATGTTGTTAATACAGATGATCCTCACTTGAGAGGATTATGGAGATTTGATAGTGATGTTCAGGATGTGAAAAACAACTTTTCAATTGCTGAGTGTTCAATTAATCACCAGAAATCAAAATGTAGTGGCAATGAATTCTTTTATATAAATTTAACTGAATTAGCCAAGATAAAAGGTTTGTTAGATGAAGGTTCAACGGCTGTGTGGCAAGATTTGTCACAGGATTCTGAACATCAGTGTAATGATGGAATTGATAATGACAATAATGGTGTAGCAGACTTTGGAACTTCAGCTGAAAATCCTGGGGATCCGAAGTGTGGAAGTTTCTTGGATCCATGGGAGGAGCCAAAGTTGTTTGAACAGTATTTCTTCACTAGAACTGAGAATGACCCAAACACTGATTATGCTCCAGATGTGATCTCTCTTCGAATTTATGAGAATCCTGAAGCATTACCACCGGAGATTTGGTATCAGAAATATGCTCCAAATCCGGGTTCAACATCACAAGCAGTAAAGGTGGATTGTCAGAAGGATTTGTTTGGAGAGTTTTGTTATGTTGGAGCTCAAGATGGAAGAACATTGTATGTAGCAGCAAGTAATTTAAAAAGTGAAGATGGTGGACTTACTACAAACGTTTATAATAATATTTATGTTTTGGGTTACTCTGATGGTGCTAATGAGGCAACGATGAATATTTATACACAGTTGGTAAATAACCTTTTGATGAATACAGATTTGGTTGTTAGCCCTGATATAAGTGTTCAAAAAGTCAAATTAATAAGAGATACACAGCGCGTGATGGATATGGTGATGATGAGAAATTACCTAAATATTTACAAGCAAACACCACCGCACAATGGTAGCGTGCCACAGCTTGAGTCGGGAACGTATGTTCGTGGTAGAACATTTAGTGTTTGGCCATCATGGCAAGAAGAGTTGGGAAGTGCTATGACACAGACATTGCCAACAGATCCACTAAACCATTTCTTGTGGCAATCAGCGAATAATGGGAATTCTGGTGTTCAGTGTATGAATGCTGGTGAATATGTAGAAGATCCTGGAGATGTGTACTATTGTCCTGTCCCGGAAGGGGGGCAAGCTTCAGATTATCAATGTGTGGTACCAAAGAATTTCTGTGTTAAATGTCCATCTGGTTATGATACACAAACTTGTTATAATAGTTCAAATTATGAGTTTTTCAATCTATATGATGAGAATCCAAATATGCACCCAGTTTACTCATTTGAAGTAGATCCTCTAGATACTGGTTCTAGTAGTTCATACAAAATAAACTTTATTCAGGAATTGTTGCCAAAAAATATTTTCAGAGTTGTTCCAGCTTTTGGAGAAACTTTGGCTGGTGGTTATTCTGTATTGCCGCAGGTTATTGGCACATGTAATGATGGCATTGATAATGATAATGATGATGATATTGATTTTCCAGATGACTCTGATTGTTCCAATGATTCTGATCAGGAATTACCGGAATGTATGAATGGAATTGATGACGATGATGATGGGTTTACGGATTATCCAAATGATACTGGTTGTGATGCTGCAAATGATAGTCTGGAACTTTTGGAAAAACAATGTAGTGATGGAGCTGATAATGATGGTGATACTTTGATTGATTTCACTCCAGGTTTGGCGTTACCAATAGATTTGAGCAATATTACGAATGAGGTAGGTTGTACAGATTCTGAAGATGATGATGAAAATAAGCGTGGATTGCCACCAACTGGTAATGTGTTAGTTTCATTTTTTGTAGATACCAGTACTAGTATGAAATCCAATGATACAAATATGTACTTTAAGGATATGATAAAAGGAATCATCAATGGAATTGATGATGACGATGGTTCGCATATAAAAGGATTGAGTGAAGTTCTTGGAGATAGAGCTTTTTATATGATGGGAACCTCTGGTCGTGGGGCTAATCCTGAATACTATTATGAAGGTGGTTTTTCTGAACAACTGGCTGATCCGGCGATAGCTGGTTCAGGATCATTGCTTCCGGGAACTGCACAAAACTTTGTCACATATCTTGATACTCAAAATGATGAAAATGCTTTTTTCTCAGGGTATTGGTCAATGGCGTGTAGAATAAAAGAGGTTTGGGATGCAACAAAAGATGAATTTAATGCAAATAAAAATGGTGCTGGTAATGATTACAAGGCGATGATATATGTTGTTATTACGGATGCAAATGATGATGATTGTTCTACAGAAAGAAGTAATACAATAACTGAGGCGAAAAGTTATTTAACTCCAATACACTTTATTTATATAAATTCATCTAAAGTGTTGGGGCCAACAGTGGGTGTAGATGGGGTAGATCAGTCAGAAAAAAACTTGTGGGATTTTTGGCGGCATTATTATACAGATTATACGGGTGTTTCTGAAAAATATAGAGGAATATGGATGCAAGGAAGTGAAGCCACATTAAAAAGTGCTTTAGGAGATATTATTAATGCTATTACCTCTGAAAAGGTTAAGGTTTACTAATTAATTATTCCTATGACAGATAACAAAATAGAAGATATTTTTGATCCTCTTGAGGGGCAAGCGGAGCAGAAAAAGCCTGTTGCGGTAAAGCAAGAGGAATCAAAACAGATTGAAACGCAGGCTGATGTTAGGGGATCGTTTTCTCCATCAACCAAACATATGTTGAACAAGGTTATAGTTGTTTTGGTTATGGTTATAGTTTTAGTGATTGTTTATTTTTTCTTCACCAAAGTAGTTTTTGATGAGTCTGTTGATGTTGTGGACGGTGGTGAGTCTGAGGAAATTGAAACACCCGTGGAGATAGAGGCTTTTGAAAAAAAAGAAGATCCTGAAATTACTGATGTATTTGTTGAAGATGATGAAGACCAGGACGGATTGGAGAGGGAATATGAATTGAAGATTGGAACCAATCCACTAAAAGCAGATTCAGATTCAGATGGTTTGTATGATTATGATGAGGACAAGTTTTATCACACTGATCCGCTTGATCCAGATACAGATGGTGATGGATATCTTGATGGGGAAGAGGTCTTGGGTGGATACAACCCCAAAGGTGCTGGACAGTTGTTGAATTTTAAGAAAGCTATAAGCGAGTTTGATAATAATTAAAAAAAATAATTTTTATATTTATGTTTGATGATGTTAATGATAAATCACAAGCTCAACCACCAACAACTCCAGACCCAAATAAAGTTCAATCAACCCCAACTTCAGAACCTACACCTGTAGCTGGTAATGATGGGGTTACTCCTCCTGCAATTCAGGAAAAAGACAAAAAGGCTGAGGCTGCAGAAAAAGAGTCTATCCATACAATGCCAATGGAGTATTATTTGGGTGACAAAACAGTTACAACAACAAATGCGGGAAAACCTATTGAGAAAAAAACTCAACCTGGACCAACACCACAAGTAAAGGTCAAACCGCAAATGTCGTCAGCTGGTGGCAGTAAAAAATTTTTATTTGCTATAGTAATTATTGTTTTGGTATTGATGTTGAGTGTTGGCGGTTTTTTCTTGTATCAGAGTTTTGTTGCCCCAAATGATTCAGATAAACCGGTTGTAACAAAAACTTCTACTTTGGCAGATGTTCAAGAAGAAGTCCAAGTTGAAAAAGATGTACCAGCAGAAGAAGATGTGGATGAAGATATTGCAGACGAGGAAGTTGAAGAAGATGTGGATGAACAAGATGAGAGTCCCCAATTTGATCCAGCTGCTTTGAATAAATATACATTGGATGTTTTGAGAGGTAGTGATAATGACAATGATGGTTTAACTGATGCAGAGGAAGCTTTGTTTGGAACAAACGAAGGCTTGATGGACAGTGATGGTGATGTTTACAAGGACAAGGAAGAAATTCAAAATTTTTATAGTCCGATCACTGCAGAGGCTGTTCGATTGTGGGATGAGGATGTCGTGGATTATTATACAAACACAAAGTATGGTTACAAAATTTTGTATCCAACAACTTGGTTGATTCAGGCTGTTGATCCCAATGACTCAGATGATTTGATGATTAGTTCAAATCAAAATGAATTTGTTAATATCTTGGTTTATGAAAAACCAGCTACTCAAAATATAGAAAATTGGTATTTGGGAATGGCAACTTCTGCAAAAAAGAGTCAATTGAAAAAATACACAAATTATAATGAATTAAATGTTCTAGAAAGTCCAGATGGGTTTACTGTTTATATAGAAAGTAAAATGAGGGACAGGGTGTTTGCTGTTAATTATAATATTGGGTTACAAGAAAAGGCAAATTTCCCAACTGTGTTTGGAGTGATTGTAAACAGTTTTGAGTTTGTTGATAATTCAGCAATGAATGACTTGGCTCCGATTGATGGTGGTGGAACAGTTGATCCTGCTATTGTCGTGGATGAACTAACTGTTGATTTAGAAACCGTAACTCCTGGAGAGGATTCACCGGCCGCGGTTGTTCCAGACGTTTTGCCATAACTCTATGATACAAGTTGACTTCAATAATCAGACAAAGTATAGATTGTCACAAAAAAAAATAACAGCAGTGTTTCAACTTGCTCAAACTGTTTTGAGAAAAAAAACAAAAGTTGATGTAAGTTATGTTTTTGTAGGTGAAGCAATTATAAAGAAATTGAATAATCAATATAGAAAAAAGAATAAGGTGACAGATGTGTTGTCTTTTTCTGAAACGGATCAGGTTTTTTGTCAGCCTGGATTTCTTGGTGAGATAATTGTTTGCCCAAGACAGGCAGAAAGACAATCAAAAGAGTACAAAGTTAGTTTGGAAAAGGAAGTTATTAAATTGTCAGTCCATGGTTTGTTGCATCTGTATGGTTATGATCATGAAAAGGAACAAGACGCGGCAGCAATGGAGGGGATTGAAACAAAAATTTTGAACAAGTTTTATGCTTAGTTTTAATAGATTAACAAAAAGTTTTAAATTTGCAGTTCGTGGTGTTCGATCTTTGATTAGAAAAGAGCAAAATTTTAGAATTCATTTAATAGTCTCTTTGGTCGTTATCATGTTTGCAGTATATTTTCAAATCAAGGTTTGGCAATGGTGTTTGATCGTTTTGATGATTGGGTTTGTGTTGATTTTGGAAATGTTAAACACAGTGTTTGAAAGACTGGTGGATATTTTGAAGCCACGATTGCATGACTATGTGAAGGAAGTTAAAGATATAATGTCAGGAATAGTTTTGGTTGCAGCTGTAACAAGTGTAATCATTGCGTTATTGATTTTTGTACCGTATTTTTGATTGAACCAAAATAGTGTGCAAAATCATAAATAATCCCCTAAGTTTGGGGATTTTATATACTTGTTGGAATTTTAGAAATATTGTATTATAATAGTAAGGGTAAATTAAGAAAATTAGGCAACTGAAAGGAGAGGGGCCTTGTAATTTTTGATTATTTTCTATGGCAGAAAACATTATAACTGGTTTAGACATTGGTACCGCTAACATTCGAGTGGTGGTTGGTCAAACAAATAAAAATGGTGACTCAGAACAGCTTAATATTATTGGAGTTGTTGAAGTTCCAGCTCAGGGCCTTAATAAAGGTTCTGTTGTTAGTATTGAAGATGTGGTTTCAAGTATTTCTGCTTGTTTGGAAAAAGCTGAACGAATGATCGGATTGCCTATTGAGAATGCTTGGGTAGGGGTAGGTGGAACACATATAGCTTCACAGGAAAGTAATGGTGTAATTGCTATTTCTAGAACAAGTGGGGAAATTCAGGAAAATGATGTTGAGAGAGTTATCGAAGCAGCAAGAGCTGTAGCTGCACCAGTAAATTATGAGGTTTTGCATGTAATTCCCAAAACTTTTTCAATTGATAATCAAACGGGAGTAAAGGACCCAATTGGAATGTCTGGTATTCGCTTGGAAGTAACAACGCAGGTTATTAGAGCCTTGAATTCTCAAGTTAAAAATTTAACAAAGTGTATATATCGAACTGGTTTAGACATTAATGACCTAGTTTTGTCTACTTTGGCATCAGCTGAGGCTGTTTTGTCACCAAGACAAAAAGAGTTGGGTGTAGCCTTGGTTGATGTGGGTGCTGCTACGACAAAAGTAACTGTATTTGAAGAAGGTGATGTTTTGCATGTAATTATTTTGCCTATTGGGGCTGATCATATAACCGCTGATCTTGCTATTGGGTTACAAACTTCATTGGATGTAGCAGAAAGAATAAAACTAGAAATTGGTTCAGCCTTACCTGGTTCTTTTGAAAAGGGAGATGAGATTAATTTGAGGGACTTTGGTGGTGAAGATCAAGTGTTTTCAAAGAAATATGTGGCTGAAATAGTTGAAGCAAGAGTTGAAGAGATGTTTGAAAAAGTTGATAATGAATTGCAAAAAATAAATAGAAGTGGATTATTGCCAGCTGGAGTTTTGATGGTTGGTGGTGGTGCAAAATTGCCTGGAATGGTTGAGGTTGGCAAGCGAAAAACTATGTTGCCAGTAGCTCTTGGGGCAAGTAAAAAGTTTAATACTGCGGTGGATAAAGTAAATGACTTGGCCTTTGTTGGAGCTTTGGGACTGGTTATGTGGGGATACAATGTAATGAATGAAAAAGGAGTAAGTCGTTTCGGTTTGAACAACCAATTTAAGTCTGTAATGGAGGCTGCTGACAAGATGAAAGGGTGGTTCAAAAACTTGATTTCTTAAATAATTTGTGATAAGAAAGGATAACATATACATAAATCCTTAAATACAGGAATATGCCAGAAGTTAAACCAGAAATTCAAACCTTTGCCAAAATAAAAGTTATTGGCGTAGGTGGCGGAGGGGGATCGGCTATCAATAGAATGATTCAAGCAAAAGTCAGGGGAGTTGAGTTTATAGTAGTAAATACTGACTTACAGGCATTGCAAAATAGTTTAGCAAACACAAAGTTACACATAGGAAGAGGCACAACCAGAGGGTTAGGTGCAGGAATGAATCCATCAATTGGCAAGAAGGCAGCTGAAGAGTCTCAAAATGAGCTAAAAGAGCTGCTGAAGGGTGCTGATATGGTATTTATCACTTATGGGTCAGGTGGAGGAACGGGGACCGGTGCAGGGCCTAAGATCGCTGAAATTGCAAAGGAAATGGGGGCTTTGACTATTGGTGTAGTCACAAAGCCTTTTTCGTTTGAAGGAGGTCCTAGAAAAAGAGTCGCTGAGGATGGTTTGAATGAACTAGCCAGCAAAGTAGATACTTTGATTACAATCCCAAATGATAGAATTTGGCAAATTATTGACAAGAAAACACCACTTGTTGAAGCTTTTGGTGTAGTTGATGAGGTTTTGAGACAAGGTGTTCAAGGAATTTCAGAATTGATTACTCTCCCAGGTCTGATTAATGTCGATTTTGCTGATGTGAAGACCATTATGGAAAACAGTGGTTCATCCTTGATGGGTATGGGAGAAGCTTCTGGTGATAATAGAGCAATTGAAGCTGCAAAGGCAGCTATTGCAAGTCCATTGTTGGAACTATCTGTTGAAGGAGCAAAAGGAATTTTGTTTACAATTACTGGTGGTCCAGACATAACAATGTATGAAGTAAGTGAAGCTGCTAAAACAATAACTGAGTCAGTTGATAATGATGCAAGAATTATCTTCGGGGCAGTTGTTGATGAAAATTTGAAAGATCAAATAAAGATTACCGTAGTAGCAACTGGATTTGATGATTTGATTGGTAAAGGTTCATCTTTGAGAAGTACTCCTGTAAGTAGCAAGTCTACACCAAACTATTTTTCTCCACCAAAGAGAACTGTGGAGCCAGATGAGGTGATTACAAAGCAAGAAGAGCCATCATATGATGCAAAAAGGTTTGAAAAAGCTACTTTAGATCCAGAACCAGAAGATCCAGATAAAATTAAGCCAGCGGATGTAATGGTGGGGACAGAGGATAATTCTGCGTCTGGTGATGATGAAGATTTGGAGATTCCAGCTTTCATCAGAAGGAAAATGATGTAAAAATGAATTATAATATAAATATATAAATTAAAAAGGCGGAGTTTATCCGTCTTTTTTGACCAAAAATATGAAGCAATACAAAGGATTATTATTTTTAGACATTGATGGTACTTTCTTTCGATGGTCTTTGTTTCTCTATATGGTAGATAAATTGATTGAGGCGGGTGTGTTTAATGAAATGGTAAGGAAGTATTTTAAGGAACAAGAAAGGTTATGGAAAGAGAGAAAGGGGTCATATGATGATTATTTGGACAAAGTGATCAAATTATTTGATCAGCGAATTGTTGGTGTTCATGTTGATGATTTTGAGTTTCTGGCCAAGGAGATGGTTTCTGAATACAAAGATCAAATTTATCGCTATACAAGAGGCTTGATAAAGGACAAAATCAAAGACAATTGGTATGTTGTGGCTATAAGTTGTTCTCCTGAAGAGACTGTTTTGCCTTTTGCTGAAGCTTGGGGCATTCATGAGGCACATGCGACTGTTCAGAACAAAAAGGATGGTCTTTATTTAAGTACAAAGACGGTTCCAAGTGATAAAGCTAAGGTAGCTAGTGAAATTATAAAAAGACCTGAGTTTCTTGATATTGCAAAAGAAAATATTTGGGGTGTTGGTGATAGTGAGGGGGATATAAAGTTATTGGAGTTAGTTGGTCAACCAATTTGTTTCAATCCCACATTAGGCTTGTTTGAACAAGCGAAAAAAAGGGGATGGAATGTTGTTGTTGAAAGAAAAAATGTTATTTATAAGATCCAGTAAGTGCGTAATGATAATTGTTAACGAAATGTTCTGGAGTTATCCACAGTTTAAAGTTAAATTACACAAATTGTGGTCACCCTTTAGATTAAGCGACACATAAAAAAGGACAAATTTTACGCTAAAATAATTTTAAAAGTAGTGCCTTTGATGCGCTGCTTTTATTGTTATATAATGAGTAAGAGAAAGGAGCAAAATATTCTCAACGGGGCTATTTTTTTGTTCCATAAAGGAGGGAAGTAAGAAATGAATAACTGATTGTAAATTAATATGGTTTATACAGCAAACAAAATTATCCAGATTCGAAAGAGAGACGATCGTATTGTTGATTTTGATCAAACAAAGATCGCAAAAGCTATTTTTGGTTCCATGAGAGCCGTTGGTGACCCTGACATGGAAATCGCAGAGAAAGTGTCTGATAGAGTCGTGGAGCAATTAAACAAAAAGTTTCATGAACGATCAATCCCTGCAGTAGAAGAGATTCAAGATATTGTAGAAGAAATTTTGATTGATGAAAGATTGATTAAGGTTGCAAAAGCTTATATTATTTATCGAGATCAACATTCAAAGATCAGAGATTTTCAATCAATGATCAATTCAGATGAATTGATGGAGAGTTACTTGAGTCAACTTGACTGGAAGGTCAAAGAGAATAGTAATATGGATTATTCATTGCAAGGTTTAAATAACTTTGTATCCTCTTCTATCAGTACAAATTATTGGTTAAATAAAATTTATTCTCCAGAGATCAAGGAAGCTCACGCGTCTGGGGATTTTCATATACATGATTTACAGCTTTTGGCACCATATTGTTGTGGTTGGGATTTTAAGGATCTATTACTAAAGGGGTTTGGTGGTGTTCGTGGAAAAGTTGAGAGTAAACCGCCAAAGCATTTTGGTACAGCCTTGAGCCAGCTTGTTAATTTCTTTTATACTTTGCAGGGTGAAGCGGCTGGAGCTCAAGCAGTTTCAAGTTTAGATACATTGGTGGCACCATTTATTAGATATGATGGACTTGACTATGAACAGACAAAGCAACAAGTTCAAACATTTCTTTACAATATTAATGTGCCAACAAGAGTAGGGTTTCAAACACCTTTTACTAATGTAACAATGGATTTGTTTGTCCCAAATAATATTGCTAATGATCAGGTTATTATCGGTGGTGAACCGCAAAAAGAAACATATTCAGAGTTTCAAAAGGAAATGGATATGTTCAATAGAGCTTTTATTGAAATAATGACTGAGGGAGACAAGAAGGGTAGAGTCTTGAGTTGGCCAATTCCTACATACAATGTTACGGCTGATTGGGATTGGGATGCTGATATAATTGATAGAATCATGGGGATGACTGCTAAATACGGAATTCCTTATTTTTCAAACTTTATTAACAGTGATATGAGTCCAGACGATGCTCGAAGTATGTGTTGTAGATTGCGTTTGGACAATAGAGAGTTGAGAAAACGTGGTGGTGGTCTTTTTGGAGCAAATCCATTGACTGGTTCTATTGGTGTTGTAACTATTAATATGCCTAGACTCGGTTATGAATCAAAAACTAAGGAAGTATATTTTGAAAAATTAGCTCATTTGATGGATTTGGCTAGGACAAGTTTGAAAGTGAAAAGAGCGGCAATTGAAAGATTTACTGAAGGTGGGTTATATCCTTATTCAAGGTTTTATCTAGCGAATATAAAGGAACGATTTAATGAATATTGGAAAAATCATTTTAATACAATTGGTCTTAATGGTATGAATGAGTCAGTTCTAAATTTACTTGGAGTTGATATTACAAATCCTGAAGGACATAAGTTTGCTAGACAGGTTCTTGATTTTATGCGAGAGAGAATGATGGATTATCAGAATGAAACAAATGAATTGTTCAATTTGGAAGCTACTCCTGCAGAAGGAACTGCATATCGTTTTGCAAGATTGGACAAAGAAAAACACCCAGATATTTTGGTTGCAAATGAAGAAGCTTACAAAAATGAAGATGCTCCTCCATACTATACAAATTCTACTCAGTTACCAGTTGGCTATACGGATGATATTTTTGAAGCCTTGAGGTTGCAGGATGATTTGCAAACAAGGTATACTGGAGGTACTGTACTTCATGGATTTATTGGAGAGAGGTTACCTTCACCAGAAAGTACAAAGTCTCTTGTCAAAAAAATAGCTGAAAATTTCAAGTTACCATATTTCACTATCACTCCAACTTTTAGTATTTGTCCAACACATGGATATATTGAAGGGGAACACGAGTATTGTCCTAATTGCGATGAGGAGATGGGGTACACAGAAGAAGCAATGAAAATCGAAAAAAAAATAAAACAAAATAATCAATAATAAAAAAGAGTCGTAGATTAATGCTGAGGGGTTAATCTGTAGCTTTAAATTAATTTTTATGGCATCACAAAAAATGCAAAGACAAAGATGTGAAGTTTATTCTCGTGTGGTTGGTTATCTTAGTCCGATTCATAGGTGGAACAATGGTAAAAAGGCTGAATTTACAGACCGTAAGACTTTTGATCGTGTGCTTAACAAAAATTAATCTCTGATTTATATTTAGTAAACCGGTTTTGATTGAGTAAATTTATGTTGATTGGGGGTTTGCAAAAAACAACTTTATTGGACTATCCAGATAAATTAGCAGCGACAATCTTCACTGTAGGATGTAACTTTCGCTGCTCTTTTTGTCATAATCCAGATATTGTCAAAGGGATAGCCAAGGTTATACCAACAAGTGATGTGTTGGATTTTTTGAGGAAAAGAAAAAAGCTATTGGATGCTGTTTGTGTTACTGGCGGAGAGCCAACTATGCAGACAGGGTTAATCACTTTTTTGAAAAAATTAAAATCAATGGGTTATCTGACAAAACTGGATACAAATGGAACTAATTATGCATTATTAGAAAAATTGATTTTGAGGGGTCTTGTTGATTACGTCGCTATGGATATAAAAGCGCCTTGGAAAAAATATGCAAAGGTGACATGTAGGAAAAATGATTTAAGTTCAATAAAAAAAAGTGTTACAATGTTGAAGAAGGGAATTGTTGATTATGAGTTCCGTTCAACTGTTTTGCCAGAATTGCATAGTCCAGAGGACATAGTTTCAATGGCTAGACAGGTGAAAGGATCAAATAAATATTATATTCAGCAGTTTAGGCCAGCGTCAAAGTTAGTAAATCAAGACTTTGTAGAGTTTAAATCATATAGCAAGAGGCAGTTAAACGAAATTATTGCTGGATTCAAGGATTGGTTTAAGGAATGTAAAGTAAGATAAAAGAATATGGAGGATTTAAGAAAATTATTAGTGAAAAACTTGGAGTATACCAAGGAAATTCACGAAATGGTAAAGAAAATCAGACGATATATAGTTTTTCAACAAATTTATAGTGTTGTTAAATTGGTTCTTATTGTTATTCCTATTATATTGGCAATTGTTTATGCCTTGCCATTGTTTAAGCAAGCAATGGGTTCATACCAGCAATTGATGGGGACTTTGGGTTCAACTGGTGGTGGTACCGTTGGTTTGACTGATTTGATAAAGGTTATGGATCCCTCATCCTTGCCAAGTGGTCTTTCAGAAGAGAGTGTAAAGCAGTTTATTCGCTGAAATAAGTTGAGTTTGTTAGATGTTTAATTTAGCAGATAAAGCTTATTTTTTTGTAGAAAAAAAATGAAAAATTTGCTATAATAAGCGTGATAATAAAATAAAAAAATTAAAGGAGCCATATGTCAAAAACAAAAGGGTATGTATCTTTGATTATCATTATTAGTTTAATTGTTGGAGCGATAGGAGGTGTTTTTGGTTCATTTTTCTTGAAACCTTATATTGAATCAACAGCTTGGGGTATACAGTTTTTGCATAATGATGTTACTCAAACAATAACTGGTCAGAAGAAAGTTTATGAAGTCACTGAGAATTCAGCAACTATTGATGTAGTAAAAAAAGTGGCACCAAGTGTCGTAAGTGTTGTTGTCACAAAAGAGTTAGCCAATGTTTACAACATGACTGGCCCAGATGTTTGGGAGTTTTGGAACAACGGAGAACCTTTACCACGAGGTGGTGGAGATACACAGGAGGTTGGTGGCGGAACTGGATTCATTATTTCTGAGGATGGTATGATTTTGACTAATCGTCACGTTGTAGAAGATATTGATGCTGCTTATAGTATTGTTTTGAATGACGGTACTAGTCATGAGGCAAAGGTCTTGGATAGAGACGTTGTAAGTGATATTGCTGTTTTGCAAATTGATGTTCAAGGATTACCAGTTGTTGAATTTGGTGACTCTGATGATATAGAGATTGGTCAAACTGTAGTAGCGATTGGAAATACTTTGAGTGAATATAGTAATACAGTAACCCGTGGCGTTATTAGTGGTATTGATAGGCGGGTGGTGGCTGGTGATGGATTTGGGAACTCTGAACTAATAGAAGGAGCGTTGCAAACTGATGCAGCTATCAATCCTGGTAATTCAGGCGGGCCATTATTAAATTTGGATGGTCAGGTGATCGGAATTAATACGGCTGTAAATAGAGCTGGACAATCAATTGGTTTTGCTATACCAATAAATCAAGCCAAGCCAGTAGTGGATAGTGTGAGGGAGTTTGGTGAGATCGTTCGACCATGGCTTGGTGTTCGATATGTTAATTTAACAGAGGAGGCTGCGGAAGTGAATGAATTGAGTCATAATTATGGAGCTTTGATTGTAGATGGTGAAACATCTACTCCTGGTGTTGTGGTGGATAGTCCAGCTGCCAATGCCGGGCTTTTGGAGGGCGACATTATATTGTCTATTAATGGAGTTGATCTGAGGGATGATACATCCTTGGTAAAAGAGATTTCAAAGTATAAGCCTGGTGAGATAATCGAAATTATTTATGCTCGAGAAGGTAATGAGATCCCAGTTTCTGTTACCTTGGATAAAAGAGGTGATCTGTAATTATGCAAGATTTAATAAACAGAATTGAAGATTTGAAAAAAAGACTGGATCAGGCTTGGCAAGTTATTAAGTTAGATGAAAAGAGACATCAAGTTATTGAATTGCAACACAAGATGAGTAGCCCAGGATTTTGGGATGACAATGAAAAGGCAACGGCTGTGAGTCAGGAGTCAAGTGACTTGGAAGAGGAGATACATTGCTGGGAACAAATCAAAAGTGATATAAGTGATTTGTTGGAGATAACTGAGTTGGACAAAGATGATCAGGCTGTTAATTTGAGAAAAGAAATAACAGAACAGGTTGGTAAATTGGAAAAACGGTTTCAAAAGGCTGAGTTTGAGTTGTTATTTCAAGATAAATATGACAAAGGTAGTGCAATAATTGCTATTCACGCTGGAGCTGGGGGGACTGATGCTCAGGATTGGGCCGAGATGTTGCTCAGAATGTATTTGCGGTTTGCAGAAAAGCAAAATTGGAAGACGAATATTGTGAGTTTATCGGCTGGAAGCGAGGCTGGAATCAAAAGTGTGATGTTGGAAATCAAGGGTAAGTATAGTTATGGATATTTGTCTGCAGAAGCTGGTGTACATCGTTTAGTTAGAATTTCACCGTTTGATGCAGAAAAGATGAGACATACATCGTTTGCTTTGCTTGAGGTGTTGCCTTTGCTGGATCAGGATGTTGAGGTAGAGATCAAATCTGATGATTTGAGAATAGATACCTTTAGAGCGGGAGGTCATGGTGGTCAGGGGGTTAATACAACTGATTCAGCTGTTCGAATAACTCATCTACCAACAAAGATTACGGTTAGTTGTCAGAATGAACGATCACAACAGCAAAACAAGGATACAGCAATGAAAATTTTGAAAGCCAAGTTGCAACGATATTATGAATCTGAATTGGAAGAAGAAAAGCAGCAACTTCGTGGTGAATATACAGAAGCTGCTTGGGGGAATCAAGTTAGATCATATGTTTTGCATCCATACAAGATGGTAAAGGATCATCGAACAAATTTTGAAGTGAGTGATGTTGAAAAGGTTCTGGATGGGGACTTGATTGAGTTTGTTGAAGTTTATTTGAGAAAAAAAGTTGAAGATAAATAGTATGAAGAAAATCTTATTAGTGATTTTGATAATCACAGTTATTTTGGCAGGAGGGGTGTTTGCCTATCTGAAGTTTTTCAGTGTGGAACCAATTCAAGAAGTGAGGTCTGAGTTTGAGGCGAAGGAAGCTTGGGTCAGTTTGGATAATTGGGTGGATGACAAGGCAAAACAAGCAGAAGAAAATTTGCAAAAAAAAATTGAGGAAGACAAAGCTAAGCCTATTAGTTTGGTTGTTGTGGGTGATGTAATGTTGTCGAGAAAAGTTGGTCAGAGAATGGTTGAATATGGTGATTATCATCATCCATTCTTGAAAGTTCAGGATTTTTTGAGTAATGCTGATTTAACTTTTGGTAATTTGGAAAGCCCAATTATTGCTGGAGGTGTTGTGAAGACAGGATCTTTTACGTTTCGAGCTGATCCCGAGGTGACTGAAAGTCTTGCCTGGGCTGGTTTTGATGTGTTGGGATTGGCTAATAATCATATTTTGAACAAAGGTGAAGATGGTTTGATCAGTACTTTTGATCATTTCAATTTGGAATTTCTTGAAGGTTGTGGAGCTGTACGTGATGGTGCAAATTTACAAGATGCAATTGTTATAAAAGAGATAAGAGGTAATAAGTTGGCTTTTCTTTGTTATGCTTATGGACCTGATTATTATGGAGCTGCGCCTGGTGAAGCGGGTATGATTTTGATGGATGAGGAGCAATTAAAGAAGGATTTGGTTTTTGCTCGAGAAAAAGCGGACTTTGTTGTTGTTTCCATGCATGATGGTGTGGAGTATCAACATGTTAGTTCAGTGCATCAGCAGAAATTTGCGCATTTAGCAGTGGACCATGGGGCTGACTTGGTTATAGGTCATCATCCTCATGTTGTGCAGGAAGTTGAAATGTACAAGGACAAGTATATATTTTACAGTTTAGGTAATTTTGTTTTTGATCAGATGTGGTCAGTACCAACTCAGGAAGGTTTGGCCGTTAAAATTATTATAAAAGACAATAAAGTTGAAGATATGGAATATTTGCCAGTTATGATTGAGGATTATTCTCAACCAAGGCCAGCAAATGAAGTTGAGTCAAAGAAAATTTTGGATTATTTGCAATTAGAGAACTTAAAGTAGTTGTATATATGAAAGAGTCAAGTGGATATAATTTGATGGAGAGAATTCCTGCAGAGATTGGGCAACGTACTCGTCGTATTTCGGAAAGTAAAAAGATAAAGGATTTTCTTGGTGAGGCTGGTATTGAAGAAACTGATCATGTGTTGGATGTTGGTTCAAACTTGGGTTTAATGGCCGCAAAGATTCATGATAAATTTGGTTGTTCTGTGACGGGGATAGAACCAAGGTTAGACAAGGTCGCGAAAACAGTTTCTAATCGAAGAGGTGTATATAGAGGTAAGGATGTGGTTTTTGATCAAGCTAGTGTTTTTGAATTGCCATATGAGGATGAAAGTTATAAAGCGGTTAATATAAGGCATGTGATTGAGCATTTTAATGATGAAGAGATTGTTTTGGCTTTGTCAGAGATAAAAAGGGTTTTGGTAAAGGGTGGTCGGGTTATTGTAACTGTGCCCAAGGGGGATGACGTTATCGCAAATTTAACTGCAAAGGGTCATGTTCAAAAGTTTAAGGGTGTTGAAGAGTTAAAGAAATTGTTAGAAAAAAGTGATTTTGAAGTTGTTGATATGGCTAGAACAGGTTATTCTTTTGTCGTTGTTGGTAAAAAATAAATGTAATATAAAAGTATGAGCACAAAAAAAGGCAAAGTGTTGGTAACCGGTGGTGCTGGGTTTATTGGTTCACACCAGGTAGATGCTTTGATTGATGCTGGATTTAAAGTGGTTGTAGTGGATGATTTAAGCGCTGGGCATGAATATAATGTGAATAGTGATGCAACTTTTTATCAAATGGATATTCGTGATACTAAATTAGTTGATGTTTTTGACAAAGAAAGGCCTGATTATGTTTTTCATTTTGCAGCGCAAATTAATTTACGAAGATCTGTAGAGGATCCAGTTTTTGATGCTGATGTGAATGTTATTGGATCATTGCAGCTTTTGGATCTCTGTGTTGAATATGGGGTGAAAAAGGTTATGTTTGCTTCAACTGGTGGCGCGCTTTATGGAGAGGCCGAGGTTGTTCCCACTCCAGAAACTTATCCTTGTAGACCGGGTTCACCATATGGGATTGCTAAATACACAATTGAACAGTATTTGCAGTTTTATAGTAGTTATTATGAGTTACAGTATGGAATTGTCAGGTATTCTAATGTATATGGGCCGAGACAAAATCCAAAGGGTGAAGCTGGGGTTATATCAATTTTTGCTGAGAGGTTATTGAATCACCAAGAAGCAGTTATTCATGGTGATGGTCATCAAACTAGAGATTATGTTTTTGTTGAGGATGTTATAGCTGCGAATATGTTAGTTTTTGCCCAAGCTGAACAAGGTATTTATAATGTTTGCACAGCCAGACAAACCACGGTGAATGAAGTTTTTGATTATATGGCGGCAAACTTTGAAGGAAGTCCAAGGGCTATTCATAAAGAAGCTTTTTATGGTCAGTCTGTTAGTTGTCTAAGTTATCAAAAAATAAAAAACGAATTAAATTGGGAACCGGAGTGGTCAATGGAAAAGGGGATAGAGAAAACAGTTGAATGGTTTAAAAATAAAAAACAGTAAATTATGTATAGACATCACTCAAGTTTACCTCACAATACTGGGCTCAAGTCTCTTTTTGAAAGTTTTAAACATACTGAACTGTCAGGATCTTTGACTGCCTTGTATTCAAATAGGATTTTGCAACAAGTTGGTGGTGGTTTGATTGGGATGTTTTTTCCAATCATGTTGTACAAGGTTTTTGGTTATGATTTTTACAAAGTTTGTTTATATTATTTGGCTAGTTGGTCTATTTGGGTTGTAACAATCCCGATAGGGGCAAAGATGATGAGTAAATTGGGGATGAAGTTTTCCATGATGTTGTCAGTTGTTGTTGGTTGGGGGTGGTATTTTGCAGCAAGAGAGTTTGAGATGTCGTCCGTATGGCTGTGGCTTGGTTTGGTTATTTTGTCTGTGAATTTATATAGGATGCTTTATTGGGTTCCTTATCACACTGATTTTGCGAAGTTTTCTAATAAAAAAACTAGAGGTAAGCAGTTGGCTTTTCTGGCAGCTATTGCATCAATTGTTAGTATTTTTATACCAATGGTATCTGGATTTATAATAACGGCATATGGTTATAGTGTCTTATATATTTTGGCAGTTTTAATATTTGTTTTGTCGATCATTCCTTTGTTTTTGATACCAAATGTGAAAGAAAACTATACTTATGGCTATTGGCGAACTTACAAAGAGTTATTTCGAAAAAGTCATAGAGGTTTACTTTTGTCTTATGGTGCTGATGGGATGCAGAGTATGGTTGGGGTGATAGTTTGGCCTATATTTATATGGATGCTTTTGAATCAGAGTTATCAGGCGGTAGGAATTTGGTCGTCATTGATTGTTTTGGTGAGTGTTGTGGCCCAACTGATTATGGGTGATTTGGCGGATAAATATGATAAACGAAAATTAATGAAATTGGGAACTATACTGAATTCGATTGGGTGGATGATAAAAATATTTGTAGCAACGGGGTTTCAGATTTTTATAGCTAGTTCATATCATAGTTTTGCTACTATTGTTATGAGAACACCTTTTGACGCTTTGATGTATGATCAAGCTGCGGACTCAGGTCACTATGTTGATGAGTATACTGTTCTTCGTGAATTGGCATTGACGTTGGGTCGTTTATTGATGCTTGGCTTGATTGCATTTAGCTTTTTCGTGACTGGGTCTTTGATTGGAGCTTTCTTTCTGGCAGCTTTGGCCGCACTTATTATTAATGCTCTCTAGTATGTTCACCAAGAAGTGGGTGAAAAGTACCTGGTGGTGGTTAATTATTATTATTGTTGTAGGGGGTGTTATTAGAATACCAGAGTTCTTTGCTATTCTTGGTAGCGAAGAGTTGATGACAATCAAAATTATTTGGTATGATGAAGCTTATTCAAGTTATTTTGCTCAGCATGGTTTGGGAGATGTAGTAAGATTGTCTGGAGTTGATTCAACACCAATGTTTTTTTATCTATTGCTATGGGTTTGGCAAAAAATTGCTGGTTTAAGTGTGGTTTTGTTGGCTCTTTTACCTTTTGTTTTCAGTGTAGCCGCAATTCCAGTTGTTTATTTGCTAGGAAAACAGATATTCAATCACAAAACAGGTCTATGGGCGGCCTGGTTTTTTTGTATATCAGCCCTAAACGTTGATTATGCAACTGAGTTGCGGGCTTATTCACTTTTGGTTTTGTTGACAAGTCTGAGTATGTTGTTTTGGTGGCGTTTGAGAGATAAGAAAAGCTGGAAAAATTTGTTAGGTTATATTTTGTTTTCATTGTTGGTAATGTATACACATTATACTGGGTTTGCCTTGGTGGGAGCACAGGCTTTGTTGATGTTTTTATATTGGAAGAAGGATAGACTTAAAACTATAGGTGTTCATTTGTTGATAGCATTGATGTATGTGCCGCAATTGTTTTTGTTTCAACGATGGTCTGATATTTTTGGCAACAAAGATATTTTGATGGTCCCATATTTTTCTAGGGCTTTTTCGCATGGAGACTTGAATGCTGTTTTTGGTTTTTTTTATAGTATCGTTTTTGGACAGTTTGCTTATTATTATTTGTGGACAGGGTTTTTCGGATTATTGGTTTTTGGGGGTTATGTTTATTTATTAAAAAGAAAATGGTCCGATGTCAAGTTGAGGTGTTTGCTACTGATGCCTTCAATTGGTTTTGTTTTGTTGGCTGCTTTGAAATTTATATATGCACCGAAATATTTTATCGTTTGGACGATCCCAGTTTGTTTGATCTTGGCTTACTTGATCAATTCGTGGACCAAACGAAGATATCAACATGTGTTTGTGGTCGGCGTTTCTTTTGTTTTGTTGATTTTTGTAATTTTTGGTTATCAAGTATCAGAGGCAAACCAACATATGTATTATGCAAAAAGCTTGTTTGCTGAAATAGAGAAAAATGAGTTACCTGGTGATGTTGTATTGACTGATCATTTCAATAATTTGCTTATGCCATGGTATTATGATGGTCAAGCTCAAGAGAAGTTCTTTTTTCCTGATGAAGAGGTATTGTCTAGGTGGAGATATTGGGATTACAATATTGTGAATCAAGACAATGTGGTTCAATTAGATGAATTGATTGAGGGGGTGGATAGGGTTTGGTCTTTTGATTATTGGCCACAAGGTGTGTCAGTGCAAGATCCAAGTGGTTTAGTGAAAGAACGGTTAGTTGGACAGTACAAGATAATAAAAAGTTTTGAATTTCCAGAAGATGAACTGGTGAATCAGAAGATAATTTTAAATCTTTATCAGAAAAATGATAACAACTAGATATAGAGCAAAACTAATAGGTGACTTGTACACAGATCAACTTCAAAAAGTGGATAAAGTTTTAGATGTTGGTTGTGGGAACTGCATTGTTGGTGAATATTTGAGTAAAAGGTTTAGTTTGAAGCTTGTTGGAACAGACATTTTGTTTTATCCCAAGGTTGATATACCGGTCGTGAAAATGGAAGGGCCGGATAGGTTGCCTTTTGAAGATAATAGTTTTGATGTGGTTTTGTTTAATGATATGTTGCATCATACCGAGCTAAAAAAAGATTTGGTTGCTGAGGGATTGAGAGTCGGGAGCAAGATATTGATTTTTGAGATGGAGCCAACATGGATTGCGAAGATCGTTGATAGGGTTCTTAATTTTTTTCACAACCCGGGGATGGAAGTACCTTTAGCTTTCTTTAGTAAAGATGAATGGACTCAACTTTTGGAACAATTGGATTGTCAGTATATAATTGAAGTGGTGAAGAAACCTTTCAAGTTTTATCCATTACAACATTTATATATAAAGATTGAACGTAAATGAAAAAAGCTTTATTAATCAATCCGCCAACGGGAATGTATATAAGAGATGATCGGTGTCAGGTACCGGTCAAAGGTTTGAGTTCGGCTTTGCGGATGCCTTTGGATTTGGCGTATATGGCTGCAGCTTTTGAAAAGTATGGATGGGCGTGCAAAATTGGTGATTATCAAGCAATGGCACATGGTGAACAAGAACTTTTTGATGATTTACAACAGTTTGAGCCTGACTTTGTTGTGATTAGTACAACGACACCTACTCTTTTGAATGATTTGGCAATTTGTGAACATATTCGAGAAAGTGTGCCAGATGCAACGGTGGTTATCAAGGGTGCTCATGTAACGGTTGAGGCTGAAATTATTTTGGAAACTTGTCCATGTTTGGATATAGCAATAAAACAGGAATATGAGCAAGTAATTGAGGAGTTGGCTCAAAACAAAAAATGGCAAGATATTGACGGGATAGTTTTTCGACAAAAAGACAAAGTGATTGTTAATCCTGATCGTAAATATTTGGAGAATTTGGATGAGTTACCATTTCCAGCAAGGAGTTTGTTGAAGAATGAGTTGTATGTGAGACCAGATACGGGAGAAACACAGACTTCAATCATGACTAGTCGTGGTTGTCCTCAAAACTGTACGTTTTGTTTGGTGAGAACGGTTTCTGGGGTAAGAGTTAATACACGTTCAGTGGATAGTGTGATTGAGGAATTGCGAAGTTGTGTTGAAGAGTTAGGTATTACTAATTTTTATTTTCGAGCTGATACTTTTACCTGGAACAAAGAGTGGGTGATTGAACTGTGCAAAAAGATAAGACGATCAGATTTAGATATCAATTGGGTTTGTAATAGTCGAATTGATACGATAGATGAAAAGTTGATAAATGATATGAAGAGGTCAGGGTGTTGGATGGTTGGGTTTGGACTAGAGAGTGGTGATCAGAAGTTGTTGGATAAAATGAAAAAAGGTATTCGAGTAGAAACGATGAGAAAAACTTTGAAGTTGTGTAAAAAGTATGGTTTGAGTACTTATTTGTTTTTTGTGTATGGTTTACCGTGGGAAACCAAGGAGTCTTTGCAAAAAACTTTGAAATTGGCCAAAGAATTGGATGGTGATTTTGTTGAATTTCATCAAGCTTATCCTTTCCCAGGAACTGAATATCATGATTTTGCATTGGAACATAAATTGTTTAGCAAGGCTGATCTAACTAACACAGATGTTTTTAGTTCTCCTGCCTCAAGTTTTACTTTGAGTAGTGGGGACTTGAATAGTTTTTGCAAAAAAGCGACTAGGAGTTATTATTTGCGACCGAGGTATATTTTGAGAGCTATGAACAAAATTGATTCATGGAAAAAATTTAAAAATTATACAAAAAAGGGGATGAGTATATTGTTTAGACGTTGATTTATGATAAATGGAAAAAAATTGGTTTTGGTTTTGCCAGCATTTAATGCAGCGAAAACATTACAGAAAACGCATGAAGAAATTCCACATAATATTGTTGATGAAATAATCTTGGTAGACGATTTTAGTTCGGACAATACAATTGAGTTGGCTAATAAACTTGGGATAAAGGTAGTCAAGCATCAGCGTAATTTGGGGTATGGTGGAAATCAAAAGACTTGTTATAAACAGGCGTTGAAAGAAAAGGCAGAAATTATTGTAATGTTACACCCGGATTATCAATATGACCCAAAGTTGATAAAACCAATGGCTGAGTTGATTGCTGATGATAAATATGATATTGTACTGGGTTCTCGGTTTTTTGGTACAAATCCGATTGAAAAGGGAATGCCGGCATATAAGTACTTGGCAAATAGGGTTTTGACCTTTTTCCAAAATTTAGTTTTTGACTTAAGTTTGTCAGAATATCATACAGGATATCGGGCTTTCAGTGCAGAGTTTTTGCGAAAAACAAAGTTTGAGGATAATAGCAATGATTTCTTGTTTGATAATCAATTGATAGCACAAGCAATTTATCATAATTACAAAGTGGGGGAGGTTTCTTGTCCTGCTAGGTATGAGGATGATTCATCTTCAATTGGTATACTCAAGAGTGTGAAGTACGCTATTGGTGTAGGCTGGGTTTCTTTGCAGTATTTGTTGTCCAAGGTCAATTTAGCAAAATTTAAATTATTCAAAAATGTTAAAGATTAAACAAATAAAGGAATTATTAGAAAATATTGGAGTAAAGCCGTCCAAGTCCTACGGTCAGAATTTTTTGGTAGATAATAATGTTTTGAAAAAAATAATTGATAAAAGTAAATTAAAGAAAAGTGAACAAGTATTGGAGGTCGGGCCTGGTTTGGGTTTTTTGACGGAACTGTTGAGTCCGCAGGCTAAGTCAGTTGTGGTCGTAGAGAAGGATAAAAGGTTGGCTCAGTATTTGGAGGAACGTGAATTGGCGAATGTAAAGATTGAAAAAGGCGATGTTCTTCGTTTCGATATAAACAAAATAAAAGGAAAGTATAGGGTGATTGCCAATTTGCCTTACTCAATTTCAAGTCGTTTTATCAGACAGTTTTTGGAGACTTCAAATGCACCTGAAAGTATGGTTCTTATGTTGCAATGGGAGGTTATTGAGAGAATGTTGGCCAAACCTGGTGAAATGAATATGCTGGCTTTGTCAGTTCAGTATTACTCAGACCCAAAGGTTCTATTCAAGGTAAGCAAAAACAGTTTTTGGCCTAGTCCTAGAGTCGATAGTGGTGTAATTTTACTTGATAATATACAAAAAAATGCACATATGATTGATTCACTAGGATTATTTGCTTTTATGAAGTCAGGTTTTTCATCAAAGAGAAAACAGTTGAAAAATAATTTGGCCAAGTATGGTCAAGAAACTATTGAAGATGGATTGGTTGCGCTTGGATTGGCCGCAGATACGAGAGCTCAAACATTGTCATTGGATCAATGGCAAAAACTGTATAGGGGCGCAACAAAGTAATTAAAAGTTGTAACTAAAATAAGACGAAAGGTACGTGGTAGTTTATCCACGTATTTTTTTGGGGGAAAGTGGCAAAATATGTTATAATTAATTTGTAATTTAGTGGAAAAATAAGCAGGTTTAATGCTTTTGAAGAGGTATCATGGCTTGCTTTGTCTTTTTGTGTATGAGCGTGGAAAATAAAAACAAAAACACTGAAGAGTTTTTCGTTGAAAAGAATGTTTCTGACTTGGATTCTATTTTGAACAAAGATGAAACCAGTGACAAGTCCTATTTTACGCACAAACAGTTTCGCCAACGACAAAACCTGGCTTTGGTCATTGTTAGTGTTGTTGGCTTTTTAGTTTTGGTAGCGGGAATTTATAATGTGAACGGTATTTTGTTTGTGCCGTTACCAATAACTGGAGAAGAGCATACGGTTGATTTGGAACAAATAGCAAAGGAGAAAGCTGCAATAGCAGCGGAAAGTCCAGAGGTGTTGAAGAAACAAGATACCGACGAAGATGGATTATCGGATTTTGATGAGATTTATATTTATGATACTAGTGCATATTTGGCGGACAGTGACAGTGATGGATATGATGACCTAGAAGAGGTTGAAAAACTGATGGATCCGAACTGTCCAGAAGGTCAGACTTGTTTTGAAGGTTTTCAGCCTGGCACAGAAGAGGGACAATCTGTTGCGTCTGGGAGTGGTGGTGCACAAGTTGTGGCTGATGTGATGGAAGTTTCGGCTGATGATCTGAGGTCAATTATTGTTCAGTCTGGTCAAGCTACAGAGGAACAGTTAGCGGCCATTGATGATACAACTATACTTGATCTTTATCAGGATATGTTAGAAAAAAATCCAGCATTGAAAGAACAGATGATTCAGTACAAAAAAGCTCAGGCTGGAGAATCTACTGATGGTTCGACCGCTGAGGTTGTAAATCCTATTGCACAACCGAACGCAACTAGCGTGGGGGATGCTGCAAGCAAGTTGAAACAAAAGACACCACAGGAAATACGAGTTCTCTTGGTTGAACAAGGTTTTTCTGAATTGGAATTGAATCAGATTGATGATCAGACGTTGGTTGAGGTTTATCATGAGGCTCTGGATGAAGCTCAGAATAGTTATGAAAAAGTGGAATAGTATTAAAACTACAAAAATAATTTTAAAATAAATATATTTACTTTATAGCCTATGTTTTTTAGACGACACAAGAGAGCTACAAAAATTGTAACTTTTGCAGTTTCTTTTATTTTTGTATTACAACTGGTTTTGCCAGGTTTATTATTTCCACTTGAAGCCAAGGCTCAGTATACTGATCCAGCTCGTGTGGCTGACTCAATAAGTCAAAAAGCTACAGACGCAGCTCAAAAGATCAAAGATGGCATTCTTGATAGAGTTTTCAAGGGAATAATGTTGTCAGTTTCTCAAATTTTGAAAAACACCTTGATTGATTTGTCCAAGAAAGCGGCTGAACAGATGGTAACGGCAATGACTACGGGTGATTGGGGAGAGGGCGCAACTTTTTATGAGGACGCCTTTGGGGAGATGCTAGAAAACATGAAGGACCAGGCGGTCGGGGAGTTTCTCGATGGATTTAATGAAATGTTTGGAGTGAATATTTGTGAACCAGCATTACCAGAAATCGAATTGCAGATGAAATTGAAATTGGAAATTGGTTACAAAACAAAAACAGCAGAATATGAAGATGTAAATAAACCAAACTGTACTTTGTCTAAATTAACAAGTAATTGGGAAGCTTTTGCTGAAGAAATTGAGTCAAAATATGAAAGTGTGATGGCAGAGGCAGGTGAGTTTGGCAAGAATCCAGCTGCTTATTCTTTGGCAATGTTGCAGGAAACTGCGGATGTGTCTTTCAATGAGGGTTCAGAGTATTATGCACTTCTGGAAGGTGAAGCAAAGTTGAGTGATGCTCAGAGTAGAAAGGCAGAAGCTGAAGCGCTGCAACGACAAGAGGGTGAAGGTACCAAACCAGTATCTGGTGTAACTGGGGCAAAGGTGGAAACTCCAGCTCAAACACAAAAAGCTCATGGTGAACAAGAATTAGAAGAAGCTAAAGCTACAACCAAGGAATCAACAAAGGGTGCTGGTGACGTAATTACGGATATACCAGAGTCTGTTGCTATTGCCTTTTTGAATACTTTTGTATCACAGTTATGGCAACAGATGGTGGTAGAAAAATATTTTGTCAAAGGTTTAGCTGATCCAGCTAGTGACAGTGTTCCAGGAAAAGATGGGCAGCACACCAATCAAAGAAAAGAGGCTGTTGAGCGTGAGTTGAGTTCTGTGAAAATTAATTACAATGTAGCACAACAGCAGATTGATTTGTTAACTGAATACTCTACTTGTCCACCTGATAAGCAAATGAACAATTGTGTTATGGATACTGGTTTTGCTCAAGCTGTTAGGCAGGGTAACCAGGGAAATCCTATGACGGTACGGCAAGCCATGGATGAAGGTTTCTTGAAGAGTGGTGCTTCATTTGTAGGATCGTCTGATGACCGTAATTTTAGTCCTGATTGTTATGAGAATAATTATTGTTATTCAAATTTAGTAAAACTTAGAAAAGCTAGAATTTTGCCAATTGGTTGGGAAATTGTTGCAAAAAGTATTTCTGAGGGAGCGGTTGTTACGTTGGGTGAGGTGGTTGATAATTTTTATAACTGTGGCCAAAATGGAGCTTATGATAGTGAGTGGTGTCATTTAATAGATCCAAATTGGGTTTTGGTAGCTCCTAGCCATCAATGTAAAGCTTTGACGGCAGGGCCGATTTTATTAAGTGCTGGAACAAATGCTCGGGCAGAGTATTGTGCTGATCTTCAGAGTTGTATAAAAGAAGGAGAAGATGGTCAGTGTCAGTCTTGGGGGTATTGTGCTGCTGAGCGTAATGTCTTTAGGTTTGGAGGACAGCAATGTGAAGGAACGTTTAATAGTTGTAGATCATTGAATGACAGTGCTGGTCAGAGTGTTTCATATTTAATGCACACGGTTGATTCAAGTGATTGTGACTCTTCTTCTGTTGGATGTAAGTGGTACAGTGTTTGGAAAGATGCTGCACAGGATTATAAATGGAGTGACAGTGAAGATGAAAGAGTTTATTTAAATAACAATATTTTGGATAAAGAGTGTGATCCAAATAGTGATGGATGTACTCGATTTGTGAGAACAAAACCTGGCGTTGGTACTAATTTAGTGCCAAACGGTAGTTTTGAGTTATTTGAAGGTGATCCAGGGACTGTTTTGGGTGGTCCTTCCGCTACGGAAGTTTTTGGTTGGGGTGATTATCAATTAACAAGTTCTGACGACGCATACTTGGATACTACGGCTATTATTATTCCTATTGGTGATGATTTAACTTCACCATTAATTAATGTTGCACCAAAAGATTATACAAGATATTTTTCGTTTTCAATGGCAGTCCAAAAAATAGACCAAGCTGCAAATATAAGTGCAAATTCAATAGAGCTTATGTTTAATGGTGCACTTTCTGATGGTATAAGTGAATTGTATGTTGAGGATGGAACAATCGGTTTGACAGTTGGGGATTGGGGAGAAATATCAAAAATATATCAAGTTGATGTAACGAATGCTAATCAAGTAATTAGTAATTTGCAGGTGTATGTTTATTCGCCTGGGGGAAGTGTTGCGATAGATGCAATGGCGTTGGAAGAGATTGATATACCTGATTTGAATTCACGACATGTATACAATGAATATGCTAGTCAAAATGCAACTTATCTAAAAAAAGCCTCTGAATATTTGAATTGTTATGACACTGGAAGTGCGGATACCTATGGCCGACCGGTTGATGAAGCAGAAATAATAGCTAATGATGTAAATAATGCACAAAGTACAGATATTTTAAAGGGTTGTGATCAATATGCAACGTTGTGTTCAGCTGAGGATGTTGGATGTGAAGAGTTTGTCCCTACTGCTGGTGGTTCACCTGTAACGGGAACAATTTCATATGCTGATTACTGTCCACAAGAATGTGCTGATTATAATACATTTAGTCAGACCGTTACATTCTTTGAAATGGAAGAGTATCCAGTATTTATGATTCCGTCTACTGGTCAAGAGTGTAGTTCAGCAGAAGTTGGTTGTGAGGAGTTTACAAACCTTGACTTGTTGGGTGAAGGTGGTGAGGGCAAGGAATATTATACTGAACCAAAACTTTGTGCCAAACTTCCAGAAGACCAATCAGTTTGTCAGAATTACTATACCTGGGAAGGTGATGAGGTGACTGGTTATCAGCTTGAGGCTCATACTTTGAAGCGTGAGAGTGGTGGTAATGGACCAGCTTTGATCTATGGTGATTTTGCAGGAGATTGTTCAGCTGATATATATGAAGCAAAATCAAATCCAGATTGTCGACAGATGTTTGATCGAGCTGGAAATGCTTTTTACAAATTAAAGTCAAAAACTATAACTTGTTCTGAGGATTGTCATCCTTTCCGACGGACATTGCAGTTTGATAATGCTGCTCAATGTGAAGAAAGACTTGGTGAGTGGCGAAATGGTGAGTGTATATTTATGATTATTCCTGGTGAGGGCAAGCAGTGTTCAGAGCCAAATTCAGGTTGTCGTGAATATCGAGGAGATACTTCTGGTGTAAGTACGATTTTGGTAGATTACAATTTTACAGATTATGATAATCAGTTGTTAGCACCAGGAGCTACTCCAAAAACATCGCCAGAATTTGGACATTATTTGCAAACTAATGGTGAATTATTCACAAACCCAGCAGAAGTCATCTTGTCGGGTGGTGATTTGCAAGTGTCTTTCTGGTTGAAGAGCAATAGTGGAATCAGTACAATGGATTTTGAACTGCGAGATGAAAATGAAGCTTTGATTGAGGCATTGGTTACGGATGTTGATATTTCTACTGATTGGCAATTTTACACTTACAAAATTCCATATGAAAAAACAGATGTGAATGTTTCGGTTGGATTTGATGCAAATGAATCAATTAGTGTGGATAATTTCAAAGTTCAAAAAACAAATGACGTACATTATGTGATCAAGGATTCATGGGTTACACCAACTTCTTGTAATCACATCTTGAATACAGATATTGCAGATTCAAGCTATGCTTCACCACAAGAACATATGGGTTGTCGCGAGTACCTTGATAGAGAAGGAACAACTCATTACTTGAAGAGTTTTTCAAGTCTTTGTGCCTATGATAAAGTTGGTTGTGAGGCTATAATTGATACTCAGAATAATAAATATCCTTTTGAAAAGAACTATAATGATACGCCAAGTTTTGATTGTACTGGTGGCCCAATGCCAAGTGGTGTTGGTGGTGGTGGATTTGTTCCGGGGTTGGGATTTACATTTTCAGCTCAGAATTTAGGAGCGATGAATTGTCAGCAAATGCAATCATTTATAGAAACGGAGTGTGGGTTGAAAGGGTATCAATGGGATGGTGCAGAAAATAAATGTCAATTGCCAAGTATTTATAATGTTCCTGAAGATAACTTGATGTACTTGGTAATAAATGACGAGATGAGTTGTTCAAGTCAGGCCAAGGGTTGTACTATGATTGGACAACCAACTTTGACAGTTGATACTGATGGAGATTATGTTGTGAAGGAAGAGAACAGTGAGCAAGTTTGGGCAAACATAAGTTATATTTTGGATCCAGAAACTTTTGAAACTCAGGGTGAAAGTGTGCTTTGTTCTGCTTTTAATGATATGTGTGAAGAGTATTCTGATGATAAAGGTGCAAAATATTATTTCAAACAACCTGGTGACAAGGTTTGTGAGTACAGAAAGGGAATTGTCGGTAATCAAGAAAGATATAGATGGTATAAAGTAAAACTAGATCCAGCTGCTGATGTTGACGATGAAGAGTGTGATTCAAAAGAATATTACAATGATAATAACTCAACTCCATACAAAAATACCGAGATAGACTATGATGGTTGGGTTGGCGTATGTCCAACTGGCAGTGATAAATGTACAGCCTTTGTAGATCCAACGGACTTTTCATACTCTGAAGCTGGAAAACCGTATTATTATATAAATAATGAAGCAATAAATAAATCTTCTTGTGATTCTGTTTATAGGAAAGAAGGGTGTGTATTATTTAATGATACTTCTGAGTCCGAGAATTTGTACAATGCTTTTGAGACATATATAAATAGTAATGCAAATTCTAGTAGTGTGGATGCTGTTGTTGAAGATACTGATTTTACTGGTATTTATCCAGCCGCTGATTGTTCCAGTGGTTGGGATTACTGTGGTTTAATGGCTGATTGTTTGGCGCAAGAAAATACGGTTGAGGATTGTATCGCGGTGGTATTGGATACTGATGCACAGCCAGCTACACCGGCAACTGAGTTGTATTGCAGTAATGAACAAGGAAATGATGCAACTTTAGCTTTGAAAAATGCTAAATGCACTGCTGATAGTATTATGAACAAGAATACCAATATAACCATTAAGGTTGTTCAGGATCGTGAATGTGCTGCTTGGTTGGATTGTAAGAGTAGTAGTTGGTCTTGGGATGAGAATCAAGGAAAGTATATAGAAGTTTGTGATAAGGTTGGTTTGTGTGATTCTTTTAGTCCAGAAGAGGATAGTGCTAAGTGTGTTAGTTTTTTGAATTTTGATGACGGGAAAAATATTTTAACTGATAACGAAGTTTTGAAAATAAATTATAAGAAAGCTGAAAGAAATGTTGGTTGGTTTGGCTTGGATTATAGTGGTTATTCTATTCCGGATATTGCTCCAATTCAATATTATAATGCATATGATATTTATCAGGCTGATCCAGTAACTACTTGTGGTGGAGGTGCTCCTGCTTCTAGGGGCGGTAATGCAACGCCTTGTGTTGACGATAGTGGTTGTAATACCGAGTTGTCTGATACTGATAGAAAATGTTTGAAAGTTATTGATTATAGATTAGTCAACCAGTCTAATGTGAGTTGCTCAACTGATGAAGAGTGTGCACAAAAAGATTTTTGTAATGGGACAATAGACGGTGAATGTATCTGTTTAAATGAAACTTGTGTTCGTCCATATATAAAGAATACAACATTAGCTGGAAAATATTCACCAGATCCAGCATGTCGAGCTTACCCATCCGAGGATTCTCCATTTCCTGCTTTGGCAGCAGAAAGCAACGTTTATGCTAATGCCAATATTATGATGGTGCCTGAATTGGATATGAGTACTCGAGGGAATGATGACTACGCATGTAATTATATTGAGATTTCTTATGGTGGTGGAGCAATAAAAAAATATATTCCTAGAGAACCGGATTATAGTCCTGGATATGCGCCTGGTTATTGTCAGTCAGATCCTACCACGTCATGTGATTGTACTTGTGCGGATGATGGAAGTACTTGTTTAAAAGATAAAATTATGTGTAGCGATGATAGCTGTAGTGAGGGTGATAGTCCAGGTATTTGCTTACGGTTTGATGCTGATTTCAGGGAATATAAAGGATGGGATGGATATTGTTTGGAATGGGATGAAAGTATAACCGTAAATGGAGATCCGAGTGCACATCCTTGTGTCACCTGGTATCCATCACACACGTTGTCTGGTCTGCAAGATTTGAATAATCAATATGATGGAGCTGGATTTACTCCTTCTGCTTATAGTTTTGTTTCAGGGGGGCCTTATTTCTGTGTGAACAGTACAAGATTTGAGGAAAGAAAAGCTTATGCTATTGAAGTAGATGGACATCTTGATTGTGATGGTAATGAGGAGCAGGTTCCTGTCTTTATATTTCAGGATTACCTCAATGATAGATTCCCAGCTTCTGACCCTGGTGATTCAGATAATACTCCAGCGCCTGTTTTTACAGATGATGAGGGTGATCTTAGTGGTTGGGCTAATGATTTGAATGACAATGATTTGACTGAAATTATTGTTTGGGGTGGTTTGAATAATCCTGTTTATGCAAATGATCTGAAGAAAAATCAAACGGAGTGTGGTGATGGTGGTTGGACTTGGGAAAATGGCTTGTGTAGAATGAGCAAAGACCAAGCATATGAAAAATTGAATCAAAATTATGCTAGACTGGATAATGGAGGTGGTGATCATGAAAATGGCTTAATTATCTTGAATGATGCAGATCCTGTTCAATTTTGGCAAGAACAGATTAATCATTGTAACAATTCTAGAAATAAACATCATAAATTGAGAAACCCTGCAAGTTATTGTCCTGATGGATATGCGGCAAAAAACCTATTCGAACTTAATAATTCCACTCATTATTCATGTTGTGATTATGAAGATCATTATTATATAAAGTTTGAGTGTGTTCCAACTCCGACTACTACTATGACAGATGTTCAAGGTTGGTTTAAAGATTCTGGTGGTCAGATTACTGGAATGGGAGGGCTTGGTAGTGAATTGGAGGCAACTTTGTGTACAGAATTTTACAAGGTGGCTAGTAGTACAGGCGAGAATAGGGCTTTTACGAATACGATTCATCAAGGTGGAAATATAAGCACTGGTTCGAAATGTGGTGCATTGCCAAAAGCAACTCCATGTGGAAATGAAGAAGGATTTTATGGTGCTATGAATTTAGCAGTTGATCCAACTTCTGGATCAGGAGCTAATCCAAATGGTGGTTGGCCATATAATTTGTTTGTTGATGAAAACCCAGAGCCAACTTGTACATCACCACTTTCTGGTTTAACAGAAGATCACTCTGGCGGTCGGGATTGTTTTAATATTGATATCTTGGATGATTTGTTTGCAAGATCTTATGATTATTGGAAGTTGGAAGTTGGTGTGGACAATCAGAACCCTGGTAAGTGTGAGAGTATTTTTGCTGGTGTTGCTGGTGCAGACTGTTTTGAAGATGTAGACTGTAAAGACTTAGCAATTGAACAAAGTTGTTCTCCATTTCCATTAGGTAAGTGTAATAATCCACCAAACGAAAATGATGATAAGTTTTATGATGAAGAGGGTGAGTTTGATCAAGTGGCTTGGGATGCTGAAGTAGCGAAATATACGGATGGGGCTTCTGGAAAGTATTATTGCTATTCTGATTTTGATTGCAAAGGTGATAAGTTTTATATGGGTGCAGGTGGAGATTGTCCTGATGGTGATACAACCTGTATGTTGTATTGTAGTCAAGGTCCAGATGCATCTCCAACAGTAACATATACGTTTGTTAATTCAATTATGTTGATAAACGGTCAGAATTATCAAAATTGTCCAGCCGGTGGTTATTGGGAAAACGTTGCTTCGAACGCTGGTTACTGGGATAGTGAAGGTGGTTGGGATACTGCAATGAATATGAAGCAATGTTCAAAGAATTACATTTCAGCAAAGGCTAACAGTACCGGTGCTACTTGTAGTTATGATAAAGCAAATAGTAATAATTCAGATAAGATTGATGGCAATAGTAATCCAGTCTATAAAGATTCAAAAGCTATTTGTTTTAGACCAGGAATACATTATCCAACAAATGAAAAAAAGACCTATTATGATGGTACTCCTAATCCAAATTCAAGTTGGAACAAGATTGTATCAGAATCATGGGGCGATTCATCGGCACCAATTGTTGCAGGTGTAAATCCAACAAATAAAGTAGATTTCTTGGGTAACCCAATCTTTGAAGCTGTGCCTTATAAACTAAGTGTGGGAACAGCTACTGGAACTCAGACAGAAGGAGAAATAGTTGGTGAAGGTGGTCAATTGGAAGTGTTTGTTAAATTCTATGCTTGGGCAAATGACAATCATATGCCACTTCGAACGATTAGACTTAATTGGGGTGATTATGGAGGAACTGTGGCCAAGGGGGCAGGAATTAATAAGGCTAAATTCCAAAATCATAAACCTCAGTGTCAAGCAAACCCAGGGCAAGCGTTGAAACATTGTTATATTGATGTTGATGGCGAAGAAATAAATTCTGGATTAACTTGTGACTCTGTCGCTGATTGTAAATTCCCAGGAACTCCTGAATGTAAGTTTGCTCAAGATTATTTTGGAGATACTTCAATGCCGGGTAGTCAAAAAGCAAATGCTTGTTTACCTGGATATTTCCAATTTAATAATGTTTATACTTGTCCTTCTTTGATCGGGATTGAAGAATGTGGTTCGGATGCTACCAAGTCACCTTGTAAAAAAGATATAGGTGATGGTAGAATAGCTTGTCGATTTAGAGTTGGTGTTCAGGTAACTGACAACTGGGAATACTGTAATGTCGATCATTATAGCAACTTGGTTACGGTGGCTGGACCAAATAGTTATTCTGAGTTAGCTGATGAGTGTTCTAATTCACAAAATGCTTATGAGTATTTTGATGGATATATTTATGTATTACCTTAGCATGTAAAATTTGGGAAATTAAAAAGAGCTGGGATTGGTTAATCTCAGCTCTTTGTTTTTGTTTACTGACGGCTGTAAGCCCAGGTAGTCTCGAAATCTTCGAATGTTACAGTGAAGGTCAACTTTTCGTTGACAGCATCGAATAGGCCTGTGCCTGTGATGCTTCCACTGCCGTTGGAACAGGTGAATTGGAATTCACCATTCACCAGCTTGACAAAGCTGGTGGCCGGAGGGTGTTCCTCTGGGTAATAAGGGTTGCAGGGGACGAACCCTACTACTCCAGCGCCATTGGTATTGTCGTAGTTGCCATCCAGCCAGACGTCAACCAACTCAAGTTCGTTGAGCAGGCAGACAGCACCGTTTTTGCTGTCACAGTGCCAAGTGCCAGGGATCCAGGTAAAGTTGTCGAGTGGGTTGTCCCCCGTGTCAGGCTCTTCCCCAGCATCCGAGTCGTTTTCAATGTCAGGATCGTCACCGCTGTCCAGTTCGATGTCTGGATCACCGTCCGGTGTATCCGGCTGGTCAGCGTCAATCATGACCTCATGGTCCGCATCTGCGGTTGTGGTCACGTCTTCACCGTATTCGGCGTCTCCGCCGTTGTTGCCACCGTCGTCGCTGTCGCAGGCGGTGAAAGCCAGGCCCGCGAGGGCCAGTACGAAGAGAAAAAGAACCGTGTTGAGCAGTTTCATGGCAGGACCTCCTTTGCGGTTTGTTATTGCCGTGCTCTCCAAATATCACCTGTAACTTTAGCACAATTGTTTATTTTGTCAAGAGTTGAGCTGATTTAGCGTATTTGGAGGTTTGGTTGGACTACAAGAGGCTCTGTGCACTGAATTATTGACAAATAAGAGCTTTTCCAGTAAACTTTAGTGTGATAATCATAGCACGCAAAGGAGGTCGGCTATGGCGAATAAAAGGACGGTGATCCGCCTTTTGCAGCCAGCAGACGTTCCTCGTGTGCTGGCTATTTACCAAGATGCTTTTGCTGGGTTCCCCTGGTACGAGACTCTGTCTGATACAGAGCTTCAAGCTAGGTGGAAGCATGACTCAGAGAAGGCTGGTTTCACTGCTTACGTGGTTGAGAAAGATGGACTCGTGGTGGCCTCAGGTTGGCACGATGCTATCTCGATTGACCAGCTCCGACAGGAGCGTGGCAATGAACTGGCTGACTGGGTTGAGCAGAAGCTCACAACTGATCCAGATCGTCAGGTGATCTGGGAGCGGGAACTGGTTGTCGCTCAGCAGTATCAGAGACAACGGATGGCCACTCGGCTGAGGGGACATTCAGAGTCAAATCTGAAACTGTCAGGTAACAAGTTCTTGATTCTGGCTAGGATTCGCGAAGACAACATCGCATCTATCCGTTCGGCCAGGAGATTCGGGTTCAGCAAGACCGGTGTTCGTCAAGCTGCTTCAACGAAGCCGCTGAAACACGATTACTGGTATCGTGAGTTGAACTAAAATAGAAGACGCTAGAAATCTTGATTTCTAGCGTCCTTTTTTTATTGTCTTTTTTGTTTACTGAGCCAGCTCAGACATTGCACAACACCTTTGGTTCGGTGATGTCTGGCTGAGTAGACACATTTTTCTTTGTAAGCTGGATCTGCGTTACCCACAGCTAGGTGGATAACTGGTTCCTGCTTTGGTCCCATGAACATGAAGTCACTCATCGAGTCACCGACCATCACTACAGGAGGGGTGTAACCTTCCTTGAGTAGAGTAGCTACTCCGTTTGCCTTGCTGGCTTGAGGTAGATGGTAGATTGCCGAGGAGTAGACGTCGTAGTTGATGTCTGTCCAGGGATCGATGTGGAATTTGTTCTGAAAGATGTCCTCAACTGTGCGACAAATGCGTTGCAGCATTACTCTGTCGGGCAATAGTCCAGTTTTGGTAACGCGTTTGACGTTGATAGCAAAACTGGTCTTTCTGGTTGTGTTGATAACAACCACAGTGAACGGTTGGTCTGGTTGGCAACCATTGAGTTGCAGCAGCACTGTGCTGGGATTCCCAAGGATGACTTGGTTTTCAGTGAGTTCATGTCTCAGGCGCAGCACCAGTTCAGCGAAGACCATGTCAAAGATGTTGGTGATCTTTGGGTCAATGCTGGGGAATTTGCTGCCTGGGAATAGTACTATGTTGCCCTTTTCTCCGATAATCGGACCAGTTGTACCAAAGGCTTTGGCGTAGAACTGAAGTTGTTCAATGCTGCGATCAGAATTGAGCCCAACTGCCCAGCCAGCCGCTTGAAAACGTTTGATCCAGTCGAATATCCGTTGATCATTGATGGCCATCTCATGGTCCACCAATGTTCGATCTAGATCGAACAGTAGTAGACCATTTTTCATGATGCCCTCCAGGTTAAATGAACAGTTAAGAGTCTAGTTTAGCTTAAATTGCGGTGATAGTCAAGATGAATTTCTAGGCTTGTTTGCTGATAGGTTGCTTGCCCGTCTCTGGCGGGAAGCAATCTGTTAATCAGCAGAATTGTCCTTTGATCTTGTCGAGTCGTTGTGACATCAAAAGTTCGGATTTTCTATGGTGAATCTGGCTTTGCAATTTTATGACGAGTGTGGATGACAAAAAGATGGAATTCAAAAAATTGTGTGTGTATATTACTAATAGAGCTCAATGCTCTTTGACAATTAATCAAACTTTGAGGAGGTGCGAAGTGAAAAATTTATGGATGCTTGTGATTGTTTGTGTCGGTTGTGTGTCGGCGAATAGTGGAGTAGTTGTGTCAGAGAGGAGAGAGACAGAGCTATTTAACTATGAGTTGATTAGAGTGGTGGATCCCAATGTTAGATTAAAGCGGAAAGATGATGTATCTACTTCTGCGTTTGGTTACAATCCACGAAAATGGGAAGTTAGTCAGTTACAAAAGTTTAATTTTCCAATGAGGTGGTTGATTGATTCAAAGAAACTTAGTAAGTCCATTTACATTGTTAAACAGGTCGGCAAAAATTTTATTTTTTGTCTAATTGAACCCGAGGAGTTGGAGTCAAGGCAAGAAAGAAAAAGTATTGTTAATTACACAGTTTTTGTGGTGAAAACTGTTGAAGTTGAAGATGATGTTGATTGGGGAAGCTTTCTGGAGTGGTATTACAAAGAAAACTATTTCAATCATCGGGAGGTGGAGATTGGGAAACTAAAAGCGATTCAGTTGAATTGGAGTTGTGGCTATTATTGGAATGCCCCAGTTGTTCTTTTTCAGTCTGGTTTAAATGTGTACGAGTTGATTCAGGTTTACCAAGGACAGAGTCGAAGTTATGTAAACATGATTTTGAACAGGTTTCCTTGGCGAGCTATGGTCAATAATTAAATGAGGAGAAGAAGATGAAATCGGTGATTGGTAAAGTGATTTTTGTTGTTCTGATTCTTTTTGGATGTTCTCGTGTGGTTGAAGATCATTTCGATGATTGGCAGCCAGTAAGTCATTGGTCAGAATCTGATGAAAACGAGAAAGATAGTGTGTCCTCTAGGGATGGTGGTTTGAATTATGGAAATGAGGGCATTGATTACAGTTATCGAGGTGGTTCTCAGTTAGAGATTGAGGAATTAAATGTACCATTCAAGTCACAGTCGCCACCGGGAGACTGGTCTCACAATATGAACTGTGGGCCAACCTCCGTGCTGATGATTGCTGGTTATTATCTCGGGTGGCAACCATCTACAAATGATTTGAAAGAGTTGCTTGATTGGATGTATGCCTATCATTATATTTACCCGCAGTCAGTAGGTGAGTATTATGATGGTAATGTTACCAATATGACTGAACTGGGTAACGTTTTGGAGGATCACTACAATTTGGGATCTGTCGTGAAGAAGAACGTGAATGATTTAAGTTATTTGCATGAGCAGCTTCTGAATAATCGTCCAGTGATCGTTGCAGTGAATATTCAAATGCAACCTCATAAAATGGGTCATTTCATGGTTTTGGTTGGAATGACTGAAGACGAGGTTATTGTTCATGATCCAGGCAAGACGTTGGGTCAGAATAATGTTTATTCCAAGTCCCAATTTGTCAGTTCGTGGCAAACATCTAACTATGCAAGTCTAGTGCTGGAAACTCCTGGTGTGAGTTGGCACTTGAATGGGTCTTTGGTTCAGTTGATTGGTAGTCCTGAAGTTTACTTGGTCAAAAATGGTCAACTTTTCTGGATTACTGATATGCAAGTTTTCAATGCTCATCACTTCAAGGCAAATCAGATTATTCCAATCACTGCGAATGAATTTGATTGCTATGAATATGGTGGAGAAATTGATTGGCAACCTTATCGTGAGTTGTTTCGAGTGGGTGATCAATATTACTTGTTCGAAAAGCAGAGTTTTGATTCTACTGGGGGAGTGTACTACTGGTTTTTGAATGCTTTTGCATTTAATAGTTGGGGAGTACCTGGACCAGTGGTTGAACTTGGTTGGTCAGAAGCTGAACAGTTGTACTTTGGTAAGTACTTGGACGGTGGGGCTTTGTTTGTTCGCCATGGCACAGTGGTGAAGCCTGGTTTCCAAGTGACAGAGTTTCCTAGTGTGGAATATTTTGTGGCTGATGATATGGGTTTGTATTGGCCGTTGGCAAGCAAAGAAGTTTTTCAGCAAATGGGCTATGACAAGTTGCCACTATACTTGGCCGCAACGGTCGAAGACTTTTATGGGTCAGTCCAGGCGTTTGGAGAAGTGATAGACGAAAGTTATTTACAGATCTGTCACGATGATAAAGAACAGGATGATGGGCTGGATCCGCAGGGCGGATCTGGGGCAGACGAAGAAGACATTCCTGATGAGCCAGATGATCAGCCTCCAGCTCAATTTCAAATCAGCTGCACAATTTCTTGTCCTGATGGGTTTCAGGCCTTTGTTTGGTATGCGAATGCTCAACAACTAACAGGCAGTTTGGTTGAATTGAAAATTACTGAGGATGAGCTTTGTTATAGGGGCGAGCCTTGGTTTGATTTCAATTGTGCTTGTACTGAGCCTGATTTGTGGTCATGTTTTGATCCTGCTGAAGCAGAGATTTCCTGTAATCAGAATTTTACGGTACATGTGCCAGGTATAGTAGATTCTGTTGGGGAAGGAGAAGTTTGGTTTGATGAAATGAGTTGTCAGTAAACATAAAGGGTGGACCATGTCCACCCTTTTAAAATAAAAAACAGCCCTTTCGGGCCGTTTAGGAAGTTTATTTTTTTTCAGGAAGAATGTTTACAAAAATTCTTTTCTGTAGTCTGCCTGTGAATTTTTTGATTTTCTTGTGAGTAAACTTAACAATACCGTTCATAGTTGCAAATAGGGTATCGTC
>Ga0233431_1000937_pt1 | contig 56003 bp, 51 predicted proteins | sample SI_118_April2016_FD_179867 | JGI IMG/M metagenome (GOLD analysis project Ga0233431, IMG submission 179867) | Seawater microbial communities from Saanich Inlet, British Columbia, Canada - SI_118_April2016_200_MG | ecosystem: Environmental > Aquatic > Marine > Inlet | place: Canada: British...
GCTGGTTCGATTGCATTCAATGTTACTAGCTTTGCTGCTTTAGCATCACGTGCAGTTTGGTGCAAATCTTCAGACCCATCAGTAGGTGCAGTAGGAATGTTAATTGTATCTAAAGTAGATTTTGCAGCATTTAAAGCCGCAACATCAACATAGTCTGTTTTAGTACTACTTATTGCATTAACGCTTGCTTCTTCTGCAAGAGCTGGTTCGATTGCATTCAATGTTACTAGCTTTGCTGCTTTAGCATCACGTGCAGTTTGGTGCAAATCTTCAGACCCATCAGTAGGTGCAGTAGGAATGTTAATTGTATCTAAAGTAGATTTTGCAGTATCTAAAGCCGCAACATCAGCATAGTCTGTTTTAGTACTACTTATTGCATTAACGCTTGCTTCTTCTACAAGAGCTGGTTTGATTGCATCCAGTCTTGCTAGCTTTGCTGCTTTAGCATCACGTGCAGTTTGGTGCAAATCTTCAGACCCATCAGTAGGTGCAGTAGGAATGTTAATTGTATCTAAAGTAGATTTTGCAGTATCTAAAGCCGCAACAGTAGTATATGTTGCTTTATCACCGCTTATTGCATCAACTGCTGTTTTATATATATTGGTTGTCTTAGCTGCCTCTCTAACTACTCTTGTCCTTTCGATAAGGGGGGTACCAAAACCAGCATCTGCCATCTCAGTATCTGACTTTCCTTGTACCACAAACTGTTTTAGTTCTTCTGCTACTTTTGTTCCAGCAGCCGTGAGAAAGCTCTCATGAACACCAGTTTTCTTTAGATCATTGTATGTCTTTCCGTCTTTTAGTTCTAGTCTTGCTTTTTCAATTGTTTGTGCATGAATAGTTGCTTTACGTCCCATAATTTACCTCTTTATTAATTAAATCAAAGCTTAGTTAAAATTGCATTTTAAAAAATGCTAAATCCTTCTATAGATTATAAATCAAACTTAATAACCCTTGATGAACTCTTAGATTCTGTGATGTTGCAGATATAGTATTTGGCACTGTGTTATTATCAACAGTTGCATGAGTTCCTACTTTTCCGAGATCAACAAATCTATAATCCAATGCTAAATCTACATTCTCATATATTTTCATCTTAGATCCAAATCCTATATTCCAAGCAAAATTGCTTGTGCTTTTTCCTGGAGCATCAAAATTAGCTGCAGGAGCATTATCCCTACCAAATAAAGTACCAGAAATATTATGCGCATAACCAAGACCCGCTGTTACATAAGGTGTGAATACAGTATTAGTTGGAATATCTACATAACCGTTTAAAAATAGCGAGTAATTGTTTATCTTTTGATTATACGTTCCTGTTGCGTCGTTACCACTATATTTAAGGCCTCGATATTGTCCATTAGCCTCAGCTCTAAAATATTCATTAACCTTATAACCTGCTAATAAGTTATACAAATGTAAAAAAGGCTGACCTTTTGGCTTGGCTTTAACATAAGTATCCTCAACAGCATTGAAATCTTGGCCAATTAGACCGCCAAGACCTGCTCCCACGTAAAAGCCAGGGGCATTATTAGCAGATTTGCCTTTTTTAGGCGCCTCTACTGCAGCTAACGCTGTTGTGGAAACGGAAGCCACAACTAGCGAAATTAATAGTTTTTTCATTTTTTTTATCTCCTACTATTATTGTTTAAATTGTTTTTAAAATCAATTAACAACCGCACAAGGTCATTAATCTAATTTAACAGACGAACTATATCAGTGCTTCATATTAACGTCAAGCATAAAATATATTTAGGTTAAGTTTTTAAAAGATAAAAATTCCCTTTTCAACACACGCTTAAAAGAAATAACTCAAATAGATTCAAGAGTTTTTTTATCTTTAGAAGATTTAGTATCGCTTGATAACTCACTTGTGATAGCAGCTTGTGCTGCAGCAATTCTTGCGACGGGGATACGATAGGGGGAACAAGAAACGTAATCGAAATTTAAACTGTGAAAGAATTTAACCGAAACAGGATGACCTCCGTGTTCTCCACAAATACCTAATTTTATATCAGGATTGGTACTACGCGCCCTTATAGAAGAAATTTTTATCAATTCACCTACACCTTCGATATCTAATTCAACAAAAGGATCCTCTGCAAATATACCTTTATCAATATACTCAGGAATGAATGAGGATGAATCATCTCTCGACAAGCCAAAAGTAGTTTGAGATAAATCGTTAGTGCCGTAGCTCATATATTCTGCGTGATTGGCTATTTTATTAGAACAAAGCGCTGCTCGGGGCAATTCAATCATTGTACCAATTTTATAATTTAATTTGACATTATTTTCTCTTTCTGTTTTTAGTGCGATTTTTTCAATTAATTCTCGTAGAATTTGCATTTCTTTCTCAGTTGCAATCAATGGCACCATAATTTCTACATTTGTAACAAAAGAGTTGTTTTTATTCACCTCTACCATAGCTTCGAAAATAGCAGTTGACTGCATTGCATAAATTTCTGGATAAGTAATACCAAGTCTTGAGCCTCTATGACCAAGCATAGGATTGACTTCATGCAGCTGCTTACACCTTGCTTGCACGGTTTTTAAATCTATTTCTATAGACTCAGCTACTTCTTTTATCTCTTTGTCTTTTTGGGGTAAAAATTCGTGAAGCGGCATATCAAGTAGCCTAATATTAACAGGCTTATCTTGCATTAAACTAAGTATATCGATGAAGTCCTTCTTTTGCATCGGCAAGATTTCGTTTAAAGCATTCTCTCTTTCACTAAAATTACGTGCGATTATCATCTTTCTTACGGAAATTATCCTATCACTTTCGAAGAACATGTGCTCAGTCCTGCATAGACCTATTCCTTCTGCGCCAAAATTAATAGCTGCTTTGATATCATTTACGGTTTCTGCGTTTACCCTAATACCTAATTTCTTAATTTTATTAGCCCACTCAATTATGGTTGTGAAATAGTCTGAAATAGTTGGTTGAATTGTTGGTACTTCTCCTAGAATTACTTCCCCTGTGCTACCATCCAAGGTGATATGCTCTCCTTCTCTGACTGTTAAACTACCCACAACCATTGTTTTTGATGCGTAATCAATACTGATGCTACCTGCGCCAACAATACACGGCTTACCCATGCCTCGTGCAACTACTGCTGCGTGGGAGGTCATTCCTCCTCTGCTAGTCAAAATCCCTTGTGATACATGCATTCCATGAATATCTTCTGGGCTTGTTTCAACTCTCACCAGTATTACTTTTTCACCAAGATCCTCTAGTCGTTCTGCTTCAGAGGGAGAAAACGCTATAACTCCGGATGAAGCTCCAGGTGAAGCCGGAAGTCCCTTAGCTAAAATATTTTTTTTCGCTTTAGGATCAAGCATAGGATGGAGTAATTGATTCAAAGACTCAGGGTCGATTTTTTGCAGAGCTTCTTTTTTACTAATTATTTTTTCAGTAACTAAATCTACTGCAATTTTTAGTGCCGACTGAGCAGTTCTTTTACCAGCGCGGGTTTGCAGTATCCATAGCTTGTCTTCTTGTATAGTAAACTCAATATCTTGCATATCTCGATAATGCGTTTCTAATTTTTTTATAATTTTGCTAAATTCTTGAAAGAGTTTTGGCATTGATTCTTCTAAAGATAACCTATCTGTATTTAGCTCTAGTTTCGCAGCTTTTGTTATAGGGTGTGGGGTTCTGATACCTGCCACAACATCTTCGCCTTGTGCATTGATTAGGTATTCTCCATATAGCACTTTTTCTCCATTAGAAGGATTTCGAGTAAATGCAACTCCAGTTGCGCTTGTTTCTCCCATATTGCCGAAAACCATAGACTGTACATTGACTGCAGTTCCCCATTTTTCTGAAATGTTATGTATTTTTCTGTAGGTTATAGCTCTAGCGCATGTCCAGGAATCAAAAACAGCTCTAATAGATTTCCAGAGTTGTTCTGTAGTAGATTGCGGAAAATCATCTCCGGATTTTGTTTTGACAATATTTTTGTATTCCTCAACTAAATATTTGAAATCATCTGTTGTTAAATCGGTATCTTCAGAGATATCTTTGTCTTGCTTGATTAAATCCAAGCACTCTTCGAAGTAATAGTACTCAATATTTAATACTACTGAAGAATACATTTGTATGAATCTACGGTAGCTATCATATGCAAATCTTTCATTTTTGCTGTAGTTAGCTAGCCCAATTACTGTTTCATCATTCAAGCCTAGATTTAAAATCGTGTCCATCATACCGGGCATTGATTTTCTTGCGCCGGATCTTACTGAAATTAACAAAGGATTTTCAGGGTCGCCAAATTTCTTTCCTAATTTTTTTTCTATATTTTTTAGCGCTAAAGATACTTGGTGCTCTAGGTCTTTGGGGAATTTTTTATCGTGAGCGTAATAATATTGGCAGATATCGGTTGGAATAGTAAAGCCTAGTGGGACGGGCAAGCCTAGATTACACATTTCAGCTAGATTGGCTCCCTTTCCTCCGAGAGTATCACGCATCTTAAAACAGCCGTCTGCTTTACCATCACCAAAACTGTAGATCAATTTTTTCATCATGTAATTATTATTATATTCCAAATTTATAGTAGTTCAATATATATGAGGTTTTTTTATATTTGGCTATATAATAAGTAAATTTTTTTTAATTTAAATATGTGCTTGCTGCTTTAGGCCTTATTAAGGTTGTTGTTTTATTTTGTTTCAACAACTTGACAAATATGTGGTGCAGAAGACCGCATGAAGTCCCATTTTTTTTTATTTATTTCCTCGCATGCACTAACACACTCACTACTAAGAGTACATACCAATATATATCTTCTTAATTTTGCCACAAACCAAGTAAAGAAAGGGTTGATTCAAGAAGTTTATTGCTGTGTAGGGGATGAAATTATTTGGCAAAGACCCAAGGAGTTGATTTTTGTAAGGAATCATGTTATAATAATTTTAAATGAAATTTTATTAACAATCTAATCGTTGGAGAGTGATTATGGCAGGTCCAGTAGAAAAATTAGATGCAAAATTAAAAGCTCTGTATAGCAGTGGAGCTGATTTAAAGTCTTGCTACAAGGCATTTGAAGGTCGATATGCACCAAGTTTTATTGATAAACGAATTGAAAAACTAGGTTTACCAGTAAAAGCAGTTTTAAAAGCGGGCCTAGATAGTATTCCTGGAGAAGAAGGAGTTAAAACCGCTGAGAGGATAGAGACGGAATATAAGAAAGCGTTAGGTAACAGTGGTTTAAAAGTCGATTCTGAAGAAACAGTAGATCAAACTGCTCAAAAGGTGCTTAACGCATATGAAGAAGCAGTAAGAGGCACCTCCTTACCTGTTGATAAATCTAAAACAGTAGTGGAAAACACAAACGATGTTCGAGAGCTAGACAATGATCCAGTAAAAAAAGGGTTTACGGGTGCCACAATAGATGAAACAACGAATGTAGGGCAGCAAATAAAAGTCCAAGTAGAAAACGTTCTATTACAAGAGTTTAGGGACGACCATGAAAGAACAAAAACTTATACTGAGGCTGTTTCTTCTAGCGCAGCTGGAGAACACACTCCTCACAGCATGCACTGGGTATGGGCAATAAATCCTGCATTTAGTAGTAATGCACAAATCGTAAGTGACTTTCATACTCAAAGTGGTGCAGGAAAGCGTTTATCTCAAATGTTTCCAAATGCAGACGAATCTAAATTCAGTGATTGGGAAAAAACACTCTGGGTTTCAAAGGCTGTACCACAGGAAATACAAGAATTATGCGGGTCACACGGTATTACAATTCGTGAAGCTAGTACTTTAATAGAAGATTTGAGTAGTGTACGACACAAAGCTCTGTTAAATCATGTATTAGGGAACATTGATGGCTCTATGCCTAGTTTTTTAGAAGCGACCGATGTTGTGAGGGCGCTAGCTCTATTAGTAAAAGGAGGGGTATATATGGATAGTAACTATAAAATACTAGATGCAGAAAAATTTGCAGAATTAACTGATCATGCTGATTTTTTAGTTCCAGCTCTAGATGAACATACTACAGGAAGCCTTACCGATGCTGATACCAGATCTACACATAAGTATAAACCGGAAAACTCTATGATCATGTCTAAAAAAGGCGGTGAAGTTATAACAAAACTCGCAGACGTACAATATAGTACGTTACTTGGAAATAACCAGAATTTCCTTGAAGGTGTTCCAGGAGAGACTGAGGTACAGAAAGTTGTGAATTATACAGGGCCAAAAGCTGTTGGTGTAGCAATGATGTTAGTTGACCACGAACATGACACTAGCCATCCAGAGGAAGAGATCAGTATGGCGGTAGGTGGTTGTGCCTTATTTCAACACGGTACGGGCCTGGATGGTAGTCAAGACTTAGTGGCTCACGGCAATGTTATTGGTTCAGATAACTACGGTGGGTCAGGAAGTTCCTCCCATCATCCTTAAAATTATATAGTTAATAACCAGTAAGTACTGACTCTCTTTAAAAACTATATCAAGTAGAAGGAACTAGAAGAAGTAAATTAGTCCACCAGTCACTTCATGTGACTTTATACTTTGAGGTCCTGCTTTTTGATCAGGAGCAATGTCTTTTGTATTAATTTTACCTAAATCTACGTATCTATAGGCTACATCTAAATTAAAGCTATTACTAAAAACAAACCTGGATCCAATACCAATATTCCAAGCACAATTATTTTTAGTATCTCCAAGATACTGCTGGTCATTTTCTGAATCTACTAATGCACTAGTATTATTATGACTATATCCTATACCAGCAGTAAAATAAGGAATAACTATTTTATTAATATTAATATCAAAATATCCATTTATGAAAAAACTATATGTTTTTATACTTTGAGTAAGATTATAATCGCTATTTGCAGCGCTATATTTTAGATCTCTATAGCTAAAATTCAGATCAGCTCTTAGCATATCATTTAGTTTATAGCCTACACCTATGTTATAAACCGGTCTGTTATCTAGTTTTTTTTCTAAATAAACACTGTCTTCTGAATGGTTAAATTTATTAGCAGGTATGGATATGCCTATATTCCCTTTTAGGTAAAGATTTTTAAAAAAATGCTTTGGTTTCTGTGCATTACTATCATATGCCTCAGATAACATTGCTATACTTATGAAACCAATTAGGAAAAATAATCTGCTTATTTGTTTTGTCATCTTTTAACCAAAGTTCTTTTAATTATAATTGTATATTCAGGTTATTTATATATCAAACAGTATCAATGATATTTACTTTGTTTCTACTACCGATTGCGTAATGGTGTTGCATAATAGATATCGGTTGGAATAGTAAAGCCTAGTGGGACGGGTAAGCCTAGATTACACATTTCAGCTAGATTGGCTCCCTTTCCTCCGAGAGTATCACGCATCTTAAAACAGCCGTCTGCTTTACCATCACCAAAACTGTAGATCAATTTTTTCATCATGTAATTATTATTATATTCCAAATTTATAGTAGTTCAATATATATGAGGTTTTTTTATATTTGGCTATATATTCTTTCAACAATGCTGCATTGACAGACAAAACCCAAAAAAACAGAGGGACTCAGTCTCTTTGAACTATTAATTTATTTCCTAAAGAATTTATTTCCTTTTTAGAAATCTGTAGAGATGTTTCTTTAGAACGAGAGTTATATCTTTTTAGGTACTCTTCCGAAATGCGAACTGTATACTTGCCAAGTCTAACTTTTTCAAACAGAAAGTAGCCATCCGGTTCAGTTTCTTTAGTGGCTACGACCTTTCCCTCTGAATCTACCAGCTCTACTTTTGCTTTAAATATGGGCTTTAGTGTTTCTTTTTTTGTAGCCTCACTTTTTAATTTTGAGGCATCTATTAAACAAACCTCTCCTTTTGTAGCAGCACTTTTTAATTCTGGGTCATATATTAAACAAACCTCTCCTTTTGTAGCATTATCTTCTGGTTCTGGGTCGTCTTTTAAATAAACCTCTCCTTCAACCTCTCCGGCGTGGATGACAGGAATCGCAACTTGAGAGAAGGCTCCCTGTTTAGGTGTAATTGTTATTCCTTTATGCATTGTTGCATGTTCGAATTCTAGCTTCTTTTCATCTGATTCCAAGTGAAACTCTTGATGAGGTGATACATGAGGAAGAATAGTAACGTGTTCATGTTTTTTTATCTGTTTAGCACGAGAATCAATTCCGATTTCATGTAGAATTTCATCATGCTCATCGTCATAAATTTCATCCTGATCTTTGTCTAAGAAATGATAAGCAGATATGGGAGCTCTACCGACTATACTATCTCTTTGCATATGCCAGCTTTTTGTATAAGGCTCCTGGAAGAGTGCAAAGTTCAACGACATACCAATACTAAAGGTATTGTTGTTTGATCCAGAAGCTGAAAATCCAAGTCTAACTTTTTCTAAATTCCAAGACAGTCCTGAAGAGTATGAATATGTATTTCCAGATTTTGTAACAGCCAATCTTCCTGTTAAATCAATATTAAACTTATGTTGTATAGTAATTCCTATAGAGTTTATTTGACTAGAGCCAGAACTTGTTTTAAGAGTGTAATTAATATTAGAACGTACAGAAGTTTTTGCTCCTATTTGTTTGTTGCTTAAAAAGGCTCCTGTGATTGTGGAAACGTTTGATGTTGCGGTTACTTGCTTTTTGTATGAAAGTGAGTTACTAATGTTTCCTAATTTCCCCAAAGTTGTTGATAGTCGGTTATTGATATAGTCGTTATACCTTGTTTGATCTTTGAACCTCTCTTTTTTTAATGTAAGAAATGCTCCTATTTTTTTAGGTGTAGGTATACTGCCTGCAAGGTTTAATGAGGAAATAGTACTAAATTCACTACCGCTACTTGGATTATATAATTCGCTATAAAAGTTTGATAAATATGCGTGATCAGCCTTAATGTTTATGTTGTATAGATTAGTTAATGCAGAAACCTTTGCTGCGTGTCCTTTGTCTTCAGTATCATAAGCGTAGTCTGCTATAAGCAAAAATGGTTGAAGCTTTGTGGTTGCTCCACCTAAAGTAAAATAATTACGATTTTCGGGTTGGTTATTAGAATTCGCTTTTTTATAAAATTCCATATTATTAAAGCCAGTTCTTATTGAAACGTCTTTCACAATGCCGTACTCAAAAAGTCCTGAGATTTTTCTTCCTTTTTCTTTTGACTGTGTATCAAGAACATTCTCAAATAGTTTTTTATTTTTTTCACCCGCAAATAGAACGTATCTTTTTTCACCTGGAGTTAAAACAGCGTCGCTGGTATTGATTGTTTTTGTTTCCTCCTCCTTTTGTCCTTGAGGGCCATAAAAAATTATTTTGAATTTATTGATGCCAAAATTAAGTGGAATATCTTTGAATTCATAGAATCCATCTTCTCCAATTTCAAGAAACTCCATTAGAGCGTCATTTCTGTATAATTCTGCCTGCCAGCCAGGTTGCCGATATCCAGTAAAACTTGTTGCATCAAGATTTGCAGACTGTATAATAGGGTAGTTAGATATTTTTATGCCCACTCCTGCGTTTGCGTTTGATGCTAAAGGCACCTGTATGGAATATACATCTCCCATAGAATAAGAGTTTGCATTTAAAGGTCCTAGCAATCCTCCTTTTGCATGTGTTTTGTTTAAATTGAAGTTTATATTGTTTATTTTATTACCGTTTCTTGTAAAAAAGCCTTTACTTGCAAACCCCAGCATATGATTTGTTTCTGTAATGGTATAACCAAATGTATTTTTCTGTTTTGGCTTTATGTTTAAGGTGTTGTCAAGAGAGATATCAAACAAAGGCATGGTAAAATTTTTATACTCTCCTTCTATTTTTTTATATTCACTAGTGTCTTTTTTCGCTGTGCTTCTTGATAGTCCCAGTTTTTTCGATCGTTTTTTAAATGCAGTTGCTGGAAAAGGTTCTGGCGGGTCAGCTATTAGCTGCATTATTTTGGGGTCATGGTCAAATTTTATGCCAGTTGCTTCTCCTAATAAAGCACTTTCTATATATATATCATCCTTTCCCTTAATAACTTGCTCATCTTTAAAAGAATATGTTTGTCCTTTTGCTTTTATGGTTTTTGTTGAAAGATTTAGATCAAAGATGTAATTCTCTCTAAAGAACCAACCCTGTGCGGTTCCTTGATTTAGTTTTACTACTATAGGGAATTCAAATATTGTAAAAAGCTGCTCTAAAGGCAGATATAACTTTTCGTTATAGTAATAAGCCTCAACTAATTCATCAAATGCTTCTCCTTTCCCTGTTTTAGATTTTACAAAGGGCTCAAGTACGTGCAAATTTTCTGGATAAAAAGGGGTACTTTTTTTTACTGTAGGTGTTTCTAAATTTGATTTGGGCGATGGAGGAGGGGCTTCAGAGACAGCTTTTTTATTACTTTCTTCAGAGAATGAACTTAAAGAAAGGAAAAAAAAAATATTACTATCGCAAAAACTCCTCTCATCTAATCTGCCTTTTATAGATACATTTTAAATATCAATTTCTTTTTTATCTAATAGTTTGTAATGACTGCTAGTTTCAAATTTTTCTATATTATCCCTATCCGGCTTTGTTCGTGCTTTTATATATTTTACTATTAATTTACCTTTATTTTTCTCCAATTCTTTCAAGTTTTTTAACTGTATCTTCCGCTTTTGTATGTCAGTGCTTCTATAGATTGCAAAAACCCCGGTTCTTTCAATAGGAATTATTTCACCCTTTTTATTTTGATATTTAATATCTAAAAAACCGTATGTAGATTTGTTCCCCGTTCTTCTTAGTGCAATATCTAGGACAGGCATATTTTCTTTTTCATCTTTTTCTAAAGCAATTTTTTCAATTAAAACATTAGATTCTGATTTACCAAACCTCACCAAAACAGGGAAAGAAAGATTTATATTTATAGGAATATTTCCTAACTCTACACTGGAAGGTTTTAGTGTTTGTTCTTTTTTATTTTTTTTCTGCAGTGCTCTACTAGATATGCTAGACAGCGATATGTGGGATCTATACTCTCCATTTGAGATGCCAAAAGGTTTTTTTACTTTTACTCTTATTGTTTGTTTTTCATTTGGTCCAAGTGTAAACACTTTTGGAGATATTCTTAGCATTTCTTTAGCAGAAAAAGGAACATTATCGCTGTCCAATGCAAATGTTCCATTTTCAAATGTCTTTATATCCATTACCTTTGCCTTAAAAGTGCATATCTCAACTCCTTTGTTCGACGCAATAAGCTCTGATTTTTTTTCGTTTTTTTCTATAACAATTCTGGTTGGATATATAGACAAACTACATTGAGATATTCCGTAGCTATTAATGGAAAAAGTAGCAATGTAAAATAAAATAAACATCTTCAGTGTAATAAATTTTTTCATAAAATTCTCTCTAGGTTGGTGGGTCTGGGCATGTTAACTTTATTTCTACCTCAGGAGCATATGTTCCCGGAGTAGCAGAGCTTAAACTCATCGTTCCTCCTACGAGAAGAGATGTTCCTGTGCCTGGGTTAGCTAGTCCGCTGGCAGGAAAATCTGAATCTGAGTAGGATGTGTCTTTATAAAATATCTCAAGATGAGGTAGGGTTATGCCTTGCGGTGTGGAGGAGATATTTAAGTCAATTGTTATATTTCCTGTAGTTTCTGCACAGCTAATTGTATAATTTCCATTGGTAGGGTTTTTAATTAGAGTTACATTAGAGGCGCTTTCTTCTCCAAGAGCAGTAATACTTACACTCCCTGAAGTAGAAGGAGACAGTTCAACGGTTCCAAAGTCTAATTCGGTTACCACAGATATATTCTCTCCTTTTGCATTTAATGGTGAGGTTACAAAAAGCAGAGCTAGATAAGCTTTATATTTCACTTTACTTTTTACAAAATTTATACAAATTAGTTCTTAATTAAATAGTACTTCTCATTAGTTTATTTGCAAAACAAAAAAATACATTTAATAAAAACTATTTATCTATTTTTTTTATTTATGGTAAACTTACTATAACATTTATATGTTTGTGAACATGAAGTTTTTTAAAAATATAATATGTGCTGTTACACTGAGTATAGTTACTGCTTGCTTTTCTGGTGCAGTAGAGCACACATACACGTGTAATCCTTCAATAACACTTTTATCTGCGTTGAGCATCTCTGTTGATACACATCCTGATTTTGGAAAGGTAAACTCAGACTGGACTTCGGGAGAAACTCTTGTCTTAGATACGGCAGATAACATCACTGGAACAGGCATTTCTAATCATTTTGGAGGGCAAGATTCAGGAGAAGCTACCCTTACAGCTTCTGGTTCAACAAGTATTGCAGCAACACTTGATGTGACAACAACACAGCCTGACAATACTAATTTACTATTTTCAAGCCCTGTATGTAAGATAGGAGGGGGAAATGAAGGCGCTTGTAGTTCTCTCGCTGGAACGGCAGCGGCAAGTACCACGATAAAGGTTGGAGCGACCCTTACAATTAATACAAATTCTGTTCCAGTAACTCCCACTAATGCAGTTGAGGGTGCTACTTGGACACTTACTATCAATTGTTCCTAGAGCAAAAAATTTTGTTTTCTTTATTAACCTTTTGTTAATCTTTTTTAGTTAAAATTGTTAATAAGATCTATTTTAGATCTGTTTTTTAACTTTAATTAATAATGAGGATTTTATGTTTTCAACATTTAAAAAAACAGCTTTAGTACTAAGTACTATAGCATTTCTATCAACAAGTGCTTATGGTGCTAGTGATACGTTTAGTCCTACTCTTAGCTTAGGTTCTGAACTTACCGTTACTCAGACAACACAGCCAGATTTTGGAACTAATATTTCAACTTGTGCTAGTACAGACACATTAGCATTGTCTACAGCTGGTGTCGTAACAGCAACTGGTGTTACTTGTGCTAACTATGGTGGTGCTGCTGCTGGAGTAGCAACCGTTACTGGAACTTCAGGCGACACTGCTAGCTACGATCTTGATGTTATAACAACTCAACCATCAGATACTGATGCCGCTGCGTTTTCTTTGCCTGTGTGTGATTGGGACAGTGTGGGGTCATCTGCTTGCGCAAGTGGTGATGCCAAAACAGGAACTATAACTGGTGGCAGTATTACGGTTAATGTAGGAGCGACTGCTACAATAGGTACAACTAGCTTTGCGTCCACTGCTTTTGATGGTGCTTCGTGGGTCTTAACAGTGACTTATTAATGCACACTGTTTTTTAACCTCTGGGGATTAAGGCTCCAGAGGTAATCCCTCCCCAGGCTAAAATCTCCTGTCCCGTGAAACTAAAACAGTTTCTCTTAGGGAGGTTGGAGCTCGGTGGTAATTGGTTTGCTGGTAGCGAACTATGAGTTTACGTTTAACGCATCAAGATGAGACATTGGTATGTTGCGTAAAAATAAAAAGATAAGTTGGAGGGCTATGTTAAAAAGGTTTAAAATATACAACATAACCGTGCTGGCTGTATTTTTTTTAAGTACGTATTTTCGAGCTAACGAGGCAGTTAGCTTGTCTTCATCACTAACACCCCGCATTTCTGTTACAGATGACTATTTTACGTCTGAACACACCTCCGCATCCGGAGGAGTGTTAAGTAAGGAGGTGGAGCCTGGAGCGTGGTTTAAGGTAGCCCCAAAAGGCGCTGTATATGAATCTAAAAGCAACATGTTTGATAATGAAAAAAAACCAACTCCCCACAAAGGAAATGTTTTATCAGAAGAAGGAAGCACCGTACATACTAGTTCAGAATTTATTCAAAAAGATTATTCCAACCGAGCAAGTTTAAGCTCATTATACCGCCTTGTGTCCTTTAAAAAAAATGATACTAATACAGAGAAGGGACCACACATTGTTCTTTTTAATTCTATGTGCAAAAAAAATGGAGGCGAAACAGTAAGCTGCGATGCCCCCTCTGGGGAGCATGCTGTGGGAAGTGTGCCTGAAGATGGACCTTTGGATTTAAGAATAGGTTATACCGGAGTAGTAAAACGAGTTCCTGTTCCTCACCGCGCTTTTGAAAGAATAACTCATGTAATAACCCATCACTTCGAATAGGGCTCTGGTGACGAAGCTGAATAGATTTTCTGATTGGATTTTCTTAACGTTTAGAGAACTGGAAGCTCTTTCTTGCTTTTTTGCGTCCAAATTTCTTACGTTCTACTACTCGACTGTCCCGAGTCAAGAAATCACTCTTTCTTAAAGTTGGGCGTAGTTCAGGGTCAAATATCGAGAGTGCTTTGCTGATTCCATGACGAATAGCTCCAGCTTGTCCTGAAAGTCCTCCGCCAGCGACAGTACACATTACGTCAAAAGTATCTGATGTGTTGGTTGCTGCAAAAGGTTGTTTGATAATCATCCGCAGAGCTGCTCTTCCAAAATATTCACTAATATCTTTTTTATTTACAGTTATTTTACCCTGTCCTGATTTAATCCAAGCACGAGCAATTGAATTCTTTCTTTTGCCTGTCGCATAAGATCTACCTAGACTATCCTTGATAGGAGCCACAACGGGTAGTGTTTTTTCTACGGTAGTAATGTTTTCAGTTGTTTCTAATGGGGTGTCTACCATGGATTATCCTTTAATTCTTGAATTTTTTCTATTTAAGGCTGCGACATCTAACACTTCTGGCTGTTGAGCCTCATGTTTATGCTCAGCTTCTGGATATAGATATAGGTGAGTCATTTGTTGCCTACCCAACTTGTTTCTAGATATCATCCTCTGCACAGCTTTTTTCAATACGAGCTCTGGTTTTGCACCCTTTAACAGCTGACCAGCAGTAACCTGCTTTATTCCACCGGGGTATCCAGTATGCCAATAATATGTTTTACCATCTTTGTGATTTTCTTTATTGCCAGTTAATTTTGCATGTTTAGCATTAATTACAACAATATTATCTCCGCAATCCATATGAGGAGTGAATTCTGCTTTGTGTTTTCCACGCAAAATCGTAGCTATAACTGATGCAAGTCTGCCTATAACAAGGTTTCTAGCATCAATCAGTAACCATTTACGTTGAATTTCACCTTGTGTTATTGAATAGGTTTTAAACATCTAATGTCTGAATAAATTAAAAACTGTATCTTTGTTAATATCGCAAAAAAAATTAATTTGTCAATAAGAACTAATAAAAATTACTAGATTTATTTAATAAATCAAGTGTAGTCTGAAGTATATAGCATGCAGAAAGTGAATCATCAAGCTTATCTTTCTTTTTACGGTTCCAAGAAGTAGTTTTCAACATAGTTCTAACGGCCTTGGTAGTAAGTCGTTCATCTTGATAGAAATACGGCAAATCTCCAGTGACTTTAGTAAGTTTTTCAACGAATTTATCAACTTTTTTACAAGATTTCCCTATATTTCCGCTAGGCTCAAAAGGATATCCTATTACTATGCCACATACTCCCTTTGCTTTTATAATATTGGATAGTTCTTGCATAATAGATTTATCATTTTTTAATGAGTTACAAGGTACAGTAAATAGCTTTTCAGAGTCACTAATACTAACCCCTATATTAACTGTACCGTAATCAATCCCAATTAAAGGTTTACCTTTTTCTAACTTAGTGCTAAATTTATCCATTACTTGCATATACTTATACCTATTATGAATTACCAAAAATTCTGTAATATGCAAGGTATTTTATTTATTTAAGAGGTTTTATGAGCTTTTTTCGAAATATAAAATTATGGCATAAAGTAACTGCTGGCTTAATAGCTGGGGTAATAGTTGGCATGATTTTTGGAGAAAAAGTTAGCTGTTTGGCTCCAATAGGTGAGATATTCATTAAACTGATTAAGATGATAATCATACCTTTGATCTATTTGTCCATAGTAATTGGTATGACAAACATTAAGGATTCGTCGACTTTATCAAGAATTGCCACTAAATCTATTGTAGCTTTTCTATTAACTACATCGATTGCAATAGTCATAGGATTATCGTGTGTATATATATTAGAGCCAGGCAAATGGATAACTTCTGAAGCTTTTGGTTCTGCTATAATTGATAGGTCTTCTAAAAGAACCTTTGATTTTATGAAGCTGATAAATGATACCATCCCTGATAATGCACTTAACGCTCTTGTATCAGGGAAAATACTGCAAGTGGTGTTTTTTTCTTTTTTCACAGGGATAGTTGTCAATTCAATGGGAAAAGAGAAACAATTAATCTGTAAAGGCTTTCAATTAGCAGCAAAGGTAGTATTTAAAATGATTCATTTGGTACTCAACCTTGCTCCATATGGAGCATTTGCATTAACTGCGTCAGTTGTTGGAAAGCAAGGCATAGGTGTGTTGCGAAGCCTAGGGTTATTAATCATCACCATGGTTATAGCTATGTTTATTCAATATTGTGTGTATGGATTAATAATAACTATTTTTGCAAGATTGTCTCCAAGGCCGTTCTATAGAAAAAGTCTTGAATATCAAGCATTAGCTTTTTCGACTAGCAGCAGTAAGGCAACGCTTGCTACAACGATGGATGTATGTGCAAATAAAATAGGAATATCTAAAAATTCTACTTCATTTACTTTGCCTTTGGGTGCGGCTATCAACATGGATGGATCAGCCATTTACCTAAGCATAGCTGCTTTATTCTTCGTGCAAGCTTATGGCATTACTCTTAGCACCTTTGATTATTTTATTATTATTTTAACTTCGACATTGGGATCCATAGGAGCTGCAGGGATACCTAGTGGTTGTATAATTATGCTACCTATGGTGTTATCTGCGATCAATGTGCCTATAGAAGGGATCGCATTAATGGTAGGTATAGATAGAATCGTAGATATGCTTCGTACTACTTTAAACATAACAGGTGACGCTACTATTACATTAATAGTAGATAAAACTGAAGGCACGTTTAATAAAAAAACATATTACACTGCATCAGATAAACTGAAGGAAGGAGAGAGTTCTCTATTCAAGTAGAGAAAGAAACCATTGTTTTGTTATTTTTTTCTAAGTCAAAAATAGGCAGCCAAAGTATCGGTTTTTCGAATTACTCATAGCTTAACCTATCCTCTAATTTAACGATAAACGTATTCATTGTTTGCAAATTATTTATAATCCACTAAAATACCAAAAATTCCGTAACAGGCAAATTAGTTTATTTAAGGTATTGTATCGTGTACTTTTTAAAAGACATAAAATTGTGGCATAAGGTTACTATTGGTTTAGTAGCTGGGGTATTAGTTGGCATGATTTGGGGAGAAGATGCTAGCTATTTGAAGCCAATAGGCGATATATTCATCCGGTTGATTAAGATGATAATCATACCTTTGATATATCTTTCTATAGTGATGGGGATGACAAGCATCACGGATACGTCTGCTTTAACAAGAATTGCTACTAAATCTGTTATAGCGTTTTTATTAACCACATCATTTGCCATAGTAATAGGATTATCCTGTGCATACATATTAGAACCAGGCAAATGGATAACTGCTGAAGCTTTTAGCTCTACAATAATAAATAGACCCTCTGAAAATACCTTTAATTTTATGAAGCTGATAAATGATACCATTCCTGATAATGCACTTAATGCCCTTGTATCAGGCAAAATACTACAAGTAGTATTCTTTTCTTTTTTCACAGGCATCATTATCAATACAGTAGGAAAAGAAAAAAGAATAATCTGTAAGGGATTTCAATTAGCAGCAAAGATAGTATTTAAAATGATTCATTTGATACTTAACCTTGCTCCATATGGAGCGTTTGCACTAACTGCATCGGTTGTTGGAATGGAGGGCATAGGTGTATTACGAAGTCTAGGGATGTTAGTTATTACTCTGCTAGTAGCTATATTTATCCAGTATGGTGTATTTGGATTAATGATAATAATCTTTGCGAGGTTATCTCCTAGACCATTTTATAAGAAAAGTATTGAATATCAAGCATTAGCGTTCTCAACCAGCAGCAGCAAGGCAACGCTTGCCACAACCATGGATGTTTGTGCTAATAAAATGGGAATGTCCAAAAATTCCACTTCATTTATTTTGCCTTTAGGAGCAGCCATTAATATGGATGGCATGGCTATTTACCTAGGCATATGCACCCTGTTCTTCGTACAAGCCTATGGTATTACTCTTAGTACTTTTGATTATGTGATTATAATTTTAACTTCAACTCTAGGCTCTATAGGAGCTGCAGGTATGCCTAGTGGTACCATAATTATGTTACCCATGGTGTTAGCTGCTATTAACGTGCCTATCGATGGCATAGCATTGCTTATGGGTATAGATAGAATCTTAGATATGCTCCGCACTACTTTGAACATAACGGGTGATGCTACTATTGCATTAATAATAGACAAAACTGAGGGCACGCTTAATAAAAAAACTTATTACACCGCATCTGATAAGTTGAGAGAAGGAGAAAGCCCTTTGTTTGAGAAAAAAATCTTATAAATTACAAACAATTAACGTAAAATTAATTTTTTTTTGCTACTGTTAGAAAAAAAGAAGAATTGATTTTATGCCCGCATTAAAAGAAGTAATAATAGTAGGAATTGATAGTAACGGTGTTTTTACCCCAGAACTTGGAATGGCAAAAAGGTCTGGAATTTATGAAGAAGCGCAAGGGGGGTTAATAATCGGAGATGGAAAAAGAGAGTTAACGAGAGAAGAAATTAAATCAAAATTAGAAGGGAAAATAGATAAGGACACGCATATTTACATTCTCGGACATGGAGATAGAGATGAGGGCACTCACAGGATACGTCTTATTAAGCCGACTTGGTCTGAGTGGTGGGGGGAGTTAAAATCAACGCTGCATCGATGGGCTGATCCCAGAAAGACCACACAAACTGTAGAGGTAATAAAAATACTAGATGATTTGTCACCGGATCCCTTAGATATTAGCCTATCCTCTTGTTACTCTGGAGAGGCAGCTAAGGAGATACTGGTTGCTAAAGAAGGATCACGTATGCGTACTTACAGCGAAGCAGATGATGTGGGATTTAGCAATAGCCATGTCATACTCTATAGAGTAAGTCTAAGGAAGGCTGGTAAAACAGCTTCTGGTGCTCAAAGTTTTCTAGAAAGTATACCTAAGACCTCGTGGACATGCGGTTATCATGAAAATAGAGGTCCTGATGGGCTATATACATACACATACAGACCTTTTCGGGGACGTCCTTTGAAAGGAGAAGCGGAGATTAGAAAGTTTCTTGAATGGGAAGTACAACGCTTTATGAGTGATCGCTTCAAAGTTGATAGGTGGGAAGTACTTAGTGCTCCTCCTGCAATAACATCCAGAGAGAGTGGAATAATTGCATCGAGTTTTTTTTTGCGATTATGTGAGTCCAGAAATAAACCAAAGTACCTTATGCCATTTTTACGAGACCCGCTCAATAAAGAGTTTATAGAAGGACACATGCACTCTTCGTCTGTAGCAAAGCAGCTAACCCCAGAAATTATAAAAGAAACAAAAATAAATATTGATGTTAAGGATGGCTTAAGTGAAACTTTATTGATGCAAGCTTGTAAAAAGAATGATTTAGAAGAAGTTAAGCGCCTCCTTGCACTAGGAGCGAATCCCAATGAAAGAAACTATAAAAAAGAAACCCCATTAACACTTACTACTGATACATCTATAGCAAAAGAGTTACTAAAAGCGGGAGCTGATCCTACTGCAGTCTCTATGATGGGAAAGCCTGCTTCAACGCTTGCAAACCCAGATATACAGAAAGTTATAAAAGAGACACGTTTACCACCTGCTCCCAAACAAAAACTTGAAATAGGGGTAAAAGCAATAGGAGAGCCAGAAGCAAAACAAGCAGCGATTGAGCCTCCGCAGCAAGCGAAGAAAACTACAGCACAGCAACAACCGGAAGCAGAGCCTACAGCGGAAGCAGAGCCTACAGCGGAAGCAGAGCCTGCAGCCGGAGCAACTACTCCTTCTCGTCATGGAGCAAAAGCTCAGCCAGTTATTGAGCTTCCAGATATTATTGGTGCTAATCTGACTTTAGCTTCTCAAGTAGCAGTAGATCTTGCAAAGTATTTTGAAGTGGGAAAAAGCGCTACTGAAAAGCAAGCTGCTAAATTAGGAAGAAAGGAATTCCCTAAAACAGAAGAGCTACCTCTAACTAAAGAAGAACAAAAATCTGTTTTAGATGAAGTAAATTCAGTTGTGAAAAACTTTGTTTCACTAAGAGATCAATATGTATTTTTTTATGAAGGTATAAGAGACGAATTGAATACAATGCCTTTCTCAAAGAGTAAAAGGCACGATGATTTATATGAAGAGCTTTATCCAGCTAGAGATGCGAAAGATGATGTTATGGCAGTATGGAAAAATTTAAGAACATTTAAAGATGAAATAGGCTCTCGACAATCGTCACTTACTTCAGCAGATAAAGAATTTATAGAAGGTCAACTAAAAGAATTTGAGAAAATAATAGCCCCTCTTAGAAGAACTAAACCTACTAAGAGTGAAAAAGAAAAAAAGAGGGTAAGGCTTGAAGACGGGTTGGAAAAGGCAAAAGAGGAAGCGAAATATGGTCAAACCTGGAGAGGGAGTGCGTATCAGAAATCATGGAGGATGGCTGGGTATAAGTTTGCTACAAAAGAAGATGTTGAGGCTAAGGAAAAGGAGCTAAAGGAATTTGAGAAAATAATAGCCCCCATAAGAACTGAATTTACTAAGGCTAAAAAAGTAGATAAGAAGCAATCTCTTCCCAATAAACCTCTGCTACCAGGACAAAGAGTCAGACAAGAAAAAAAAGGAACGATGTCCAGGGGAGGCGGCATGTAAAAAACTTGTTTTATTTTTTAACTCAAGAATTTATAATTACTCTTTACTTATTAGTAGAAATACGCTAAAAAATAAATCTTACGATCATTAATGGGGGTGTAGCTCAGCCCGGTTAGAGCGCCTGCCTGTCACGCAGGAGGTCGCGGGTTCAGATCCCGTCACTCCCGCCATTTATAAACGGTTTAAAACCGATGAGCGGAATAAAAATTGCTGTAGTTGGTGCTGGAGATTGGGGAAAGAACCTAATCCGTAACTTTGCAGAACTAAAAACCTTATACTCTGTTTGTGATCACTACATGAGCAGCGTAATTCCTCTAGCGAGAAAATATAATATCCCCATCAATACATGGGAACAAATTCTTGCAAATCAAGATATCACAGCTGTAGTAATAGCAACTCAAGCTAATACTCATTATGAATTAGCTCATAAGGCTTTATCAGCAGGAAAGCATGTATTTGTTGAAAAGCCAATGGCTCTCTGCTCAAAAGATGCATTTAATTTGTGTCAATTAGCTAAGCAAGTGAATAGGAAATTAATGTCCGGACATTTGCTGCAATATCATCCTGCCTTTACCAAGCTTAAATCAATGATAGAGAATGGTGCTTTGGGTAAATTAAGGTATATTTATTCAAATAGATTAAACCTAGGCAAAATCTACCCAGGAAAAGATGTGCTGTGGGATCTTGCTCCCCATGATTTATCTATGATTTTATCCTTAACTAACACTGTCCCAGTTAACGTAACTTATAATAGTAGCAACTGCATCAGTAATAGCGCTGCAGATTTTTCGATGTTGCACTTAGAATTTGAAAAGGAAATCAAAGCTCATGTATTTGTTTCTTGGCTCAATCCTGTGAAAGAACAAAAATTAGTCGTGGTTGGAGATAAAGCTATGGCTGTTTTTGATGATTTGCAAGAATGGTCACATAAGATTTCTATATACCCTCATCGCATAGAGTGGCATGACAATTGCCCCGTAGCACTAAAAGAAGAAGCTGAGTACATAGATATTCCGCCATCTGAGCCACTAAGAAATGAATGTAAGCATTTTGTTGATTGTATACTCCATGACAAACAGCCCATAACTGATGGCTATGAATCCTTGCGTATTTTAAAAGTATTAGAACAATCAAGTACTGGTAAATTACAGCAGGATACATTAAGCTCCACACAAACAACTGTTCATATTTAAAATGCGATTTCTTTTAAAATACGTGTTTTACAACCTTAAGTCCTTGCTCTCTACGAGAACAATGCTAAACTATAACGATTCACTTAAAGATTAAGAGGTTTAATGGGTGAAGTAAAATTTATTGATTTAGAAACACAGCAAAATATTTTTTCTGAAAATATTAGCAAAGCTATACATCGAGTTTTAAAGCATGGTCGATATGTATTGGGGCCTGAAGTTTTAGAATTAGAACAGCAGTTATCTAGATTTTGTGGTGCCAAGCATGCAATTAGCTGTGCAAATGGTACTGACGCACTGAAGTTAATATTAATGGCTAAAAATATTGGGCATAACAGTGCGGTGTTTGTTCCGTCTTTTACTTTTGCAGCAACAGCTGAGGTGGTAAAACATTTAGGGGCTCAGCCCATATTTGTTGATGTATTACCAAACACATTTAACATAGATCCACAAAGTTTGAAAGCGGGAATCCAAGTTGCAAAAAAACTTGGGTTAAAATTATCAGCAATCATTGCAGTAGATTTATTTGGGCAACCAGCAGACTATGATGTCATAGAAAAACTTGCACATGAAAATAATATGTGGGTCTTGTGTGATGCGGCACAAAGTTTTGGTGCGAGCTATAAAGGTAGAAAAGCAGGCAGCATTGGTCTTGCAACCGCAACCAGCTTCTATCCTTCCAAGCCTTTAGGGTGTTATGGAGATGGAGGATGTATTTTTACTAATGACGATGAATTAACAGATATTATTCGTTCATTAAGAGTCAACGGCAGAGGACAAGAACAATACGAACATATTAGGGTTGGCATCAATTCTCGTTTAGACACGATACAAGCGGCTATACTTTTAGAGAAACTCAAAATATTCCCAGAGGAAATAAAAAAACGCCAGGAAATTGCTATAAAATATAATAGCTTTTTACATGAGGTTACATCCATTCCTGGAGTTGTAGAAGGAGTAGAATCAGCTTGGGCTGTATATACGATTATCTTAAACAACAACCAAAAGCGTGATTTAATTCAGAGCGCTCTCAGGGATAAAGGAATTCCAACAGCGGTATATTATCCTAAATCACTACATCAGCAGCAAGCATATATGGATTGTAAAGCAAGCGATAGCCTAAAAAATTCTGAGTGGCTTTCTCAAAAGGTTTTAAGTTTACCTATGCATCCCTATTTACATATTACCAATGGATATCTAGAAAAATTAATAACAATACTAAAATAAATATAGCTAAAAATGTAAAATAAGATGTTTCCTCCTGTAGCAAAAAAAATTGCATATAAAAGAACCATACATAACCATATTATCAGCGACGATTACCATTGGTTGCGAGACACCAATTGGCCGAAGGTAAACAACAAGGAAATACTGAATTATTTAAAAGCAGAAAATAAATATACCGAGGGATTTTTTCAGCCTCATAAAAAATTTCAAGACAAATTATATAAGGAATTAATAGGTCGGATTAAACTTGCTGATAGATCCGTTCCGATAAAAAAAAGAAATTACTATTATTTTGTTGAAACTACAAAAACTTCAGATTATGAAATTCATCTACGTAAAAATGCTCAAGGAAAAACAGAAGTAATATTAGATGAGAACAAAGAATCAAAACCATATAGCTACTTCAATGTTTGTACAATTTCCATAAGCCCCAATGATAATCTTATGGCTTATTCAGTGGATACTACCGGTGATGAGCATTACACAGTATATATCAAAGATTTAACCAGCAAAAAATCGCTTAAAGACACATTAAAAAATGTACTAGGTTCTATAGTCTGGGATGAAACCAGTTCTGGTTTTTACTATACGAAAGTAAATGATAAATGGAGAGCAAATAAACTTTTCTATCACAAGCTAGGGAACAAACAGAGCGAAGATAAATTGATTTATCACGAAAAGGATCAAACTTTTAGAATAGGATTAGAAAAATCTTCAGATTACAAATATATTATAGTTGCGATATCAAGCAGCACTAGTGTAGAGCTGCGTCATATAAAGTCTGATGACCTTACCAATAAGTTACAAATGCTTATAGAGCGGAGAGATGATCATCTATGTAGCGTTGATCATTTCCATCATTATTTTTATATCCATACCAACGATAAAGGAAAAAATTTCCGATTAGTTCGAGTTGATGATCAAGATTACAAAAGAAGTAACTACCAAGAGCTTATTCCTCACTCTGATAAAATATACCTTACAGGCGTTGCTTTATATGATCATAATTTAATTATTGAAACTAAAGAACTGGGTTTGCCTAAAATTCATATAATGGATTATGATTTAAAAAGAAAAGACTCTATTGATTATCCTGATCCCGCGTATGCAGCTTCGGTTATATACTCCTGCCATAATGATGATGGAATGATGATTGGTTACTCGTCAATGAAATCTCCCGCTAGTATACTGAAGTATGATTTTAAAACAAAAAAAATAAAAACATTAAAAACACAAGAAATTCCTTCTGGATACAATAAAGATGAGTATGCATCGGAACGGATACTAGTTCCATCTCGTGAGAAAAACATCAAAATACCTGTATCTATAGTTTACAAAAAAAGCTTGTTTAAAAAAGATGGTTCTAATCCCTTGTTTCTGTATGGCTATGGATCATATGGGATATCCATCTCGCCAAGGTTTAATACAAGCATTTTTTCGTTGTTAGAAAGAGGATTTGTTTACGCTATAGCTCATGTTAGAGGAGGAGATGATTTAGGCTTTAAATGGTATGAATCTGCAAAGTTTTTAAAGAAACGCAGAACGTTTCATGATTTCATTGATATAGCTCGGCATCTAGTAAAGCATAAATATACATCAGCGGGCAATATCGCGATAGCTGGAGGAAGTGCAGGGGGGATGTTAGTAGGGAATGCTGTAAATGAAGCGCCAGAGTTATTTAGGGCGGCAATTGCCGATGTACCTTTTGTTGATGTTTTGAATACCATGTTAGACGATACTCTGCCACTTACACCTGGTGAATTTAAAGAGTGGGGCAATCCAAAAGAAAAGGAATACTTTCATTACATAAAATCTTACTCTCCTTATGATAATGTTAAGGCTCAATCTTACCCTAATTTATATGTGCTCGCTGGACTAAATGATCCACGCGTTACGTACTGGGAGCCAGCAAAATGGGTAGCCAAGCTCCGTGATACAAAAACTGATTCAAATTTGTTAGTATTAGAAACAGATATGGATACAGGGCATGGTGGTAAATCAGGGCGTTTTGATAAATTCAAAGAAGTCGCAAAGAAATATTTGTTTGTTTTGACAGTCTTTGGTATAAAAAAATAATGACAAAAATCTTTTCCTTATTAATTACAGTTATAATTATTACCTTTGTAAATTTAGTTCACGCAGAAAACTCAGAAATCACATTAGAATTTGGTAGATCACTACCTTTATTTGGCAATAGGAAGCCTTATCAATCAATGGTAGGAGGGAATTATCGAAAACCAATAAAAGATCATTACTATATAGAAGCAGGAGTGCAGCATCAGTTCGATAAAAGAACTCTTATATTAGGGCATACATCATTTGGAGTGGCGTATAAAAACGTATCTGCTGGAATTGGTGTCGGTGCCATAGATCGCACTACAGTAACACTAGGAACGCATCTGGAACTTGTAATTAATGTAAGAATGACTTTTGAGCCAATATTAAATATGTATCTATCTTGCTGGCATATATCAAATGGAAAAGCAATACTTAATCACACTAAAAAACCAAATGTTGGAGAAAACTTTATTACGCTAGGGTATATATTTAAATTATAGGGATTTGAAAGTTGGCGTTTTACCGGCTTTATTCGGAAGGTATAGTTCTGTAAAAACAGTATAATTGAGCCTAATTTTAGGAAAGACTTACAAAGCCGTGCAACAACGCAAAAAAAAGGGCACAACACAAATGCGCTGTACCCTTTTAATTTTTTGTATATTATGAAGTTTTTTTAGCCTCTATTATTACGCAACATTGTCATTGTCAGTAGACAGCATGTCAACACCAGTTACTTCGTTTTCTATATCGCTTATATCAAAAAACGCACTAACCACATCTTCTTTTGGTGCGGTAGGTCTAAAAACATCTTGTAAATCTAGACTTTGTTCATGTGCATATTCAATTACAGGCTTAATAGTTTCTTTTATAGCTGTTAAAACTTTAGAACTAAGAACTATATTACTTTGTAAGACAGCAAAGTCTTGACCAAATGTAACAGGTTTGCTTGGTGTTACTCCTAAGGGGTTATCAGCCATACGTGAAACTGAACCTGGTGTATTGTCATTAGCAAAAGAATCATATATGTTCTCAAGATATCCCTCGAACTTATTGTGTTTTGGAATTCTACTGCAGAAGGTTTTTTCTCCTTCTGGGTTAAGACAGCACGTTTCTACTTGTCCTTGATGCTCTACAAGTGGAAAGTCACCTTTTAATTCGCAGCCGTATAGTGATCCACTTGGAAGACATTTATTTCTTCCTATACCTGTATCTTTACCATAAGGTACATGTATATTGGAAACTCTTGCGTGATTTTTATCAAGTTGTAATAAGATTGTTGTCATATTAGTTCCTTTTTTAAGTTAATAGTTTAGTATGTACTAATAGTTAACTTTTGTCAATCTTTTTTGTGTTTGTGTTGTTATAACATTATAGGGGTTAGCGAAATAATGCTAATTATTAGAAATAACAGATGCCTCTTCTCCTATCATTGCTGTGCAGCAAACTAGGTTGAATTAGCACAATTAAAAAATTGAGAAATAATGTCAAAAAGTTTTTCAAAATCAGTTAAGTTTTTTTATCTCAAGTATTAATCTCCAAAATTATCAGGGAAGGAGCCGCAAACTGTCTCAGCTGACTCTCCTGAAAGTGACAACATAGTGTCGGAGGATGTACTATCTGTCCCGAACGTTGTTGCTATTGGTGTTGAGGGAGGTAACGCTACTAGCCTCGTAGAAGAAAAGGGATTGTTGGCTGCATTACCAAAAGACATATCAACAAAATATTGCTGTAGTGATGGAGTTGGTGGTAAGTCAGTCAGACTATTATATGGACCATCTTCTTCGTTATAAAAGGGAGAAAGGGGTTTATAAAAATTCACAACAATTGCGAAACTTATCCCGATGCCCGTTACAATTCCGATAGCTGCCCCAAGAAAAAAATGCCGACCATCATAGCATTCCTTAGCACTAGTTAGTGTCTCATTAGCCGTAGGTACATGTGAGTTGTTCATTATTGAAGTATAATGTATTCACCGTTTAATTTTAACTATTGTTTTTATAAAAGCAAAATTTATCATTTTTTGATATAATTTTTTACTTTGCCATTATCATTTGTTGCCTCTGTCGAAGTTAATTCTGCTATATAATCAAGCAAATGATCTCTTTTATTATTCTTACCAAATAAAAACTCATCAACTTCTTCTTGAGCAATTTTACCGTTAAATACCTTTGCTTCCAAATTTCTTACTCTCCTGTAGGGTTTGTTTAAGCACACCATAGTGAAGCCCAAACTGGCTAGTATTGCTGTAATTATTGATATAGCTAATTCTCCGTCAGTGAATATTGTAGCTATACTAGTGATAGCTGTCAGAAGTGTAACAAATAATATTATTGACCATTTTCTAAATATATTGGAGCTTAGATAGGCTAGCTTTATAGTCTGTTTAATATTTTTGGGGGCTTTTCCACCAGCCTTTTTAATTGCTGCAACGAGCTTACTATCTTTGTTTTTTGTCGCTATAGATAATGCAGTCATCCATGAAGAGTTAAGAAAATTTGGATTAGCGCCGCTCTCTAGTAATTGGAGTACTACATCCACATGTCCCTTATATGAAGCTAGATGCAGGGGGGTGTTGCCGTATCTATCTTGCGCATCAAGATCTGAGCCAAGAGCGACAAGTAATTTTACAGCCTCAGCGTTTCCAGTTTCAGCAGATAAATGTAAGGGAATGCATTCATGGTAGTCTTGAATATTAGGGTCGGCTTTATACCTCTTAAGCAGCTTGATTGCTTCTAAACTTTCTTTTGATGCTGCAACATGCAAGGGAGTGCTTTTATTATCGGTTTGTCTGTTAACATTGATATTTTTTTCTAGCAGTGATTTAACCGCTTCTATGTCTTCTGATAGTATCAAAGAGTGCAAGGCAAATTTGCCTTTAGATTTTCCCATTCCTTTCGCTTAATCTGATAATTACAATAACAAGTTTAAAAATTATAAAGCAAAATTGTTAACAAAGAGTTAATGTTGTGGATTTTTATATGGCTAATTTCAGTTTTTGCTTAACTATCAAGAATTAAATAGGTATGATATATACAAATAATCTTTTTTTAATAGTATGAATAAAAATGTATGGGTTGTAGGCTTTGCTATTTTTACCATGTTTTTTGGTGCAGGTAATATAACTTTTCCCTTATTACTTACTCAGTCATGGCCAAACGAGTGGCCGGCAACTTTTTTAGGATTCTGCCTTAGCGGAGTACTCGTTACTTTGATCGGATTAGTTGGCGGAGTATTAGCACGTAATACAGAGAATTTCTTTGCTCCATTGGGACTTGTTATGGGCATGATTATGCAAATAATATTGGTTTGTATAGAGGGTCCTTTTGGAGTTGTCCCGAGATGCTTGATAGTTGCTTTTGGTAGTATCAAGGAGGTACTTCCTCAAACAAACAATTTATACTTCTATATTATTTCAGCTGTCATATTATATTTTACAGCACTCAACAAAACAATATTAGTAAAAGTTATAGGTAAATATATAACCCCAATAATGCTGATTTCTCTTGCGGCAGTAATTGCTATTGTTGTATACCAAAATAAACTAGCTATTCTAGATAAAGATTTGCAGTTTTCTTATACAGCGTTTAAAGACGGAATAACAAAGGGTTATCTAACGTACGATCTACCAGGAGCAATATATTTTACTACTATAGCCATGGGGTATTTAAGCGTTATTGGGGGAACTAAAAAACAGATGATTTCCAACGGGCTAAAGGCTTGTTGTATTAGCGCGGTGTTACTTATTATAATATATGCAGCATTTTTCTACTTGGGCGCAACCTATAATACTCAGATAGCACAAATACCAGTAGAACAAGCTTTATCAAATATAGTGAAACATTCAATAGGCCATGGATTTGCTATAATATTTGCAATGTTTGTTGTCCTTGCCTGTCTTACTACAGCAGTTGCAGCAATTACTATATGGACTGATTTTATATATAACATATTGAAAAAATATAATGTGAAATATAATTGGATATTGATACCAAGTTTGATGTTAGCGGTATTTATTTCAAATTTGAACTTTACTGGATTAATAAAAATTCTTAGCCCGGTGTTAACTGTGTTATATCCTATATTAGTGCTACTGACTCTTTATAACATCGTTACTAAGTATAAAGAGTTTAAAGCCACTGGTTAATTAACATAAAAAAGAACTTCTTCTGCAACCCATCATCCACTCTCTTTCCGCAAGAGTTGAAGAGTTTTTGGCAAAAGCAATATCAATAGGTTGGGTATCCAAGGGTTTTTCAGGTTGGGTATCCAGGGTTCCTTCAACTGTATTTTCATCAATAAAATCTATCATATAAACCTCTTTATTTTAGATATAATCCCCCATTTACAGAGATCGTTTCACCTGTGATGAACCCAGCATCATCTGAGGCTAAGAATGCTACAACCCGTGCAACTTCTTCCGGAGCACCAAGTCTTTTGACTGGGATTTTTTGAATAAGGCTATCTAAAATCTTTTTGTCTATTTTAGCCAGCATTCTAGTATTTATATAACCAGGTGCAATCGCATTTACTGTAATGCTTTTTAAAGCACTTTCTAATGCGAGTGATTTTGTAAATCCTATTATGCCTGCCTTTGAAGCACTATAGTTAGTTTGGCCTAATTGACCAGCTAGTGCATTAACCGAGCTAATGCTAATGATCCTACCAAAATTATTGTCTCTCATTTTATTGATCACTGCTCTGGACATATTATAACAGGAGGTCAGATTAGTATTTATAACTGTATCCCAATTTTCTAATTCACTTTTGTGCAACATGACATCTTGTGTAATACCGGCATTATTGATTAATATATCTATATTTTTGCCAAAGAATTTCTCTATTTTAGAGACATTAGAAACACATGATTTGTAATTGGAGACATCCCATTTGAAGGTTTTGATGTCTGTCTCTGTTGTAAATTTATTTGCAACAGCGTCATTGTGAACATAATTTGATGCTATTGTGTAACCCAGCTTTTTTAGTAACTTACATATAGCAGCTCCAATTCCTGTCGTTCCTCCTGTAACTAACGCAAGCCTAGACATAAATTTCTCCATCATCAAATTAAGTGTATATAATTTATAGTATAAATATTAATAGCACTGTGCGCCATATCTATAGCTTGATTAGCAAATACATTTGCACCCTAAAATAAAATAGTGATAATATTATTTATAGGAGTAGTGTCTAGAATTCTTGTTGATTCATAAGATAGCACCAAAATAGAATCCATTCTTTAATTCTGGCTCAAAGTTAGTTATTGTGCTATTGTCTTTTTTATTATTTACAAAATAGATACAAAAAACATGTCTAAAAAAGTAGTGTTAGCTTATTCCGGCGGTTTAGATACATCGATAATGATTTCGTGGCTCAAAGAAAATTACGATCTTGAAGTGATAGCTGTAGTGTGTGATTTGGGGCAGGACGAAGATTTCGATGAATTAAAGCAAAAAGCCATAAAAAGTGGTGCAGCAAAAGCTTTCGTTGTTGATGTAAAAGAAGAATTTATAAAAGACTATATAGTTCCTTTGATCAAAGCATCTGCAATATATGAAAATCAATATTTATTAGGGACAATTTCAAGACCACTAATTGCAAAAAAAATGATTGAAGTTGCTAAAAAGGAAGGAGCTGAAGCTGTCTCGCATGGAGCCACCGGAAAAGGTAATGACCAAGTTAGATTTGAGCTCTCAATAAAAGTTTTAGCACCAGATCTAAAAATAATAGTCCCTTGGAGGATGTGGAATATCACCTCAAGAACCGAAGCTATGGATTACGCAATAAAGCATAATATTCCTGTGCCTACTACTAAAAAATCTCCTTATTCAAGAGATTTTAATATTTGGTATATGTCACATGAAGGAGGTGTTTTAGAGGATATTACAGAAGAAAAACCCGATGATTTATGTCAGATAACCCAATCTATTGAAAAAGCCTCTAATAAAGCTGAGTATGTAGAAATAGAATTTGTTAAAGGTAATCCCACCACTATAAACGGACAAAGATTAGACAGTGTTACTTTGCTCAATACTTTAAATAAGCTTGCGAGTAAGCACGGTATAGGTGTAACTGATATGATTGAGAACAGAGTTGTTGGGATGAAAGCTCGGGGGGTTTATGAGGTGCCTGGTGGTACAATACTATATAAGGCTCATCAAATATTAGAAAGCATTTGTATAGACAGAGATACCTTACACTACAAACAAAAAGTTGCTATTGATTATGCTAATTTAATTTATAATGGAATGTGGTTTAGCCCACTTAAAAAAGCACTGGATGGATTTATAAATAAAACTCAAGAAGTAGTAACAGGATCTGTAAAACTAAAGCTTTACAAAGGAAACATAGCATTTGCGGGAGCAAAATCTGATTATAGCTTGTTTGATGAAGATCTTGCCACTTTTGAAAAAGACGAGGTTTATAATCAAAAAGATGCTACGGGTTTTATCAATATATCCAGTATTTCTTTAGCAAAATCTGCTGCAGTGATTAACAAAAACAAAAAATAATATGATAGGAAAAAATAAAAAATTGTGGGGGAGTAGATTCAAAAAACCCTTAGCAAAGGAAGTAGATAATTTTCAGTCCTCTATTCAGTTTGGTCAGAGACTTTATAAGTACGACATAATAGGGAGTCAGGCACATGTGAAAATGCTAATGAAACAAAAACTCATTGGTGAGAAAGAAGGAAATAGCATTATTGCTGGCTTAGACGCGATTCTGCAAGATATAGAAAGAAATAAAATAAAATTTAATTCCTCATATGAAGATATTCACATGGCTATTGAACAGCTTTTGATTGAAAAAATTGGAGATACTGCAAAAAAACTTCACACAGCAAGGAGTAGAAATGATCAAGTAGCTTTAGATTTGCGTTTATTCTTACGTGATGAAATTGATAGTATAATTTCTCTATTACAAAATACGATTGATACTTTATCCAATATTGCAAATAAAAATAAAGACACAGTGATGCCAGGTTATACTCACTTGCAAAAAGCTCAGCCCGTAACTTTAAGCAAGCATATGGGAGCATATGTTTCTATGTTTACGAGAGATATTTCAAGATTTGAAAACTGTAAAAAACGTATGAATTTTTCTCCTTTGGGGGCAGGAGCACTTGCTGGCTCTGGTCTTAATACAGATAGGGCGTATATAGCAAAGCTATTGAAATTTGATGGTATCATAGAAAATAGTATGGATGCGGTAAGCGATAGGGATTATGCCATAGAATTTTCTAGTTCCTCTAGTATTGCTATGATGCATCTTTCTCGCCTTTCGGAAGAGTTGATATTATGGGCAACAGACGAATTTAATTTTATTGAAATTGACGATGCTTACGCTACTGGTTCCTCTTTAATGCCGAATAAAAAAAATCCAGATGTTCCAGAATTAATAAGAGGCAAAACGGGTAGAGTATATGGTAATTTAATTAGTTTGTTAACAGTGATGAAGTCATTGCCGTTGACTTACAATAAAGATATGCAAGAAGATAAAGAAGTACTCTTTGATACCATCGATACCTTAAAGGCATGCTTATTTATAGTAGATCAATTTTTAAATAATATTTCTTTTAATAAGGAAAAAATGAGTCAAAGGGTAGGTAATAGTTCTATTTGGGCAACTGCTATAGTTGAATATTTAGTATTAAATAATGTTGCTTTTAGGGAGGCTCATGATACAGTTGGCAAAATTGTAAATTATTCTTTAGAAAAAGAGATAGAATTTACCAATGTCCCATTAGTAGAGTTACAAAAATTTTCTTCTGTTTTTAAAAAGGATATAAAAAAGATAATAGCTAACTATAAAATATGAAAAAATTAAAAATTTTAATATGTATATTTTGTGTAGCTGCTCTTTTGGTAGGATGTGGAAATAGTCAAAAAACAGACACTGACAGTAAAAAGATTTTGATAATGGGAACATCCGCATGTTACCCTCCTTTTGAATTTATAAAAAATCGACAGATTATAGGTTTTGACATCGACTTAGCAAATACATTTGCACCTTAAAATAAAATAGTGATAATATTATTTATAGAGGTTAGTTGATGCAATGATCGAAGCTGATATAAAAGATATAACATGGTTAAGTGAAAAAGAAGTACAAAAAAACTTAGAAAAATACGGGTATAACTCCTTACCAAAAGCTAAAGCTACTAATTTTTTTATACTTTTTTTAAAACAATTTTTAAATCCATTAGTTTATATACTTTTGCTAGCGGCTGTTTTTTCTTTTTTTTTAGGAGAGATCCCAGGAGCAATTTTTATTATTATTGCATTGTTGGTAAATGCGTCTATAGGCAGCTTTCAAGAATACTCTTCTCAGCAGGCGTCTATCTCTTTGCAAACTACGATTACTGAATATGCTACAGTAATAAGAAATGCAGAAAAACAAAAGATTGATGTAAAATATATAGTTCCAGGAGACATAGTAATTTTAGAATCAGGAGATAAAGTTCCTGCGGATATAGAACTAATCAGAACTCAGAACCTTACCATAGATGAATCACTTCTAACCGGAGAGTCTCTCCCTGTTTCAAAGGAAGTTAAAAACAAAAAGTCAGCTCATGGCAACATAGCATACAGCAATAGTTTTGTGATGCGGGGAAGGGGAGTAGGCAAAGTTATAGCTACAGGATTAAATACTAAAATAGGACATATCGCTAAAACGTTAATCAAGAAAATCTTCATTAAACCTCCGTTATTGAGAAAATTAGAAACCCTTACTAACTATATATCTTTAACTGTATTAAGTTTTGTTATTATCATCCCATTTGTTGTTTGGCTTCAGGGGGGAAATATTATCAAGGCTTTTATTTTAGTAACTGCTCTTGCTGTTGCTGCAATTCCCGAAGGATTACCAGCGGCTATTACAATAGCTTTAGCGATAGGAATACATAGGATGTCTAAGCGTAATGTTATAGTGCGTAAATTACTTGCTGTAGAATCGCTTGGATCCTGTACGTTTATTGCATCTGATAAGACCGGTACTTTGACTGAAAATAAACTAACAATAAAACATATCTTATTACCTGATGACACTGACTGTTTGGTAACAGGGGAAGGCATAGACACAAAGGGCAAAGTATTATTATCAGATGAAACTCATAATAACCAAGTTAAAGAATTATGTACCGCAGGCTTTTTAGTTAATGAGGCGCGTCGAGAAGGTAAAAAATTTGTGGGTGATATGGTGGATGTAGCCTTTTTGGTTTTGATGAAGAAAGCTGAAACAATAAAAAACTTCACACCTAGCGAATATAAATCTATAAAGTCTTTTCCATATGAATCAGATCAAGCTTACTCTGCTGGATTATATAAATACAAAAAAGAAAGTATTGTCTTTGTTAAAGGTAGTCCTGAAAGAGTGCTCGAAATGTGCAGCAAAATGTATGTAAAAAATGAATTTGTTTCAATAGACAAAAAAAGAATTCTTTCTCAAGTAAAATGTTTAGCAGAGCAGGGACACAAAGTATTAGCAATAGCTAAAGGCTATAGTAAGGGAAAGAAGGTAGAATTTAAAAATTTAACGTTATTAGGATTAGTTGGAATTATAGATCCGTTAAGATTGGGTGTAAAAGAAACGATAAAGAAAGTATATTCTGCTGGCATAGATGTTGCGATGGTTACTGGGGATTATTCAAATACCGCTTTAGCGATTGCTAAAAATCTTGGTATGAATGCGGATAAAGCTCAGCTTATTACAGGAAAAGAATTTGCAGATATTTCACGGCACAAGGGTAAACTATCTGCATCAATTTTAGATAAAAGGATATTTTCTCAAATTGAGCCAATACAAAAACAAGAGATTGTAGAAGCTTTAACTGAAGCAGGGCATTTTGTCGCAGTGACAGGCGATGGTGTTAACGATGCTCCCGCGCTAAAATACGCTCATGTAGGAGTGGCGATGGGGGAAGGGGGTACAGATATAGCAAGGGAAAGTGCTGATATCATAATTACGGATAATAAATTTACTTCAATAGTTAATGGTATCTTAGAAGGGAGAGTTATATATAACAATATACGTAAGATTGTATTTTTATTAATTTCCACCGGGATTGCTGAAGTAATACTATTTATATTATCATTGCTATTGAATCAACCCGTTCCTTTAGTGGCAGTGCAGCTGTTGTGGCTCAATTTGGTTACAAACAGCATTCAGGATGTTGCTTTAGCATTTGAACCACCAGAAGGGAATGAGCTAGATAGCCCTCCTAGATCACCCAATGAATCAATTTTCAATAAATTAATGATAGGTAGGGTTGTTACCACAGGATTTTTTATGGGTGTAAATGCATTTTTGGTGTTTTTCCTATGTTTAAGATTTGGTTATAATATAGAGGAGGCGCGTAACGTTACTTTGTTGCTTATGGTATTGTTTGAGAATATGCAGGCCTTGAATAGTAAATCAGAAACTAGGTCTGTTTTTTCTACTAATATGCTTAATAATTCTTTCTTATTCTTTGGTATTATTGTAGTGCAATTGATTCACATAATATCAATGCATATTCCTATAATACAAAAAGTGCTCCATGTGTCTCCGGTGAGTTTTTATGAATGGATTGTAATGCTATTAATAGCGTTTAGTTTGGTAATCGTGGAGTACCTATTTCAAAAAACTTATACTTACTGGAAGCAGAAATATTAATGCATAATGATGAGGCCATCCTCACTATGAGTTACTACGGGATTAGGAGCTTATAAATCTGGCTGTTACTCTCATTCCCATCGAATCATTACAAAGTTATTGCGACTCGTTAAAAGGGAGTTGCTTTTTGTAACAATTCGTGTTAACCTTTTTGAAATTAATTATTGGAGTCATAGATGGTAAAAACAAAAATTCCAACAAATATTGTTTATAAATATATAGGAAACAGAATATATGAGTTGCGTCTGGCGTGTGGCGTATCCAGGAAGGTGTTAGGAAAAAAAATAGGTGTGACTCAGCAACAGTGTCAAAAATACGAAGCGGGTATCAATAAAATATCTGCAGGACGTTTGGTACTTATAGCAAAAGCACTTAATACACCTATAGATTATTTTTACAAAAATGCAGACAAGGGTATTAAGTCAGAACTGAAAACTACCAATCAAAGAATGTGCATAGAAGTATCAAAGAATTTTATGAAAATACAAAATCCCATCCATCAAGATGCAATCATTAGCCTTGTAACAACACTTGCTAAAAAAGCAGGTTAAATTGGCTTTGTTCGAGAGGGTATATCGGGGAGACTTTTATGCAAGTACTATAACTCACTTAACTCAATATACATGACGATGCCCAATAAATGTAATATTTGATCGTTTTTTACAGTTTGTGTTGCTAAATGCATTTATTTCCTTTATAATGCATTTAAAGAAAGGCAACTGTAATTTGAATAAAAATAATGCAATACGGGTCATATAAGGTTATAAAATTTAATGATGAAAAGGTTAGGGCGTATGTTCCATCAAATCTTAAAAAAGTTCTCCAATCTATTGATATAAACTCAAGTAAGATAGAAAGAGTAAATCATGCCTTAGGCAAGCTTGATGCTATATGCGATATTTTACCAGATACTAATTTATTCATTTACCTTTATGTAAGAAAAGAGGCTTTGCTGTCTTCTCAAATAGAGGGAACCCAAAGCTCGCTAACTGATGTATTTTCGTATGAAAATTACAAGTTCTCTTCAACTCCATTTTATGATGTAGAAGAAGTGACAAATTACATCAAAGCTCTAAATAAGGGCTTATCAATGTTAACCAACAATGAATTGCCTTTATGCAATAGGCTTCTAAAACAACTACATGCGATTTTGATGCAAGGCGTTAGAGGAGAAAATAAATTTCCTGGTGAATTCAGGATATCTCAAAACTGGATAGGAGGCACGCGTCCAAGTAATGCAAATTTTGTACCTCCCCCACCTGAGTACGTTGGAGAATTAATGGGAGATTTAGAAAAAGTAATTCATGAAAAAACAAGTACATCTTTATTGATTAAAATTGCTCTACTTCATGCCCAATTTGAAACAATCCACCCCTTTTTAGATGGCAACGGTAGGTTAGGTCGTTTGCTGATAACTCTTTTGTTGCATGAATATAAAATCATAAAGGCACCTATATTGTATTTAAGTTATTATCTAAAATCTAACCAAAGCGAATATTATTCCCGCCTTCAAAATTTTAGAAAAGATCAAGAAGGTATAACAGAATGGATAAATTTTTTCTTAGACGCTTTAGAAAGCAGCGCTGATGATGCCTTTAATAAGGCGGTGAAGTTAGAAAAGTTAATCGAAATAGATATGTCTAATTTGAAATTAAAAGGCAGTTCTTATAAAGCTGCACTTAGTATTTTTGATATTATGAAAAAACAACCTATAGTATCAATGCCTGATCTCGCTCAAAAGCTGAATGTGACGTTGCATACTATAATTAGAGCAATAACACAATTGGAAAATCTAGAATACATTCAAGAAATCACCGGAAAAAAGAGTAACAGATTATATAGTTACAAAAAATATATACATCTTTTAAACGAATAAGGAACGGTTTTGGGTAAAGTTTTATTCAAAACAGAGATCAAAGACCGTTTCTGGTTCAAATAGCTAGTAGATTTGTATCTTTTCAAAAAGCTTGAGAAAAAGACTTTCGTAAATCAATGTTATAAACAAGGTTTCATAACAGCGATAAAGAAAAGCGAATAAAAATGACTAAAAACTTTTTAACTCAAAGTGGGGATTTTTCATTGCCGAAAGGTGGGGAATTTATTTTGCATTTGACATGACTTCTTTCTCTTTTTCATTAATAGCTTTTTTAACAATCTTGTTGATAAATTCTGTTTTAGCCCGGTTATACTTCATACCATCAGTATGTTGGTTTGCTAAGTCTTGCTTGAGTTTTGCATAGGCATCTCGGTCAGCATCATGTGTGCGTAGCCAATCGCGGAATATTAGATTATGCTCTACCCACGGATTATCTTCTTCGAAAATATGAAGATGAATCTTTGGATTTTCTTTTACGAAATATCTCCCAGATGGTATCACTTCACCACGGTACTCATATCCAATTAGCTTCAAAGCAGGGATATCGATAGATGAAAAATTTTTAACAACAGCAAGGATATCAATTTTTGGCTTAGCACTTAAACCTACTATAGAAGTAGAACCAAAATGATGAATGGCTAAACAATTACTGCCCAATGTTTTTTTGATAGGAGCTGCCTCACTTTCATATAACTGAGGCCATTGTGAGTTATACGGTATAATTTCTATAGTTTTCTTTATTCTAGAATTAAAACTTATCAGGATTATAACTCCAACTATTGTTCCGATTAAAAGAATAACTATAGTTTTCATAAAGCCTCTGTGATGAAATTCTATATTTTTTTCAGTTATTAATATTTCTGAGTTAATAACTGATAGCTTTCTTTATACCATTTGCTTTCTGGGTAATTATGTCCTAGAACGGAAGCATATTGCTTTGCTTCGTCTTGAAGCTCTAGGAAAATATACGCCTCTGTCAGACGATATAAAGCTTCCTCTATGTGAGAGGTTGTAGAGTACTTATCTAAAATAACTTTAAATCTATTTATTGCTGCTAAAATATGTCCTTTCTTTAAATAATAACGACCAATTATCATTTCCTGCGCAGCTAGATGGTCGTCTATAAGCTCCAATTTTACTTTTGCATCCTTAGCATACTCAGACTTAGGAAATCTCGCTCTTAGCTCAATAAAGGCAGCTTTTGCATCACGGGTAATTGACTGATCCCTATGAGGAGTATCTATTTGCACGTAATAAGATAAGGATTTGATGTAATAAGCGTAGTCTATATGGGGAGATGCTGGATGCATTTTAATATAATTCTCCACTGCAGGGATAACGCTGTCGTAGTCCTTAAGCAAATAATATGCATATATCTCCATTAGTTGCGCTTTAGAAGCCCCTTCATAATAGGGATATTGGTAAACAACCTGAGAAAACAACTCTGCTGATTTCTTATATTCCTTTTTAGTTAGCATGAGCGAAGCTTCCCTATACAACTCTTCTGCTGTTTTAGGTTCTTCTTTTTCATTATCTTTATGAGCACAACTACAAATTAATTGTAGAGATAGCACACAATAAAATAATACCACTAATAGTCTCATATACCTCATCTGTTTCCTATAGAACATTAATGCTTATTTAGTTTATAATTTAAGTTATAATAATAAGTAAATACATTGATTTTAGGAAAAAAGCAAATAAAAGGACAATTATATGCTTTATTAGCCGGAGTGCTTTTCGGTTCTGTGGGCTTTCTTGTTATACAAGTGATTGATGCCGGCATACCAATCCCTACTGCACTTTTCTGGCGTTTCCTTGTTGCATCGGTAGTATTGGTTCCATTTTTATTCAGCAGATCTCAAATAATATTAAACAGAAAAAATGTTGTAATTACATTGATTACTGGCGTATTGCTTAATGGACCTTACATATTATTCTTTTACATAGCAAGTCGCAAAATAGGGCTAGGACTTACAACAACTATTGTTTTTTGTTTTCCTATTGTAGTAACGTTACTTGCATGGATCACCAAGAGTGAGGTTCTTGGTAAACGAACTATAGTTGCATTAGCATCCATAACTATAGGTCTATCGTTTCTTTATGATGAACAGAACGCTTTGAATGTGTTTGGTGCATTATTTGCCGCTCTTGCAGCGATCGCATATGGAGTATGTATTTTTGCTAATAAAAAATATTCCTCCGAGCTTCCTATATATAATTCAACTTTTATGATTTGCTTTGGCAGTACTGTATTTTTCTTAGGAATATCTTTGCTTAATGGAGATATGATTATCCCCAATGATGCTTATACATGGATTAATATCGTAATAGCAGGTGTTTTTTGTACTTTATTACCAATAATCTTTTTCTTTAAAGCTTTGCAATATATTTCAGCGGTACAGATTTCTGTTTTATTGACAAGTGAACCGTTGTTTTCGATCTTTTTAGCCGTTGTAGGGTTAAATGAAGTAATCAACCTAAAACAATCAATTGCTATTGCAATCATTTTAATAAGCATTATTATGCATCAGGTGATGCGTAAAGACGCTTAGCAAGCTTAACCTTCGTTGTTTAATTATGGATATAAAATTAATAATCTTTGATTGTGACGGTACTTTAATTGATAGCGAGTATATCAATAATAAAGCAACTTCTGAGATACTAATTGAACTCGGCCATACAAAATTTACCGTTGAATATTGTCTTTCATTATTTGCTGGTTGCAGTTCACATGATATTATTAAAGCATTAAAGGAAGATAATATCCAAAATCCAGAAGAAACTCTAAACACAATGAATATTCGTGCTCTCAAACTAGCTAAGACAAACTTAAAACCAATTAAACATGCAATTGAGACGGTAACACAGATAAAAATCCCTAAAGCAGTTGCCTCAAATGGTGAAAAAATGAATGTTATTGAGTTTTTAAAAATGACAGGGCTCATAAAATATTTTCCCGAAGAACAGATATTTACTACAGAATTGGTAGCAAAACCAAAACCTGCACCGGATTTACATTTATACACTGCAAAAAAAATGGGGAATGTAGATCCTAAAAATTGCTTGGTAATTGAGGACAGCATACGAGGCATTATTGCTGCTAAAAACGCCGGAATGAATGTCTTAGCCTTTACTGGAGGAAACCACCATCATAATAAATCTAAAAAAGAATTACACAAAGCTGGCGCTAGTGCAGTTATAGAAACTTTGCCGGAGATATTAGGTTATCTAAAATAGGTTTAGATTTTTTAATTCAGGGATTTTAGGTTTCATAAGTTATCATAAATTTATCAAAAAGAACTTGTGGTATAACAAATAATTTGTTACTACAGTGTCTAAAGTTACCTAAGGCAAAGAGCTTTAGCGTCTTAGGGGGTTTTTTACAAGTAGGGGGGAGGGTTTATCAAATATCAGCCTCTACATTTTTTTAATTAATTAAAGAGGTTATAATGGTACTTAGTTTTAATTCAAAAGTCGCTCAAGGTGAAAGAGGATCATTCGCTGGAGTAAGGCCGGATATGGAGGCTGAATCTACTCGTGCATTTTTCGAGCATATTAGTGGAATAGTGCGCGTACTTCAAACTAAAGTAGCGGTTACCCCCGTGCCTATGGAAGATTTGCATATTACTATTCAACCACCGACTCGTGATTTTTCCAAAGGAAATTTAGACAAGATGATAGGCTTTCAACCAATGGATGTAACGGTAGGTTCTGGGTTAAAAGCCTTATACGGCGCTTTTGGTAAAAAGTTTTATATTTCTGTACCAGTAGAAACCACTGAAGAGTTGGCTGATGTGTGGAAGGCTATGGGAGATGTTAAGGCTCCAGCAGGTGATAGCTATACTCGTCACATAACGATAGCTACAGCACCTCTACAAGAAGTGAGTGACCAATTATTCGATGGAAATTTGGTCTTGCCTAAAACCCCAGATTGGAAAAATCCAGCAGAAATGAAGGAGTATTTTGCCGCAGGGAAAGCATTATCTGATGATATAGGCCAAAGATTACAATACGGTGATAGTGGGATAAAAACAGAAACGGCTCCTCCTTTACAAGTAACAACCGCTAAATTAGAAGAATTTGATGCTAAAAATTTAGACTCAGGTATTCCATTTGCAGACGATCAAAATAGACCAAATTTCTTAGAAACTGTTCATACCAGAATGGGGTGGTTAGATGGTTTGAAAAAAGTCGCTAGTGCTGCAACACACGTAAATGCTGCTACCGATGTTGCAAGAGCAATCTATTTTCCTACACAAGAAACGATAGGGATAGCTGTTAAAAGCGTAGTTATGACTGGTCTTATGGATTTTGGAAAAACTTATGCCGCACTGGGTCTAGCTGCTGCAGGAGCTGCACATTCAGCCTATCAAGGCGAGTTTTTACAAGCAGCTTCAATGGCTGGGGTTGCAGCATATTCACTAGCAGCCGCAACTGTAAAAACAACAACGCCCCTTGCATATTACGCTGCAACAGCAGGACTTGATGTTCTTGCAGCCGCTTCAGCAGGGCAAAATGTTTATTCTCTTCACGAGCAAATAAAGCATGGTTCATTATCTGGTGATCTGCCACCAGAACACCATGATAATATTGCAGCTGGTTAGGCTTTTCTTTTTGAAGAATAAAAAGACAAATCCCATTTGGTATAAAAAATACTAGGTGGGATTTTTCTTTATTGGTGATTATTTCAAATATTGGTATTAAGCAAAATGATTCGTAGTATAAGCTCGTAATTGTTTCACAATATTTTCAAGAACTCCAAGTGCGGTTGTATCCATAATATCATTTACCTGATCTGGATAAAAATGTCGTTTAAATGCAATTACCGTATCTTGAGTTTCTTCATCAAAAACTCCATCAACACTAATCTTATATCCATACTCTGCAAAAAGTTGCTGTAATTTTACTACTTCTGCCCCTTGATCGTTGTATTTTATCAATGTGTTTTTAGTAGATTTTTGTAAATCAGCATCAGGATATATTCCTATATTATTTTTTACCAAAAGCTTCCAATTAAACTCTTCTCCCGGATCGTCTTTTCTAGATGGAGCAATATCTGAGTGGGCAACAACATTATAAGGTGGAATATCATATTTAGTGATAATGGATGTGCATAATAGTATTAAAGAATCCATTTGCTTTGGGTGAAATTTGGTAATCCTTACGTTCTCTTCGTCAGTGTCTACTAATTCTATTCCTATAGAATAGTTATTTATTTCATCACGCCCTCTCCAATAACTTACACCGGCATGCCATGCTCTATGCTGATCCTTTACTACCCTATAAACCTCACCATTTAAATCGATCACATAATGACAACTCACCTTTGCTTTAGAGGAACAAAGCCTATCCATTGTTTCTGCAAAAGACAGGTGCGTGGAATGAATCACTAACATGTCTATGATTGCATCTTCTCGATTATCAAAATTAGGAGAATTATATTTATCTTTAATAACTTTCACAGAAATATATTTTCAATGTCTACGATACTTATTAACATGATCTAAAACAATATCAAAGTCAAAAACATCCATACCATGACAAGTACTAGCATCCTCATTTATCTGAGCTAAAATAAATTTGCTTTTCTTAAAGCTAATAGGTATGTCACCTTCATTAAGTATAAGCTTTCCTTCAAATCCAGGGAGATCAGGGTGAGATATTGAAATATTTATATATTTTTGTTTGTGGTTTTTTATAAGCATTCCTCCCGGAGGAACAGTTATAAACTTGAAACGTCCTTCATTGGTGGAATATGTTCTTCCTAACCCCTGGATATCCCTATGCATTTTGTAATTCATGTTATGACCTTTATAAGGAAAATAGTCATCAGGTACATACCTCACAGTACCATATTCATCTTCTTGCCATATGTTTATACTAACATCGGAGATTGGAACACAGTTTTTATCTGCTACTATTCCTCGTATCATAATACTATCAGCATATTCACTATCAAAATCACCTTCCTTTCTGTTCAAATCATTGTAGGTAGGAAAAAACTCTGGTTGATTATCGGGATGCATCTTAGGTGTCATTAAACAGTGAGAAAAAGTACATTTTTTTCTTGATGCATTCGCGGTGCTATTGACGCAACCAATAGCAATGATGAAAAAAAGAACCAAAAGGATCAATTTATTGTTTATATGCAACTTGTAAACCTTGGGCATAAATCATTCTAGTTTTGTTAAATTTTAAATTATTAGTGTTATTTTTGTGAAATTTTGCTCCTCTTAGATCTGCGTATTGAAAATCAGTATTTATTATTATGCTATTTTTTATTTTAGTATCTATAAGAGAGGCGCTATTGAAATCTATGTTAGATAAATCAGAATTTTGAATATTAGCCTTATAAAAACTCGCTCCTCTACAATTCGCTCCTTTTAATATAACTCCTTTTAAAACGGAGCCATCTAATTTTACTCCAGATAAATTTGCATTACTAAAATCCACATTGATAAGACGAACTCCAGATAAATTTGCACCAGATAAATCAGAACCTTGCAGATCTACCGTATGTAGCTCACTATCCATTAAAAGCACATTTCTTAAATCTGAGAATTTTAAATTAGTGCTTTTCAGTAAAGCTCTATTTAGTATAGCCTCCTTGAGGCCTATTCCATGCATACTGGCTCTGGAAAAATCAACCCCTGTCATGTCAGCATAACTGAAATCAGACATATCTAGCTTAGCGTGGTTGAAGTTAGCTCCTCTTATATTTACATGCTTAAGGTCAGCTCCACTCAAATCAATATGAGAAAAATTAAAACCAAATTTCTCAGTTACGCTAATATCACGGATTTTATGGGATTTTTTTGATACATATGTTTGAATGTCTGCTTTAAGAATAGTTGGCTTATTATATTGTTGGAATGCTCTTTTCATGCTTTTAGCAAAGGTATTTTTATCATCTGATTCTGTGTTTTTAATAAGAAAATTATAGAAATACAAACCTAAAGATAGGCTAGATATTAATAATAAATTCCACCCTATAGCTGAGGTAATTTTGTATATTGATCTACTCATGATACTATTTATAAAAATCTTACATCATAAATGGTAACCATGATTCATTAATAAACTCTTAACAGGGACAAGATTTTTGATAATTATAATGTAAGTGCTTGCAAATACTAATACACCAAGGTAGGAATAGATATATCGAACAATTACTTAACATATAAACAACAATGAAATATAGATCACTAATCAAATTTGCTATAATATGCTTTATTATATATGCCGTATATACTGGCAACAGTAGTCTCATTCAGGATTGGGCTAAGAAAACCTCAAATACTATAAGTTCTCTCAAAGAAAAACCTACTAAACCAACAATAAGCAAAGATAATAACGACAAGCCATCAGAAAAACAGGGGGCAGGTTTAAAATTCGCACCGGAGGACGAAGACTCTATTATATCTAACATAACCGTGAATTTTCTTAATAAAGTATTAGATAATCCAAACGGTCGTCTAATATTTGAGGAGATTGCAAATAAAGCAATTCAACAGCAACAAGGTATTTTTGGCGATGATATAGCTAATAAAACATATATCGCTAAAGACCTTACACTTGGTGTGGGAGATAAAGTGCAATGTGGGGAGAAGGTAGAAATAGAATATAATGTAAGTGAGTCTAATGCTATAAGCGCACAACCTAATAATATTCCAGTCAAAGCAAAAGAAACACTGATTATTGGCAGAAATAAAAACAACAAAAATTTAGAAAATGGCATAATCGGCATGAAAAAAGGAGGTACAAGAAAGATAATCTTTGTCAATCAGAATGCAAAAAAGCAAAACGGAAAAAGTAGCTATCTAGTCGCAGATGTCACTTTAGTAGATTTTAAACCAGGTGCAGATAATATTAATACCAAAGTCTTCATTGAAAAAGAGGATTACCCTGGCCAAATATTTGGATCTAAAATCATGTGTGGCGATGAAGTAGAAAGTTATTACACACTATATGATGTAAAAGGAAAAATATTATATGATTCAAAAAAAGAGAATAAAAAAATAAAATTTATCATTGGAGATAAGAAAACCCCCAAGGCTATATCAAGTGGACTTGTGGGTCTTACAGAAAATAAAACTAAAATTACTCTCATTGCAAAACCTAGTGATCTTCATTATACAGACAATAAGAATCACAAATTGATACCATCAAATATCAATGCACCACAGGGACAATTAATAATACTTGAAATTGACACTACTTTTTAAGGAAAAAGTGGTTCCTTTTCCTGGTTTCGTTGATAGTTTTTTACCGCGCTTCCTAAATAAGAGAAAAATCGGATAAGTAACAGGTGCAATAAATCTTATTGATTAATTGTTTTTTAGTGATTATATTTATAACTTATCTGTATTTATTAAGGATGATAAAATTATGCTGCAAATAGACTTCTTATCACTTACTGTTTTTGATTTGGAAATAATTTCAATTATTGCTATTTCAGTTGTATTTGGATTGCTTAGAGGTTTAATAAAATCAACTGTATCATTTGTAGGATGGGCTATTTCTTTTGTTTTAGCAGCAAGGTTTTCTGAAAGCTTTATACCTTTGTTTGAAAAATATGCTGGAAATAGTGATATGGCTAATGTTATTAGCGCAGCTGTGCTTTTTTTATTTTTTGCAATTATTATAGCTATCCTCAACAGTATAATCATAACGGTTGTATCAATTATCTGTGGCGGGATAATTGACAGATCTTTAGGATTGTTTTTTGGATTCGTCAGAGGATGCTTTTTAGTTAGCTTTGCTTTTTATTTTATGACTATAATGTGGCCTTCACTCGATGTGAAAGACAGATCCGATGTGTATGAAGACAACTATAAATTACCTAAATGGGCAAAAAATTCAGAGAGCTTATTATTGCTTGCTAGAGGATCTAACTTTATTTCGCAATATATGCCTGAAAAATTAGAAAAAGGTTTACAGCGATCCTTAGAAGAATCTAAAGATCGTCAAGGCAAAATAACTTTTTCATCAAGCAAATCGGACAATATTAAATCCATAAATAAGTTGCTTGGTGCGCTTCCTGAAGATTTTTTAGATGAAATTGACGGAAAAGATATTTTAACATTACAAGATACAGACGTTAGCCATAAAGAAAAAGTGGCTGTTCTAGAAGAAGTAGCAACTAGGTATGAAAAATATCATAGTAAAAAAATATACTACGGCGCATCAAAAGATGAAATTCAAAAACATAATCAAGAACATCACAAAATCATGCAGATGTTGGAGCGCGAAATAAAGCACTACAACTCATTAATCGCTGACGAGTAGGAACGCGGGGGGGCTCGCCGGCCGCACATAGAAGGCCTAGCCTTGTTTAATTTTAGCTCAATACTTCCTTAGGCAGTTTAAATTTTGTATTCTCTTCAATACTTTGCAGTGTTCTGACCTTTACATTAAATCTGCTTTTTATAAATGTAATAACATTCTCGACTAATACTTCTGGTGCAGATGCCCCTGCTGTAATGCCAATGGACTTTACATTTTTTAGCCAATCTGCAGTTATATCTTGAAAACTATCTATCAAATAAGATGGAACTTTCATCTCTTCTCCTAGGTCTCTTAATCTGTTTGAATTTGAGCTGTTTACTGAACCAATAACTAATATTATATCTACCTGATTTGCTAATAATTTGATTGCAGTTTGTCTGTTCTGAGTAGCATAACAAATACCGTTAGTATGTGGGCCTTGGATATTAGGAAACCGTTTTTTTAAGGCTTTAATTATAGTTGTTGTATCATCTACACTTAGTGTAGTTTGCGTGACATATGCTAGATTATCAGGATTTTTTACTAACATAGCATCTACATCTTTTTCTGACGACACTATTAATACTTCTTGTTTAACCTTACCTGCGGTACCCTCAACTTCAGGGTGGCCTTTATGACCTATTATGATAATTTGTCTGCTTTGTTGTTCATGCCTTTTTGCTTCTAGATGCACTTTAGTTACCAAGGGGCAAGTTGCATCTATTACGGGAAGATTTCTGTGTCTTGCATTAGCTTCAACTTTATCAGATACTCCATGAGCACTAAAGATTGTTGTTGCACCATCTGGTATTTCATCTATTTCATTAACGAATATAGCTCCTCTTTTTTTTAAATCATCAACTACATATTTATTGTGCACTATTTCGTGGCGCACATAGACCGGTGCTCCAAATTTTTCGAGAGCCTTTTCAACAATTTCAATTGCTCTTGTTACTCCAGCGCAAAATCCCCTGGGAGAGGCGAGCACTATTTCTAAAGTTTTTTGGTTCATAGCTTATAATATATTTTAGTAAATTTTTATTTTGGAAAAATAACATATCTATAAACTATAGTCTACCAACAAGTTTTACTTGACTTTTTTTTATAAAAATCTGATTATCATGGCTATCTTGGCTTATTAATTTGAATCTTTGAGATAACTTGAGGAATTAGTATTAATGGCTTACCATTATATATAATGGGTCTGTAGCTCAGGTGGTTAGAGCGCACGCCTGATAAGCGTGAGGTCGGAGGTTCAACTCCTCCCAGACCCACCATTATTTTATCATTTCCAATACGTTGGTTATGTAATCCTAGCAAATTCTAGCAAGTGTTAATGCCGTTATTTCGTAACATTTGTGCTTTTTTAAAATCTTGCTACATTCATTAATAGTTGAGCCGGTTGTATATACATCATCTACTAAAATTATTTTGCTGTTTTTTATTTCTTCCTTATATTGCTGGTTAATTATAAAAGAATTTTTTACATTTTTAAGTCGCTGATTTTTTGGCAAGCTTGTTTGTGGCACATCGTATCGTGTTTTTATAAGAGCGTTAGGCAAAAATTTGAGTCCGGCAAGTTTACCTAAATCTTTTGCAAGCAATGAGGACTGGTTATAAAATCGTTGTCTCATTCGTGTGCGATGCAAGGGTACAGGAATTATATATTCATAAGAGCCTATATTAACTCCGATGCGTTTATATAGCCACTCAGCAAAGTAGCGACTGAAGTAGGTCTTATCTCCGTATTTAAATTTATGAATAAGATTTTTGCTGTGCTCATTATATTCAAATAAACTAATAGCGTGGTCAAAAAAGGGCTTGTTCTTAATACAGTTAGTGCAGATTAAATCCTTTCCTACATCAAATTCAAAAGGAAAGCCGCATATCTTGCATAAAGGCTCAGAGATAAATTTAATTTTTTTCCAACAAGTTGCACATAAAGTACCATTACGCGATGTAACGGCATTGCATTTTAGACATTTAGGAGGAAATAGAAATAATAAAAGCTTATTTAGTTGTATAGTAAAGAAATTCCAATGTTTAATGATATGCATGTTCAAAGTACAAATAAATGTCTTAATAAACTGCGTTGAAATTATTAGGAGCTATAGTTGTTGTCAAGTATTTCTATCTAGTCATTGAATGTAGAATAGACCCCTGTTAGGATTGTGAATCGCAATTTTATAAAAGGGATTATTATGAATGAATATATAGATTCTTTAATGCAGGTATATGATTCTTGTGAAAACGATGGAGTTGGGATGTATATTTCTCCGCCTGGATATAAGAATTATGGTGAGAGATCGAGCTGGGTAACAGCAATTGTTATTCGTTCAACGGATGGGTTATCACATGAGAAGGTATTTTACAAATACGCAACTGGAAGAAATGAAAGTGTTCACTATTTAATAGGCATAGATGGCAGAGTTGACAGCTTTGCTCCACTCCTAGGCAGAGTTAATTATGTAAAAAACAACAGCCATTGGGGTGGAAAAGAAGATGTAAATGATTTTTCCATTGGAATTGCTCTTGTTACTAAGTTACCTCCTTTGGTATGCTATTCCACTCCCTATAGTAATTACGGAAAAAGAAAAAATGGAGAATGTGATGTATCTGGATATTCAAGTTTTCAGATGGAATCCCTCCTCAAATTGCTTAAGTGTTTAAAGCCAAAATATAGCATAAAAGACAAAAATATTATTGCAGCAAGTGATGCTGATCCCGATTCCGCGGATCCAGGAGTGGCATTTGATTGGAACACTCTTCATCGAAAGGGATATGGCGAATACTCTTATGCCAATGTTACTAAGACAGTGACGCAGGAAGCTCTGTTAGCAAGAGATGCAAACCATACGGCAATATTTCAAGGTTATTTACGCAAAATAGGGCACGAAGTTGAAATAACCGGCGTTCAAGATGAACAGTTTGCGCTTGTTGTCCGTAGTTTTCAATTGCATCACTCTTCAGTAAGGTCATTATCAGCAACAAAGGTTTGGGGAATCTTGGATATGGAAACCTTTGCAAAAGCTGAAGAGCTGGCTGGTCTTAATGTAGAATACGAGGGAGAAGAAGAGTTGTGAAATAAATAATTGTTTGCTATAGTTTAATATTCAAATTTGATTGTGGAGAAGATAATTGTTGTCTAAACAAGATAAATATAAATGGATTTTCTCAATGATGCTGCTCATTAGGAGATTTGAAGAAAAATCTGCTCAACTTTATGGAATGGGGAAAATCGCAGGATTTTGTCATTTATATACAGGTCAAGAAGCTATTGCTGTTGGTGCAATACAAGCTTCCAAAAAAAATGACAATCATGTAACTAGCTACCGCGATCATGGACATATACTTGCATTGGGGGGAGACCCTGCAGCTGTTATGGCTGAGCTAATGGGCAAGGCTACAGGTTACTCTAAAGGCAAAGGAGGATCTATGCATATGTTTGATCCAGAGAGGAATTTTTATGGTGGTCATGGTATAGTAGGAGCACAAGTGCCAATAGGTACAGGTATTGCATTTGCTAGTAAATACCAGGGGAAAAAAGATATAACCTACGTATATTACGGCGATGGAGCAGCACATCAAGGTCAGGTGTATGAAGCATTTAACTTAGCTAAACTTTGGAAGTTGCCTGTTGTATATATTATCGAAAACAATAAATATGCTTTGGGCACATCCACTGAGAGGTCAACAGCCATAACAGATTTATACAAACGTGGAGAATCTTTCGGTATTCCTGGAAAGCGTATTGATGGTATGGATGTGCTGAAGGTTGAGGAGGCAATATTGGAAGCCTCTGACTATGTGAGACAAGGTAAAGGGCCTTTCTTAATTGAAGCAAAAACGTACCGTTATCGTGGTCATTCGATGTCTGATCCAGCAAAATATCGTACAAAAGAAGAAGTAGATAAATACAAGGAGCATTATGACCCTATTAATACATTTAAGAAGTTTTTATTGAGTAAAAAACATCTTACCGAAAGTGAACTGAAGGAAATGGAAAGTTCTGTAAAGGCAAAAGTAGCAAAAGCAGTAGAATTTGCAGAGCAAAGTCCAGAACCTGATATAAAAGAGTTATATACAGATGTGTATGTGGAGTAAATTTTATGGTTGAGATTACAGTTAGAGAAGCATTGCGTGATGCAATGGCAGAAGAGATGAGAAGGGACAAAAATGTGTTCCTCATGGGAGAAGAGGTTGCAGAGTATCAAGGTGCTTATAAAGTAAGCCAAGGATTATTAGAAGAATTTGGCTCTAAAAGAGTAATTGATACCACTATAACAGAACATGGGTTCGCAGGAATCGGAGTTGGTGCTGCTTTTGCAGGGCTCAGACCTATAGTAGAATTCATGAGTTTTAATTTTTCTATGCAAGCAATGGATCATATTGTGAATTCTGCTGCGAAAACTCCATACATGTCTGGTGGTCTCATGAAATGCCCAATAGTTTTTAGGGGAGCAAACGGAGCAGGTGCGCGCCTTGCAGCGCAGCATTCGCAAGATTTTTCAAGTACGTATTCTCATATGCCAGGGTTAATAGTGATCTCACCTTATTTTGCTTCTGACGCTAAAGCATTGCTTAAAAGTGCAATTAGATATGATGGTCCGGTTATATTCCTAGAGCACGAGATTTTATACGGGCACAAATTTGAAATGGAAGAGAAAGAAGTAGAAATAGGAAAAGCAAATGTGGTAAATAAAGGTAGTGATGTTACAATTACCGCGCACTCGTTGCGTTTGGGATTTGCACTACAAGCAGCAGCAGAGTTGCAAAAAGAAGGAATAAGTGTTGAGGTGATAGACTTGAGAACATTAAAGCCTTTGGACACAGATACTATAGTAGATTCAGTAAAAAAAACTGGCAGATTAGTAACTGTTGAAGAAGGGTGGTTTTTTTCAGGAATTGGATCCTCCATTGGTTCTATAGTAATGAGGAGAGCATTTAATTATCTAAAAGCTCCGGTATTAAATGTAACAGCAAAAGATGTTCCATTGCCATATGCTGCTAATTTGGAAAAACTTGCATTACCTCAGGTAGAAGATATAATTGAGGCTTGTAAGCAAATTTGCTATGGAATTTAGTAAAGATTCAATAAATCAAAAAAGAGAGTAAGCTATGCCAATAAAAATAACCATGCCAGCATTATCTCCTACCATGGAAAAGGGTAATTTGGTGAAATGGCACAAAAAAGAAGGCGATAAAATTGAAGCAGGAGTGGTTTTTGCAGAGATAGAGACTGACAAAGCAACTATGGAAGTTGAAGCGGTAGATGAAGGAATTCTAGGCAAAATTGTGATTCCCGAAGGTACAATGGATGTGAAAGTGAACACAGTAATTGCTATGTTATTGGAAGAGGGGGAGAGTGACTCTGTTATAAAGGATATGGATTTAGGAGATGAGGTCGAAGTTTCAATAAAAGAATCACAAAAAAAACAAGAAGAACAAATAGAACAGCCAAGTGTAGATATTCAAATAAAAAAAACCTTTGCCTCTCCATTAGCTCAGCGAATTTCAGAACAAAGCAGTATCGATATTAGCGCAGTTGAAGCTAGCGGTTCAAGGCAAAAGGTAATGAAGGATGACGTGCTTGCATATATAAAAAATCAAGAAAGCCAATATAGCGGTGCTGGTATGAATTTAAGTACTGGTGAAGTAAAACGTATTAGTCCTGAATTTTCTGAATCACCAATATCTAATATTAGAAAAATAATTGCACAAAAATTATCTGAAACTAAACAACAAGTCCCTCATTTTTACTTATCAATGGATTGTGATATTAGTAAAATGCTTATAATGCGTGCCGAGATTAATTCTGCAACCAATCCTGAAAGTCCTTCTTGGAAACTTTCGGTGAATGATTTGGTAATAAAAGCTGTAGCAATGGCACTAAAACAAGTGCCCGATGCAAACAGTACCTGGACAGATAAAGCATTAGTGAAATATAGTAATGTCGATATTTCAGTAGCTGTTGCGATTAAAGGTGGTTTAATTACTCCTATAGTAAAAAATGCTGACCAAAAATCTGTATTCTTTATTTCTCAAGAAATAAGGGAGCTGGTAAAGAAAGCACGTGATGGTGTTCTTAAACCAAAAGAGTTTCAGGGAGGAAGTGCAACGGTATCTAATTTAGGGATGTATGGCATTAAACAGTTTAGTGCTATAGTAAATCCCCCTCAGAGCTGTATTTTTGCAATAGGCGCTGCTCAGCAAATTCCCGCTGTATTAGATGGAGAGATTAAAATAACCAGCGTTATGAACGTGACCTTATCTTGCGATCACCGTATTGTAGATGGCGCAGTTGGGGCTAGCCTACTTAAGGCATTCAAGAGGTATATAGAAAATCCATCACGGTTATTGTTGTAAATTGAGGAGTGGGCTATGAACAAAAGTTATGATGTTGCAATTATTGGTGGTGGTCCGGGTGGTTATGTGGCTGCTATTAGGGCTGCACAACTTGGTTTGAATACCTGTCTCGTTGAAAAAGAGCACTTAGGGGGCATATGCCTAAATTGGGGATGCATTCCTACAAAAGCACTACTTCGTTGTTCAGAAATAAATCATTTGTTACACAGAGCTGGAGACTATGGTTTTAAGCTAGGAAACATCAGCTATGATCTTGATAAAATTGTAGAGAGGTCTCGTAAAGTTGCAGCACAGCTTTCTTCCGGCATAAAGTATTTGTTGAAAAAAAATAAAGTTACGGTTATTGATAGCAAAGCAAAATTATCTTCACCAGGAAAAATAGAAGTTAAAGGCGATACAATAAACGCAAAGCATATTATTATTGCTACCGGTGCTAGAGCAAATATTTTACCAGGTTTTGAACCCGATGGTAAGCTAGTAATGACTTATAAAGAAGCAATGGTTCCAAAATCACTGCCGAAAAAACTATTAGTTGTTGGTTCAGGTGCAATCGGCATAGAGTTTGCAAGTTTTTATAGCAATTTGGGATCTGATGTAACTGTAGTTGAAATTATGGATCGAATCCTGCCCGTTGAAGACCATGAGGTTTCTCAGTTTATGCAAAAATCTCTGACTGATAAAGGGATTAAAATTCATACAAAATCTAAGTTAAACTCTATCAAAAAATTAAAAAACAAAGTTGAAGTTGATCTTGAACTTGTTGGCAAAAAGGTAAAGCAGTCATTTGATGCTGTTATTATAGCAATTGGTATTAAAGGAAATGTTGAGAATTTAGGTTTAGAAAAAACAAAGATTAAAATTGATAGAGGGCACATAGTAACTAATGAGTGGTGTGAAACTGATGAAAAAGGAATATATGCCATAGGCGATGTTGCGGGGGCACCGTGGCTTGCTCATAAAGCTAGCCATGAAGGAGTGATTTGTGTTGAAAAAATTGCTGGCAAAAAAGTTCGTCCTCTGAAAAAGAATTTGATTCCGGGATGCACTTACGCAATGCCGCAGGTCGCAAGCGTTGGCCTAACTGAACAACAAGCGAAAGAGCAGGGGCTTAAGGTTAAGATTGGTAGATTCCCATTTAGTGCCAATGGAAAAGCAATTGCTATGGGAGAAACAGAGGGTTTTGTCAAAACAATTTTTGATGAAAAAACAGGTGAATTACTAGGTGCTCACATGGTTGGTGCTGAAGTTACAGAAATGATACAAGGCTATGTTCTTGCAATGAATTTAGAAGCGACCGAACAAGAATTAATGCATAGCATCTTCCCCCATCCAACGCTATCAGAGATGATGAATGAGTCTGTCCTCAGCGCATTCGGCAAGCCTTTGCATGTGTGACGGTTAATCGATGCTTGTGCATTAATTTTTTGAATTAAAAAAAAGATTAAAAAGCAGTGTTGAAAGATGAGTAGTTCATTCTACGCTCATTTTCTTCATTTTCAATAGCTTCTTTAGCAATGCCTCTTTTATTTTTATTCCATACTGCGAGAAGCTCCTGCTTCTGAATCTTTCTGTTTTTCAATATCTTTTATTACCTCTCGTTCTTCAAACGTTTTTTTTGCCAATCTTTTCGCCCCTCTATCTTTTCTTGCTTCTGAGCCTAATTCTTTAAAACTTCCTTTTGCTATCCCCTTTCCCAATGCAAGTAAATTTTCATAAGCAGACATAAAGGTATCTGCAATCCACCGCTTTGCTTTTTCAAATTTGCTATAATCAGCCCTTACTCGATCTGCGGCATGTTTTAATGTTTGTGCATGCATTAGTGCACTTAATTCCCTTGTTACATCTGTTTCTTTTTGGACTGCAACTCTTATCTCTTCTTCTGGTGATCCTGGATATAAATGTCTATAACTTTCTTCTGCTTGTTTTATTGTGCTGTCACGTGTCTCTTTAGTTATTTCATTTTCTTCTTTAAATAATTGCATTAAATGTTGTTCTTCTGGAGATAACTTTTCAATGAGTTCTTTTTTTATTTTTCCCCATTCTTCTTCTTGAGTTTCTTTTGGTAGACAATACATTATCTCTTTTAAGGTGTTTAAAGACTCCATCTTATTAGCTTCGTAAATAACTTCAGGGTTAGCTATTATAGCAGCTGTACGCTCTTGCGGTGATAAATATCCCATTATTTCTTTAAACAGCTTTGTATCGCCACCTCCTCCTAAAGGATTCATTATTTCTTTTAAAATTTCATAATTGTTTGACATTATGAAAGCTCTTGTATTTCTTCTTCCAAAGTCTGAATAAAAGTTCATTATCTTCCTAAATCCTTCTATACCATACTCTGCTAATGCTTCTTTAAAACCCTGATAATCATTCTCTTCTATATCTGCTATAATTTTCTGTTCTAGTTCATATTGAAACTCAGGGTCATAGTCTTTCCTCAAGTTATCTAATGATAAATCTAATGATAATAAAATTTCAGATGCGTGCATAATAAGTACCCTTGTATTGATTAATATAGATAGTATCCCACAAAAAGGTTAACCAACGGTTAACTCCAAGATCTAGCGCAACAAAAAGCAAAAAGTAGAAGGAAGAAAGCAGAAGTGGTAACCTATCACTCGTAAAAAATAAAGAGGTTACCACAATGCAATCATATAATAGACTCACCCT
>Ga0233431_1000938_pt1 | contig 55995 bp, 35 predicted proteins | sample SI_118_April2016_FD_179867 | JGI IMG/M metagenome (GOLD analysis project Ga0233431, IMG submission 179867) | Seawater microbial communities from Saanich Inlet, British Columbia, Canada - SI_118_April2016_200_MG | ecosystem: Environmental > Aquatic > Marine > Inlet | place: Canada: British...
AGAACCCCAAGAGAAATAATAAAATTTGAAGACAATGAATACTAAAAAAGAATTTGATTCGGTGAAGATGATGAGAGAAATTCGCGATAATCATCATAAATTATATGTATCTAATCCTGAGTTACGAGAAAAAAGGTTATCAGAGATTAGAAAAAAATATGCTAATTTAATAAATACTAAGGAGTTGAATTATTCATAATAAATAATTTATATTTTTTATAATTTAATTTATGAACGCCGAGTGTTAAAAATTCCAAAAAACTGCTTTGCCGTATTCGGAATTTTCAAAAGTGCCACAATGGTTATGAGCCACGAAAAAACAGCAATGATTAAAAAAATAATTCTCGAATTAAAATAACTTTCCATTAGCCCAAAAACACCTGCCGAAATAAGTATAAAAATAAAAACGACCAGATTATTATAGGCAATCATTTCACCAAGTTTTCTGCCCGTAACATATTTCTGAATCCAGGCATTTAATGGCACTTTAAACAATCCGGCCGAGAATGAAGCCAAAACCAGTAATATCTTGAAAACAATTCCGTCAGGTTCAAGAATATATATCAAACTGATGCTTAAACTCAAGCCTGTTCCGCCAAAAGGTAAAAGTTTAAGATTGATTTTATCTTTAGAAACTAAACCTGCAAAACCGCAACCCAAACCAATCCCAATTGCCACCAGCGACATCACAATACCTGTCTCAGTGTTGCTCATACCGAGAGAATTTGGGCAATAAATCAGCAGATTCATTTGAAGCATAGAGCCTATAAACCAAAAAGTTGACAGCGAAAGGACAATATAATTCAAACCACTGATAGACATTGCATATTTAAACGAATTTCTGAGAAAGACTACCGGATTGACAGATTCCTTGCTAATACTCTCCGGGTCCGATTCTTTTGCTACAATCTTTTTGCTCGTAAGCCAACCTGAAAGAGCCACCAAAATTAAAATACTTGCCAGAATAATCTCCCGATAATTTTGAATATCGGAAACCACACCAGCCACAAAAGTTCCTATCAAAACGGCTACAAAAGTTAGCATTTCCATTGAACCGGTGCCGAACGAAATTCCTTCAACGCCGCCAATATCACGAATAAGTCCATATTTAGAAGGTGAAAATATGGCACTTTGAATCCCCATCAAAAGCATTGCAAAAAGTACAATATATATCGATTCTGCATAAAACCCAGCAATAGCAATTAGCATTATTGGCATCTCAAGCAATTTTGCCATTCTAACTATTTTGACTTTCGATTTTGTGCCTGCAAAACTACCTGCAAGCGGCGAAAAAAAGATATAAGGAATTACCAAAAGCGATGATGCTATTGCAATTATCATGGAATGATTTTCTTTAGCAAACCAATAAATGCAGACAAAACAAATCAGGTTTTTCAGGAAATTATCGTTGAAAACTCCGAGAAAATTGGTTGAAAAGAGGGGGAGCCAGTTTGTTGGTTTTTTCATTAGTGTTCAGATAAATCAACTATTCCAAATTTTTGCAAGAGAATCCTGAACATTAAAGAAAACGAATAATCAACTTGAGAAAACCTAACTAAACTTTCAATTTCAGTCTTATTCATCTTTTTTCTTCCTTCATTTTCTTTATTTTGAAAAATTTCAACAAGTAATTGTTGAAATTGAATTAGTTGTTTTGCTCTAAGATTGTCTAATAAATTAGAATCTAAGCGGAATTTTTTTATTGTTTGCAATCCTATTTCAGAATTATTTTTGGCAGTAATAATTTCATTTTCAAATGTTAAATGATTTTGTATTTTATTATCCGAATCTTTACAAGGATTTAATGCCTCATTTACAGAGATTTCCTTATTTGCAATTTTGCTATTGCAGTTTGTGCACGATAAATACAAATTATTCCAATCGAATGCTATATCTGCTCGTTCTGAAATTTCTATGTAATGGTCAATTTGTTTAGGCGTATTTTTAAGTTTTGTTTCGCAATAAAAGCATTTATGAAAACTCATTGAGTTAAGCTGCTCTTTTATTTTAGTATGTCCATATTTACTGTTATCAGGACGTTTTTTTTTCGAAATTAAAAATTTTTCTGTCCATTCTTGTTCCTTCTTTACTAAAATTTCGGGTTTCAGAAGTCTTTTTAAATATCTCATCTTTAATTATTTTGAAATATTATGTAAAAGATTTTCTACATCGAAATATGAGAAGTACTCAGGGTTTAATTGCTTTAATTTATTTTTTATTTCCTCTGCTTTTTGATTTTTGCCATTTTCTAAAGCATTTTTTCTTTCCGATAATAAAGTTGTAATTTCTATGTTAAAAGTACTTGTATTAAAAACGGGTGATAACAATATTTCTTCTATCGGTTTATTAGAGTATTCGCTAGTCATGTCTTCAATGATGGAATGATCTTGCATAGATTTGCAAACATATATTCGTGCATTTTCGACTGAAGAAACTATAAAAGGTGAGTGAGTAGTTACAATAATTTGCAGATTTGGAAAAATTTCTAATATCGAATTAATAAAAGTTTTCTGCCATTTAGGATGTAAATGATTTTCAGCTTCGTCAATCAAAAGCAAACCTGGCGTTTTGCAAAGTTCCTCAATTTTTCCTGAATTTAATACATGAACCGAGTACATTTGTCCTAATAAAGAAACCAGCCTTTGTACTAAATATAAATTTCCACTACTAAGGTTTTCAATAGGAACATCGAAACCATTTTGCGATACAATTGGGGTTAATGTGCTTCGTTCAACATATTTAAATTCTCCGTTTATTAAACTATGCTTAAAAATCTTTTTAAGGATTGCAAAAAGAAACTCCCCTAAAATCTTTTCTTCCACATTGTCACTCGATTTTAAATAATCGAAAAAACAAACCAACTGAGTAAGTTCCACATTTCTATGAATACCGTTTAAAGAATCTCTAAGGTAAATTTCAGGTTTTGGAGCTACTAAATTTTTTATTTCGAAAGAATCATTCGAAATCATTGAAGTCCAATAATTTATTATCCAATCAGGATTTGGTTCAATATTTGCCAATACTCGGCTAATTGACATATTATCTGGAATAAAAAAAGTGCCATTAGCAATTTTTTGGCACGATACTTCTGTTTTTTCATAATTGGTTTTACCATCTAAAATCTGAGGTTTATGAAAATTAGCACTAATATTAAAGTCTTGGTAGAATCTGACGATTTTTCTTTCTAACTTATCATATCTTGCAAATAAAAGCCCACGAATTGCATCTAAAACAATTGTTTTACCAGTCCCATTTTCTCCAGTAATTATTGTAACAGGAGGCTTTTCAATATTATTTTCTATAAAATCAATTTTTGCTTCTTTAAAAGGGCCAATATTTTTTAAAAATAAATCTGTAATTCTCATAATCAATTATTTAACTCCTAACACTATTGCAAATATAACAAGATTGAAAAAAAAACAAGACAATTCAAAAAAAATAAACCATCAATTTCGTATATTTACAATTGTTAAGAATTATATATATGATAAAAATGGATGCTATGAAAACAATATTAATATCAGTTCTGCTAATCTTTGGATTATTAGTGAACTCGAATGCACAAGTCGTAAATGGCAGTTTCGAGGAAGATTTTGGATTATTCACCACAGAAGGTTGGCAAAACAATGGAGGATTAGAATCGGCTGATACACCTCCAAACGGTGGATTTTGGTCTTTAAGTTTATGCGGCGGTTGCATGTGGGTGAGTTGTTCGCAGAAAATTCCACAAATCGAAAGCGGCGAAATTTGGGAACTTCGCTGCCAGGCAAAAGTTATAGGTCTTTATAGCGGAGGCAATGTTTCATGGTCCGATGGATATGCCGGTGTATTTGTTTCAGATTCGAACTGGACTCAAATCAACATAATCGACACATTTTTCCATTCTCCTTCCGATACAATTTCTATAATTCTTGAAGGTGGTGGTGGTTTTGCCGGAACTGGCGGAATTTTGGTAGATTTGGTAGAAATAGAAAATCTTGGAAATATTATTACTTCAGAGCAAATTCCTGAAGAAAAGCATAAAATCTGTCTGCTACAAAATTTCCCAAATCCTTTCGAAGATGAAACAAATATTAGTTTTGAACTAAATAATGCAGCGAATGTTTCCTTGAAAATCTACAGTTTAGTAGGCCAAGAAGTGGAGACCTTCGCAGATGGTTGGCTCAACTCGGGTATGTATCAGTATATTTGGAAGCCTTCTGAAGAAATTAGTTCAGGAATTTATTTTTGCAAACTAAAAGTTAAGGCAATAAGCGAAGCTTCCGAAGATTATGTTTTATCAAAAAAAATGATAAAAAATTGATACTAATCGAAACCCAAAAACTATTGTTCGGCTTTTTGCTCATTTTTAATTTTCTGATAATTAAGTACTTTTGCACTTTTTTATAACGCAAACAATTTGCTATGTACGAATGGGGACACGAGCGGCGATTTAATGCTTATTCAAATTATTTCAGAAAACAATTTGGCGAAAGAGTGCAAAAAGTTTCGATAGATGCTGGTTTTACATGCCCAAACCGCGATGGCAAGGTAGCAGTGGGCGGTTGCACATTTTGCAACAACAATGCTTTTAATCCTTCCTATTGCAGCAACAAAAAATCTGTAAGCCAACAAATTCAAGAGGGAATAGAATTTCATAAACGAAGATACAGACGAGCAAATAAATATCTTGCATATTTTCAGGCATATTCAAATACCTATGCTGATATTGAACATTTAAAATCGATTTATCGGGAAGCAACTGAAATTGAAGGAATTGTAGGCCTTGTGATTGGAACACGCCCCGATTGCGTTGATGAAACAAAGCTAAATTATTTTAAAGATTTATCTGAAGAAAACTATGTGATGCTCGAATACGGTGTTGAATCATGCTATAATGAAACTTTAGAAAACATTAACAGAGGGCACACTTTCGAAGATTCAGAAAATGCAATTAAACTCACTGCGGAAAAAGAAGTAAAAACCGGAGCTCATCTAATTTTTGGTTTGCCCGGCGAATCGAAAAACAAAATGCTTGATGAAGCCAAAATAATTTCTGCATTGCCTCTAAACAATATAAAATTTCATCAGCTGCAAATAATTAAAGATACGATGATGGAAAAGCAATTTGCTAAAAATCCGCAGAATTTCAGATTTTTCGAATTAGACGAATATATCGATTTTATTATTGATTTTTTAGAGCTGTTAAATCCAAATTTTGTAGTTGAGCGATTTGCAGGCGAAGTTCCACCACGATTTATTGCCGGGCCAAACTGGGGACTTATCAGAAACGACCAGATTTTAGTGAAAATAGAAAAACGACTGAAGGAGAGAAATACATGGCAAGGGAAATTTTACAACATTTAAGTTTCTACCAATGAATTAGATGTTCGTTATGAAAAAAACTTGATTACCAAGAAAAAGTATGTATTTTTGTAGAAGAAATAAATTGAATGATGAAGAAGTTTAGAGAAAAATATATAAATCCATTCACAGATTACGGATTTAAGAAATTATTTGGTGAAGAGCCAAACAAAGATTTATTGCTTGATTTTTTAAATGAATTACTTAAAGAACAAGAAGGAGAGATAAAAGAAATTTCGTATTTACCTGCCGAAAAATTGCCAATTTCACAAGGAGACAGAAAGGCTGTTTTTGACATATATTGCACCAATGAAAAAGGTGAAAAATTCATTGTTGAAATTCAGAAAACCAAGCAGAAATATTTTAAAGACAGAACTTTATATTATTCAACTTTTCCAATTCAGGAGCAGGCTATTGTCGGACAGGATTGGGATTTTAAGTTAAAAAATGTTTATTTGATAGCCATTTTAGATTTTGTTTTTGATGAAGATAAAAATCAAGCTGAAAAATTCAGATATAATGTAAAATTGTCGGATATTGAAACAAAAAAGGTCTTTTACGAAAAATTGACATTTGTATATTTAGAAATGCCAAAATTTAATAAGACAGAAAAAGAATTAGAAACTAAATTTCATAAATGGCTTTTTGTATTAAAAAATCTGAATAAGTTAGACAGAATACCTGTTGAACTGAAAGAAAATATTTTTTTAAAACTATTTGAAACAGCCGAGATAGCAAAATTAGACAAGGCAGAATTCCGTAAATATCAGGAAAGTTTAAATGCATACAGAGATATAAAGAATTCAGTTGATACGGCTCGGGAAGAAGGTAAGGTTGAAGGTAAGGTCGAAGGTAAAGTCGAAGGAAAGACTGAAATTGCTTATGAAATGATAAAAGACAATGAACCTATTGATAAAATTAAAAAATATACAGGATTATCAGAAGAAGAAATTAACAAATTGAATAATGGATTATTGTGATTGGGTAAATCAAAAATTAGATGTTTTCTACGATAAAAATGGCGAAAGATACCTTGATATGAATATTTACAATGAAATATTCGATTTTTTAGATGAATCTAATTTTAAAAATGAAGAACCTAAACTTTTTGAAGCAGAATTGCATCGAATAAGAGATTTATATAATACTTTAACATATGCTTATGAACAAGGTTATCAACAAGGGCTTAGAGAAGCAAAATACAAGCAATGATAAAAACTTTAACAAAAGAATGACTTTCTTTAGATTTAAAAAAACAAAAGTAGGATGAATCTGTTAGACACCATGGGAAAACTTGGCAAATATGCCCGAAAAGGGGCTAAAGTGGCGTTTAAGCCAATCTCCTTAGCAATTCTTGGAACAATTATGGCAGTTAGTATCTCAAACCAATCTCAAGCTCAAGTCATCGAATCAGATATTCTCTGGGGAACAGGAACATTACATCTTTTTAATGATGAAACAGGATACTCAATTCCTAATTTAGCACTTAAGCTTAAACCTCTTGATATGGAAGAATTCACACCAGATACTGTTTTTGAGTATAATATGGGTCTTTCTTCAATGCTTGATTTTTCTCTTCCTGTCAGAATCGACACCACATACATCGACACTACAACTATCGATACTTTAAACATCATAACTAATAAAGAGCTCCTTAAAAATGTTAAGACTCAACCAAACATAGGTAGTGATTTTAACATGTTCTTTTCAAAACATATAAATGCAAATATTTTCATTCACAATATTGCAGGTCAACAAATATTCCAGGATAAAATTTCAGATAATAAATATTATAATAATCTTTCAGATCTTGCAAATGGAATTTATTTAATTAATGTACAAACTGATGATAATAAATCTTTCACTCAAAAATTTGTAAAAACTAATACTTCACCTATCGGTCAAATCTTTAAACCTGAGTTTGAAAACCACACTCCATCTTTAAACAATTCAGAATATAATTTTAAAAATTTGCAAACAGCTTCTGCAACGTATAAAGTTAGTTGGGATAGTATTGAAGGTTATTATGGTGGCGACACTACATTAACAATTCATGAAGGTGACAATAGTTACATACCTATTTTTATTAATCCAGTTCCCATCACAGTACTAAACTTCAAGATAAACGCATGGAATTTAATGGATTCAACAAGTATTGATAGTGCTTTAGTTTACATAAAAGATTCTTCAGGAAACATTGATAGTTTACGAACGGGCAGTGATGGTTCTGCAACTTTTACAGATCTTGAAGAAGAAGAAACATTCACTATTGGTATTGGTAAAGATAATTATAAATTTTGGGAAGGTATGCAAATAACTCTTCCTTCAGCCGATGGTTATGGAGACACTTTAACAACAGAAAAAAACTACACACTAATCCCTGACACAGTTCATTCAGGATTAAACGACACAACAGTTTTCATCTCCACAGAAAACATTGCTTTAATGATACGAAGATTTAACATTCAAATTGCTTTATATGATACTATTCACGTCTGGCACAGTCCTAGTTTTTCTCAAGCTCAGCTTGATGGTGCTGAAATGCTTGAAAACTTATTTGAATCATACACAGGGATTCCTACAAAAATACATTCTCAACAATTCATTTATCCAATTCCTAATTACAATCCATACACAACCACACCCGATAGTGTAGGTGTTAACATTTCTCCAGGAAGCAGTAATTGCACAGAAGTAACACACATACTACCTTCAGGAGAACATGTTAACCTCGGTGCAAATATAACAAATAGTATTTCATTTCCAAGACAATTTTTCAAAGAATATCACAGAATGCTTGGAATGAAAGAAGTAGTTACCAGACCATCAAACATGAATCCCACAGGCACTGATGTCAACGACATAGATATTGCCATAGATATTATTTCATATAATTTAGGACGCAATCATTTTAAGCTTGGTAAACACGATGTTGATAATGTCATGGAACATCTAAGAGATGAACCAACCTACTTGCAACAAACAAAATCACCAAAATAAAAACTTTAATGCCTCAGTATGAAAACTTTAAACGACCTTACAGTAAAAGAATTTAAAGAGCTCCTGGCCGGTTATTTTGCAAAACCCAAAAAACGGCAAAAACTTAATCTCGACGAAATCAGACAAATAGCAAAAAACCTAAATACAAAAATTAACGTACCGTTAATCACTGAAACCGGTGAAGAAAAGATACTTATAAAAATCGTAGTGAAAATTGATACTTTCCTCTACAATAATCTTCCAAACGAGTTCTACGACCTAATCAGAAGTTCGGAAAAAGGAATTGACGAACATGAAGCAAAACGACTGATAATCAGACTTTCGAAATTGGCAAACCGGCAAATCGACATTCCATATATTCCCGAAAACATGGAATATTTGGCAATTCGCTTTGTTTTAGGAATGGTGATAAATGCTGCCCGTAGAAACTGGGATTTTCTGAAAGCCGACGAAAATGCCAAACAGATGCAAATTCCACAAGTGGAAGATGCAAACGACAACGAATTAGCTTCAATAATTGTATGAACAAATTTGACAATTCTTACACAGATAGAAAAGCCCATGAAAACACTAAAGACATTATAGTTTCTAACGGCACAATAGTAAATTCAGTCGATTCTGTTAATGCCGACATTTTATTGTCAAACGGAAAAATAACTGAAATCGGAAATAATATTCAGTTCGATGAAAATGAAACAATTGTGCTTAATGCAAAAAACAAATTGGTTTTTCCCGGTGGCATAGATCCGCACGTGCATTTCGATTTGGAAACACCACTTGGCAAATCTTCCGATAGTTTTGAAACTGGCAGTCGTGCAGCACTTTTCGGAGGCACAACTTCGATTATCGATTTTGTAACGCCTTTGCCCGGACAATCATTAATAGAAGCTCTAAACGAAAGAAAACAGATTGCGAAAAACTGTTTCATAGATTATGGGTTTCATATGAGCATCACTTCATGGAACAAAAACACAGCAAAAGAAATGCGACAATGTGTTGAGCACGAAGGCATTAATTCGTTTAAAGTATATTTGGCATATCAGGATACTATTGGCATTTCTGAAAACGAGCTTTCTAAAGTTTTAGAAAATGCGAAAAAATTAGATGCAACTGTATGTGTTCATTGCGAAAATGATACTATCATAAAAAATATGCAATCAGAATTAATAAATAAAAATAAACTTTCCCCGTTTTATCATCCAAAATCGAGGCCTCCGAAAGCAGAATCTGAGGCAGTAAAATCTCTTATAAATTTATCGGAAAAATTTCAAACAAAAATTTATATAGTTCATGTTTCAGCAAAAGAATCGGTTGAACAAATTGAACTTTCGCAAAAATCAAACAAAAATATATTTGCAGAAACTTGCACACAATATCTGCTTTTAGACGAAAAACTTTATAACTTAAAGAATTTTGAAAGTGCAAAATATGTAATGAGCCCTCCCCTACGCGAAAAATCGCATCAAGAAAAACTTTGGAAAGCGATCGCTAACGGACGTGTACAGACCATTGTTACAGACCATTGCCCTTTTCATTTTGCCGGTCAAAAAAACACAGGTTCCAAAGATTTTACAAAAATTCCTAACGGCATTGGCGGGGTGGAGCATCGCTTGAGTTTAATTTATACTTATGGAGTTTTAGAAGGTCTGCTGAGCAAACAAAAATTTGTGGAACTTTGTTCGACCAATGCAGCCAAACATTTTGGTATGTATCCAAAAAAAGGAGCTATAAATGTTGGTTCGGATGCCGATATTGTGATTTGGGATACTAAAAAATCAAATACTATTTCGGCAAAAACTCATCATCAAAATTGTGATTATAACGCATACGAAAATTTCAAAACTATTGGTTCGCCGGAATACGTAATCATAAATGGAAAAATTGTAATAAAATCCGGCAAACTTTTAAACAAAAATTTAAAGGGAGAATATCTTTACAGAAGGTAGAAATTTTTTATTTCCCGCAAATTACACGGATTTCCGTAGAAACAGCTTGGCTCAAATGTATATAGCTTTTTTATATGAAATTCTGTGGTCTCTCAGGGAGCTAAAACTCCCATGCCGAATTAAGGAGATTTTTGATTAAATTTGAATTACTGAAAGTTTTACTATTTTTGATTTTTTTGAAATATGTATAATTTAACGTTTTTATGATGAAAAAGATATTTGTTTTATTGCTTGTTGCCGTTATGGCATTGCCAAATTTGGTGAATGCTCAAAAAATTTCCAAACAAGACAAAGTGCTCGGAAAATGGTTTTCAGAAGACAAAAAAGGAGTTGTTGAAATATATAAAGTAGGAAACAAATATAATGGGAAAATAGTTGAAATTCTCGACAAAAATGCTGAAAGATACGATATAAATAATCCTGATCCGAGTAAACGAAAACAATCAAAACTTGGATTGGTCATTTTGAAAAATTTTGTTTTTGACGATGACGAATGGGAAGACGGCACTATTTATGATCCTAAAAACGGCAAAACATACAGTTGTGTAATGGAATTGGAAAATGACAATGTCCTGGAAATTACCGGATATATTGGAATAACGCTATTTGGACGTACAGCAATTTGGACACGGAAGTTGGATTAGGTAGTTGAAAGTTGAAAAGTTTGTCAAGTTGCTTGTCATACACCTAAATTCTGCCTTAAGTTTAAAACTTGTGGTATGATAATTATTCGAAATAAGTAATTAGTGTAGGAAACTAAATTGTAATATGCTTTCCTATTGTGAAATAAAAAATTTACCGCAATGTTCACGATGTAAATCGCGAACATTGCAAAGAAAACATAATCAACAACATAGCCTTTTTTACGGTACGATAAATTTTGCAGCAATCATAAAATCAACAATATAAAGGGGACTTCTAAAAATAGTAAATTTCAAGGCGTAATAAATTTTAAAACCGCAGTTTACCGTTGTAAATGAGGATTTTAAAATTTTGAAACAACGATGAAATTTGCATTTTTAGATGTTCCCTAAACATACTGTTTAGTTACAGAAAATATTTATAAATCTATTTTTTCAATTTTCCTTTAAAACTATAAAATCCTGTTTTTTTTCTAAAAATTACATTTTATAGGCAACTTCAATACAAGATATCTGTCTTTATAATGATTTTTTTGAAATTTTAAATTCTAACTTATAACTTGGATTATGAAAACAAAGATTTTTACATTTCTATTAGTTTCGATTTTAATCTCAAACACCTATGCCCAAAGTGGCGAAACCAGTAATTGGATTTTTGGTTCAAATGCAGGCGTTTCGTGGGATTGTGTAACAGTTTCTCCATCGGCAGTTGGAGGTAGCCCCCTTTTTACTAACGAAGGAGTGGCAACAATTAGCGATCAAAATTGCAACTTGTTGTTTTTTAGCGATGGGGCTACTGTTTGGGATGCAAATATGAACCAAATGCCAAACGGGTATGGACTGACCGGTGATAACTCATCTACTATGTCTGCTGTAATTGTACCAAAACCTTATGACCCAAACACATACTATATTTTCACAGTTGATGATAATCTTGGATCGGGCGGATTAGCATTTTCCAGAATTGACATGACTGCAAATGGTGGGCTCGGCGATATTGATCCTTTGGAAAAAAACATCCCAATTTTACCTACTTCACCTGAGAAAATTGCAGTTACAAAACACGCAAATGGAATAGATTATTGGGTTGTTGTTCATGAGTGGAACAACAATACTTTTCGTTCTTACCTAATTACTTCAGCAAATATTGACATAAGTTTATATGTGCAATCAAATGTTGGGACTGTACACAGCGGATCTTCTGCTGATTCGCGAGGCTATATGAAACTATCGCCAAGTGGTAGTCGGTTGATTGTTGCAATTGAAGGAATGGCTACTTATGAATTATTTAATTTTGATAATAACACCGGAATTTTATCAAATCCAATTACAATAAACGGATATAGTGATGCTTACGGTTGTGAATTTTCGCCAGATGAGCATTATTTATATGCCGTAAATAGATGGGATAACGAAGTACATCAATGGGATTTATATCAACTACCTAACTTAAGCAATTTCTTAAACTCTCACCTTACAGTTGGTTGGTTAGGATCCCAAACTTATGGCGATGGTGGTGCTGTTCAGCTTGCCACAGATAGTAAAGTTTACTGTGCCAGAGACGATCAATATTGGTTGTCTAGTATTAGCCCACCATTATCTACCGGAGGGCTTAGTGTTTTTACCCAAAATGCGATAAATATAGATGTTTCTTCAACTCCAGGTTTAGAGATATGTGGAGAAGGACTACCAACTTTTGTGTCGAATTATTTCTATTTTTCCGATTTTGATGTTGTGATAAACACCTCTGACTTAAACTGCTACAACGATTCATCCGGCGAAATTAATCTTACGGTTTTTGGTGGAACGACACCCTATGTATATTTGTGGAATACAGGAAATACGACTCAGGATTTATCAAATTTGGCAGCCGGCTTTTATTATGTTACGATTGGTGATTTTAATGGAAATACAATATCGGATACAATTGAGATAACTGAACCTTTAGAACTTATTTTATCGTCGATAGTAAGCAATGCAAGTGTCTTTGGTGCTAATGATGGTGATATTGACTTGACAATTGACGGTGGGACGAGTCCTTACTATTTTCAGTGGTCGAACGGAATGAACACTGAAGATATTTCAAGTCTAAATGCAGGAAATTATTCAGTTGTAGTATATGATAATAATGGATGTACTATAAATACCAGTTTTGAAATAAACCAACCGATAGACCCTAATGCACCAAATTGGCCATACACAGTAACTTCAACAAATCATACTATCTTAATTCCTGATACCGTAACTATTATAATAAATGGTAATCCTATAGATGCAGGAGATTATATTGGCGTATTTTACGATTCCTTGGGAACACTTGCATGCGGCGGATATCAAATTTGGCAAAATAACACAACTTCAATTGCAGCATGGGGTACAGAAGTTGGAATGAATAATGGTTTTACTGATGGTGAAATGTTTAAATGGAAAATCTGGGATATTTCTGATAGTATTGAGTATTATGTAAATGCCAACTACATGCCCGTTCCTCCTATGACCGACCAACAGTTTTTTGCTGTAAATGGAATGAGTGGTTTATCCTCATTGTCTGTTTCAACAATGTCAACATCGCAACAAATAGTTCTGCCGCTGAACTGGTGCTATTTTTCAACATATATTTCACCTTTGGAAGTGCCATTCGATTCAATTTTGAGTGATATAGTTTCGAATGTGGAAATTGTTAAAAACTATATGGGTCAGGTTTATTGGCCTGCGTATCAGGTTAATTCAATCGGAGATTATTCAATTACTCAGGCTTATCAAGTAAAAATGGCAAGCTCTGATATTCTGACAATAAACGGATCGGAAATAGTTCCCGAACTAACAGATTGCCCTATTCCGCTTGGCTGGTATCTCATTCCTTATTTGCGAACCGATGCCGCTCCAATTGTCGAAATGTTAAGTACAATCACCAGCGATATTGAGATTGTCAAGAACTCATTAGGGCAGGTTTATTGGCCTACTTATGGAATTAATGTTTTCGGCGATATGGTTCCCGGCGAAGGCTATCAAATAAAAATGAACAATGCAGCTAATTTGACCTATCCACCAAACTCTGCAAATGTTTCGAAATCTATCATACAAATCCCTCAGCCAAAACATTTCAAAACAACAATAAACACAGGCTCAAATATGACTTTGGGTATTCCAAAAACAGCATGGGAAACAAAACCGGTAATGATTAGTGAGATCGGAGTATTTAGTGTGAGTGGTTTGCTTGTAGGATCGGGAGTTTATACAGGTAAAAATCTTGCAATTTCCATTTGGGGCGACGATGAATTGACTGAAGAAATTGATGGTTTGACAGGAAAATTTACCTTAAAAATTTGGAATGGCGAATCCTTAAATTTATCGGGAGAGCAAATTCTTGAAATCGAAACTTGGCTCGAAGGCGATGATTTTTATGAAACCAATAAAATTTCGGTGGTTGAAAAAATATCGAATATCGAACACCGACTAACGAACATCGAAATTTTCCAAAACACGCCAAATCCGTTTTCCGAAACCACTGAAATTGGTATTTTTCTTCCTGAGAAAACTTTTGTAGAAATTGAGCTTTTTAACCTTATTGGCGAAAAAATTGAAACAATACAGTCGCAAAACTATCCTCACGGAAAACATACAATTATTTACGACAGAAAACACTTGCCTGCCGGGACGTATTTTTACAGATTAAGTTCAGGTGATTTTTCTGAAACGAGAATTATGAGTGTTGAATGATTTATTAAACTACCTTGTCAAAGTTTAAGACTTTGACAAGGTTAATTATCTGGATATCAACTAAACTAAAAATATAATTATTATGAAAAACCTTATTACTACCCTAAGTCTAAGCTTAATTCTTTTTTTTATTTTCACTAAAGAAACAAAAGCACAAATTTTTGCAGGTAATGATACCTCAATTTGTGCTGGAACAAGTATCACATTAAATGCGACCACTTCTTCAATCAATAGCACAAATACATACTTTTATGATACAGTTCCTTATGCACCTGAGACTTACGGGGGTACACCTGTACCTTTCCCTGGTACTTATTGGGACGATGTTGTTTCAAGTCAAATTCAAATTCCATTTGAATTTTGTTTTTTCGGACAAGTTTTCACCTCATGTTATGTTGGCTCTAATGGATGGTTAAGTTTTAGTCCAGGGCAACCAATTACTTTTACTGCTTGTATTTTACCGAATTCTGGAGTTAGCGTTCCAAAAAATTGTATTATGGGACCTTGGGCAGACTGGAACCCATCATACGGTGTAGGTCCTTATGTTTTCTATTATGTTACAGGAGTATCACCCAATAGGAAATTTGTTGTTAACTGGGATAATTGTCCAATGCATGCATGTACAAGTAACCTCGGAAAATTTCAAATAGTTTTATGTGAGGGTTCAAATGAGATTTACAACCATATAACAAATAAGCCAATTTGTACTCAATGGAGTGTAGCATCAACTCAGGGAATACATAACTTCAACGGAACTTTGGCTTATTGGGTCCCAGGAAGAAATGGCAACCAATGGAGTGCTCAATATGAGAGTTCAAAATTTAAACCGATAGGTACAATTTCGCTTCCGCAAATTCAATGGTATGATACATATGGAAATATTATCAGTAATGGATCATCAATAACCGTTAATCCAATTTCAACTACTTCTTATATTGCAGGAGTAATTTGTTCATGTTCAGGTTTTTTTATTGATACAGTAACGATTTCAATTGATTCAACCAGTCTTTCAATAGATTATGTAAATACTGAGAATGTTGATTGTAATGGAGGTAATACCGGCTCAATAGAACTTGCTGCAAATGGTTGTGTGTCTCCATTTTCATTTTTATGGAATACTGGAGATACAACAGAATATATATCAAATCTGGGTGCAGGAAATTATTTTGTAACAATAAGCGATTCTGGGAATAATGTTGTTGTTGACTCTATGACAATTACTGAACCTTCTGAGATTGAGACCTATAGTAACATTTCGAATGTGTTAATTACAGGAACAACAAACGGTTCAATTGATTTGACAATAAGTGGAGGTGTTCAGCCATATTCACATATTTGGTCTAATGGAGAAACCTCTGAAGATGTTTACAATTTAAGTGCCGGCTTGTATTACGTAACCGTAATTGACAATAATTCATGCACCAATATAGAAATGTTTGAAATTACTGAACCTCTGAACTCATATCCACCTGACTGGCCTTATACAGTAAGTTCTACAAATCACACAATTTTAATTCCTGATACTGCAATAATTACAATGAACAATACTCCGATTGATGTTGGAGATTTTATTGGTGTTTTCTACGACTCCTTGGGCACACTGGCTTGTGGAGGCTATACAATTTGGCAAAACAACACAACTTCGATTGCAGCATGGGGAGCTGAAGTTGGCTTAAACAATGGCTTTGCAATTGGTGAGGAATTTAAATGGAAAATATGGGACATTTCAGAAAGCACAGAATATGAAGTAGATGCTACATATATGCCTGTTCCTCCTATGACAGACCAGGAGTTTTTTGCTATAAACGGAATGAGTGGTTTAACTTCTTTATTTAATCTATCATTTAGTAGTTCACAGCAAATTGTCCTTCCTCCAGGCTGGAGTTTCTTTTCAACTAATATAATTCCTTCTGAAGAGTTATTTGATTCAATTTTTGCAAATAATGTTTCAAATGTAGTGATTGTGAAAAACTATCTTGGTCAAATCTATTGGCCTGCCTACGGAATAAACTTTATAGGAAACCTATCAATTCATGAGGGTTATCAAATTAGCATGACTAACCCTGATATTTTAACAATTACAGGTTTATCCATACAACCTGAAAATGAAAATTGTAATGTTCCTTCCGGATGGTCATTTATTCCATATTTAAGATCAGACCCGGCTTCAATAGTCGATATGTTAAGTAATATCTCAAATGACATTGAAATAGTTAAAAATTATTTAGGACTGATTTATTGGCCAAATTATGGAATAAATACAATTGGAAACATGATTCCCGGCGAAGGCTATCAAATAAAAATGAACAATTCTAATATTCTAACTTACCCACCAAATTCTGCAAACATCTCAAAATCTAATATTCAAATCCCTCAGCCAAAACAATTTAAAACAACAATAAACACAGGTTCAAATATGACCCTCGGAATTCCAAAAGCAGCCTGGGAAACAGAACCTCCAATTGACTCAGAAATTGGAATTTATAGCTCAGAAGGATTATTGGTTGGCTCATCAGTTTTTACCAGTGAAAATCTTGCAATTTCAATTTGGGGAAACGATGAATTGACCAAAAAAATTGATGGTTTGCTTGAAAATGAGAAATTTATTGTTAAGGTTTGGAATGGAACGAATGAGGAGACTCTTGAAATCGAAAATTGGCTTCAAGGCGATGAATTGTATATAACAAATAAAATTTCAATTGTTGAAAAACTTTCAACTTTTGAAATTCAACATTCAACTTTCCAACTATTTCAAAATGTTCCAAATCCATTTTCTGAAACAACAGAAATTAGTTTTTATGCTCCTCATAAAGCATTTGTAGAAATAGAATTATTTAATCTTCTGGGAGAAAGAATTGAAACCATTCATTCGCAAAATTATACTGCCGGAAATCATACAATTATTTTCGATAGAAAACACTTGTCGGCAGGAACGTATTTCTATAGATTAAATTCAGGTGATTTTTCTGACACGAGAATTATGAGTGTTGGGGAATAATGTTTTCCTTTGAATTCAATTAATATTTACTATTTTTAAAATTTATAAACTAATTGATTCTATTATGAAAGCTAATTTAATATTTTTATCAGCGGTTTTCCTTTGTCAGTTTGTTTTTGCACAGGAAGCTTGCAATGATATTCCAACCGTTGCTGATTTTGATGGAAATGTATATAATACAGTTCAAATTGGGAATCAGTGTTGGATGAAAGAAAACCTCAAAACCATGCATTATGAAGATGGTTCTGCTTTAGTGGATGGAACTGGCATAGGTTCAATTCCATGGGGTAATACTACAAAATACTATTTTGATTATAATGATGATACATTAAATACATTAGTTTATGGGAAACTTTATACTTGGGCAGCAGTGATGAATGGAGAATCAAGTAGTGATTTGGTACCAAGCGGTGTACAAGGTATTTGCCCTAATGGTTGGCATGTCCCAAGTAAACAAGAATGGGAGATCCTGGCAAACTATTTAGGTGGACAAAATGTTGCTGGGGGGAAAAAGAAAGAACAGGACACAATACATTGGAATAGTCCTAATGCAGCAACAAACATATCCGGATTTTCTGCTTTACCTGCTGGAATAAGAGATGGTTCTTCTTTCGAAAATTTGGGAATTCAAACTTTTTTTTGGACTTCAAAAGCTGGAAGTGATTTTGCAAATCATCGCGGTTTAGAAAACTTCCATATTAGTGATATATGGGGTTTTACCGCAAAGTATTTTGGATACAGTGTTCGTTGCCTAAGAGATACAAATAGCTTATCAGCATTAATTATAAATCTTGAAAAAACAAATATAAGTTGTTTTGGACTAAATGATGGCTCAATTGATTTGAATGTTACATGGGGTACTCCGCCATATTCATTTATTTGGTCTAATGGCGAAATAACAGAAGATATTGATAATTTAATAGCCGGCACATACTTTGTGACAGTATCAATGTCTAACAATTATTCAATAATCGATTCAATTACTTTAGTTGAACCCACTGAGATAATTCTAAGTTTTGACATTACAGATGCAACAAATATAACTTCAACCGACGGAGAGATTAATCTGACAGTAAGCGGAGGTTTTACACCATATACTTTCAATTGGTCAAATGGTGAAACAATCGAAGATATTACAGGTTTAAACAGCGGCATATATTCTGTTATAGTTACAGATAGTCTAAACTGTACGATTAATTCTTCTGTCAATATTGCTTATTTAAATAATATATCTGAACTATTGCAAAATAAAAGTATATCCCTCATGCAAAATGTTCCAAATCCATTTTCTCAAACTACCGAAATTAGTTTTTACATTCCAGAAAAAGCATTCGTTGAAATTGAATTATTCAGTCTTATTGGTGAGAAAATTGAAACCATTCATTCTCAAAATTACATTGCCGGAAATCATACGATTATTTTCGATAGAAAACACTTGTCAGCAGGAACTTATTTCTACAGACTAAATACAGGTGATTTTTCTGAAACGAGAATTATGAGTGTTGAATAATTTACAATTTGAAATACAAAATAAAAAAGTATAATTATTCGTTGAAATATTATTCATTTTGTGATATTTGTTATTAGTTTTGAAATTGCGTGTATTAATTAGCAACCTATAAATTTGACTATTATGAAAGACAAAACAATTACTCTAAGTCTCGTTTTTTTTCTACTCATTTTCTTCAGTAACAAAACAAAAGCACAAATTTTTGCAGGCAACGATACATTAATTTGTGGTGCTGGAAATATTACTCTGAATGCAACAATAGCACCTTTCTATGGAACAAATCAATATGTCTATGACACAGTGCCATATGGACCTGAATTTTATGGAGGAACACCATTATACTTGTGGGACGATGCCATTTCTGACACAATAATAATACCATTTGATTTTTGTTTTTTCGGACAAGTTTTCAATGAATGTTATGTTGGCTCGAATGGATGGTTAGGTTTTAGTTCAGGTCAACCAACTACATATGCTTCTGCAACAATACCAAGTCAAGCTATTAGTGTACCTAAAAATTGTATTATGGGAGCATGGAGTGACTGGAATCCTTCCGCCACAAGTATTTATTGCAACATAACAGGTATTGCGCCCAACAGAAAATTCGTTGTAAGCTGGATTGATTGTCCATTGTTTAGTTGCTCCTCTTTTACTGGAACTTTCCAAATAGTATTAACCGAAACTTCAAACGAAATATGCTATCATCTTACAAATAAGCCAATATGTCTTGGTTGGGCTGGAGGAACCTCAACTCAAGGATTACATAACTGGAATGGTTCGCTTGCATATTGTGCTCCAGGAAGAAACTCAACCATATGGGAGACTCAATTAGAAAGTTCAAAATTTGTACCATCAGATATAGTTTCTCCAACTCAAATTCAATGGTTCAACCTATCTGGAGATGTAATTGGAAATGGACCCACACTAACTGTAAATCCTAATATAACTACTTCTTATGTTGCCGGAATTATGTCTTGTACAGGCATTTTATACACTGATAATATAACAATTACAGTGAATCCAACATTAAATATTTGCGATTTGATTGGAACTAATATTGATTGTTTTAATGGAAATACTGGTTCGATAGATATCACAGTTTCAGGTGGCACTCAACCATATTCTTATTTATGGAACAATGGTGAAACAATTGAAGACATTTCACTTTTAGGAGCAGGAAATTACCTTGTAACAATTACTGATGCACTTAATTATTCAATTATTGATTCCATAACACTTTTAGAAACTGATGAGCTTTTAGCATCTTCAGTAATTGCAGATGTTACATCATATGGAGCTGCTGACGGTGCTATTGATTTAACAATTTCCGGAGGAGCTCCACCATATACATTTTCATGGTCGAATGGTGATATTGTTGAAGATCTTTATGGCTTAAGTTCTGGAAATTTTACCATCACAATAATTGATAATAATGGATGTAATCTTACTGAAAGTTACGAAATTACTGAACCACCAGGTCCAAATTTGCCTAATTGGTCATATACAGTTACTCAAACAAATCATACTATTTTAATTCAGGCAACAACCCCTATCACACTAAATGGAGTACAGATTTCTCAGGGAGATTATATTGGAGTATTTTATGATTCACTTGGCACATTGGTTTGTGGTGGATATCAGATATGGCAAAATACCACAACTTCAATTGCAGCATGGGGTGCAGATCTTGGAAATGACGGTTTTGCTATTGGCGAACAATTTAAATGGAAAATATGGGACGAATCGGAAAGCATTGAGTATGATGCAAATGCTACCTATATGCCGGTTCCTCCAATGGCAAATCAAGAGTTTTATGCAGTAAACGGCCTAAGTGGTTTAGCTTCTTTATATGAAGTTCTTTCAGCAGACTCACAAGAAATAATCCTTCCTCAAAGCTGGAGCTATTTCTCAACTTATATTATTCCTACTGAATTATCATTCGACTCAATTTTCATGGATGTTAATTCAAATTTATTGATATTAAAAGACTATTTTGGACAAACTTATTGGCCAATCTATGGAATAAACAATATTGGCAATATCTCAATTTGCGAAGGTTACCAATTGAAAATGGCTATAACCGACACAATAATAATTTCTGGTTTTTTGACTCAACCAGAGTTCACAAATTGCAATATTCCCTTTGGCTGGTCATACTTTTCTTATTTAAGGAAAACACCGGCTTCAATCATTAATATGTTAAGTAATGTAGTTAATGATATTGAAATTGTTAAAAATTATTTTGGACAAACCTACTGGCCTATTTATGGATTAAATCTGATTGGGAACATGATTCCGGGCGAGGGTTATCAAGTAAAGATGAACAATGGTGCTACTTTGACATATCCTGCTAATTCAACAAATGTAAGTAAGGAAAACGATCTAACAACTCAAGCCGAACATTTCATAAATATCAAAAACACAGGCTCAAATATGACTCTCGGTATTCCAAAAACTGCTTGGAAAATACAACCATCAAAAGGTTCAGAAATTGGAATTTTTAGTCCCGATAACCATCGGGAAAAACTCGTTGGCTCAGCAGTTTACACCGGAGAAAACCTCGCTATTTCTATTTGGGGAAACGATGAATTGACCGAAGAAATTGACGGAATGATTGAAAACAATAAGTTTATTATTAAAATTTGGAATGGTGAAAATGAAGAAATTCTTGAAATTGAAACTTGGCTTAAAGGCAATGAATTCTATAAAACGAACAAAATTTCGGTAGTTGAAAAACTTTCAACTTTTAACCTTCTCCATTCAACTTGCATTCTTTTTCAGAATGTTCCAAATCCATTTTCCGAAACAACCGAAATTAGTTTTTACATTCCAGAAAAAGCTTTTGTAGAAATAGAATTATTTAACCTTATTGGTGAAAAAATTGTTACAATTCAGTCCCAAAATTATCCTGGCGGAAATCATTCTATTAATTTTAACAAAAATGATATTTACTCAGGGGCTTATTTTTATAGACTGAAATTAAAAGGTTTTTCAGAAACAAAAATTATGTATCTTGTTGATTAAATATGTATAAAAGAGAATTAAATTAGAAATTTGCAAGTAATTTACTTTAACTATCTAATATTCAGTTATTAAAATGTTAACAACTATAAATAAAATATTATGAAATTAAAAATTATTTTTTTTGTCTTAGTTATTTTTAGCATAAAAATATATGCTCAACCGATAACAGTGGTAGGAAATTATACCCCTCAACAGTTAGTTAATAATGTATTTACATCAGGCTGTGTTTCTATTCAAAATATTGTTTTCTCAGGACATCCAGGAAGTATCGGTTATTTCGACGCTTCCGGAACAAGTTTTGATTCAATATTTTCATCGGGAATAATTTTTTCATCAGGGAGGGCTATAGATGCAGTTGGCCCTAATTATCAATCAGGAATTTCAACAAGTTTTGGATCCCCAGGCGATAATGATTTAAACTATATAATACCACAAGCAACCGCAGATGCTTCAGTAATTGAGTTCGATTTTGTCCCTAATTCTGACACCATAAAATTTCGCTACATTTTTGGCTCTGATGAATATCCTGAATTTGTAAATAGCAGTTTTAACGATGTATTTGCATTTTTTTTATCAGGACCATATCCATGGGGCGGATTTTATTTAAATCAAAACATAGCAACTATACCTGGAACAACCACTCCTGTTTCAATCAATAATGTAAATAATGGAACAGGTAGCGCAAGCACTCCTCCTACAGGACCTTGTGTGAATTGTCAATATTATTTTGATAATCTCGCTATTAGCAATCCTAATTCGGCAATCGAATACGATGGATATACTGTTGCTTTAACAGCTACTGCATTAGTTGTTCCATGTCAAACTTATCATTTAAAATTGGCAGTAGCCGATGCTGGTGATTATATTATTGATTCCGCAGTTTTCCTCGAAGCAGGCAGCTTTTCGTCAGGCGAATCTAACGGAAGTGATAATGTTAGCATTTTTAATCCAATTGATACAATATATGAAGGATGTACAAAATATTTTATTATTTATAGAAATGACACAGTAAACCTTTCAAATCCGGCTATGGTTCTTTTGCAATATGCCGGAAATGCAATAATGGGTTCAGATATATCAATATTTCCGGATACTTTTTGGATACAAGGCGGACAAATGAGCGACACAATTTTCTATGATGTTTTAAATGATGGATTTCCAGAACAGCCTGAAACTTTTATTATTGAGACTTGGGCAGATTGTATTTGTAATACAGGAGCCTCAATTTTTTCTTCAGACACAATTACAATTTATAGTTTTGTTGAATTTGAAGCAGGAATTACAAATTCCAATTCAATGATTTGTGATATTGCAGCTTCTTCACCTTATACTATTTCTGCAGAATGTACGAGTCATCCTTCATGGTTTGTCAGCTATATATGGAATACCGGCGAAACAAGTAGCGATATAGTTATTACTTCACCTCCAGCCGGAATGACAGATGTTTATTGGGTAGAAATAATTGATTTATGTGGAAACAGTATTATTGATAGTATAACTATTGGAGCCTCCACTTTGTCTGGAATAAGTTTAATTTCACAAGATGCTTCATGTTTTAATTCTTGCAACGGCGAAGTAAATGTTACGGCAATTGGTGCAAGTCAACAAATAACTTATCTTTGGTCTGATTCAACAATAAGTTCTCCAAATTCAGGAAATATAACAAATTTATGTGCGGGAAACTACAATGTAACAATTAGCAATGCAATAGGTTGTAGTGTCGATAGTTTTTTTATAATATTTCAACCGGACGAAATCTTAATTAATGAGATTATTAGTGATTATAACGGTTATGGAGTTAGTATATTTGGTGCTTTTGACGGTTCAATTGATCTGACTGTTTCTGGCGGCAATCCACCTTTTTCGTTTTTATGGTCAAATAGTGAAACTACCGAAGATATAATTAACTTGTCAGCCGATAACTACTCAATTACAATAACTGATAATAGTGGTTGTAGTATTATTAATAGTTTTGAAATTACCGAACCTATATTTATGAACTATCCAGACTGGTCTTATTCTCTTTCTCCAAACAATCATATAATTCTAATTCAAGAATCAACACCAATCACAATCAATAGTAATCAAATTGAATATGGAGATTTTATTGGTGTGTTTTATGATTCGCTGGGTACTTTAGTTTGTGGCGGTTATCAAATGTGGGAGAATGCAGTTACTTCAATCTCTGCATGGAGCGAGGAATTCGGAAATGATGGTTTCATTGTAGGTGAGCAGCTAAAATGGAAAATTTGGGATGCTTCAGATAGTATTGAATATAATGCAAATGCTACTTATATGCCGGTTCCTCCAATGACACAGCAAGAGTTTTTTGCTATAAACGGATTAAGTGGTTTAACTTCTTTATTCACTATACCATGGACTACTTCTCAACAATTAGTTCTCCCTCCGGGCTGGAGCTTTTTTTCAACATATATAGCTCCATATGAAGAATTATTTGATTCAATTTTTTCTAATATTATTTCAAACGTAGTAATTGTGAAAAACTATCTTGGACAAATCTATTGGCCTGCCTATGGAATTAACTATATTGGGAATCTTTCAATTAATGAGGGCTATCAAATAAAAATAAATAATGCTGATTCCATAATAATTAATGGATTGTCTGTTGAACCGGAAAATACTCCTTGCAATGTTCCTCTTGGATGGTCATTTATTCCTTATTTAAGAACTGATACAGCTTCTATTGCTGAGATGTTAAGCACTATTGCAAACGATATTGAAATTGTCAAAAACTATCTCGGGGAGATATATTGGCCTCAGTACGGAATAAATACAATTGGAAACATAATTCCGGGCGAAGGCTATCAAATAAAAATGAACAATGCAGTAACTCTCACTTATCCCCCAAACTCTGCAAATATTTCGAAATCAAATATCCAAATCCCTCAGCCAAAACATTTCAAAACAACAATAAATACAGGCTCGAATATGACTTTGGGTATTCCAAAAACAGCATGGGAAACAAAACCGGTAATGATTAGTGAGATCGGAGTATTTAGTGTGAGTGGTTTGCTTGTAGGATCGGGAGTTTATACAGGTAAAAATCTTGCAATTTCCATTTGGGGCGACGATGAATTGACTGAAGAAATTGATGGTTTGACAGGAAAATTTACCTTAAAAATTTGGAATGGCGAATCCTTAAATTTATCGGGAGAGCAAATTCTTGAAATCGAAACTTGGCTCGAAGGCGATGATTTTTATGAAACCAATAAAATTTCGGTGGTTGAAAAAATATCGAATATCGAACACCGACTAACGAACATCGAAATTTTCCAAAACACGCCAAATCCGTTTTCCGAAACCACTGAAATTGGTATTTTTCTTCCTGAGAAAACTTTTGTAGAAATTGAGCTTTTTAACCTTATTGGCGAAAAAATTGAAACAATACAGTCGCAAAACTATCCTCACGGAAAACATACAATTATTTACGAAAGAAAAAAATTGTCTGCCGGGACGTATTTTTATAGATTAAATTCAGGAGATTTTTCTGAAACGAGGATTATGAGTATTAAGTGATTTGTTTGCATACAGTTCAGTTATCCGATGACTAAAAGTAATCGGAGAAATTTTACTTATGTTTTTTTGTTCCCATTGTGATATAAGATATTCTTTGCAACTGTCAAATAACTAGCTAAATATAAAAACAAATTCTTTTGCAGAATCACATTTGTTTTATTATATTTGCAATAATAAATTAGATTAATTATGAAAAAAGCTTTACTATTATTAATCGCAATTTTATTTTATCAAAATATTTTAGCCCAGAATCCTTGCCCTAACACTCCAACAGTTACTGACTTTGATGGCAATGTTTATAATACAGTGCAAATTGGGAATAAATGTTGGATGAAAGAAAACCTCAAGACTACACATTATGCAAATGGCACTGCATTAGTTGATGGAACTAATGCCGGCAATATTCATTATGATTATACTACTAATTATTATTTCGATTATGATGATGATACTTCAAATACTATAGTTTATGGAAAACTTTACACATGGCCGGCAGTAATGAATGGTGAAGCAAGTAGCAATTTAGCCCCAAGTGGAGTACAAGGTGTATGCCCAACCGGATGGCATGTTCCGAGTAAACAAGAATGGTTTCACTTGCAGAATTATTTAGGTGGATATTGGCCAGCTGGTGGAAAACTAAAAGAAACTGGTACAACACATTGGATTAGTCCAAATTCAGGAGCTACAAACATTTCTGGCTTTACAGCCTTACCAGGAGGTTATAGAAATTTTTCAGAGTTTGAAGAAATAGGAATGTATGCTCGTTTCTGGTCTTCCTATGCAGGTAATGGTATCGGACACCATTCATGGAATAGTACGGCACATTATAATTTTACAACTAATGGGCTTGCATTCACTACTTGGGAATATGGTATGAGTGTTCGTTGCGTAAAAGATCCAATTTTAAATGTAAAGTATGAAGTGTCTAATGTAAGTTGTAATGGATTCTCAGATGGAGCAATTAATGTAACAATTGAATCTGGAATGCCTCCTTTTACTTTCCTTTGGTCAAATGGAGCAACCACTGAGGATCTTAGTAATTTGTCAGCAGGATTCTACTCTGTAACAATTACAGATATCCTAGGTATAGTTGCGGAAAACAATCTCACACTTACTGAACCAGATGAGATTGAAATTTCAGAAACCATTGTTCAACTGTCCAGCACAGGAGCAACTGATGGCGCAATTGATATATCTGTTTTAGGAGGAACCGTACCGTTCTTCTACCTATGGAGCTATGGGTATAGTACGGAAGATATTGATAACCTTGCTGCAGGAATTTATTCTGTAAATGTAGTAGATGCAAATGGATGTAGTAAAAATAAAAGTTTCGAAATTGCAGAACTTATTAATACAGATCCTACAAATTGGACATATACTGTTACTTCTACAAATCATTCAATACATATTCAAGATACAATTCCAATAACAATAAATGGCATTCAAATTGAATCCGGCGATTATATTGGCGTATTCTTTGATTCCCTAGGGACATTGGTTTGTGGAGGATATCAGATTTGGGATAGTACAAATACTACAATAACTGCATGGGGCGAAGATATTGGAAATGATGGATTTGATATTGATGAAGTCTTTAAATGGAAAGTATGGCAGATTTCAACTCAAATAGAATTTGATTTTTTTTCAGTTTCATACAATACTATCTCATTTCCTGATTCAGGTAATTTTGCAATTAATGGGATAAGCGGAATTTCAACATTGGATTTCATATCTTCGGAAACTCAAACTTTATCAATTTCTCCAGGTTGGAGCATTATTTCAACATATATTGACCCATTTGAATCCAATATTGATAGCATTTTCCAATTAATTCAACAAGAAGTAATAATTATCAAAAATGACTCAGGTCTTATATATTGGCCTTTATATGGTGTTAATAATATTGGAAATATTTCAGTTGAAGATGGTTATCAAATTAATATGACATCGTCTCAAAATATTGATATTGTTGGAGTTCTGGTTGATCCTCAAAATTTCCCTATTCAAATTTCTTCCGGATGGAGCATTATTGGTTATACCAGAACATCTCCGGCTGCTATTGCTAGTATGTTATCTGGAATTAGCAGTAATATAAATATTGTTAAAAACGGTGCAGGTCAAATATATTGGCCACAGTTTGGCATTAATTCTATTGGCAACATGAACCCCGGCGAAGGTTATCAAATTAAAATGAATAATGCAGCAATTTTGACTTATCCGCCTAACTAAGCTAAGGTTCAAAACTGATTAAGTAGGCTAAATCTTTTTTTGAGGTGCTGAAGAGAAATGTATTGGTGGCAGCTATCTTTAATCTAAAATGCTAAATTGCATTATCATAGGCTGTTCTTCGAAAACCTTAGGAAACAAACTCCTTCGAAAGTTTCATGAAAATAACCTTTTTTGCCATCTAAAGGTAAATTGAATTTGTAAAAGACTAAAAGCCCGATTTGCGTTTTTACATGTTATTGTATACTGAATATTAACAATTTAGATTAATTTTGTTTTCTTTCTCTTGATAAAAAGAAAGAAAAATCTAGGCTACAGATAATTTTGGGACAATACTAATTTCTCAATACTCCCCGTAAGTAAAGTTACCAAAAAATATAAAATGAAATTTTCACTTTCAGAAAACGAGAATTTCATTGTTTACCGGCAAATTTCAATAGTTGTTCCCACCAAAATAATTTTTATCAAAATTATAGGCGTTGGCCTGAAAAAATGGCGGGCGGGGGCTGGCATGTGGGTGGTAGCATCATTTTTTCTTGACTTTTTGTTACTTTTGTGTCAAGACAAAAGTAAATGATAGGACAATAAACTGAACTTGATATTTCATAATTATAGGGTGAAAGTTAATTTCCAGTACCTCAAAAAAAGATTTGGCCGAAATTGTTAAAAAAATATATTTCTTAAAAAAATAATTAATTTTATGAGCTTGAAATTTTGATGTATTTGCTTATGGGGACTTCTATAAATAGTAAATTTCAAGGCGTAAGGAATTTCAAAACCGCAGTTTACTATTGTAAATGAGGATTTTGAAATTTTGAAACAACGAAGAAATTTACATTTTTAGAAGTTCCATTATAAATTTAATTTTAAGATAATGAGAAAACCAATACTTTTAGCAGCCTTAGTTTTATTAGTGATGATTTCTATGGGACAAGAAGCCGGCAATCTTGCTTCTCAAAATAATGAAGTTTGTCAAAACTATGAAGTAGTTAGCAATAGCACTTCTCATCCTACTGTACCCAACCAGAGGACTGCAAATCTACAATTTAATTACCCTGTGAATACAAGTATTACAAATCAAGCAGGAATTGAAACAGATGGTTCATTTTTTTATGTAACAGTGTGGAATAGTTCAGCAATATTAAAATACTCAATGACAGGAAACTACATAAGTCAATTTTCTATTCCGGGAGTAAGCGGATTGCGCGATTTAGCCTATGATGGCACCTACTTTTATGGCGGCAATGCTGGTTCTGCAATTTATGAAATGGATTTCACCACAGGAACTTTAGCCGGTGTAATTAATTGCCCTGCAGGAACAGAAGTACGAAATATTTGCTACAACGGCAACGATGCTTTTTGGGTTGGAAACTGGGCAACTGATTTAAGTTTAATAAGTCGTACGGGGCTATTGTTAAATTCAATTTCTGCCCAATCACATGGATGCACCGGCATGTATGGCTCTGCTTACGACAGTATCTCAATAGGTGGACCATATGTTTGGATAATTGAGGCAAACACAAGCCAAAATGCTGTTGATCTTAAAAAAATTAATATTGCTTCCGGCAATCAAACCTTTCAATATAATATTCTTCCGGATGTTGGTTCAGGCACTTTGGGTGGCGGATTATTTATTGAGCCAAACATTTTGGCAGGCACAGTTACTCTTGGTGGTTTAGTGCAAGAAACTGCAATTTTTGGATACGACTTAAATTCATTTGTTGATAGCATAGATGTTGGTATTACAAATATTCTTACTCCAATTTCCGGAACATCACTTACTAATAGTGAGCAAATATCGGTAAACATTCAAAATTTTGGTTCGCAAAGTATAAGCTCAGGTTTTAATGTTGCATATTCTGTTTCCGGAGCTAATCCAATTGTTGAAAGTTACACTGGCACGCTTGGTGTAGGTCAAAGTGTTGTATTTACGTTCAACCAAACGGCAGATTTTTCTACACCGGGAATTTATGAATTAATCGTTGCTACATCATTGTCAGGCGATCAAAATGCAAATAATGATACTATCACTACAACATTGGTTACATTAAGCAATATTATTCCAAAATTGCCACTTGTCGAAGAGTTTAATGCAGCTGGTAGTTGTTCCCCATGTTGCAGTTTAGAACCGTTCTATCAGACAAATATTATTCAGAGTGGGAATAGCTGTGCTACAATCCGTTATGGCTGTCCCTGGACAGGTTATACCGATCCATATCATACTACTGAGGATTCAGTAAGGTATGCCTATTATGGCGTAAATGCCGTTCCAAATGTCTCTTTTAACGGTGGAGCTCCAGAGCATCTTTCCATAATCACAACATCACTCATTACGAACAGCTACAATACAGAATACTCAGTATTTTTCATGGATGTATCTGCTCAAATTCTTGGCAACCAGGTTGTAACTGAAGTTGATGTAATTCCTCAAATTAATATTAACACTCCCACAGCAGTTTTGCAAGTTGTCATTGTTGAAAACGAAACCTATAATAATGTAACTTGCACAGAGGTAAATCAAGTCCTTTATACAATAAAAAAAATGCTGCCAAATGAATTAGGTACCCCGCTTGGTTCACTAATGGCTGGGAATGTGTACACCTTTCCGTTTTCTTATACCTTTCCTGTTGGAAACACGGTTGAAGATTTCTCAAACCTATCAATAGTTGCCTTTATTCAGAATAATGCGAATCACGCTGTTCATCAATCGGCCAGAACAATTGTAGATACTGCAATTACTCTGTCTGCCTCTTTTGAGGTTGATACAACTGCAGGTTTGGTAGGCAGCTCATTTAATTTTACCGACCTTACTACAGGAACAGCAAATTCTTGGTTATGGGATTTTGGTGATGGTACAACAAGTACATTGCAAAATCCCAGTCATACCTACCTAAGCGAAGGTCTTTATACTGTAAGTCTTATAGCATCAAATTATTTCGATTCAGATACTGTAGTTTACACAGATTATATTGAGCTTGCTTATACTCAATCCTGGAATTATAATATTACAGGCACAAACCATACTATTCTTGTTCCGGCTACAGCCACCATAACGATTGATGGAAATCCTATTCAAAATGGTGATTATATTGGTGTGTTCTATGGTCTTCCGGGAGGTGGTCTTGCTTGTGGAGGATATATGGAATGGACAGGAAATTTGAATTCAATTACAGCCTGGGGAGTAGATATTGGAGGCGACGGATTTGCCAGCAACGAAGTTTTTAAATGGAAAATATGGCAGAGCTCTACAAATGTTGAATATGATGCTACAGCAGTTTACAACATTAACTCCATGTTTCCAAATGATTCTGTATTTATAGTGAATGGACTTAGCGGAATTGTTTCATTATCTGCTTTCTCCTTAAAAGATATTGGTATTGAAAGCATAATTTCTCCGGTATCAGATTGCAATTTGTCCAATTCAGAGGCTTTAACAGTAAGTATTAAAAACTTTGAGCAAACAGATTTAAATGACACTTTTACTATAAAATATTCATTAGATAATGGTTTGACCTGGTTTAGTGAAATCTACAATGGGCCTGCAATTCCGGGCAACGATATTATGAATTATACTTTTTCGACATATTTAAATTTGCAGTCGCCGAACACCTATCAATTGCTTGTAAAAACAGAATTGTTTGCTGATATTGATGCTTCTAACGATGCCCAAAGTTCTACTATTGAAAATTTGACATCTCCTACAGCATATGCAGGACTTGGGAATGAAATATGCGGAACAACTTATGAATTGGATGCGTCGCTTATAGGTCAACAATATACTGATGCATATTGGTCAACATCATTTTTAGGTGCAGATTTCGACGATGAGTTCGATCCTGCAGCAACTATTACAATACCTGATAGCTGGTCGGAACCGGGAGAGCCTTTAGCTGGTAGTTTCGGAGATTCTGCTTTTGTTACTGCTGCCGTTATATGGAATATTTATGCATATACCTGCCATTCAAGCGATACATTAGAAATCACATTTTATCAAACTCCTACAAGCAATGCTGGTCAAGATGATGTTATCTGTAGTTTGAATTATGATTTTGCTGCAGAATTTACTACCGGTAATTCTACCGGCGAGTGGAGTATGATTGATGGTACCGGCACTGCAAACTGGCTAAATGGAAATAATACTGCTCCGAATGCCAGTGTAACAGTTTCTGAATATGGATTAAAAGCATTTCAATGGATTGAATACAATTCAGGAAAACCTTCATGTAGCGATAAGGATACTGTTTATATAGAATTCGTACATTTCGATTTTGAAGCTCAAACTGAAGATTTATCACTAATTGGTGCCAACGATGGCACAATTGAAATATCTGTTATCGGTGGAACTCCTCCATATATATATATCTGGAGCAATGGCGAAACAACAGAAGATTTATACTCTCTTGCAATTGGAATCTATGACCTGACTATAAGCGATAATAACGCTTGCAACCTGACAGGGACTTTTGAAATTTCCAATCCTGCACCAAATTGGTCATATACTATCAGCTCTTCAAATCATACAATTCTGATTCAAAACATAACTCCAATTACTATAGATGGAGTTCAGATTGATTATGGAGATTACATAGGAGTTTTTTATGATTCGCTCGGAACATTGGCTTGTGGAGGTTATCAAGTTTGGGAAAATACCACAACCTCGATAGCTGCATGGGCTGCCGAAACCGGATTAAATAACGGCTTTGTTACAGGAGAACAACTTAAATGGAAAATATGGGATGCTTCAGACGATTTGGTATATGACGCTGTTGCAGACTATATGCCAATGCCTCCAATGCTAAATCAAGGAATTTTTGCAGTAAACGGATTAAGTGGCTTACTATCTTTGACTTCAGTAGTATTAAGTGAATCACAGGAAATTGCATTGCTACCGGGTTGGAGTTTTTTTTCAACATATATTGTATCGGACGAGCCTTCTTTAGATTCAATTTTTACTGATATAGTTACAAATGTTGAGATTGTGAAAAATTACCTTGGACAAGCTTATTGGCCTGCATGGGGCATAAACATGATAGGAAATATTTCGAATTGCGAAGGCTATCAAATAAAAACAAGCCTTGCAGATACCTTGATAATTACAGGTTTATCAGTAGAGCCGGAGAATACAACTTGCAATATATTGGCAGGGTGGTCATATATTTCGTATTTAAGAAAAACACCCGCTTCAATAGTTGTTATGTTAAGCGCAATTGCAAGTGATGTAGTCATTGTTAAAAACTATTTAGGCCAGACATATTGGCCCGTATATGGCATTAATATGATTGGAAACATGGTTCCGGGCGAAGCTTATCAGATAAAAATGTATAACGCTGTAATATTAACCTATCCGGCAAATGAGGTGAACGTATCGAAATAAACATGTCGGCAGGAATGTATTTCTATTGATTAATTTCAGGAGATTTTTCTGCAATGAGAATTGTGAGAGTTGAATTATTCCTTTGTTACTATTACAAGAAATCTAATTGCCTGAATACCAGACCTGACAGATTTTGAAAACCTGTCAGGTCTTTTCAATTTTATGCTATACATTTATCAAAAATGAATAAACTCAACTTTGGGTTTAGTTAAACTACTCTCCAAATTCAAGTATTATTTCTTCTTTAAATTTTTTAATAAATTTGTTGAAGTAATCTAATTCTTTAATTTCGTATTCGTTCTCTATTATATTTATGTGTTTTTGCAAAAACTTATACATAGTTTCCGAATCAATAAGCTTTCCATCAGTCCTATTGGAAATTTCAAGGACACAGAATTTATCCTTTTTATTGACGATATTTTGTAAACCAATAATCATGCTTATAATAACATCGTTCACGACATGAGGAACTTGCCTTGATGCAAATTTTTGCAATTTACTTTTATAAATTGTTTGCTGATATTCCTCTAATTTTTTGATAATCAATGTTTTCATTTAGTTATTTTTTTGGTCATTTTAAAGTCAAAACAAGTTGCAAGTATAAAACTATTTCATTACTTTTACTAACTTATATTAAGAGTATGTGAACTTAATAAATACGAAAGCAGTAATGGATTTAAGTATGAATACAGAACCTTTAATTATAAGCATTCGACATTGATTTATATAGGATAAAAAAACTTTTGTAATGACTTAAACTAAAATATGAAAATAGAGAAAGACTTAAAAAAATGGTATTTGGAATTGTTTAACAAGCCTAAAGAATGGGATTACTATAAACAAAAACCAGTAAATCCAATAGAGAGCAAATATTTTAAATCTTTTATAGATAATTATATAAATGCTTCTGATAAAAGCGATGGCAATCCATTTGTCGAACCTTTAGAAATAATCGAAGGAGAAGAACATGTCTTCTCAGTATTTTTTCTCGGTATTATTCTATATGAGAATTGCGATGCAATTAAAAAAGAGATTGATAAAAAAGTGAACAGTTATCAGAAGAAAAACAAATTTAATGTAACATTTAATTACATGTGGTTTATAATTGCTTTATTTCATGATACTGGGAAAAAGCTGGAGGAGGACAATAAATATAAACACTTGGAATTCTTTAAACAAGATTTTGGAATAGAAAACAAATTAAAAAGCCCTGTCGGAATTCCAAAGCAAATAAAAGAAAATTGGATACGATATTTCTATTATAGGCTGAATTACATGCCAGGTTCAAATCATAAAAAACCAGATCATGGCATTTTGGGAGGAATGCATTTATATGATAAATTATGCAAAACATACAAGCATATCCAAGGAGTTGGAGAAAAAATTAATGATGGAGAATATAAATACAATGAATTAATTTGGACAGAAAAAGGTTTAAATATCTTTAATTTGTGTTCTTGGGTTATTTTAGCACACAACATTTATTATTTAAGAGAAGATGTTGACGAAGACATAGAAATTGATTTATACAAATGTAGTGGATTAGATTCATTGATTCTTGAACGTATTCAACCTTCTGTAACTAATCTAAAACAACATCCATTCTTATTCTTATTGTGTTTAGTCGATACAATTGAACCGAGTAAACAATATGAAAATAAAGATTTATTATTTTCTTTGGATAAAATCAAAATGGAAGTAGAACATAATAAAATACATCTGAAGTTTAAAAAACCATATATTGAGAACAGATTTAAGAATATATGTACAATGAATAATTGGTTAAGGATAAAAACTAATCACAAGATTAAAGAATTAGAAGCAACAGTAGAATTAACAATACTAAAAAAATAAATAGATTTTATCTTAAAACATTTAAACTAAAATATAATGAAAACAAAACTATTCTTCATTTCATTCTTCCTTTTTTCAAACTTCATTTTCTCTCAAACACCAATAGAACCACAATTTGAATGGGCTGCCGGGTTTGGGGGGAGTTCTGATGATAATGGAAAATCTATAGTAATTGATGTTAATGGAAATGTTTATTTAACGGGATTTTTTGAAAGTAACACAATTGATTTTAATCCAGATTCGATTGACACTTATTATCTATCATCTAATTATAATTATAATATTTATATCAGCAAATTGGATAAATATGGAAATTTTGTTTGGGCAAAAACAATCGGAGGAAATAGTGTTCAAAGCTATTCAATTTACCTTGATCCTACAGGAAATGTATGCGTAATTGGTAGATTATCAGGTACAGTGGATTTCAATCCACACATATATGGTACTTATGATTTAACCTCTAATGGAACATTTTTATGGTCATTAGATTCTATGGGTATTTTTGTGTCAGCAACAATACTGTATGAAAGCAATACTACTCCTACATTCGATAATTTTGGAAATATATATTTACAAGGGGGATTTACCGGTACTGTTGATTTTGATCCTGGAATTGGAATTTATTCATTAACAGCAATTGGCATTTGGGATATCTTTTTACTAAAATTGAATCCATTTGGAAATTTTATTTGGGTTAAAACAATAGGAAGCAATATGTCCTATTATTCTAAAACGTACGATACTTCTGGAAATATGTATTTTACAGGTTTCTTTAATGGAACAGTTGATTTTGATCCTGGAATTGGTGTCTATAATCTTATTTCGAATGGAATGAATGATATTTTCATTTTAAAATTAGATTCATATGGAAATTTTGTTTGGGCAAAAAGTTTTGGTGACATTGATAATGATATTGGAAAGTCAATTACTGTTGACGATGAGGGTAATGTTTACACAATTGGCTCATTTGAAGGAACTGTTGATTTTGCTCCATCTCCATATTGGACCTTTAATTTATATTCTATCGGGGCTGACAATGTTTTTATCAGTAAATTAGATTCTTCTGGTAATTTTGTATGGGCAAAGAACTTTGGTTGTGAGTTCTCTTCTACAATAGATATTGATGAATATGGAAGTATATACATTTATGGAGCTTATTATGACACTATCGATCTTAATCTAGATCCAAATGGAACATTTACCATAAATCCAAACGGACAGGGTGATTTCTTTATCAATAAATTAGATACATCCGGAAGTTTTATATGGGCTAAAAGTTTTGGAGGAAATGGAATCGATGGAATTAGTGGTAATTTATATTTTCATGAAGAAAGCTTCTATTTAACTGGTTATTTTAGTAATATCGTAGATTTTGACCCAGGAAATGGAATGTATAATCTTTCTTCAAATGGATATCAAGATGCATTTATTTTAAAATTATCACAACCACAACCTTTAATAGCTTCAATCAATCAAAATAATATTATTTGTAATTCAAATAGTAGCGGAAATGCTACAATAATTGCAGTTGGTGGCTTGCAACCTTATCTGTTCCAATGGAGTACAGGCGATTCAATAGCAAGCATTGATAGCCTGTCTGCTGGGTGGTATTTTGTTACAGTTTCAGATGCAAATGGAGATGTTTTGCTTGATTCTGTTGAAATAACAGAACCTCCTTTATTGAAATTTGATACTGCAATAAGCGTAAATATTTTATGTAATTCCAATGCAAGCGGAAGTATTGATATAAGTACGGTTGGAGGAACATCACCGTATTATTTTACTTGGAGCAATGGAGCAACAACAGAGGATTTAACAAACCTATCAGCAGAAAATTATTATCTAACAATAATAGATGCAAATTCTTGTGAACTTAATGACTCCTTTATAATAATAGAACCAAATGCTTTAAGTTTAATACTTTTAGGAGATGAATATATATGTTATGGAGAATCCACAGATTTATCTTCATTTATTAGCGGTGGCATTTCACCTTATTCATTTGAATGGTCAAATGGAGTTAGCTCACAAAACAATCCAAATATTATTGCAGGAACATATAGTTTGCTTGTTAGCGACTCTAATTCTTGCACAATTAGTTCATCTTTTACAATTAATGAGAGTACAGCTTTTTCTATAAGTGAAAATATCATTGATGCAAGTTGTTATAATCAGACAGATGGAGAAATAAATCTCGCAATTGGAGGTGGTACATTTGGAGCATTACCAATATCTACAAATTATTATTGGAACACAAGTGAAACTACCCAAGATATTACAAATCTAATTCAGGGTAATTACTCTGTTTCAATTACAAATATGCTTTTATTAGACAGTACAATATGTGCCATAGCAGATACCTTTACAATAAATCAACCTGATAGTCTTGTTGTTGACCTACTAAATCTTATAAATGTCGATTGTCACGGAAACTTCACTGGTGAAATTGACATTTCTGTAAGTGGTGGTACAATTCCATACAATTATTTTTGGTCTAATTTAAACACAACAGAAGATAATGTAAATGTTGCTGCCGGAACTTTCTTTGTTACAATTGTTGATAATAATGCTTGTGAAGTTTCTGATAGTTTTACTGTTGGTGAGCCAAGTGAGATTGAAACAGAAATTTTTGGTGATATTTATATCTGTAATTCTGCAACTACAAGCTTGTCGGTATTTGCAAATGGAGGTACTCCTCCATATTCATATAATTGGTTAAATAGTGCAACAAGTTCAACAATCAGTAATCTCTCTGGAGGTACATATGGTGTTATGGTTATTGATGGGAATTCTTGTTCAAAATATACCAGCGAAGTTGTATATGTCAATACTCCAATTAATATTAGCGGAATCGTTGAAGATGTGAGTTGCTTCAATGGAAACAATGGTATTATTGACATTTCTGTTACCGGCGGGGATTTTGACGGTATGCCAACCTTAACAAATTATCAGTGGAGTAATAGCGAAACATCAGAAGATATTACAGGATTGTATTCAGGAGTTTATTCAGTAACAGTTTTTAATGAAATGACTATTGATGGTACTTTTTGTTCTGCAAATGCCAGTTTCACTGTAGAACAACCAGATGAAATGATTACTATATTTAACTCTTCAAATGCAAGTTGCCAGGGGTGCAACGATGGTGCGATTGATTTGTTTATTTCAGGTGGAGCTTCTCCATATTCTTTTCTTTGGAGCAATGGCGAAATTAGCGAAGATATTGCATATTTGCCATCCGGTGTATATACAGTTACGGTTTCAGATAGTAGCAACTGTTCCATTGTTGATAGTATTGAGATTTTTGAGTTAATAATTTCGAACACACCAAATTGGTCATATTTGTTTTCTCCGACAAATCATTCAATACTTATTCAAAATACAATTGAGGTTATAATTGAAGGAGCTCCGATTGAGGCAGGAGATTTTATAGGAGTTTTTTACGATTCCCTTGGAACCCTGGCTTGTGGGGGCTATCAAATTTGGAATGGTGTGAGTACAACTATCACAGCATGGGGCGAAGATATTGGAAACGATGGTTTCATTTTGGGCGAAGAATTTAAGTGGAAAATTTGGGATGCGTCTGAAAATGTTGCCTATAATGCAATTGCATTATATATGCCTACACCTCCAATGTCAAATCAGGAATATTTCTCAGTTAATGGTCTAAGTGGTTTAACTTCTTTATCTACAAACGAAATTCAAGCAATTACTTTACCTCAAGGATGGAGTTTTTTCTCAAGCTATATTATTCCAACTTATAGTGCATTTGATTCTATTTTTAGTGAACTTATAAACAATATTGAAATTGTGAAGAATACTCTTGGCGAAATCTATTGGCCTGTTTATGTAGTTAATCAAATAGGAGATATTTCAATATGTGAGGGTTATCAAATCAAGATGATTATTACAGACACTTTAATAATGAGTGGTTTATCGGTTCAGCCGCAAAATACAATTTGTAATCTCCAATCTGGTTGGTCGTATATTTCATATCTAAGAAAAACCTCTGCATCAATTTCTATTTTACTGAGTAGTATTGTCAATGATGTTGAAATTGTAAAAAATTATATGGGTCAAACATATTGGCCACTATATGGAGTTAATTTAATTGGAAACATGAATCCCGGCGAAGGCTATCAAATAAAAATGAACAATGCAACAACTTTAACCTATCCCCCAAATTCAGCAAATATTTCAAAATCAAACATCCAAATTTCACAACCCAAACATTTCAAAACCGCAATAAATACAGGCTCAAATATGACCCTCGGAATTCCAAAAACAGCATGGGAAACAGAACCTCCAATTGACTCAGAAATTGGAATTTATAGCTCAGAAGGATTATTGGTTGGCTCATCAGTTTTTACCAGTGAAAATCTTGCAATTTCAATTTGGGGCGATGATGAATTGACCGAAGAAATTGATGGATTGATTGAAAATGAAATATTTGTGATAAAAATTTGGAACGATAATTCTGAAACATTTTTAAAGGTTAAAAATTGGTTGCAAGGCGATGAGTTTTATAAAACCAATAAAATTTCAATTGTTGAAAAACTTTCAACTTTCAACCTTCAACATTCAACTTTCCAACTATTTCAAAATGTTCCAAATCCATTTTCAGAAACAACAGAAATTAGTTTTTATGCTCCTCATAAAGCTTTTGTAGAAATAGAGTTATTTAATCTTCTGGGAGAAAGAATTGAAACCATTCATTCGCAAAATTATACTGCCGGAAATCATACAATTATTTTTGATAGGAAACACTTGTCGGCAGGAACGTATTTCTATAGATTAAATTCAGGAGATTTTTCTGAAACGAGAATTATGAGTGTTGGGGAATGATTTGCATGAATTTCAGTTATCCGATGACTCAAAGTCATCGGATAACTTTTTTCTTGCTCTCGAACAAGCATTATGAATTCTCATTCCTGCAAAGGCAGGAACCCAACAATGATTATCTGATTCCAGGAGATTCCTGTTTCCGCAGGAATGAGCAGGAGAGTAGGTTTCGACTTTACAAGCTATTAACTGAATTATTTTTCTTTCGAATAAATACATCAACTAAAAATATCAAAAGTATCAAAACAGAAAAAAATGCAGCTATTCGCCCAATATAATTCCCATTTTCAACATAATAAGTAATAGTGTTGTTCGAGTTGATTGTTCCTTTTATGGCAGTTCTAACCCAATAGTCAGTTGGCTGAAAAACTTCACCTTTTTGGTTTATGAAACATGAAATTCCGGTATTTGCCGAACGTGCAATGCTACGGCGAGTTTCAATTGCTCTAAGCTGCGAATAAGTTAAATGCTGCCTGTGCCCCGGCGTATTGCCCCACCAACCATCATTTGTTACTACAAAAATGAAATTTGCTTTGTTTTTTATATACCCATTTACAAACTCTCCAAAAATTGATTCGTAGCAAATTACCGGAGCAATTATTGTTTTATCATTCACTGAATAAAAAGTTCCTCTGTCGGCTTGTTTCCCAAGGCTACCGGTTGTTCCACCCAGATCTAAAGCTAATTTTTCTATAAACTTAAAAATATGAGGAAGTGGCATTTTTTCGACACCCGGAACCAATTTCGATTTATGATATTTTTGAATAATTTCAGATGAATCGAGCTGAATTGCAGTATTGAAAACATCATAATATCCATCAAATCCTTTCGATTGTCTCACGGTTGTTGATAATTTTTCTCCTTCTTCATATTTTTTATAGGAAGTGATTCCTGTAATAAATTTTGCCTTAGGATATTTTTTCAAAAACTCCTTGATTGTTTTAATAGCTTTGTACTTTGCCAACTGACTTTCCCACATTCCATTTGCCAAAGCAGTTTCCGGAGCTACAAAATAATCGGTGTTTTCATCTCCAAGTGAATCGGCAAGATTAAGCAAAATTTCCAATTGTTGTTTCGAGCTTAAGCCATCGAATTTTTCGTTGTAAGGATCAACATTTGGTTGAAGAACAACAACATTTATTGAATCTGTCTTTTCTAAATAGCTATGAAAAATAATCTGAGAAAAAACAATTGGAACACAAATAATCATTATTAATAATCCAATTTGAAAAACTACTTTTCTATCTATTACTCTTTTTCGAAGATTTATTATCAAACTATAAATCGAAATATTTGAAATAAGAACCCAAAAACTTCCGCCCAGAACACCGGTATATTCGTACCATTGGATTAAAGAGATATTTTTTGCAAAACCGTTTCCAAGGTTTAACCAAGTCCATGAAAGTTCCCAGTTGAAATGTATGAATTCAAATGACAGCCAAAAAATTATCAAACCAAAAAAACCATATTGTTGCCCCATTTTGCATTTCACGATATGAAAAATCCAAAACACGAGCGACATTAATAGCGAATTGTAAAGAACGGCAGAAATTACTCCAAAAAGTGTCGAATAATAAATCCACCAGGTAGAAATCAAATTCCAAACAAAAAATGCCAGATACGCATATTTGAACATTTGAAATGAATGGAATTTGTTTCTATTTTCGTATAAATACTTTTCAACAAATAGCAGTGGAATAAATGCTATTAGAAGTATTAAACCACTCATCCACTGTGTCCATGCAAGGCTTAACAATACACCGCTTAAAACGGAAAGTCCAATTAATGTAATTTTCTTCAATATGAGATTATCTTTATATTGTTATTTTATTGGAAAAATTTCTGTTGCCAAATTAATTTTCAACAGGCGGAAAACTTTCGATACTATGAAAAACGAAAAATTTGCTACGTTTTTTTTCGATATCGAAACTCAATTGTTTAGTTTCAAATTTTCGGTTTCCATAAGTTTTAAGCTCAATCGTATTTTTCCCTTCAGGTAGTGGAATGCGTGCATAAGAAATAGTTCGGGGAAGTGTTTGCCAATTCCTGGTATCAGCCTTTTCAGTAAGAGCATTGACTATTCCGATGGCTGCACCTATATTTTCGTTTTCTTTGCGTGCAGCAAGTTCCAGAGCTTTTTTTGTGGCAAGTCGAAGAATTGAGGTTCCAATTTCACGCAACATTCTGTCATGCAATGTTTTGAAAGCAATTTCGTTGATATCTTCAGCAATTTCCAGAGGATAATTGGCTTGATTTGCTATAATCTCTGCACCATTAAAATATGTAGGTCGCTCAAGATATTTTGGAAAAGCAATTCGCAGAAAGCTCAAATCGGCAAAAGCACTTTTTTCTTTTGCCGATTTGTCGCCAATATAAAAAGGAAAATTTATTCCGAGATCATCGTTCACAAGGGTTATCCAGCCTCCTTCGCCATCTACTTTCGAAAAATTTATACTCCATTCCGATTTTACAGGACCAAAACCATTTTGCCATAGAAAAATAAGCTCTCCTCCCCTATTTTCCTTCTTCATATATTTAATTCCAAACTGCTTTTCATAATATTGAACTTCATCGTAAAACCCTACTAAGGAAGCAGTTCTTAAAATGTCTTTTTTTAGCTGTAAAGGAGCTTCTATTCCAAAATTTTTCGAATAGTCTGTTTCATAAATTTCAAGAGCATTTCGGTAAGCAATAAAAGCATTGTTGTAGTCTTTTCCGGCATCGTAAACCAAACCCATTATCAAGTGGGCAAAAGCATCTTGCTGATACCTGTTTTTGTGATCTTTATGCTTATCGTTCAATGAGTTGAGCTTGATATTAATTTTTTTGCACTCGACTAAGGCTTCTTCAAATTTTTGCAATCGTAAATAATTAAGTGTCTTATAATAATTCAAAAGCACAACTTCAAAATCTTCCGGTTTATATGGCTTAATGCCTGGATTTGAAACTAAAGAAAGTGCCTCTAATCCGTATTTTTTTTGTTGGTCTTCGATTATAATATCAGCCTGTGCAAAGTTTGAATTACTTTCATTGCTTTCTTGAAGCATAAAATTTATCCAGCCTAAGTTAAAGTAATACAATAATTTATTCCTATTTTCTTTACTTTTTGTATCTTTAAGTAAAAGCTGTTTAGCTTTTTCCAATTTTCCATTTGTAACATGTTCCTGAAATTTTAAGTTCTTCTGATAATATGTTGCACAAGAAGCAATAAAAATTATTGAAAAAATGCTTAGGGTAATTTTTGTAAATTTCATTTTGTATATGATAAAATGCTAAAGATTTTAAAAGTAAAATATATTAGATTGATTTCAATTTCATTCACTATATTCCAGTCTTTCATCATAATTCAATTAACTTTTGAAAAATTGAATCAACAAGAAAATTGTATTTGATAATACTCAAAATTCGACTGCAAAAGTTTCTTTAAATCAGACAATTAATTTGTAATATATTTTTTAATTTTTTTGTCGCCCATCCAAACCATTTCGTTTGTTTCTAAGTTTGAGAGTTCAAGATCTATCTGATAGAATGTAACTTTTTCTTTTTGATATTTATCAACTATTGAATTTATAGTTCCTTGAAGCATAAAATCAGCTCCAAGTTCCTGTCCCCATTTTTTAGCTGTAGCTGCCGAAGAAAAGTTCTGCTGGTCGGCTCGTTCGCCTCTTAGTTGCTCTCTTTTGTTGCCTGCCTGAACCAATCTTACCCTTCCTGATTTTATTATGGCTTTTTCAATATCTTTAATAAAAGTTTCAGCATCGATATGCTCATGGCTTTTATTTTTCACTAAACCAACTATCACGACTGGTTTTTCGCCATTATTTTGTTGTCTGAAATCTTCAATCCATCTCTCGCCGAGAACTTGATCGACCAAAGCCTGAGCTGCAAGTTTTGAATCGGTATCGTTCCATCTTCCGCTTAAATCAATTTGCTGATCGGGCGAAACACGTGCAACATTTCTTTTCACAGTGCAAGAAGTTGCTGAAAGAATAAAAACTAAAAGAATACTAAGTTTTGCAATTTTTTTCATTATATTAAATTTTAAAATTAAAAGTTTACGGCATTTCAATAATTGTACCAATTTTTTTTCTACATTTTTTCGTTGATAAAAATAGTACAAAAAAATCAAACATTTGAACTTTTTGATTTTTTATGATTGTAGATATTCAAAGCATTAATTGCTCAAACTTTTAGCTACAAATTTTCTATTCAAACTTTTAGTAAAAAAATAACAATTTAATTTTTTGATTTAAAAAAACTCCAATATATTTGCAGGCTTTAATAATTTAAATATTATAGAAATGGCTTATGTAATTAATGATGATTGTACAGCGTGTGGTACTTGTATTGACGAATGTCCGGTTGAGGCAATTTCTGAAGGTGACATTTATGTAATTGATCCTGACGAGTGTACAGACTGTGGTGCTTGTGCAGATGTTTGTCCGGTTGAGGCTATTAGCCCTGAATAGATCAGACATTTATAAAAAAACAAAAGCCTACTAAATGATGTAGGCTTTTTTTTTGCATAAAAATTAGAGATTTTATAATTCAAATTGCACATTCTCACCATCCACCTCCAATAGTTTTTTATTAGTGCATTTCATTGTTTTTGAATAAAACTTTTCAATTATCATATAATCATGTGTAGCCATCAAAACTGCCCGATTATTATTGCTGATATCGAAAAGTAATTTCATAATTCCTTCAGATGTTTTAGGGTCGAGATTTCCTGTAGGTTCATCGGCAAGAATAATTTCAGGATTATTCAATAAAGCCCTTGCAATAACTATTCTTTGCTGCTCGCCACCTGAAAGTTCGTGTGGCATTTTGTTTATTTTATCGAGCATTTCAACTTTTTCTAATACTTCTGAAATCCTGTTTTTTATATCCGACTTTTTTTTCCAAGCGGTTGCTTTTAAAACAAAATTTAGATTTTCATATACATTTCTATCAGTCAATAATTGAAAATCTTGAAATACGAATCCAATTTTTCGCCTCAAATAAGGAAGCTGTTTATCTTTTATTGCTATCAAATTGAAGCCTGCTACTGAAGCCTCTCCATTGCCAAGAGGCAAATCGGCATACATTGTTTTTAAAAGGCTGGATTTTCCACTTCCAACTTTTCCAATAAAATAAACAAATTCACCTTTTTTTATTTCTAAATTTACATCTGATAAAATCAACTCATCTTTCTGATAAATCGAAGCATTTTTAAATTTAATAATTGTATTTTCCTGCATTATATTTCAATTTTTTTTAGTTTTCCATATGGTAAATCTCCAATAATTTCATTAAGATTGCTTTCATCTATTTGTAGCTGATATTTTTGAATCATCATTTTTGCATTTTTTACAGTGAAATGATTTAGTAGAATAAAATCGTCATCCCTTATCTGGATGTAGTCCGGAATACGGGCTGACCCTTTAGTCTTTAAAATATACATAGAAATAATTCTTTCTTTTTATTTACAAAATTAATAAGATATAAAATTGTTATCATTCACAACTCAAATATTTTAACTCAAACCAAGCATTTTGCAAAGTAATAAAATAAAGTAATAAACAGTTTCTTGTTAATAATTTATTTTTAATAATATTATCAGATATTATACTTTTGTTTTTATTTTGATTAGAATAAATTGAACATTATATGAGACAGAAAATAATAATTATCAGTACATTACTATTATTGTTTAGTGCTTTAAAAAATAGTTATTCGCAGGAGTCATTTATTTCTGTTTCGGATAACAACATATTTAAGCAAGCCAAAGAGTTATTTGAGAAAGAAAAATTCGGAAGTGCTCAAAAACTTTTTCAGGAAGTTATCAATAGTAAAACCGAAACTTTCAGCCATGTTAAAACCGATGCTGAATATTATAGAGCCATTTGTGCAATAGAACTTTTCCACAAAGATTCTGAATATTTGCTAAAAAAGTTTGTTGAAGAGCATCCGGAGCATCCAAAAGTGAAATATGCCTGTTTTCAAATGGGCAAAATTAACTATAGGCACAAACGCTACTCTAAAGCTGTGAAATGGTTTTGGAAAGTTGACAAATTTGAATTTGAGGATGAAGAACTCATTGAATTTTATTTCAAATTAGGATATAGCTATTTTCAGACAGAGGAATTGGACAGTGCAAGGCTTTGTTTTTTCGAAATTAAAAACGATACTTCTTCAGAATATTCTTCGCCATCAACTTACTATTATGCCCACATTGCCTACCAACAAAAAAATTACCAGACTGCCTTGAACCATTTTAACAATTTATCGGACGATTCGTTGTTTGCTGCAATTGTGCCTTACTATATCACCCAAATTTATTATTATAAAGATGACTACGAGAAAATTGTTGATTATGCCCCTGATTTATTGGATAATGCTACCCCTACTCGCTCTTCAGAAATTGCAAGAATAATTGGTGAAGCATATTTCAAATTGAAGGACTACAAAAATGCTGAACCTTATCTTGAAAAATTCAAAGAGAATGAAAAATCTATTTCGCGAGAAGATAAATATTTGTTGGCATTTGTGTATTACAGCAACGGAAAATTTGAAGAAGCAAGCAAATTATTTAAAAAAGTAGCAAACGGAAAAGATAAGTTTGCACAAAATTCGAGCTTTCACCTTGCCGATTGTTATATCAAACTAAATGATAAAACAAAAGCAAAGGCAGCATTTTCGGAAGCATCCAAAATGGATTTTGACAAAAATATGGCTGAGAACGCTCTATTCAATTATGCAAAACTTACTTATGAGCTATCGTACTCGCCATTCAATGAAACTATTAACACCTTTGAAAAATTTATTGAAAAATATCCTGAATCTGAAAATATCGATCTGGCTTACGACTTTTTAGTTAAAGTTTATACAACAAGCAAAAATTATAAAGCCGCACTAAATTCAATTGAAAAAATATCAAACAAAAATCAGAAAATTAAAGAAGCCTATCAAAGAATTTCATATTATCGGGCATTGGAACTTTTCACAAATTTGAAATATTTAGCAGCTATCAATCATTTCAATAAATCTTTGGAATATAAGAAATTCAATAAACAAATAAAGGCACTTTCCTATTTCTGGAAAGCCGAAGCATTTTACAGATTAAAAAAATATGATGATGCAATTGAATGCTATAATAATTTTCTTTCAACAACTGGAGCTTTCGAATTAAAAGAATATATATCAGCCAATTATAGTCTTGGATATTGTTATTTTAAATTGAAAGACTATCCAAAATCGATTTCATGGTTCAGAAAATATGTAAATAAAAACGAAAATATTTCGAAAACTACCGGCGATGCCTACAATAGAATTGGAGATTGCTATTTTGTGTCAAAAGACTATTCAAATGCAATAAAGTACTACGATTTGGCAATTACAATTAATACAATTGACGTTGATTATTCGCTTTTTAACAAAGCATTTTCTTACGGTTTGCTAAAAAAACATTCTAAAAAAATCAAAATTCTGGAAAACATTCTGACAGATTTTCCTCAATCGCAATACACAGATGATGCAATTTTTGAAATAGGTAAAAGCTATGTAAAAATTGATTCTATCCAAAAAGCAATTGAAAAATTTGATGCTATAATTGCCAATCATCCAACAAGTAGTTACATAAAAAAAGCATTGCTTCAACTTGGGCTTTTACATTACAATGCCAACCAAAACTCGCAGGCACTTGTAGCTTACAAAAAAATTGTTGAAGACTACAAAGGTTCAGCAGAATCGAAAAATGCACTTATTGGAATAAAAAATATTTACATAGATGAACATCAGGAAGATAAGTACTTTGAGTATGTTGCCCAACTTGGCGATTTTGCTAATATCAGCATTTCTGAACAAGATTCCTTAAGCTATCTTTCGGCTGAAAACCTTTACATGTCGGGCAATTGTAAAGATTCAAAAGGCAAATTTACAAAATACATTTCGAAATATCCGGACGGTAATTATTTATTGAATTCTCACTTTTTCAAAGCCGATTGCAATTATCAAAACGACGAATTTGAGGAGGCACTTTCGTCATATAATTATGTAATTATTCAGCCAAAAAACTCTTATACAGAAGAAGCCTTATTGAAAGCTGCAAGAATTAATTTCTATTTCAAAAACTTCGAAAATGCCGTTCAAAACTGCCAGTCTTTAGAACAAATTGCCGAAAATAACACTAATCTGCTTGAAGCTAGAATTGGACAAATGCGTGGTTTTTTCAAACTGAACAACGATTCAAATGCCATTTTCGCTGCAAATAGAGTTCTTATTTCCGATAAAGTTTCTGACGAAATTATTCGTGAAGCTCACTATATTTTGGCAAAATCGTTTTTTTCGCAAAATGATTATCAATCGGCTGTTCCCGAACTAAAAATTGTTGCTTCGAACGTAAATACCAAAGAAGGAGCCGAAGCAAAATATTTGCTGTCGGAAATACTATTTTTACAAAAACAGTATGAACTTGCCGAAAAAGAAATAATTGATTTTAATAATAAGAACACGCCCTACTATTTTTGGCAGGCAAAAGCAATATTGTTATTATCAGACATTTACATAAACAAAGACGATATTTTTATGGCCAAGCATAGCCTGCAAAGCATAATTGAAGCTTACGATGTTCCGAACGATGGTATTATTGATGAAGCTCAGGTAAAACTGAACGAAATAGAAGAAAATGAAGAGATTGATGAAATTTTGGAAGAAAATCTTGATATAGAAATAGATTTCGATGATAATTCAGAAAAGAACTATAATGAACTTTTTGAACCTGAAAAAAATGAAATAGACTCGATAACTCAAAAAGAAATGGATAGAATTTTTAATGAAACATTTGAAACTGAGAAGGATAGTACGAAGAATAATTAACTGAAATTAGAAATTGGATCGAAATGAAAAAAGTTTATGAATTAGACATCTATAAATTATCCGATGAACTGTCCGATTTGGTTTGGTACGATTTTGAAAAATGGGATAAAAAAGTTCAAAATACTGTTGGTTATCAAATAATTAGATCAGTTGATAGTATAACTGCAAATATTGCAGAAGGATATGGTAGATATACTCCTGCTGATAGAAAAAGATTTTACATTTATTCGAGAGGTTCATTTGAAGAAACTAAATCCTGGCTTAGGAAATTAATTCGGAGAGAAGTGATAAATAAAGCTGATACTTTGAAATATCAAAAATTAGTTTATAATCTTGGACCAAAGTTGAATGCCTTCATCAATAGTACAAAAATATGATTTACCTAATTTCCAATTTCTAATTTCAAACCATAAATAAAATCAAACACCATGATACAAAAAATAACAAGACTTTTCATTTCAGCATTATTACTCCTTTTTGGAAATCAAGCATTTACACAAGAAAATGAGCTTGAAATTATAGACAAAGACGTAATTGTTCTTAAACCATATGCACCTTCAATTTCCGATGCAATAAAACTTTCGAACATGCCACGCACTAAGGATACTGCAAAAATTGATATTAATTTTGATTACCAGATTTTTCCTCGTCAGATAAATACATCTTACGAATTAAAACCAGTTCCAGCTGCTAAAATGAAAGGTGAGCCTTTGACTAAACTTTACGGTAATTATTTGAAATTAGGATTTGGCACAAACTTAAGCCCTCTTGCCGAATTGAGTATTAACAATCTACGTTCGAAAAAATATTCTATTGGTGCTTTCGTCAGGCACTATTCAGTGAACGGAAAAACAAAGGTCGATGAACAAACTTATTATCCAAATTTCAGCAAAAACAGCCTGAAGCTTTATGGCAAAAAGTTTTATAGCAAAGCAGCCCTTTTCGCAAATATACATTTTCAAACTAATAAAAATTTGATTTATGGTTATCCTGCAAACAGCGAAAATATTATTGAAAAAGAAGAGCTTGAGTTCAATAGATTTTCAACTATCGGATTTTCAACAAGATATAAAACCAATATTAGCCAAAAGTCGAAACTTAATTATGACTTAAAATTTGGATATTCATACTTTCAAGACAATGAAAACAGCAATGAGAACAATTTTTTGTTTCATTCAAATTTTAATAAAAAACATTTTAAAGGGACTGTAGATATGAATGTAGAATTAGAAAGCTACATAATCAATCCCTTAGCATTTGTTACTGAACAAATGGAATTTGATAGTTCAAAACTTACGAACACAGTCTTAAATATTAACCCAAATTATTCGAAATCGGGTAAGGAATGGAGATATTCTATTGGTTTCGATTTTGTGAGTTTATTTGATCCCGCTGCCGATGCTGAATTTCATTTTTATCCAAATTTGAAATTTGAATATAAGTTGGTTGAAAACTTTATTATTTCATATTTTAAATATAATGGAAGTTTTGATGTAAATTCCTTGCAAAAACTTAGCTCTACAAATCCTTTCATTTCGATGGAAATGAATCATAAAAATACAAATATTAAGAAAAATATTTTTGCAGGAGTAAAGGGAAATATAAGTTCTAAAATTGCTTTTGATGTTTCGGCAAATTTCAAGGAAGTTGAAAATATGGTATTTTTCGAAAATCTTTGTGAAAATAACCAACGATTTCAACTGGTGTACAAAAATGTTGATTATGGAACTTTCCATGGAGAATTGTTATATGAAAAAAATGATTATTTAGATTTTTCTATTGAGGGAAATATATATACATACAACATTGAAATAGAAGAACTTTCGCATATACCAAAATTCGATGCTCAAATAACTGCCAGATATAATCTTCAGAACAAAATTATTCTTTCATCAGATATATTTTTCATAGGCAAAAGATATGCAAATATATACGCAGCAAATTGTAATACAGCACAAACATTAATGGCATTGTCACCAATAGAACTGGATGGCACAGTAGATTTTAATCTTGGTGTTGAATATTTTAAGAATAAAAACCTATCGGCATTTTTGAAGTTTAATAATATTTTTGCGAAAAAATATTTCTATTGGAATCAGTATCCCGGACAAGGTTTTAATGTAATGGCCGGTGTGAATTTTTCGTTTTAAATTTAGAGATTCTATTTTCCAGCCCTCAAATCAATACAAAACATTTGTTTCGAATCTCTCATCAACAGTCTGCCGTCAGCAATTGCTAAGGGTCCCCATGCATCCTGCCCGTCAAAAATTTTCGATTTGTCGAGAAAAATAAAATGCGAACTGCTCAATTTTGCAATTGTTAAAGTTCCATCGTCAGATAAAATATAAAATTTATTGTCGGCAATAATATATGGTCCTAAACCAAAACGATGCGATTTTCCGCTTGCCCACAAAATGTTTTGGCAATTGTCGTATTTACAACAAACAAACTGATTGCGGCTGCTACCTGCATCTTTAGGCAAAATAGAAAATATATGATTGTTAAAAACGAGTGGTGTTTGTTGCTCAGAAGCTATTCCTTCTTTGGTTTTATATTTTTGCAAAATCTCAACAGAGAATTCATCATTTTTCTTTTTTAATTGAAATAAAACTGAACCTGCACCATAGCCGGCAGTCATAAATATTTTACCATCGGGAAAAACTATCGGTGAAGGTGCCACAACATTTGGAGTAAATTCGGCAGTTTTCCACAAAAGTTTTCCCTTATCTTCCGCTTCTGCTGAAATTCCGCAAATTCCACCAACTGCTGCATAAACATACATTTTTTTTCCTTCGAAAAACATTGGCATGATTGAGGAATGAGACATTTTCCAATTGTCAGGATTTGGCGCTTCCCATACAATTTCGCCCGAAGCACAATCTACAGCTATCATCAATGAGCTACCTCCGGGAGCAATTATTGCTGTACCATTATCAATCAATGGACACTGACCGGTGTACCAAAACGGTATTTCAGTTTCATATTTTTTCTCAATATCGAGCCCCCATAAAAAATCTCCATTTTGCGAATTTAAGCACATAACATGCCCACGTGGGCCAATAGTTACAATATATTTTTCGCTTACTGCCGGAATCGTCCTTGACATTCCATGATTACGTTTTATATGAATTTTATACCATCGCCGCCACAATTCTTCACCGCTTTCGAGCGAAAAGCACTTGAGCATATCGGCTTTTTGGGTTTCATCATAATCTATCAAAAATACGTTTCCATTATATATTGCTGGAGCAGCATGACCTTCCCCAAGATTAACTTTCCAGAGAATTTTCACTTCTTTGTTTCCAAAATTGTTAATCAAGGGAATTTTTTCTGTATTGATATTATCGAAATTCAAACCTCTAAAACGTTCCCATTTTCCTGTAAGATCAGATTTTTTGTTAGAAAATTTCTTAAAATCTTCACCAATATTAATTACTTCAAAGGATGCAGAATTTTTATCAGGCCTGTTATCCTGCCCGGGAATACTTGCTGCAAAATCTTCAACAGGATTGTAAATAAACCAAAACGTAAATAAACTTAGGCTTAAAAGTAAAAATATTATTGTGAAGTAATTTGGCTGCTTCATTAATTATATTTGTAGATGTTAGAATATGAAGATTTGGAGATGTTATTTTCTAAAAATTCATAATTTGTAATATAATTATTCCCCGATAGAATATACCATCAACGAACCCCCATGACGAATATAAAGTTTTTTGTTGTGGATTACCGAATGTGCCCAATGTTGTTTCGAACCGAAAGGAACTTTGAAGGAACTAACTGGTTCAAAATTTTCGGTTTTTGGGTCAACAAGATGAACATTTCCCGACTGGGAATAACAATAAAACATTCCATCGGCAAAAATAATATTTCCTTTTTTCATTTCTTTCGATGTGTAAAGCTGTTCGCCTGTTTTCCAATCGAGGCAAAACCATTCTCTATTGTAATCGCCTGAACCATAGATTTTTCCATCCAATAGAATAACACCTCCCATTTTGTTGTCTAAGGAAGAATTTTTCCAAACTTCTGAAATACTTGAACCATCATCCGACAATTTTAACATTACACCTCCATTTCCATATCCATTTACAAAATAAATCATCCCTTCGTAAAATAAAGCAGTGTTTGCCTGAACAGAATATTTGTTGGGATGTGTGAAGTTCCAAAGCAGTTTTCCGTTAGCAATGTCGATACCGAGAATAGCACTTTCAGTAACCGTAATTAGAAGTGTTCTTGTGGATAATTTTATTATTGCTGGCGAATTATAAGCACTTTTTTCGCCCAAACCTTTACATTCCCAAATTAATTTTCCTGTGTTTTTATTTAAAGCTATAACATTTGCTTCTTCTCCTCCTACTGTGCAGAATAGTTTATCGCCTTCAATAGCAAGATTTTCAGTCATTCCCCATCTGGTATTTCTTCCAAGGTATTTTTCGAAAAGATCTAAGTTCCATATCTCATTACCAGTTTTTGCATCAAGACAAACAAGTTTACCATAACCGCTCAACATATATAATTTTCCGCCGTTTACTACCGGTGTTGTTCTATTTCCATCATAACTATCCATCCATTCTTTTCCGTAAGTTATTCTCCAAACTTCTTTCCCGCTATGGTCGAAAGCAATAATAAAACCGTCTTCGCTTGTTGTTCCTGCAGTATAAACCATTTCGTTGGTTACACAGGCTGAGGCGTGCCCTAAACCGAGTTCATCGAAATGCCATAGAAGTTTCGGACCGTCTTCAGGCCATTTTTTCAACAAAGCTGTTTCGTGATATTTTCCATCGCGATTTTTTCCTCGCCATTGCGAAGATTCTTGCGAAAACAAAGCTGTATTTATAATCAAAGCAATCAGGACAACAACAAATTCTTTCATAATTATATTCTTAAATTAATTCATTTCATAAAAATTCAAATATATGAAATATAGTTAGATATCAATTGTTCCCTTTTGATTCCCTGCTAATGCCAACATGTTGTCGGTATGTTATATATTATAAAGCAATTACTTTTCAAAAAACTTAAATTTTATGCTAAGTATTTTTATTAAATTCATATATTGTGCTTTCTGAAATTAATAGTTTTTGATGTTAGAAAGATATAAAATAAATGAACAAAGAAAACTGGATTTTGTTACGGTAACAGTTTTAGGTTGGCAAACACACGGACAACATGTCCGCGTCAGCGGGGTAACTGGTATCACTGGAAATCTCGGGACCATTCCATCTTTCGATCAAGAAATTGAATATACGGCTTTTAATAAAGTCTCCAAAATTGATGAAAATAATAAAATACTTGAATTTACATATGGGCACGATAGGCTAAGGAGAAAGACCGAAATGTACGACAATTCGGTACTTCAGGAAACAAAATATTATTTTGGCAATTACGAAAAGTTGATTGACGAACAAACCGCCAACGAAAAACAATTCCATTACATCTCCGCTCCAATCGGCTTATTCGCAGTTCTCACAAAAGAAACAGGCCAAACCGACAAATTGCAATATATCCACACCGATCATCTTGGCTCTATCCAAACCATAAGCAATGAAAGCGGACAAATAGATGCTACATACAGTTACGATGCCTGGGGGCGACAACGAAATCCTAATGACTGGTCATCATATAGTAATGTTCCCTCACTGCCAGAATTTAACAGAGGCTATACAGGACATGAACACCTAAGCGATTTCGGGCTAATAAACATGAATGGCAGACTCTACGACCCTGTTCTTGGCCGCATGCTAAGCCCTGACAATTATGTGCAAATGCCAGGAAATTCACAGAATTATAATCGGTATCCTTATTGTTTGAATAATCCGCTTATCTATACCGACCCATCGGGAGAAATTATATGGATGCCGATTATCATTGGTGCAGTCATCGGCACATACATGGGAGGCACACTTGCAAATAATGATTACAATCCTACAAACTGGGATTACAGTTCCGGTAAAACTTGGGGATATATGGCAGGAGGTGCTATTGTTGGCGGTTTAAGTGGTTATGTTGGAGGGGCGATAGCAGCCTCGGAAATACCGATGGCAAATACACTTGGAATTGCAGGAGCTTCATACACAAATTCAGTTGGAACGAATATTTATACAGGCGGACAAACTGATGTTAGCGTTAATTTGGGTGTTGCTTCATATAACTTTACTTCTGGTGATTGGGGTTATCTTGGAAAGGAAGGCAATAGTGCTTTAGAAAATATAGGTTATGGACTTGGAGCATTAGCCAATTTGGCAGATGTAAATCAGTTAATTAATAGTACGCAAGCTACATTATATACTGATGATAGTGATTTTATTTCTCATAGTGCAATTGCAGATAAAAACAGTGGAGATCCTTTAATGTCATTTGGCCCCAATGATAATAAAACTCCTAATTCAAAACTTGGTTATGCTACATATTTTAGAAAAAGTACCTCTGACTTTCATTATAATTCAACTCTACCTGTAGATATTACTGTGAATAAATATGCTATTGATGCTGTAAGAGGTCTTGGAAAAGTTCTGCCGTTTCAAGGAATAACCACCAATTGTGTAAATATGTCTTCATTGTCATTATGGTTAAATGGAATTCCAAACATCGGTATTCATCCATATCTTTTATATGGGACAACCTGGGCATACTCTTCAGGAATAAGAGCTGATTTATTCTCATACTACTTAACACAATATTAATATGAAAACATTATTATTTTCTATACTCATGATTGTTTCTTCCTGTGAAAAAGAGAGTGACTTCCAAATTACTGATGGAAATGTTTATATATATGAATATCCAAGAAAAAACTATGGACAAGCCATTATGGGCTTTATTATTACGAATGATTCTTTAGTTGTCCAAGACATTAGTTTTAAGATATATTTTTCAGATGATAAGTTAAAAAAAGTGAAGTATGGTGAAAACAAACGTTTTCTACTTCGAGGTTATGAAAGAAAAGATGATGGGAATATTGAAATAGAAAGCCTGATAGTAGAATGTTGTAGTAGCAAGAACTTACATAAAACTAACAACCTAACTATAATGCACAGCTCTCTCAGTAAAACGAATGAACGTTTTTCAAAGCGGCTATTATGGGTCTTATCTTATAAGCTAAAATTTTAGCTTAATGATATTTATGC
>Ga0233431_1000945_pt1 | contig 55669 bp, 36 predicted proteins | sample SI_118_April2016_FD_179867 | JGI IMG/M metagenome (GOLD analysis project Ga0233431, IMG submission 179867) | Seawater microbial communities from Saanich Inlet, British Columbia, Canada - SI_118_April2016_200_MG | ecosystem: Environmental > Aquatic > Marine > Inlet | place: Canada: British...
GGATACCGATGCTCCGGTACGTGGACTCGAACCACGGACACGTGGATTAACAGTCCACTGCTCTAACCAACTGAGCTATACCGGAATAATATCATATTTAAAAAACGCTATCATAATTTATTGATTTTCAGTCAATGTTCAAAAATCAATCCATGAATAGCCTGTAAACTTATCTGAAAACATATATTAGATAAAATGGAAAATTTATTTTATTTTTATTTATTTGATCTAAATTCAGTAAATGCATTCGCGAGAAATTGACGAGACTCTTTTAAACCATCCAACATGACTTTCGTATGACCCAGGATTGGCATGAAATTAGTATCGCCTGTCCATCTGGGGACAATATGCAAATGGAGATGTTCAGCAATGCCGGCTCCAGCTGCTATGCCAAAATTTGCCCCGAAATTAAATCCTTCAGCTTTCATTTTATCCCGCATAATAGACATTAGATCAGTGGAGATATCCAGCATCTCTAACTTGGTTTGCTGATCCAATGCTTCGAATTTGGAGACATGGGCATAAGGAGCAATAAGGAGATGACCATTATTATAAGGATAGAGATTCATAAGGACAAATGAATTTTTGTCCTTATGAATGATCAGATCTTCTATCTCATTTTTAGATTTCGATTTCTCACAGAAAATACATTGATCTGACACAGCTTTCGGGGCGCGGATATATTCCATTCGCCATGGTGCCCAGAGTTTATCCACTAATGGCCTTGTTCCCGGGCAATGCGGTATCCTTCTATTACCTTTTTGGCTTCTACCGGCGGCATATCTTCATAACTTTGGAACTCAATACTAAAAATTCCCCGACCCTGCGACATAGATCTCAAGGAGGTGGAATAATCATGAAGATTTACCAACGGAATTTCGGCAGTGATAATCTGAAAGTGACCATCTGACTCCATGCCGTTTACCCGACCGCGACGTTGTGAAATATCGCCCATCACATCACCCATAACGCTATCTGGAATTTTTACTTCAAGCTTGTAAATCGGCTCAAGCAACTTTGGTCTTGAATCCATAAAGGCATCTATAAATGCATGTTTCCCGGCAATCTGGAATGAAACATCATTTGAATCTACTGGATGCATCTTACCATCATAAAAATCAATTTTCACATCCACAACCTTACATCCTGCAAGAATCCCGTCTACACAGGCGGCTTTAACACCTTTGTCAACAGATGTAACAAATACTCTATCGACATTTTGTCCACTGAGAGAATTTCCGAAATCGATACCGGTACCTCTCGGTGCTGGTTCGATTCTCATCCACACTTCGGCAAATTGCCCGGCACCACCAGATTGTTTTTTGTGACGATATTTTGATTCTGCTTTCCCAACAATTGTTTCTCTATACGGAATTTTTGGGGTATCAGTATCCAGTTCAACATTATACCGGTCTTTTAACCTTTTCATAATCATCTTCAGATGCAATTCACCCTGACCAGAAATAATTGTCTGTTTGAGTTCTGGATCAACAATATATCCAAATGTTGGATCCTCTTCATGAAGGGTTGACAATCCTTCAGAAATCTTCTCTTCATCCCCCTTTGCTTTGGGTAAAATTGCAAGCCTCATATTTGGGCTGGGATACTGGATCGGCGGTAAAATAATTGGTCCATTCGACGATGCCAGGGTATCTCCGGTATGAGTATCTTTTAATTTAACTGCAGCCCCGATATCACCAGCTATCAATCTATTGGTATCCTTGCGGTCTTTACCGTTCATGAAAAATACCTGACGCATTTTTTCAGTTGTATTTCTAGAGGTATTCTGCAATCCTTCACCGGCGTTGACAGTGCCTGAATACACTCTAAAGAACGATAATTCACCAATATGAGGTTCGCTTACAGTTTTGAAAACAAAGGCTGATACCGGTTCATCTACTGAAGGTCCATGATGAATTTCTTCATCACTTCCAGGTTTGGTCCCTTTGACCTCTTTGAAATCTGAAGCACATGGGCCATATCGGGCGATGATATCCATAAACCTTTTAACACCAACATTATGTTTACTGGATATTGCAAACACGGGAACCAGATTTCCAGAAAGAAATGCTTGATGCAAACCACCACGGAGCTCTTCTTCAGTAAGTTCCCCATTTTCAAAAAAGGTCTCTAAGAGAGTATCATCAGATTCTGCGATGAGTTCAATTAGTTCTTCATGAAGAGTATCGAGCTTATCCTTCCAGTCACCCTCAGCTTTCTTTTCGCTGTAATTGCCTGAACCATCCAGTTCATAGGTATAGACCTCTTTGCGCATGACATCTGCTATTTGGTTAAAATTTTCACCATGGTTCATCGGCAGCATTAATGGAAATATTTTATTGCCAAATCTTTCTCTCAACTGGTCAACAACCTTGTCAAAATCGGCATTTTCTCTATCCAGCTGGTTAACTATAAACAGCGCTGGAACTTTATAACCATTCCTGGCATAACCCCATGCTAATTCTGACCCAACTTCTACACCATGGTTAGAACTTACTAATATAGCTGCAAAGTCAGCTACTCTTAATGCAGATTTTGCTTCACCAAGAAAATCAAGGTATCCCGGCGTATCGATAACATTAATTTTTTTCTCTAACCACTCACAATTGACCAGAGATGAGGTGATAGAATGGGAATGCTCGATCTCATCTTCATGAAAATCAGAAACCGTATTGCCATCATCAATGGTACCAATCCTTTTGATCGCACCGGAGTTAAAAAGCATGACTTCTGCCAATGTTGTTTTTCCTGTTGTTGCATGTCCACAAAGGGCCAGATTGATAATGTTTTCGGTAATATATTCTTTCAAAATGTTTCTCCTGATTTTAATAAATAAAAAATCCGGCTTTACACACCGGATTAATCATTATATAGTACTATTTTTCCTGATCTCCATGCCCGGAAATCAGGCATAATTGAGTGCCTGTTATTGCAATTCCTTTTGTTATCATCATTAATTCTTATCTATAAATAGGTCTTAAAATTATATTTATATTTCATTATCAATCAACTAAAATAGTGTTACGTCTTTCTCTGAATCAATCAATTGGCGCAAAGCTGGTTTAACATAAATCTGTGATAAATCAAGCATAGAAAAGGCCGTTGCCAGCCTTTTAATTCTCTGCTCAAGGGGTTTATTTTTGTTAACAACAATATATTTGTCATTCTCAACAAGACAGTAATCTCCTGAAAAGTTTCCCTTCCCCTTGACCAGCTTAATATCGAGTTTTTCGGCTAAATCCTCAAACTCCCTAAATGCGCGCTTAAGATTCATGCATTATTCTCATATTACATATATTCAATCATTTTATGTTTAGAAAGAAAATCGACTACCTTTTTTACTGATTCTGTTTTATCCATATCTGCAACCAGCAAAGCATCATCGAGATTGATGATTACCACATTCTTCATTCCGACTACAGCGGTTAATTTATCCGGACTGTATATAAATGAGTCTTTTGATTTGATGGAAATGATATCACCGGTTTCTACATTATTTTTTTTATTTTTTTTAGATATACCATGTAAGGCTTTCCACGACCCCAAATCACTCCATCTGAAATCAGCTTTTAACACATAAACATTCTTTGCTTTTTCAAGGATTCCATAATCGATACTTTCCGGTCTTATAAGTTCCCATTCTCTGTCCAGAACTATATGATACTTATCAGTACCGACAGAATCATAAACGGGATCCAAGGATTCATGGAGCTCGGGCATAAATGTTTTCATTGCCAAAAGAATGATCTCAGTCTGCCAAATGAACATACCGGAATTCCACAAAAAGTTACCTGATTCTAAAAATCGCTTAGCAGTTTCAAGAGGAGGTTTTTCGGCAAATGTTTTTATCTTATGCACATTCTCAACATGGGGTTTTTTGGCAGAATCATATTGAATATAGCCATATCCTGTTGAAGGATAGGTAGGTTTTATACCCATCGTCACCAAAGATGGTTTTGTGGATGCCATTTCGATTCCGGTTTTGACAGCTTTCTCAAAAATATCATCATCAAGAATCATATGATCGGCAGGATATACACCCATAATACTTTTTTCATCACGGTGATAAATGTTAACAGCAGCCAGACCAATCGCCGGTGCCGTATTTTTACCGCTGGGTTCTACTATAAAATTATTATGTGGTATTTCTGGAATTACCTTCTGGATTTTCAAACATAGATCCTCAGAGGCGACAATTAATATTCTATCTGGAGTAGAAAATTTCTTCAATCTGTCAACAGTCAAACGAATCATCGTTTTTGATCCAAAAATTTCCAACAACTGTTTTGGGCGCGTTTTGCGGGATCTGGGCCAGAATCTAGATCCTATTCCACCAGCCATTATTACGTGATACATTTTATCCATACACATCCCCCCCGGAATAGTCAGTAATTATACTTTCTGTTAAATTTATAAAGATATAATTTTTAATATATATCTATTTGAACGCCTTCGATAACCCAGCGTTTTCGAACTTCAATAGTATCAGAATATATCCCAAATCTTGCTGCTTTTTGATATGGATTCCATAATCCTGAAAAATAAATATTGGGATCCAGTAAATTTTTCTTTTCAAACGCTCTGAACACATAATCTCCTGCAGGCAGATCTTCAAAAACGAATTCTCCAGCGCTGGTCGAATAATATTTTTCTCCGGATTCAATAGAATTTGCCTCGACAATGATCGAATCTGAACCAGTATAATTTACCGAACCAACAATACTTCCAAGTTCAAATTCTGTTTCAGTTACCATTTGCGGCATAACAGTAAATTTTTTCACGGAGTCGACAAATACATTCGAAAAATAATCCTGTAGTTGAAACAATTGAATCTGCAGCTTGTCATCCTGAACCGGAATCTGATCCAGTTGAATAACATACGGTGATTTAAAATTGTAATTCAATATACCGGTTACCAGCGAATCATTCACAGTTAAAAACAATGAATCTAAAATCACATCACCAATAATTGGCCGTACCGGTTCTGAAAATGTAAGGAGATACTCTTCATTATCCCAGGCATATTTGTTTAACTCTGGCGGTATGGTATCCAAAATGGATGGTTGGCTTATTATGAATTCATCACATCGATATTCTTCAAGTCGATTTGATAAATCAAGTGAAATTGCCAGGGTGTCGCCTGAAGTCTCAGTAAACTCTCTCAGTGGATTTTCCATTCCTGAACCCGACAATTCTTTATCTGGCAGGTAATAGAGTCTTGTGGAGCCATCATTGAAAACCAGTTCATAAAATATTGAATTAATAAAATCTACTGATTTTATTTCATGTCTTTCTACCGGTTCATCAATATAAACGGGGATATCCAAAATTTCATTACCAGATTCAATTGATAATGGTGCAATAGACTGCATACCATATTTTCGTCGTCTAAAATCTTCAGAGAATTCGTTTAACTCACCTTCAATTACGGCAATTACATATAATCCATCGGGTACATGTAAAAATTCGAAATATCCATCCGCTGAAGAATCGGTTTTTCGGATCATATCCATTACCTGATCATTTTCAAATGAAAAGAGCCCGATATTATAAATCGTTTTCACAGTTGTATGATAGAGATGACCAGATATTTTCCCGGCGGGGATAAGTCCCCCGGTGGAATAAAATAATTCCAGAGGCTCAGCCATATCATTGCCCTGATAGTCACGGATTCGACGGGAAAACTGTATATGAATAATTGTTTCATCCGGCCATTTTTGCTCAGGGATAATCTGGATCGTTTTACCACGGGTACGAACAATATGATCAACCTCAGGAAAAATGGTAATGGATGCCGGAACAGATAGAGGGTTCACCATTTCATCAAACCTGACAAAAATCCTTAACTCTCCTGCTAAAAAATCAGTATCCGGTTCCACTGCCAGCACAACAGGACCAGTTTCATCCACGGGACCTCCTTGAGCCCTTCCCTCTGCGGCACATGACCACATCAATACCATGATTACTATCATCAGCATGGGTAAATAATATTTAGAATCTATATTCATACTCAAAACCATCGCTAAACTTCGATATTTTCCCTTTTCTCAACCAAGTAAAAACAAATCGCCAAATTATTATAATTGGACAAGTAATTACGCTTCTCAAAATATTCAATTCGTTGTCCTAAACCTGTGGATAAATAATAGGTTTATAATTGTCAGTTTGAGGCATTAGGGATATTATTTTTTATATCCATATCAAGAATTTCATAGTTCTCAACCCATATTAGTTCACAGGAGTCTGCCCCCGTATCAACTCTTGTCAGTGAACTGGACCATCGTCGGCCGTTATCCATTACTGCTGTCACCAACATGCCCCCAAGTATGACTATATTACCTGTCCCAGTATTTTTTATGGCGTCCATTATAGAATCATTTGATGGAATTAAATGCATATTTGCGCTTGACTGCTGAATCTCCCTCCTGGCTATTTCACTGTTTTCCGCTGACCAGTAATACCAGCGATTAGATTGTGTTATATCTATATTTTTCAAAACACTTTCATCTGACATATTTCCCCAGCCAAAGGCTATATCAACAGGACTAAGGGTCGCTTCTTCATCAAAATAATAGTTTTTCTTGGAAAGGATTTTTGCAGTCATATCTATAGTTGCCATTGGAATGATATTGAATGATTTATGTCTGAAACTGATATCTTCTTCGATTTGGGTCTGGACAGGTACAATGGAAACCATTACCCCTGGACCATACTCAACTTTTTTCTCCCTGAAAACAATAAATTGCAGGATGAGTATAATGGAGGTAATAATTAGAATCTTTCTCATATTCAAAATAATTATGGGGATTTTGTACTGATAATATAAACCGCGAGTCGATACCTTTAACGATATTCAATCTAATTACATCAATTTTAAATATGTAACAATAATCTCAAAATCAGATTAAATATTTCAATACAGAATGGAAAAATCAGAACAGATAATTCTGACTTTCAGGAATACTCGAAACTGCTTTAAACCAGAATTTGGTCTAGGATTCGCCGATAATAATTGCTACTAACTGAACAAGGTCAATGACATCGAGGATACCATCATTATTGATATCAGCAATAGTCAGTTGTTCTTCTGTAGGTAATTCTGGTCCTAATATATAGTTAACAATCAGGACGAGGTCAAGGACATCAAGTACGTCATCATTGTTCACATCGCCGGCAATGGAGAAATAATCAATTGCTGCCATAATATCGATAACTCCCCAACCATACTGATTGTCAGGGTTATCGACATTATTCGCAGTCATCATCAGGGCTTCCCGGATCATATATGGTGTCCAATTTGGCCTAGCGCTGAGAATTACAGCAACTGCACCGCCAACTAAAGGTGTTGATAATGAAGTGCCATTTGCAGTTCTATAAGATGAAGGATCATCCGTATTGGCACAATATGTATTTACACCCTGGGCACAAACATCTGGTTTAATTCTCCCATCTGCGGTGGGCCCATGGGAACTGAAACCGGCAATTTCCCCATTTACATTCACTGCACCGCATGTGATCACATCAAATGCATCAGCAGGGGCAATGATACCATTATCACCATAATTGCCGGCAGCCGTGGCAACAGTCATTCCATTTTCAATAGCAATAGTTACAGCTATTGTAGTGACGGCAGTCTCGCCGTCTAAATCGTCAAAAGTGTACCAATCAATATATCCCAGAGACGATGAGGCCACGTCGGCACCAAGCAACTCACCCCATTCAAGACCGGTAACATACCAATCTTCTTCAATCGGTTCCTCCTGGCTGACATCTTCTGTTTTGGCAAGAAGAAATTCTGCCTCATAAGCAGGACCATATAACTGTCCTTCAAATGCACCACCAAGTGTGCTTGTGGTATATGTCCCGTGGTTATGCGAACTTTCAGGATCATTAAGCTCATTTTGGGTCTCGCCATCGTTATTGATAAAATCCCATTCGGCAATAATTCTTTCAGCAGGCATGGATTCATGATCTTTATAATATCCTGTATCCAACATGAGAACCAGAACACCCTGCCCTTTATATCCAGCATCATGAGCTGCTATGGCATTGATCTGATCAAGTTGACCAAATGACTCTCCATATTCAACACGTGTATTTGAGTTTTGTTGGATGTCTAAATCAGCTGCAGTTTCAGCCTGGATGCGCTTTCCTCTATAGACCAAATCAATCTTGTCAACAAATGATAATTCTGCCAACTCATTAATGATTCTGGGATTCACTGATATGGAAATAGCATTCAGCCATTTTGATGAAGTGCGTAATTTCCCGCCAATAAGTAATACGTCATTTATATAGTTCTCTGGTACCGATATATCACGTATATCCACTATAGCATTATTTCTGGTTTTATTTCGACGCCACTTTGTTTTTGTGGAAAGCGAATTTTCGATAATTGCCAATTCGTTATCCAGATCAGATATATTTTTATCGATAAAATAAACCCAAATATTTACCGATGGATCTGACATATTTCGGATGAGATAATTCTCCAAATTATTGGAAACCTTGTTTACATTCTGAAGCGGTCCTGCTATGAGCGCAACCGAAAATAATAGTATAGATGTAAAGATGGATTTCATAAAGTCTCCTATTTTCCTATCTATGTTAACCGGTTATTATATCTACAAGAATAACTATATCCAGAACGTCGATAATCCCATCATTATTCATATCAGCAACCTGTTCCTGATATTCTGTTGGATCTTCGGTTCCAATTATAATCGACACCAAAATCACAATATCAAGTACGTCAATGATTGTATCCTGATTTAAATCACCATAAAGATATGGTGAGGCAACTACATCAAGTTCAATAGGAATCTCTTCATGATAGACAACATAATCATTTTCATTTGAGGTAATGGTAAGTGTGAGATTGGTAATTCCCACTGGTATATTTGTGCTCAGTGCAAATTCGAAAGGCGCTGATTCATTGAGACCAATATCACCTGGGGCCAGATCACTATAATCAGATGATCCACTCAAAATTGTTACATAGGGTGATTCAGTTGAAAGCGTGCCCTGAACATTTACGGCAGTCCCCCATTCAGGGTCAGAAAATATAATGGTCATCATGCCATAAATATCACCACCATTTACTTCTCCGTCACTGTCATCTAATGGTATTAAATCTATGGCGGCCAATTCTATAAAGGGAAATAATGGAGTTTCAACCGCTTTTAGGGCATCTACCCTGCCCCTGCCAATTCGACCTGCCAGGTATGGGGCAGGATTAAGATCATAAATCACCGGATCAGCTGTTTCCAGAATCATTCTCTCAAGTTGTTCCTGTGTCCTTTCAGGATAATATGACATCATCAGACCGATACTGCTGGCTGCTATTGGGGATGCCATTGATGAACCCATCCAAGAAGAGTAATTATCGTTGATGACTGTGCTGTGAATATTTTCTCCTGGGGAAGCGAGATCAATAGTTTCATGATAAGTAGCCCATCCATGCCAGGCATCATTGGTTCCTGTTGGACATACTGAAATAACATTTTCATAACTAGATGGATAATGTGTTGCGTATTCCTGAGCGCCATAGTCATTTCCATTACCGGCTGCTGCAACAATAATAGCATTGTAGTCATCATGGGCAACATTTATGGTGGTTTGCTCATATTGATTATACCCGATGCCGCCCCAGCTGTTATTTTGGATAGAGATACCAGCATAGTTGAAACCTGCCTGTGCAGCATACAAAATACCGGCATAACCATCTGTTATATATGGTTGTCCCAATTGCTCATCTGTAGATACTTTGACGCTCATGATGCTACAATTAAATGCCGTAGAAGCTATCCCGGTATTATTGTTGGTAGTCGCACCAAGCAAACCGGCAACATGAGTACCATGGGCCCAAGTACTATAATTATTAACACCAAGTTTGGGGATAGGATTATTATCATCCATTCCGCTATAACCCGATACATCCCAACCTATCAGATCATCTACATAGGTGTTTGGGTTATTATCCCAGTCATCATCGTCAATATTGTTTAAATCACCTGGATCAAAAACCCATTCGCCATCAATAAATTCAATTGTATGACCATCTCCATCAAAATCTTCATTCAGGTTCTGCCAGACATTACTGATAATATCCTGATGATCCCAATCTACACCGGTATCAACGGAGGCAAGTATAATACTTTGATCGCCAGGTAAATCTCCACCGCTGATATCCCAGTATTCCCAGGCAATATTAGCACCTACCTGAGGCAGAAACCATTGCTGATTATAACGGGGGTCATTTGGGGTATAGGTGGGATATCTAAACTGTTCATATTCTACAGAATGTATAATTGGTAACTTCAACAAGGCCGATTTTCTCACTTCTAAATCTTGTCCATCATCCAGGGAAAATTTCACTCTGTAAATCCGATTTAAATAAATATCTCCATCATGATCAGTATCCATTGCAGACGGCAGCCATTTCTCAATGGATACAGCACCATTTTTAAGTAATATTCCCTGGAGCTCAGGATGCGAAATTTCAATTGTTCTACTATCATTCAAAATTTGAATGACAGGTGTATCAGGTGTAAGGCAGAATAATAATACATCGTCACGATGATTTGAGGCAAACATCAATGCGGTGCAGAGGAATAATAATGCAGCAGTATATTTTTTCAATGTTATTTCCTTTTTATTTGAACATAAAAATTACGCCGTTCTAATTCTTAATCTCATGTTAAATCTGTAACAGAATGCAAGGATTTTTAATAAAAAGTAGAAATTAAATAGTAAAAATATCAATGACTGAGAAAGTGCTGTGAAGGGTGATAAGTCTATCATTACTAGATTTTTCACCCCATACTTTCCACTTTATAACTTTCTACTTTTTACTAACTCATGTAGGTGACCGCTCAATCGATATAGTTCCACTTCAGCAAATTTCGCTGTAAACTTCTCATTAATCATCCTTATTTCAGCACGGATAAGATTTAATTGAGCTTCTCTGAATTGGGTTGTAGTTATCTGGCCAAGATTAAATAACTCACTTGACCGGTTAAAATTTATCTCAGCTGTTTCCAGACTTTTTTCAGCGATTTTGACCGTGAAAATGGCATTGTTAAATATTGCAAATGCATTTTTCATTTCCTTTTCAACGGCACTTTTTGTCTGATGAAGCACGGCATACTGGGACCGTTTACTGATATTAGCATTTTCCATTTGGATTTTATTTCGCTGTCCTGCATACAAATCAAAGGATAAATTCAATCCGGTTGTAAAACCAGTAGACTCATTTAACCTGGTGGGACCTGTATCTGCTTCTGAACGTAAATATCCATATGATGCTGTACCCGACAAGGTGGGTAAAAAAGCTGCCCGGGCAACTTTTATATCAATCTCAGATTGATCAGCGCCTAACTGTGAGGCTAGTAATTGCGAATTATTTTCAAGAATTGCTTTCGTCCAATAGGCTAAACCTTTTTCTAATTTTAGACGCACATTTGAATCTACTGAAAAATCAAGGTCAATGTTTCTAGAGAGTAGATAATTCAAATTTCGTTTGGCGTTTTCCACATTCAATTTTGCATCGAGTACGCTTATGCTATCGGTATCCATATCCACTTCGGCATTTAACAGTTCAATAACGAGTGAATTACCAAAATCAACCTTATTTTTGATCCGCTCATATCGGGACTGTGAGATGTTCAAAGCAAAATCGGCAACTCTTAAATTTTCAACATAAAGGGCGATCTGATAGTAAGCTCTGATAACAGATATGATTGTAGTCTCCACAGCAATTTTATTTTTTAATTCTCCGTTCCCTTGGATATTTTTAAGTTTCTGATATGTATAGTAGTTTTTACCGCCGTTAAATAATATACTGTTCAACTCAACCTGAGACCTGACAGAAGATGATTTTGCACCATTTGTGGAGGCTGTTACATTGGTGGAACTGGTGAATTTATTATCAGAAATAGATTTTGAGTAATTATTGGTTACACTGATATTTGGCAGCATTCCAGCATTTCCAATCGTTGCATTATTCCTTGAGACTTCTGATGAATTTCTTGCAATAATTATATCCCTATTTTTATCCATGGCAATACTTAACGCCTGCTCCAATGTCAACAAATCAGCCGGCAGCAGAAATGTGGAAAGAAGTGCTCCGATAACGAATTTTATAAATCGAGTCTTATTCATTTTCAAATCTCACCTCTCTTACAGCTGGCTCAACCATCTCACGAGATATTGTAGTGCGGGAAATAAACTTCGCTGTATAATATTTAATATCATTTAACAGAACAAGGGCAACAGGCAGTATCAACAAAGTGATAAAAGTTGCCACCATCAAACCATAAGCAACCGATACGGCCATGGGAATTAGAAATTGCGCTTGAAGACTGGTCTCCATAATAATTGGCGCGAGCCCGGCAACCGTTGTTACGGATGTTAACACGATGGGTCTAAAACGGGATACTCCCGCCTTGAATACTGCTTCCCTGAAAGGAACGCCTTCTTTTAAGAGGTGATTCATGGCAGTTATCATAACCAATGAATCATTTACCATTACTCCCAGCAGGGCAATAATCCCAAATAACGACATAATCGAAATTGGTATCCCATGAATGAAATGACCGATGCCAACACCAATAAATCCTAATGGGACCATTGCAAATACAACCAATGCTTGAGTAAATGACCTGAACGTGAAGACGACGATCACAAACATAATAATTAGAATAATGGGTCCGACTTTTTTTGCTGAAATGGCCGTTTTCTGTGAATTTTTGCTTTGGCCTTCGAATTCTAATGACACACCTGGATATTTACTCAAAATACCAGGGAGAATCTCACTTCGAATTCCAGCAAGTACATCTGTAACTGATTCCTTTGGGTTATTCATATCTGCTGTAACCAAAATCTGTCTTTTCCCATCGATATGATCTATGCCAAGTACACCGCGCTCTACAGAAAAGTAGGCAATATCCTTTAGGGGAAATTCTCGTCCATCATCGAGACGTATTCTCATATTTTCCAATTTACCCATGCTGGCCCGTTCATTTTGTTCATACCGAACCCACATCCGTACTTCATCCAAACCACGCTGTAGTCTTTGCACTTCACTACCAAAAAAACCTTCCCGAACTGCAGCAATAACATCCTGTAAAGAAATCCCCAATAAATAAGATTTTTCTTTCAAACTGATATTTATTTCTTTCAATCCTTCAAGATTACTATCAGCAACATTTTTTAATGATGGCAGATTAATCAATTCTTCTTTTAACTCATCCTTTGCTAATTTGAGATTTTCAAAATCATAGCTGATGAGAGATATTGAGACGGCTTTGCCAAAATGGCCACCGAGTCCAAAACTGAGAATTTCAGCACCTTGAATCTGCCCTACTTGTTGTCGAATCTCATTAGTGATTTTAAAACTTTCTAATCCTCGTTCTTCACCACCAAGAAGTGTCACATTGATATTACCTTCATGTGTTTTGGGTCCAATTCTTTTCTGCACATTCAAGATAATATTTTTATTATCATCTCTTAATTTTTTAAATTTTTCATTAACTTGATATATCACATCCTCAATACTAAGAAGCCTGTCTTCAGTAATATCACTTGGGGTTCCGCTACCCATTTCCAAAGTGATAGTGATATTATCACGATCTATATATGGGAAAAATGTCGTTTTGATATAACCACCTTTTATCGCTCCAAAAATCAGGATTAATAATCCTGTGGCAATTGAGGAGGCCAGTGCTTTATTGGTTATGGCAGATGATAAAACCGGCTTATATAGTTTCCCCCGCATCCACAGCATAAAACTATTTACCTTTATTTCAATACGTGATTTTTTTGCATCAAATTTCATTGATGCTGAGTGAGCAATATGAGCAGGCAGTATCAATGTACTTTCAATTAGGGAAAATGAGAGGGTGACGATGACGACAAATGCCATATCGGACATATACTCACCGAGTCTGCCATCCAGAAAAAAGAATATAGAAAATGCAACGGCAGTGGTTGCCACGGCAGCAAAAACCGCTGGGAGAACTTTCATGGTTCCAATTACTGCGGCCTTCATGGGTTTTATCCCTTTTTCATGTTCCTGATATATACTTTCACCAACAATGATACCGTCATCAACCAAAATTCCTACAACCAGTATCATACCGAATAAGGACATCATATTAATGGTAAGACCCATCATGCTGGCGAGAATAAACATACCCATAAATGATACTGGGAGTCCCAGTGCTACCCAGAAACCCAATTTAGGGTTTAGAAAAAGGGCCAGAAATACAAGAACAAGCGATGCACCGATCATTCCATTTTTCGTAAGTAAATCGACTCTCTGCTGGAGCAGGTTTGCTCCATCCCTGACGATGGTCAGTTTTACCTCATTATTATTCTCATTATATTTAGATACATAATCCTTTACCAATCCCGAAACGGTGAGTAGATCTTCTTGAACAGTATTGCTGACTGTCATGAGGACTGTTCTCTTCCCATCCAGAAAGGATTTATTTGGTGAGTCTGACCACGTATCTGTAACATCGGCAACATCTTTCACACGAACAACACGACCATCCTCAGTTGTTTTTATGACTATTTCACGCATGTCATCAGCGAAATACTGTTTAGATCGGGCGCGAATCAGTAATTCCTCCGATTCACCCTTCACCATGCCGCCAGTCATATTCAAATTGGCTCGCTGAATTGCCCGTTTCACCTGGGTAAATGTGAGGGCATAGGCTCTCATTTCGTTTTCTCTAAAACTGATTTCAATTTCTTCTTCAGGATATCCTGAAATACTGATTTTTGAAATCCCATCAATTGCCAGGAGGTCAGTTTCAACCTTTCTTGATACATCCTTTAGTGTTTTCAGGTCCGCATCACCACTGATAGCAAGACTTACGGCAAATTCCCTGGACTCTGTTCGAAAAACAACTGGTTTCTCCATACCAATAGGAAATGAGCCAATTCTATCAACAGCATTTTTAATTTCCTGGAGCACGTCGTTGCCATCATATCCATTGAGAACTTCAACAGTGATTACCGCTGAGTTTTCATTTGAAGTTGAAAGCACCCGCTCCACACCGGAAAGCCCTTTGAGATTATTTTCAATTTTTAGCACTACTCCTTCTTCAATTTCTTCAGGGGAGGCACCGGGATACATTATTTGGATGGTCGTACTTCTATTCTCGAGGTTTGGAAAAAATGTCGTTTTAAGGGAAGATAATCCAAACCATCCAAAAACGAATATCAACAATATGAGAATATTTGCATTGATATCGTATCGGATAAAATAATTGATGAGTCTCTTCATATTTATTTACCCTCTTTCACCATCGATACGCTCATGCCATTTTTAGCTCCAACAATGATTTCATCTAGTAGCTCTGTGCCATTACTCAAACCACTGATGAGACTGGTGTTTTCCATCTCTTTTATCACGTCAACTGGTACAGCCAACAATTCACTACTTTCAATAATGAATACTGTTTCTGCATCTGTAATCAGTTTTCGAGGGACTTCAATTACATTATTTATTATATTTGATTGAATAAAGCCATTTAAATACATACCGTCAATTAATGAATCCTGGTGAATCCTGAGAAATATTTTTACAGTTTGGGTACTTGTATCAATCTGCTCGTTTATCCGAATAATTTCTGCAGTCCAATTACCGGGGATATCACTTGATTTTAGTACTGCCATGTTGCCCGTTGAGATAATAGCCAGCTCATCCATGGAAAGAGTTACTTCTAATTCAAAAGCATCATTGTTGATATATGATCCCAATTTTTGCCCAATGCGCACTAAAGTTCCACTGGTTATATCCGCTTGAGTGACCATGCCATCATATGGAGCGCGAATGGTATATTTTTCTAACCGCACTTCAAGACTTTGCACTGTGTAGTACATGCTATAAATATTTCGTAATGCGATAAAATATTTTTCTTTTTCACTTACTGGCTCAGGCAGAATACCCAGCGGTTTATTCAGCTCGAATGATTTTAGAAACGCTTCCCAGTTGGGGTAGCTATATGGGAAATCAATTTTTAAATCCGGCAGGAGCTGGGTGACGACATTTAACAGGCTGCTTTTTTGTGCCATCAGGTTGTAGCGCGCCTCCCTATCGTCGATTTGAAGAATTATATCGCCTTTTGAGAATCGAGTTCCTTCCTTGAATGATTGAAATTCATTCATCAATGTGCCACTTACTTCTGCATAAATATCATAATAATCAACTGACCGCACTCTACCGGTAATGGGAATTTGAACGGATATATTATCATTTTGAACAATCCTGCTGTTCACCATACGTTCTTTTTTTCCATGCGACCCCATCCTTTTCATGGGCTCTTTCTGACTCATCAGTAATTTGCTGCCGAGGACAGCTACCACAAGAATGAATACAGCTGACAATATTGATAACATCTTTTTATTCATGGCATAATTCCATTTCTAATTTATGGTTAGTTGTATGTACAACATTTTTATTTGATAATTTGATAATAATTTTTTCAAGAACTGACAGGCACTGGATTAATTCGTCATCGGGTATATCCTCTACAAGTTGATCATTGAATTCCTGAATCACCTGGAATAGATCTTTCAGCATCTTACGACCATAGGGTGTCAGGTAAATGAGATTACATCGTTTATCTACTTTATCCGGGATTCTCATAAGCAGATTTCGATCTTCCATGTTACTTACCATTCTGGTAATTGAGCCTTTATCTTTGGAAAAGAAATCAGCTATTTCCTGCTGTGTCAAACCGTCTGATTTATTCAGAATTTTCATGAAAATCAGATGCTCCATGGTAAGGTCATATCCAAGCTCCCGCAATTGATTATTCATTGAATATTTTATCAATCTCGCTGAGTTGCCAATAAAATACCCCAAATTATTTTTTGAACATTTCATATTTTACCTATAAATAATAGTTGAACATACAACTATTATTATATGTGAACCATTCAATTTTTAATATTACGAGACTTATGGTTTAAAAAAGAGAAAACAAATTCGCTTGAACTTTGAAAAGATCAATAGAATTCATCTAACTGCTGTCATTCAGTAAATCGATAGTATTTCTAAAGAGTAGGTTATAGGAAGCTATAATTTGATTGAGAATAATCCGCAGGATTATAGAAATGGGTTTAAAATATTACAGGCGAAGTTTGCTTTGAATAAGCTTGCCGCAAATACTTGTTTTAAGGAACCCCTTTATAGAAATTGATAAATCAATCAATCTGTGGTTCATTTGTACAGAAATTTTCCAATTTTCTTAAGTTGGCGAGATATCCCATGGCGATGAGCAGATCTCCTTCTTCAATCAGGGAGTCTTTTGGCGGATTAAAGATCAAATTGCCTTCTGGTTTTTTTGTTGCAACAATTATGATATCCATATTCTCACGAAAAATAAATTCATTCAGTTTATTGCCAACAATTTTTGAATTGGGTTTTATGGTAATTTCATCCATCTCCCAATCAACTTCGCTGCCCTTGCCAATCACTTCTAGAAAATCCATTACCGTAGGCCTTGTTAGCATATTGGCCAAGCTGTGTCCGGCAATATCATATGGATTTAAAACTTTATTTGCTCCAGCAGTGATGTATTTATTCATGTTTCTGGTCTGACTGCTCTTGGCGATAATATACAGATCCTTGTTTAATCCACGGGCAGATAGGGTTACAAATAGATTATTTTCATCAGTTGATAATACAGCCACCAACCCCCGGGATCGATCCAGACGGCATTTTCTCAAAGTCTCATCTTCAAGACTGTCACCCCAGATGGCGAGATACCCCAGTGCTTTCGCTTCATTAACTTTAATCTCATTTTTCTCAATTACAACAAATTTTTTATCATTTTTATTTAGTTCACTGCAGATTATTCTTCCCATTCTGCCAAATCCGCAAACCACATAATGATTTTGTAAGTTTTTTATTTTTCTTTCCATTTTCATTCTCCCAAAATACTGATTCTGAATTAAGTAATCTGCAGTGACGGTGATTGCATAAGCAACAATTCCAACACCGAAGATTATGAGAAAGACGGTAAACAATCTGCCTGCAGCAGACAAATCTTCGATTCCACCGCCATACCCTACTGTGCTGAGAACCACCGAAGTCATATAAAGGGAATCTGTCCAACTCATCTCTTCAATTGTACGATAGCCAATGGTTCCTACTAGGTAGAAAACCGGGATGGCGCTCCATTTGCGTAATAGTTGAATTTTGTGGGTAAAGTCCATTTTGTCTGATTCTATTTATCTATAAAAATTGCAGTTATAATTGATTCTTAATTTATTACTGTTGATTAATCTAATGTTGACAAAAGTCAGTCATATACATTTCATACAAATAATTACAAATTGTGACAAATTATTTTAGAATGCAGATTTTGAAACCTTTAAATTTTGGGCTGAATTATTATTTTAAAAATCATCATTGGAGTATTTTGTGAAAAAATTGATTGCACTTTTGCTAATCTTAAATTTGAATTTTCTACTTGCTGTCTCTGCAATACCTGAGCCGGTAAATCTATTTCATGATGATGGTAGCCAATTTACCGGATACGTCCGTGGTGATGAATGGCAAAACTGGATTGAAAATGAAGATGGTTTTACAATTTTCCAAAACAGTAGTAACAACTGGGTTTACGTCACCGGATATATTGATGATGAATTTATTTTAAGTGACATTAGCGCCGATATTGATTTTTTAAATTCTGGTTTGAATATTGACAAACATATTCAACCCCCTAGAAATGAACCGGATCCTTCAGAAAATCTCAGTTATATAAATCTTGATAACAATAATCGTACAGAGTTTATTGTACCGCTACTGCTCATTGAATACCCTGATTTAAATGCCACTTATGAACTCCAGAATTTTGATATGTTGATGAATGAGATTGGTTTTGTATCATCACAGGGTCCTACCGGTGGTTTCCGCGATTATTATCTGGAGATTTCTTATGGCGAATTTGATCCATTGTCAATCGTCAACGGTTGGTATATGGCTGAAAATGGCTTTATGACATACGGTAACGATAGCCCAAATAGTTATAATTATGTGAAGCAGATGATTGGTGACGCAATAGATGATGCTGAAGCACAAGGATTGGACTGGTCACAGTTTGACAACGATGGCGATGGAAATGTTGATGCCCTAAATATTATACACGCCGGTCCAGGTGCTGAAGAGGGAAACGGAAATTATATTTGGTCTCATAAATGGAATCTTGGCGGTGAGGCCAGATTCTACGATGGTGTGTGGATTGATGCATACACTATCAATCCGGAAATTCAAGGCAGTGGTCAGAATATGGTGCACCGCGGAGTGATATGTCATGAATTTGGGCATGCGCTGGGCTTGCCGGATTTATATGATACTGACTATTCCTCATCTGGTATCGGAACCTGGGGACTTATGTCAGGCGGATCATGGGGCGGCAACGGTAGTTCTCCATGGTATCCATCACATATGAGTGCCTGGTCAAAGGAGAATCTCGGATGGGTGACCCCTATAGTGGTAAATGATCCAACTATTACAGTTGAAATGGACAATGTTGAAGAAAACCCTATCGTTTTCCGCATGAATGGTACTGGCTCACCCAATGAATATTTCCTTTTTGAAAATAGACAAAAAATTCATTCTGATCAGACTTTACCCAATTCAGGACTCCTGATCTGGCATATTGATTCCAGTGTCTGGGGCAATAGTAATGATTGGCATCGTTTGGTGGATGTGGAACAGGCTGATGGAAATTATAGTCTGAACTCCGGTTCCGGAAGCAGCGATCCTGGTGATCCATTTCCTGGAAGTCAAAATAATACCATATTTGCTCATCACACTGAACCAAATTCACAATTTTATAACGGTAGTGAATCTAGCATAAGCGCAATTAATATTGACGAAACCGATGGTATTATTGATGTGACTTTTAGAAATATCCCCACGCTGATAGTTGACAGCTTTGTTTTAACTGAATCTGAAGGTGATGGTGATGGCAATGCCAATCCTGGAGAAACTGGCGGATTAATACTGACTGTTTATAATCCCTCAAATAGTCAATTATATGATATCACAGGCATGGTAGAATCAAACGACCCCTATATTTCCGTTATCAGTACAGAGTTGACATTTGGAAATATATCAGAGTTTGGTTATGCTGAAAGTATGGATGACCTCATAATATCAATTTCTGAAGATGCGCCACTTGGTATACATTCCGTTGAAATTCAGCTTCTTGGTGAAATTGATGATGGTATCTTTACTCAATTGCTTGTATTTTCATTTGATATTAATATTAATCAGGCTGGATTCCCTTTGAATCTTGGCAATAAGGTCATCAGTTCTCCCTTGATTTTGGATTTAAACAATGACGGCGTAAATGAAATTATTTTTGGTGATTATAATGGCCTCGTTCATGTGACAGATTATTATGGTACACCTTACCCTGGTAACTGGCCATTTGATACTGGTGATCAAATTTGGGGAGCTGTTACTGCTGGAGATCTTGAGACTGACGGCGATATAGAAATTATTGTTGCCTCAAAAAGCAAACACCTTTTTATTCTCAATTCCGACGGCTCTGTTCAAGTAGATTACTTTGCAGATCAATTCCTGATCGGAACACCCTCTCTTGGAAATATTGATGATGATTCTGATCTTGAGATAATTACCGCCTCAATGTCATCCGAAGGAAAAGTATATGCAATCAATGCAGATGGATCAGATGTTCCAGGATTTCCGTTTGAGTTAAATGAAAAAGTATATGAGTCCATTGCCATTGCTGATTTTAACGGCAATGATAAAGTGGATATGGTTTTTGGAACGGATGAAAACAACCTGTATTTGCTTTTAGATATTGGAGAAGTTGCAGATGGTTTTCCCTTTTCAGTAAATGGGAAAATTAGATCATCACCAATCATATATGATCTTTTGAATAATGGTGAACTTGAAATGGTCTTTGCCTCTGATGACAATCATCTTTACATTCTTGACAGTAATGGATGGGAAGTATTGAGTTATAATAGCGGATCCATTATTAGGTCTTCTATCTCGGCAATTCAGGTCGACAATAATTTGAAAATATTTTTTGGATCCGATGACGGTTACCTGCATGGCATTGACGCCTTTGGGGAAGTGTTAGATGGATGGCCAATATTTATCGATCAGCAATTGAGATCTTCTGCTGTTTTTTCTGATTTAAATAACGATGGTGAACATGAAATCATCATCACCAGTAAAACTGGATCCATCCATATATTTGATTTAGATGGTACAGTATACCCTGGTTTCCCAATGAAAATTGCTACGGTAATTGAATGCTCACCAGTAGTGCAGGATACGGATAACGATGGTGACCTTGAAATTATAACCGGAACCAGCGATGGTATTTTTGCTCTGGATATTAAATCGGAAGGGTCTGTAGGAAATTCATGGAATATGTTCCAGGGTAATCCAGCAAGAACTGGAGTCGCCAATATTTCGGGTATATCTATTATGTTCGGTGATATGAATGAGGATGGAACCATTGATGTCCTGGATGTGGTGATTCTGGTCTCTGTAATTCTTGGTGAAACTGAACTTTCTGGTTATGATAATCTTGTCGGTGACTTGAACAATGATGGTGACCTCGATGTTTTAGATGTTATAATTATGGTAGGGATGGTTCTCTAACCAATCACAGCCTAGTCAAATTCAAACTTAAAGGGGCTATCAATATTGACAGCCCTTTTTTTATCTTCTGCTGAATAATTACTATTTCCTCAATTTTACCATTGAATCTTAATAATTGAAATAAAAGTATAGCCTCAATTCTCAAATAGTATAAATTACGGTCCGCTCTAGCGGATACTTTATCAGATGCAAAAAACATTTAATATTGAGGGCATGCATTGTGCCGGGTGCGTTGCAAGCGTTGAAAAGTCATTAAAGTCCATTGCTGGAATTGACAATGCTATTGTGAATCTTGCACTTAAGAATGTCACTGTTTCCATGCAGGATGAAGTATCTATCTCCAAATTAAAGTCCGTATTGGATAAGACCAGTTATTCACTGGTGGAAGATTCTACAGAAGATTTGTCCCTGAGACAAAACCGTGAAACATTGGAATGGAAATCACGGTTTATCCAGACTTCTGTACTTGGCATTCCATTACTGATTTACTCCATGATCGAAATGTTTTTTATCCCGGGTAATCCACATTTGATCTCTATTCTATTCCAGTTCCTCTTAGTGACACCAATTATGCTGATCAGCAGATTGTACTATATTCATGGGGTTAAAGCATTAATTTATAAATCTCCAAATATGTACAGCCTTGTGGCAATAGGGACTGGAGCCGCCTATATTTATTCTATTATTACCGCTGTAAACCTCATATTTGAATTAAATATTGCCGGTTTTGAAAAATTGTATTTTGAGAGTGCTGGTGTTATTCTCCTATTCATTACAATGGGGCGTTGGATGGAAGCAAAGGCCAAAGGGAAAACAACTGAAGCCCTGGCATCATTACTGGAAGGAGCCCCAAAATCCGGATTGGTCAAGCGTGATGGAAGATGGCAGATTATAAACGTAGATGAAATCATTGTTGGCGACCAGATAAAAATTAAACCCGGTTCACAAATTCCAATAGACGGCATTGTCATTGAAGGGGAATCCCACATTGATGAGTCTGCAATTACCGGTGAATCCTCGCCAGTTCGAAAGGAAATAAATGATCCTGTAACCGCCGCCACAATTAATACATCTGGAGCCTTGGTGATAAAAGCTCAAAAAGTTGGTGCAGAGACGATGTACAGCCGAATTATTGAAATGGTAAAAGAAGCACAGGGCACGCGGGCTCCAATCCAGGCGCAAGCAGATAAAATTGCTTCGATATTTGTACCACTAGTAATGCTACTTGCTGTTCTCGGTTTCATATCATGGCTTGCTGTTGGACAATCTCTAGTATTTGCAATGAACATACTTATTTCAGTTCTCATCATTGCCTGTCCCTGCGCTTTGGGACTTGCCACACCAACTGCTATGGTTGTGGGTACCGGCATTGGCGCTCGTTTAGGCATCCATTTTAAATCCGCCGAAACCCTTGAACGGATGAGCAGAATTAGTACGATTGTTTTTGACAAAACTGGAACGCTCACCACTGGAAAATCAACTGTAACAAATATCGACCCCGGGCACGATAAATCATTTTTCTTATCTATTCTATATTCGCTGGAATCTCAGTCTGAACACCATATTGCTCAAACCATAATCTCTTATTTGAGCAGTCAAAATGTAAAAACACTTCAAGTTGATGCCTTTGAAGCTGTATCGGGATTTGGAATCCATGGCATTATTGAAGGAAAACTAACTCAGACAGGGTCTTTAAAATACCTTGAGAAGGAAGGTATAGAGATTCCTGAGAAAGCTATGAAATGTGATGAAAAATATAAGATGCAGGGTAATACAGTCGTTCACACTGCTTATGATTCGCAGTGGCTTGGTCTGATAACCGTTTCAGATAAAATCCGCGTCGAAACAGAACAGGTGATTTATGACTTACAGAAACGGAATATTGAAACATGGATGATTACCGGTGATCATGCAAAAACAGCTGAAATTGTTGGGAGTACAATTGGCATAAAAAATATCATGTCAGAAATTCTCCCGGAGGACAAATCTAAAAAGGTCAATGAGCTACGTAATAAGGGTAAAATTGTGGCAATGGTAGGTGATGGTATCAATGATGCGCCGGCACTGGCGATTGCCGATGTGGGGATTTCCATAAGCACTGGTACAGATGTGGCAATTGAAACTGCAGATCTTATTTTGATGAGACCAGATTTAACCGGTGTAAAAAAATCTCTGGTCCTGAGCAAAGCCGTAGTTGGAAAAATCCAGCAGAATTTATTTTGGGCATTCTTCTATAATATCGTCGGGATTCCTATTGCCCTGGGACTGTTGTACCCATTTACCGGTTATCTGTTGAATCCAATCATCGCCGGTGGCGCCATGGCCTTTTCATCGGTGAGCGTTGTCAGCAATACTCTTATGCTAAAGAGAAAAAGGTTCTAATCAGCAATTGTGATCAGCTGAAGCAAGTCAGTTATTTATTTCTGCCATACCAATGGTGATTCGATACTTTCGTGATTTCCCTTTATAATATTCTGACCATGATTAAAAGCAAGGTATCCATATTTCCCATAATGAGGCAGTTTACGGGCAATCGGGATAAGTTCCCGAGAATTGGTTGAATAGATAACCAAGCCTGGATTGCCACCAGAATCTTTGTAAGCCCAGACCAGGCAATGTTCAGAGGCATCCAATATTTCATCTTTTACTTTTATATTGCCATTTAACTTTAAATGGGATAAAAACTCCGGCTGAACACCAAGATATATTACAATTCGGTCATTCTCAACCGGCGGCTGAGTACGAATATCCAGATCACTTCCTTCAGACAGGTATCCGTTGAATGACCGGGCAATTTCCTTCCATTCATCCGTTTGTTCAGGAACGACAAAAACATAATCCTCTTCTGAAATAATCTCCCTAATAGTTGGATCCATTTCAGTTTCATGTAATCGTCTCATCACATGATAATTTTCATCAGCATGTATCCCTACCAGACCATCACTTTCAGGAGGGTATAATCTCACCTTTTCACTGTTCGAATAGACTTCTTTTATTATCTTCGTTCCATTATCATAAAGGTAACTTATCTGAATCCACATAGGTTTGATCACACCAGATTGATGCAGATAAATCTTATCATCGTCTTCGGTAAGATTTAGAATTGGGGCACCACTTTGAGTTACCCATTTCTCTTGAAATTCTGAAAAATCTTCATTACTCACAATTTCCATCGCTCGAAAAAAATCATCCCAATCGGCGTGGGTGAATTGTTTTTCAGCTACAACATTTTGCAGTGCCTGAAGAAATCTCTCCTTTCCAAGTTTTTCTTCCATCATGTGAAATATCATTGCAACTTTTCCATATCCAATAGATCTGCTGGCCATATCGGTTCTTCTAAAAAATCCTGCTGGGGAGATGTCATTATTTTCGTTTACGTATATTGTAAAATCTTTTAGGATATCCTTTCTATACTGGCGGGCGGAACTACTGCTGTTTTGCAGCTTGTATAAATAATCTGCTTGATAAGTGGTCAATCCTTCACACCAATTGCCATTATCACCGACATAAACTGAATTACCCCACCAATTATGAAGGACTTCATGCCCAAGTGAAGTATACACTATAAAAGGCAGTCTTACCACACTTCGACCGAGAACTGTATACGATGGCATGCCATAACCTGTGGGAAAGAAATTTTCAACAACAGCAAATTTGCTAAAGGGATATGGTGATATCATTTCAGAATACATTTTTACATATTCAATACTCATATTCATGTATTCCGCTGCCAGTGAACTATCTTCCTTAAAAAAGTATGTAAAAAATTCGATGCCGTCTACGACCTGTAATTCCACAACCCAAATCGCCGCCGTAACATGAATAGCATCGAGAGGATTTAATGATTTATAGTTGATGACAGATTTCTCATCAGATTTTTCTGCCTTGATCAATTTGCCTTCACTCACAGCATCCCAACCTGCTGGTAATTTTATCACCGTATCAAAGCTTGATAATTTTTCACTTGCCATTGGATAAAATCCGCTGGAAGGAGATAGAAATACACCTTCATTTGATATAGTTGCATTCACTTCCATGGCGATTTTTTCACGACTGAATTCAGTAGACTCAACATCATGATGGAATACCCCGGTATATGAAATGTCAATTATTTTTTCCGATTTTTCCAACATTTTTCGCTGAATGCGAATCAATTTTAAATCTAATCCAGAATCGGAATCTGTCACAGGTCGAATTTCGTACTCACGCGTTTCATCACCAACACGCAATTCTGTTATTTCTGCTTTTGATGACAGCTTGAATTCCCAATACCGGTCACTGGTTTCAATTAAAACTTTATCCCGGGCGGTAAGAGTATTTGTCTCCGGTTTGATATCCAAATACAAATAATGATTAATAATTCTTGACTCACCTGATAATATGGTGAAAAAAGTTAATATGGTGAGAATAATGATGTTATATTTCGTAAACGTCCTTTTTGTCATTCGGGTTTTTTTCCTGCTATTTAACAATTAATAATGTATGATTTTCTGGCAGCATAAGATATTTATCTGCAACCTCTTTTAATCGGTGAACGGTAATTTCGTCAAGCTGTGAATATCGATCTGCAGCAAGTGAATAATCATCATAATAATAATCATAATATCCCATATAAAATGCCTGACCTATGCGAGTCAGATTTCGCCTGAGATATTTGCCCTTTCCTGCATTTACAGTCTTGCGGATTTCATCTGCATCCAAATCTGAAATGGCTGAAGTATTATAATATTTTTTTACACCATCAATAGCTGTATCAATATTTTCTACACCAGTTCCAATATAGGCAGTTAGCCATCCGAGGTCACCCTCATGGCCATCACTAATGCCTAAACTATATGCAAGACCCTGCTCTTCACGGAGATCAAATGCCATGCGGTATGAGAGAATCCTTGATAGCAAAGAAAAAGCCTGAATATCATCCTTGTCGATTTGAAATTTATATCCAAGAAGAATATGTGCCTGTTCTTTACCCATTTCAATTTCATTTTGGTTATTTTTAGAATCCATTTTGATCGGATATGTATATCTTTCAGATGGTTTTGAATTATTGGTCCAAATACCATTGAACAATTCTTTATAAATATCATGGGACAATCGTGACGAGATTGTAATGATATAATTTTCTGGTGAGAAATATTCTTTTTGCAAATCAGACAGGTTACTAGCATTTATCATATTGAGGGATTGCATTGAACCGCTTACATTTCCAGCAGATGGATGATCTTCACCAAGAAACATTTTGTTATACTCTATCCACGCTGTCTGGCGGGCAGTACTTTTCTGCATCATCAATCGACTCTGGGCTTTTTCGAGTCCCCCATGGACTTTTTCTTCATCCAGGACGGTGTTTGACATCATATGGGTTACAAGTTTAATCGCCTCCACTGCATCGCTATCGAGACATTCAACACGTAGATAACCATATTCTGTGGAATTATAATAATCATCATAAGGGATAAACCCCATATCAATAAATTTTGTAGTTGCACCAATTTCACCCATCAATTCGGCTAACTCATCACTGGAATATGTATCGGTTCCAGATTCTAAGAGCGAGTGGAGAATTTCAACACCACCATTTATATCGCCTTCCAGATGACTGCGGTTTTTTATGAGGATATGCATACCCATAATCTCAGAACCACCTCCAGTAGAGGTAATCAAAGTAGCTCCAGATGGAAGAATGGATTTCTCATAAACAACTTCTGTTATCTCGCCTGTTTCATCTTTGGTGACATTCGGTTGTATGATATTAAACCTTGAGGGCTTTAAATTGAAATATGTCATTTCATTCTGCATAATTTCGGTGGTCAGAACTGGAAGAACCTGCTGTTCGCTAATAACACCGATGCCTCCCTGAATCGCCAGAACATTGGCTTTCATCATGCCGTAATAATGGGGTTGATCCAGATAAGAAAATTCTTCAACCTGGCGTTTTTTTACCCAGGCTGATACATTTTTATCTGTGACAAAACCGGGGATGAGTCTTGAATTTCTGTCTACTGATGAGACACATTCCTGCATCACCTTTTGAATATCCATACCCGGTCCAACTTTAAAGTTTAATGTTATTCCTGAATAATATGGATCACCAATCAAACTTGCTGAAATACCGTAATCAGGAAGATCTTCTGATAATTTATCATTTAAAAATTCAACATACATTTCAAGGGCAAATCGGCGAATGGTTTTTGAATATTGTGATTGAGAATTACCAGCTGGAGAATCAATATCCAAACCAATAATAACCTGACCATAGAAGTTCTCTACCTCAAGAACAACCTGATCCAGGTCATACGACTGATCAAGATGTCTGTCTGGATTTGTATTCACCTGAGAGTCTGGCATTGAACCAGGCGCTTCATCTCCATAAATCTTCTCAAGTTGACTTCGTATGGTCTTTGGATCAAAATTACCAATGACAGTGAGTATCATATTATTGGGGACATAATGGGTCTGGTAAAAATCCCAGATATTTTGACGTGACATATGTTCAATAGTACTGATAGTCCCCAGGGTTGGAAATCCTTCACCAGAGTCGCCATAAGTCATGCGGGTAAAAGCATTCACTACCTGAGTGAATTCACGATCTCTGCCTTTCCGAATTTCCTCAATGACTATGCCCCGTTCTTTTTCAAGTTTTTCGGCAGGGATTACGGAATGAAAAAGCATATCAGATTGAATATCCATGCCTTCAAGTAGATATTGAGATGGAAGCAAAAGAATAAAATCTGTAAAATATTCAGAAGTATAGGCATTGCTGTAAGCACCCAGGTTATCCGTCTCTTCATATAGAACTTCCTGGCTTCGCGTATCTGTCCCGTTAAATAACAGATGCTCAAGCATGTGCGACATACCACTGGTATTGTAATCTTCAAATGCGGAACCGACTCGAATAGTCGTATTCAAACATACCATTGGCGAGGCACTGTTATGTATGGTCAAAACTTCCAGTCCATTCTCAAGATAGAAATTTTGCATGTAATCTGGATAAGCCATTACAGGTGGCAGATTCTGTTTTGAAGAGCTAATTTCTGGTACAGGTTTAACGCCGGCACAATTTATTGAAAAAATAATCAGCAATATAAAGGATAATAATCTCATGTTCGAGTCCCTTTCATAGAAATTATTAAGAGTTTAATCTCCAAAGTGAAGATTCTGTTAAAATAACATAGGTATAAAAACAAACCCTCCTGCCATGTTAAATGGTAACAGAAGGGTTGAGATATATCTTGTCAGGATATTAAAGTGTTAAGGCAAATGAAGACAGTAAGATACCGGGACAGAAGGTTCCTCCCAGTTCCCGTCCTTCATATGTTCCCACTTCAGGATTCATTCTGACGCGATCGGTAACAGCCTCAAGGTTATCCCCAAAGAAACTATACAGACTGTCATCAAATCTCATATTTTCAATTGGTGCAACGATTTTTCCATCTTCCACCCAGAAGCATGCATATCGAGTCATACCGGTAATTCTGCCACCGATCTGATCACTCCAGTTCAAATAATGTAGGTTAGAAAGATAAACACCAGTGCCCAATTTACTGAGGACATCATCTTCATTTAGAGAACCGCCAGCCATTACCGGTGATCTGAATCCTTCTCCACCACTGGCAAAATTTGATGTTTTATTATATTCTTTGGCTGTGCGGGTACTGATAAGCGTATTTACCAATTCACCCTTCTCGATGATTTGTAATAACTCTGGCGCAGTTTCACCATTGGCGTTAAACCTTGGAACTGTACCATTTCTGAAATCTTCCGAAAGAGAAAACATTTCAGATAACTTGATTTTTTCATTTCTCATTTTACAAAATGCACTTTCACCCTGTTGGATAGCTGCCTCGCTGGTACCACCCCATGAAAACATCCTGAGGATATCTGCAACCCCGGCAGACGCAATAAACGTACGGTATTCTCCTGGTTCAATTCTTTTTGACGGCAACTGCATTAGCTCTAGTTTTTCAATTGATTTACCGACAAATGCCTTATAATCATCATTATCCCATTTTGTACCAGCATAAGTAGCTTTCACCATTTTTTCTGTAGGGGTAATTAACGAATAATCCAGTGAGAAAGTATCCGTAGCAAACCAATGCTTCTGACCGACGGAATTCATATTCCCCTGCATGATTTTTCCAGACGCAAGAATTCCGGACATATCCACCCGGTTAAATGGTGGGATAATATCTTCAAGACAATTTTCAGGATTGGGTAATTTACCAGTATGTTCCTCCCGGCTGGAGCCAAGGTTTTCAGGTTCAACTATAAAGGGGTCTTCCGGTAACTGACTGACATCATTTCTCAGCCGGAGGAGCTCATCCAGGGCATTTTGGTAATCCTGTTCAACATTACCTGAAACAGTTATAGATCCTGAAGTAGTTCTTTTTCCTGAAATCAATTCCATTGCTAAAACGGCATCATCAACTAAACCAGTCTGCCGGACTTTAGCGCCATTAAACCGTATAAATTGACTGGATTCTGCTCCAAAGGAGATTTTCAGTTTTTCGTCATTGACTAACTGCTGAACCAGTTTTTCACCTACTTGATAAAAATTATTTTCCATGTATTCCTCAATTAAAGGCTATAAACAAATTTGTAAAAGCGATGTAGTGATTGCTGATTAAGCACCACCGAAAATTTCAATATTTTCAAACAATGCCAGTGGTGATGCATGACCCACACGAATAACCTGATTCGGTTCTCCCTTGCCACAATAAGGAGTTCCATAAATTCCAAATGTATCCCTGTTACCAACCATTTTTAAGCTATTCCAGAATGGATTGGTAATGGCTCGGTAATTTGGATTCCTCAAGGTCTTGGTCAGCTTACCATTTTCAATAAGTTTGCCGTATTCGCAACCAAATTGAAATTTATTTCGATAATCATCGATTGACCAGGATCTGTTAGACTCCATATACACACCATTTTCAACGGAACCAATGATATCATCAAAACTACTGTCGCCAGGTTCAAGGTTGAGATTGGCCATCCTATCGATTGGAGCACGATTCCATGAGCTGGAGCGAAAATTAGCTACACCGGGTATCCCGGATCGAGTTTGACTTTCCATACCGCCAAGACCACGTACAAGTAAACCATTACTGACGATATATTCTTTTTCTGCCTTCATTCCACCATCGTCAAATCCATAAGAGGCGAGTTGATTTTCAACTGTGGGGTCAAAGGTAATATTCATGAGTTTCGATCCATACTGCAGATTTCCAAAATCTTCTAAACGGACAAAACTCCAACCTGCATAATTTCGCTCATCACCTAATATTCTGTCAATCTCCAAAGCATGACCAACACTTTCGTGGATTTGGAGCAACATCTGGTCAGGAGATAAAACTAATGAGGTCGTTTCCGTTGGGCATTCATCTGCAGAAAGCAATTCGGCGGATTGATTACCAATTTTCTCGCATCTTTCCAATATTTCACTTTCATCAAAAACTTCCATACCCGCTTGATAACTTCGGGCTAACATGCCATGATCAGTTCTCTTTTGGATGATGGGACCATCCTGAGCTGTGGCGGTAAAATCGCAGGAAATAATGGTATATTTCTGTTCAACATCACTACCATTAGTACTCACAAAATTTGACTGACAGTCTACTAGCCGGGCAAATGCGGAACGACTGACTATCTTGTCGGAAACATTAAGTTTTGCGCAGCCCATCATTAGGATATCATTCAGATCACCGGCTGACATCAATGCCTGAGATTTCTCGTAAGGAGATTGGTATTTCCCGATTGCTGTAGGCCTGACCTTATCAGTAAAGGAATGGATTGAATATTTTGACGCCAGCTGTGCCTGCCTTACTGCCTTCTCTGCAGCTGCTTGTATCCTTGCCGGATCAAATGAATTCACCCCATAATAGCCAAATTGTCCATTGACTAGCACCTCAATCATAATACCATTGGTGGCATCACGTTGATTTGCCTGTGGTTTATCATCTCTAATGATTCGATAGGTCGTACTTTCAAATACCTGACGGAGACCGATCCAATCGGCTTGAACATTAATTCCGTCAAGTAATTTCTTTAAATTTGTGTTTTCCATTAACTGCCTCTATATTCAATTCAAAATAAAGTAAATTCTGTAAAATGATGGTCCGAAATTTACAACGAAGATTCAAATGAAGGCTTGTTAAAAATGGAGGATAAAGTTTCAGTTTACCAGATGAATATAATTAACATCTTCCTATCGATTATTTTGATTTGTCTCGCACCTAATTTGGTGAGTGATTGGGACTAAATATGAAAAGTGTTTGTAACAATATAAGTATAGGACTCAAATATGTACCAGCCAAAAATAATTACTATGTGGTACAATATTGATAACATCAAAAATAGTATGTATTTCAAATTTCATCGCCTTAAATACCATTAATAGTCTTTAATTTTAATGTTATGAAATCAACACACAATCACCACTTTATTAGATATTTTTTTCTTTTTATTTTAACGGCATATTCATTTGCTGAAATTCCTGATGGTTATTATGACAACGCCATTGGAGAAGAAGGTGAAAGTTTACGATCAGTTTTACATAACATAATTGATAATCATATTGTTCAAAGTTATGGTTCATTGCATGGTCATTATGAAACTACAGATGATAAATCGGATGGCACCGTTTGGGATATGTACTCTGATGTCCCAGAAGGCACTCCGCCTTATATTTATAATTTCACTAGCTCAGATCAATGTGGAAATTATGGTGGTGAAGGAGATTGTTATAATCGTGAACATAGCTGGCCAAAGAGTTGGTTTAACGATGCTTCACCAATGAAAACCGATTTATTTCATGTTTATCCTACAGATGGTTATGTCAATGGAATGCGAGGCAATTATCCATATGGCGAGGTTGGTAATGCTTCATGGACATCTCAAAATGGCAGTAAGAGAGGCTCCTGTTCGTTCCCAGGTTACTCAGGTACCGTATTCGAACCCATCGATGCATATAAAGGTGATCTTGCCCGAACATTTTTTTATATGTCCACAAGGTATTACAATGAAGACAGCAGCTGGGATAATAATGGCATGGTAAATGGCGCTGATCTTCTGCCATGGGCGGTGAATCTTCTGATTTCCTGGCATGAAGCAGATCCAGTTTCTTTAAAGGAAGTTGAACGAAATGATGCCGTATACCAAATTCAAAACAATCGAAATCCTTTTATCGATCATCCAGAATGGGTATCATGCATTTGGGATGAGACTTGCGAGCAATTACCAGGTGACCTGAATGGTGACCTACTGGTTGATGTCCTCGATATTGTTATGATCGTTGATGTGATTCTCAGTGGTGAGATTACTGAATATCAGCTTTTAGCAGGCGATCTATATGTTGATGGAGCTTTAGATGTCTTGGATATTGTTATGTTAGTCGACCTGATTTTGGGATCATAAAGGCACTTCGACTCTGTTCATTGACCCAAATTTCCATTAGAATGAACCGCTTTCTATCGATTAAATTATATTTCAATAGTATCTTTTAGAAATTATTTGCACTAAGCTCCTCCCATTATGTGATAAACTGAGGTTGCTGAGCAGAGCCGAAACAACCATAATTTCAGTCACATTCTTTTTCAATATTTTACATGTGTTTGTGAGCCGTGATAGCCTAACTTTACAGCTGTAAAATTCATACCATTCGGTATTTTGATTTTAAAATCAGCATATTTTTTTTAAACCCTTTAACCGGAAATTTCACATAGGAGTTTATCATGCTCAAACAATTCGCACGAATCCTCTTTTCTACCCTTATGATTGCATTGGTAATCAATTGTGGTGGCGGCGATAAAAAAGAAGTTAAGACAACGTCACAAACATCCACAACTGCAGAAGTATCTTCATCCTCATCAGGTCTTGTATCTGCCGAAGATGGCGGTAAAGGATTTGAAGCAATTTCCGAAGGGTTAGGATTTGTTACCTACATTCCAAAACCTGAAGACCTTCAATTCTTTGGTGATCCACGAGCGATCAAAGGCGGGACCCTTACCAGTATTACATCCAGATTCCCTGCAACATTAAGAACCATTGGCCAGAATTCAAATTATGTTGAAAACAGCACCATTGAAGGGCTCTGTTATGAAGGAATGATCACAACCCATCCTACAACTTTAGAATTTATTCCATCCTTGGCAACACATTGGAAAATTTCTGATGACAAAATGACTTTCTGGTTTAGACTAAATCCAAAAGCAAGATTTTCTGATGGTACTGAAGTTACCTCAAAAGATGTTGTTGCAACATATGATTTGAGAATGGACGAAACCATCTTATTCCCATCATCTCAGCTGGTATATGGAAAGTTTGATCGTCCTGTTGCCGAAAGTAAATACATTGTCAGCGTCAAATGCCAACAACTAAGTTGGAGAAATCTCCTTTACTTTGGCAGTATGTCTATCCTTCCTGAACATATTTTAAGGGATTTAGATGGGACTGATTATCTTGCTGAATATCAATATAAAATGATGCCGGGAACAGGTGTATATATCATCCATGAAAAAGATATTGTTAATCAGGAATCATTTACACTAACCCGCCGGGATAATTACTGGGATAGAGACAATCCTGTGAATGCCTTTACCAGCAATTTTGATAAAATTAAATTTTCTGTGGTCAAAGACAATCGTACAATTGAGTTTGAAAAATTCAAAAAAGGCGAACAGGATTTTTATGTTGTTGCCGCCTCCCGAGAATGGATTGAAGACTGCGAAGTTGATTCGCTTGCTGAAGGTGCTACCAGCTGGCCCTATTCCATCAAAAAAGGCTGGGTGAAAAAACGAAAGATTTTTTCTGAAAAACCTGCCGGAACGTCTGGGTACGCATTCAACATGAGAAAGTGGCCCTTCGATGATAAACGTATTCGTTATGCTTTTTCTTATTTATATGACCGTGAGAAAATGAACAAGGAAATGTATTATAACGAATACTCAATGATGCATTCAATGTACTCCGGTTCTGTCTATGAAAATCCAAATAATGAAAAAGTATTGTATAACCCAGCAAAAGCCGTCGCATTATTAAAAGAAGCTGGTTATTCAAATCGTAATTCTGATGGATGGCTTGTTCACGATGAAACCGGGCAAATTCTTCAATTTGAAATTTCTATAATGACTGGTTCGGCATATATGGTAACTCCTGTACAGCAGATGATGAAAGATTATGGCATTGATATGCAGATCAAATTTGTTGATGGTAATACCAATTGGAAAAATCTCATGGAACGAAATTACACAATTTATATGCAGAATTGGAGTGGACTGGTATTTCCAAATCCTGAAACATCTTTAAAATCCAGTCTTGCAGATGAGGCATTTAATAATAATATATCCGGTTTCAAAAATGATCGCGTTGACGAATTGCTAGATGAATATGACCAATCATTTGATCAGGCCAGACGTGTGGAAATCGTCCGTGAAATTGATGGCATATATTCAGACATTCATCCAGCGGCATGGGGCATTGTCCGTAATTATCAGAGAATGATTTATTGGGATAAATTTGGATACCCTAAATATATGGTTTCCCGATATGGCGGAGACTATCGGTCAATATACACATATTGGTGGATAGACCCTGACAAAGAAGCTCGTCTTGAAAAAGCCATGGCCAATGATGAAACGCTGCCTCAAGGTGACGTAGATGTTAAATTCTGGCCCAAATACTTGAAACTGAACCAATAGAAGGTCGGAGAATATTTGTTTAACATTATTTGATGAATGCTTCTCTCATAATTCTATCAGGAGAATTTCATAGATGACAACATATTTTATTCGTCGCATATTATTAATGTTTCCCACCTTTCTTGGCTCAACAATATTGGTGTTTATCATCTTGCAAATGGCACCTGGTGGTCCTCTTGAACAGGCTATACAGCGAATCCAGATGGGTGCAGCTGCTGAAGGTGAAGCCGGTGGCAGTGCCAGTGCAGATATCAGTAGCGGCGGTGGTGCAGTATTGCCCGCTTCTGCCTTAAAAGAGTTAAAACGATATTATGGATTTGACAAACCTATCTGGGCCAGGTATCTAATTTGGTTAGGATTGTATCCGCGGGAGACAAGATACCGGGAGATAAAGTTCAACCCGGATCAATTTGAAATATCCAAGCGGGTTGGAAAACGAGATGGTAAAACATGGAAGGTTTTAATTCGGCGGGATGAACAGGATGATCTCATTGTTTTTGAAGATGATGACAGCCCCAGTTCAATCTGGTCTGCAATTATTGAAGAGACCGATGACGCAGGTTTATTAACGGGAATCGTTTATCAAAAAAAATTCTCGGGTATTTTTACTGGCAATCTGGGAGAATCCTATACATACCAGATGCCGGTAACAGAAGTGATGAAACCACGGTTTAAAATATCGCTGTTTTTTGGGTTGACTGGCATGTTTCTCTCCTATATTGTATGCATCCCTCTTGGTATTAGAAAAGCCCTCGCCCACGGTAGTCCATTTGACTTCGCTTCCAGTGTAATTATTTTTGTTGCCTATTCCATCCCCGGATGGGCTCTTGGCGGTGTATTTCTGGTATTATTCGGCGGTGGTTCTTTTTGGGATGTTTTTCCGCTTGGTGGATTTAGATCACCGATGGCAGTATGGGAAACACTCTCCCTCTGGGGTAAAATAGTTGATCAGCTTCATCATGCCATATTACCCATCTTCGCCTGGTCTATTGGTAGTTTTGCTGGTATGACGGTTCTAATGAAAAATGGACTGTTAGAAAATATGTCACAGGATTATATCCGCACCGCATTTGCCAAGGGATTATCTGAAAAAAGAGTGGTATGGCTTCACGCTATTCGAAATTCTATTATCCCTATTGCCTCTGGTATCGGCGGCAGCATCGGTATCATAATTGCCGGGTCTTATTTTATTGAGAAAGTTTTTAATATTGACGGATTTGGAAGATTAGGATATCAGGCGATTTTAGATCGGGATTATCCTATTACTCTTGCCTTCCTTGTAATTGTTGTTTTAATCCGACTAGTTGGAAATATTATTTCTGATATTACTCTTGCTACTGTCGATCCTAGAATACGGTTTAAATAATATGACTAATAACACAAAATCACAGACACGGGAAATTTCATTATCCATTCTTAAAAAGAGATGGTTAAAATTTAAAACCATGAAAAGAGGTTATTACTCTTTTATTCTTCTCATTATTTTATATGTGACCTCATTTTTCCTTCCCTTATTAATCAATAATCGACCTGTTGTAATGAAATTTGAGAACGAGTATTTCTTCCCTGCCGTTTCTGGTTATTATCCCGGCAGTACCTTTAATCAGGATGTTCCAGGCGAGACAAACTATCGATTGTTGAAAAAAACATGGGAAGAAGGTGATTCAAAAAACTGGATTCTCATGCCCCTATATGGATTTAGTCCCTATGAGGATATAACTGTAGAGGGAAACAAAATGTTTGCCCCACCATCCGGGACCCATTTTTTGGGTACAGATGATACTGGGAGGGATGTTTTTGCCCGCTTATGTTATGCATTCAATATCTCTATTTCTTTTGCACTGGTGCTGGCAATTCTCAATTATGTTATTGGGATCTCAATTGGAGGCGCTATGGGATATTTTGGTGGCAAATTTGATCTCTTTTTTCAAAGGATTATTGAGATTTGGTCCAGTCTGCCGATGTTATTTGTTATCATAATTATCGCATCAATAGTTACACCGTCATTTTTTATTCTAATCTTTATCTATACGATCGTTAATTGGATTGGAATGACCTATTTAATGAGGGCTGAATTCTATCGTGAAAAAGCAAAAGATTATGTGGCAGCAGCTTTATCAATGGGTCAATCCAACACAAAAATTATTTTTAAACATATCCTGCCAAATTCATTGGTCCCGGTAATTACTTTTTTTCCATTTGCCATTGTTGGATATATATCTGCTCTTGTTGGCCTCGATTATTTGGGATTTGGCCTTCCACCTCCAACACCGAGCTGGGGACAAATGCTCAGTGTCGGCTTGCAAAATATGTCAAAATGGTGGATGGTATTTGCACCGGTTGGTATTCAATTTATGACTTTGCTCATGGTTGTGTTTATTGGTGAAGGAGTTCGTGAAGCTTTTGATCCAAAAGTATATTCGAGGTTGAGATGATGAAAGAAAAACTTCTGGAAGTCAAAGGCCTTCATACCCGGTTCAAGGTTGGCGACAAATGGGCGAAAGCGGTAAATGGCATCGACTTTGACATTTATAAAGGTGAAACACTTGGAATAGTTGGTGAATCTGGATCTGGAAAATCTGTGTCTGTTCTTTCACTTATCCAATTAATACCAAATCCGCCTGGTGAGGTATCCGAGGGAAAAATCACTTTCAAAGGTGAGAAGATTTTTGATGGCGATGAGTTGGATGAAATTCATAGAGTTCCCAAATACCGAATCATGAGTTTTCTTAGTGAGACACAGAGAAAATTGGCAGCATTTATATTTTTCGTTGCATGGATATTTCTATATGTGACATTAAATATTCCCGGTGTACTCCTGTTTTTTGTCTCAATTTTCGCAGCCGGTTTGACCACATCATTTGTATTTTTTAATTCACCGCAGAAAAAAGCCATGGCGAATTTCCGCCAGAAAATGTACAAAAGAATGCGCGATCTTCGGGGGCGGGAAATTGCGATGATTTTCCAGGAACCCATGACATCTCTGAATCCGGTATTTTCTGTCGGCATGCAGATTGTGGAATCGCTTCACGCCAAATCCTTTGGAGAATATTTGAAGGATGCAGTCATTAGACTGACAGAATCACTAAATTCCACCCCTACCAATGTTAGAATAAAAACCTCAATCATTTTTGGAGCTGTGGTTCTATTCTTTTCCCAGATGGCACAGGGTTGGTCTTTCCAGCCTGTATCCATGATCCTGTTCTTCGCCGGTGGTGCATTCGCCGTCACCGGGTTTGCATATTTTGTTATGCTGCTGGATAAATTAATATCAGAAAAATACCATGATCATTTTGAAAAGTTACAGGCAGAAGCTGCCGGTCTTTTGGAGATGGTAGGTATTCCCAGTCCGGAAAAACGATTAGAAGATTACCCTCACCAATTTTCCGGTGGAATGAGACAGCGTGCTATGATTGCCATGGCTCTGGCAAAAAATCCGTCATTACTTATTGCCGATGAACCGACGACTGCTTTGGATGTAACCATACAGGCACAGATTCTTGACCTTATGCTTAAATTGAAGGAAAAGCGGGACGATGCTGCAGTTGTACTTATAACACATGATCTCGCCGTTATCGCTGAAGTATGCCAGAGAGTTATTGTCATGTACGGCGGTATTATCCAGGAAGTTGCTGAGGTAGAAGAATTATTTGAGTTCCCACTCCACCCATATACTTTGGGATTATTGAATTCTATTCCCAGGCCAGATCTTGGTCATAAAAAGGAGCGTCTCGGCACCATACGTGGAATGGTCCCCAATATTCTTGAAATGCCTGACGGCTGTAAATTCTGTACCAGATGCGACTTAAGACTCGAAAAATGTGATACTGAGGAACCACCTTTGGTGGAAATCAGACCCAACCACTTTATCCGCTGTTTTGTTGTCGCCGATCAAGAAGGAAGTAAAGCCTGATGAAAAATAATAAACTGGTAGATGTAAAAAATCTGCATGTCCATTTTCCTCTTTTCGGTGGTGTATTTTCAAAACATGTCGCTACTGTAAAAGCTGTAGATGGTATCACATTTTCCATTGGTAAAAAGCAAACTATCGGTCTCGTTGGCGAATCCGGTTGCGGAAAAACCACGGTGGGCAGGGCGATGATCAGTATTCTAAAACATGTTGCCCCCGAAGTGATGATCACTGGTAATATCAATTATCATTTTGATAATGAAGTGGTTGATTTTGCAAATATGCATCCAAAGGGAATGCAAAAATATCGAAGTAAAGTTCAGATGATTTTTCAAGACCCCTTTGCATCGTTAAATCCTCGTATGACTGTAGCACAAATTATCAGTGAACCTTTACAGATTCATACAGATATGTCCAATAAAGATATGAAAGATCGGGTTGGTTGGTTGTTGGATAAGGTTGGACTCCAATCGGAACAATCACGGAGGTATCCTCATGAATTCAGTGGAGGTCAAAGGCAAAGAATCGGAATTGCACGAGCGCTTGCAACGAATCCTGAATTAATTATTTGTGATGAACCAGTTTCAGCATTAGATGTATCCATACAGGCTCAAGTTATCAATCTGATGATGGATTTACAGGAAGAATTCGATCTGTCATATTTATTTATTGCTCATGATCTATCCATTGTTGAACATATATCAGATATGATTGTGGTTATGTACCTTGGCAATGTGGTTGAATTTGGCAGTGCAGACAACATCTATCACTCACCAAAACATCCATACAGTCGGGCCTTATTGTCGGCAGTTCCTCTACCTGATCCAAAACGAAAAAACAAAAAAAGGGTGGTTCTAAAAGGTGATATCCCATCTCCCATGGCAAAACCTTCCGGCTGTGGATTTCGTAACCGCTGTCCCATCGCCAAACTGGATTGTGCGAAGGGCATACCAGAATTGGTAGATGCTGGTAACGGCCAACTGGTAGCCTGTCCTTATTGGAAAGAGGAATTCTAGAAAACTTCAGTTTTGACAAAATGAGCTATTAATAATCCCTGCCAATTCGGTAGGGATTATTTTTTTCAAGACAAAATATTACAAAACCAGTGGCGGTTATTGATGGTGTTAAATATAAATCATGATCATAAAATAGATAAATAAAATACCTGAATTACAAATCGACATTGTCGATTTATTCCAAAAATAGAGCTGATTGAATAAACCCAATAAATAATAGTAAGATGAAACCTAAAATGTGAGGGATCTTTTGGATCCATCATCAGATCGCCCTAATTAAATCTTAGTCTGGTGATGAATTAGGTTATTGGGATCGTCATGGTGAAATGAAGGTTGAGAAAAATTAAAATATCAAATCTTCCCAAGCCCTCTGAGAATTTTCTCCGGCGTGATAGGTAATTCCCGAATCCGCACACCACAAGCATTATATATTGCATTAGCGATAGCTGGTGCTGGTCCGTTTATAGGGATTTCGGCAACGGCTTTTGCCCCAAATGGTCCAGTGGGATCTGACGTATGAACAAATTCAGCGATTATCTCCGGCATATCTATCGCCGTATAAATATGATAACTTGTGAAATCAGTGTTAATCGCCTTGCCTTTTTCATCAAATATCATATACTCACTTAGGGCCATCCCAATTGATTGAGGTATTGCACCTTCGGCCTGGCCTTCAGCCATTTTTGGATTAATTATTTGTCCGCAATCTGAAACCGAGACAATTTTATTCACTGTGACAATTCCCGTTTCAGTATCTACACTCACATCGGCAAATGTAGCGTTAAAAGGTGGTGGTGAATCATAACTGAGATGAGACGCGGTGGCCATTGGCTGCATCTGGAATTCCGAATAAAATGATTTAGTACAGATCTCTTCATAGGACAAACTTTTCAAGCCAGTCGTTACTTTCCCTTTTTCCAAAATTGCATTTGGGTCATCCAACAATTTTTGCCCCTGATCTAATATCTGTAATTTTAATTTTTCTGCTGCTTTTTTTACTGCACCACCTGATACAAATACGGTGCTGGATGCATATGCACCCGTGTCAAATGGTGTCAAATCAGTATCGGATGAGTAAACTATAATTTTATCCACGGATACCTCAAGAACCTCTGCAGCAATCTGAGCCATGGCGGTATCCGAACCAGTACCAATATCTGCAGCACCTACCATAAGGTTGAAGCTTGCATCCTCATTCATTTTGATAAACGCCGCCGCCATATCGATCCCGGGGATTCCAGAGCCCTGGCAGACTGCAGCCAATCCCACACCATGCTTAATTTCCCCATGGTTTAGGCGATTTCTTTTATCATCCCAATCCATTAGTTCTTTGCCTCGATGCAGACATTCCTCGACCCCCGTCGTATGGAGAACCATTTTAAATCCTTCACGTCCCTCACCAAGTATACTGGCAATAGGAATCTCATCCCCTTCCTCGAAGAAATTCTTTATCCTCAACTCTAAGGGATCAACTTGAAGTTTGATGGCAATTTCATCCATGAGACATTCCAATGCAAAAAATCCCTGCGGAGCGCCGTAACCGCGATATGCTCCAGCAATGGGTAGATTAGTGTACACTGCATCGGCATGTACTCTGAAATTCGGTGCCTTATATAAGGATAATACTTTTTGGGAGGTAACGGACATCACCGTTAAAGCATGTGAACCATAAGCACCGCTATTCTCCAGGATATTTAAGTCAATTGCGGTTATTTTTAAATTCTCATCAAACCCCAGCTTGATACGAACCCTTTGCGGATGCCTGGAGCGGGCGGCAAAAAATTCTTCTTTTCGAGTTAATTCTATTCGGGATGGCCTCCCTGTTTTCAGAGTTACTGCCGCACAAATTTCTTCATTGAGGATTTCCTGTTTACTTCCAAAACCACCACCAATCCTTGGCTTTATTACCCGAATTCTGGAAATGGGAAAATCAAGAACCTCGCCGACAATCCTACGGACATGAAATGGAACCTGAGTTGCAGTTCGAATAATTAATCGCTCATGCTCATCCATCCAGGTAAGTGTAATATGCGGTTCGATATGGGCTTGTTGAGCATATGGCGTCGAATACTCACCTTCGAAAACATATTTCGATAAATCAAAAGCGTTTTCCGGATCTCCATATTCAGCTGTAATCCGCGAGGCGAGATTGCGTTGGGCATCAAAAAGAAAGGGGGTATTCTTGATTTCCGGGTGAAGTACAACTTCATTGTCTTTTGATTTGTTCGGATCAAAAATAGCAGGGTACTCAGTATAATCCACCTCAATTAATTCTAATGCCTTTTCGGCGATTTCAATACTTTCCGCCGCGATTACAGCAACTTTATCCCCCACAAATCTTACCACTGGATTAAAGATCATTGTATCCCGCGGCGATGGTTCAGGGTAACCCTGGCCAGCTGTCGTATAATAATGAGGTTTGAAATCCTTATGTGTTAAAATTGCTGCAACTCCATCTAGAGCTAGAGCTTTTGAGATATCAATGCTATTGATTTTCCCGTGAGCTATAGGACTATATAAAAGTTTTAAATAGAGAAAATCTTTTTTGGGGATATCATCGGCAAATACTGCTTTGCCGGATGCCAATGCTTTTCCATCAACACGTTGAGTTTTCTTTCCAACTACCTTCATAATTGAGCCGCCTCCACCGGTTTTACATATCCGGTACACCGACAAAGGTTTCCAGCAAGAGTCTCTCTTATCTCGGATTCATTAGGTTGCTTATTTTTTCTAAATAATGCCACCAAAGAGATAAGCATTCCTGGTGAACAATAACCACATTGGATAGCACCTTTGTCTAAAAAACTTTTCTTAAGATTGTCAATTTCACCTGTTTTATCCAGATGTTCTAAAGTTTCTACGGTTTTCCCACCAAGGGATTCAACTAAAAGCATGCAGGAGTTATAAACATAGTTATCAACCAGCACTGAGCAACTCCCACAAGATCCAGTATCACAACCATATTTCACACTGAATAACTCAATTGACCTGAGATACTCCATCAATGTCAATCCCGGATGCCCGATATATTCCATCTTTAATTCATTTAATCGGAATCTTATCATCTGCCCTCCACCAATCGTTTCAGCGCTGTTTGTAAAAGAGCTCTTTTATATTCTCTGGAACCATAGTGATCATCCAAAAGATGACTGGATGACATGCCAATTATATTATCTATGCTTGATACATCAGGAGGGTTGGGTGTGGAATAATTAGATATTTGATTTACTTTCCCACCAATGCCAAAACTGACTGTGCTTGATGAAAATGTGCCTGCAGTTATCAAAAATGCGGGTGCAGAGCGAAGAAGTGCAAATCGCTCAACCAAAGTGTTGTCAATATCCATTTTGTTCAAATGTATTTGAGTGATGATGCCCTTACCATCCCATTGACTGATGGAAGTTGTTATCTTTTCTCCGTTGTATATATCAAGTTGGATATCCATAGTCTTTAATAGAATAATTAATTCTGAATCTAACCGCATTCTGGCAACCTCACCACCGATGGTCCGCTGATTGCGAATATTTTTTGAAAAACATGACCATCGGGCACATTCTGAAATAATCCCTGATAAACTATCTGCTATATTTTGTATGGATGTTTTTGCCCCAATTGTTATATCATCTCCATCTTGAATAATCTCTGATGTGATTAATGAATTGATATCAATGAGTGTAGATATATTTGAATTCTTTTCTACAACTAAATAACTGCCTCCTGCAAAATAGGCCGAATTATTACCAAATAATCCAAATGCTGTTATTAATGAGTCCGGTTTTTCTATTCTTGTAATGGATTGCCACATATTAAATAAAATTAATCCCTGTATTTTTCTTTGCTTGATCGATCATCTGTTCACTAATAATATTATGCTCTGTTATGAGTTTTGCTTCATCAAATTTCGATTCTCCTTTATCAATCAAAATTTCACCATTGACAATTAGATAATCTACAGGGTTTGTCCTTGCTGAAAAAACCAAAGCTGCTAACGGATCAGACATGCCTCCAGCGTATTCGATATGATTCATAGAAAATAATGACAGATCGGCTTGTTTTCCTATTGACAACTCACCAATATCATTCCTGCCGAGTGCATTTGCCCCCCCTTTCGTAGCCATCGTTAAAACATCTCTGGCACCCAGCCAATACTTCTCTTCCCGTAATCGTGATATTAACATTGCATTACGAATTTCCATAAGCATATTACCTGAGTCATTGGATGCAGAGCCATCCACACCCAGGCTGACATTTACACCCCCATCAAGCATTTCTCTGATTTTTGCGATACCCGAACCCAACCGCATATTGGAGGAAGGACAGTGGGATACCCCAGCACCTCGAGAACCCATCATTTGAATCTCTTTCTCATTCATATGAACACAATGAGCGAACCAGCTAAAATCCGTCATCCACCCCAGGGATTCCATGTATTCTACAGGTCGGAAACCCGTTTTTTCAAGGCAGAACTTTTCTTCATCAATTGTTTCAGCCAAATGTGTATGGATCATCAGATTATTCACTTTGGCGAATTCTACAGTCTGTCGCATCAATTCAGCTGTCACCGAAAATGGTGAACATGGAGCCAGAGACAATTTTATCATCGCCCCATCAGATTCATCATGATAGAGTTTCAATAGTCTATCTGTGTCCTGCTGAATTTCAGCTTCCGTCTGCACTGTGTCATCAGGTGGTAAACCACCTTGTGATCTCCCAAGGGACATTGATCCCCTCGTTGGTTGGAAACGAATGCCTAACTCCATCGCCGATTCAATCTCAGCATCTATTAATGCTGAACTTGTTTTCCGCGGGAAAATATACAGATGATCCGAACTCGTAGTGACACCCGACCTCATCAACTCAAGTAATCCGGTTTTTGTGCTGATACGGACAGCTTCTTCTGTCAACTCGCGCCAGACTTCATAGTGATTTGTCAGCCAGCTAAATAGAGGTTGATCCTGCATTAGTGGAATATTTCGGGTGAGTGTCTGGTATAAATGATGATGAGTATTGATGAATCCTGGAAGTACTACCATTCCACCAGCGTCAATTTCTTTGTCGGCCTGCCCAATGAAATCACCTGGACCAATAGATGCAATCATACCATCCTTTAATAGAATGTGACCACCACTGAATTCATCTCCCGAAGAATTCATTGTAGCTATCATTAGTGGATTTTTAATTAATATTGTTGACATATTTTTTCTTCTAAGTTGTTGGGCTAAAGCCCATTTCCAACCAATCTTCAACACCGCCCTAAAGGATGGTGTTAGTCATTATTTTAGGTTGTTTTCTCACTAACCCTACCATTTATGAATTACCGATTCATAATATCTCTTGACTAAAGCCCATTTCTATCCCATCATTAACTCCGCCCTGAAAGACTGTGTTAATCAATAGTTTAGGTTGTTATCTCACTAACTCTGCAATTCATGGCAGGGTTAAACACCACCCTGAAGGGCGGTGTTAGTCAATCTATTAAAGTATAATGACACACTAACAATGATATCACTTATGTTATGTGTATCATAATAATTATCCCTCAAACCAAATACACACATTTCGCTGAAGAGCAATGCAATTTAATATTTGTTATAAATTCTACAACACAACCCAAAAGGACGGTGTCAGCCTTTACTTTGGATTGTTATCTCACTAACCCTGCCATTTATGGCAGGGTTAAGACATCAATCAAACTGGGCTTTAGCCCTACATCCTTCTGAAATTATGCTTATTAATAAATTCTTCGCACTCTTCTTTCCATGTCTTTTTTCTATGATGTTCATCCTGATTTTTTATATAGCTCCTCACCCTGTTTACCTGCGATTCAGAAATGGAAACTGCATAATATTCATCTGCCCACTTAAATTTTGTATTTGTCAGATGATTTTTATTTATCCAGAATGAGGATTCACCTTTTATTGATTGCATTACTTCTGAAATATTCTGAGTGCTGCTTAGAGACATTAGACAATGGATATGATCTTTATGACCATTTATGAAATCGATATAAATATCTTTATCAACAGCATTATCCTTGATATGAATCAAAATTGGCTTTTTATTTATATCCGTTAGAAATTTAGTTCTATTTTTTGTCCCCCATACACAATGTAACCATATTCTTACATAAGACACAATTATCTCCTTCTGATAATGTTCTAATATTGGGCTAAAGCCCATTTCCATCCAATTCTTTTACACCACTCTGAAGGGCGGTGTTAGTCAATTTACTTTATATTAAACACCGCCCTGAAAGACTATGCGAGTCATTAGCTTCAGGCTATTATATCACTAACCCTGCCATTTATGGCAGGGTTAAGACGTTAATCAAACTGGGCTTTAGCCCAACCAAACAGTCCTAATTTTTGAATAATGTATTATCTTTTAGATTTTCATACAATACCCACATCTTAATTATTTGTGATGTATTGAAAGAGGAATCATTGGGTATATCTGCATCAAGTACCGAGAAATCTTTGGTTGAGAGAGAAATTGTTAGATGATCGCTCGTAAATACCAGTTGATTACTTTTGACAATCAGTGTCTCCATTTTATCATCACTTCTATATTTTATTTCAGGTCCATTCAGATACCAGACATTATCCTCATTTTCAAAAACATCCAGTGATAAGCAAAATCTGGGTTTATCCATAAACGGTTGCCCCGCTGTAGGACAAAATGTAGTGCAGTCGCCACATTCATTACAGGCATCGACAATATTAAAAATCTGTGGCTCTTGATGAAACACAATTGGGGATGATTTTTCTATTTTATGGCTATCACCATCCCCAAAAATCTGCCAGGTATTGTATTTATCAGGATCAATCCTATATGTTTGATTTGCCCTGTTTGGACATACACTGACACAGATATTGCATTCATCATCGCAATACAGGCATCGGGATGCTTCCAATCGAGCTTGATCTTCAGTCATGGTTTTACTTATAAGTTCAAAATCCATTTTATCAAGATTGACAAAATCATGTATTTTCTGACCGAATTTTCTCTCCGCCAGTAGATTCTGGTAATGTTCCGGTTTGAGATTTTTATCCACACCAACATATTTAAGATTATTCTTTATTTTTAAATAGTCCAATATTTTATGGGCAGAATGCTGACCATCACCAATTGCATTAATCACGGATGATGCACCTCTAATCAGGTCACCACCGGCAAATACTCCAGTTAAGGCTGTTGCTGCCGATGCGGCAGGAATGTCTATTTCAGATTGCGAAATGAAATCATATTCTACATCCTGACCAATTGCCGGAATGATCGTATCAAATTCCAAATCAAATTCTGATCCATCTATCTTAATAGGTCTTGCCCGTCCGCTGGAATCTATATCACCCAGCTGCATTTTGCTACAGGTCAGAACAAGTGCTTCATTATTTTTGGTTATTTTTTCCGGGGCTGTAAGTTGTTGAATGACTATCCCTTCTTCTAATGCATCCTCTACTTCGATATAATCGGCTGGCATCTCATTTTTAGTTCGCCTATAAAGAATCGTAACCAATCCACCTTTTCCACACAATCTCCATGCTGTTCTTGCCGCATCCAAAGCAGTATTACCACCGCCAATCACTGCAATCCGATTACCGAGATAAATTTTACCACCGCTCTTGATCCGCGCCAAGAAATCCAATGGTTCAATGACTCCAGATACTTCTTCGCCGATGATACCCAACTTTTTATTCAATTGAGCGCCAGAAGCTAGATAAACAGCATCAAACTCAGAACGAATATTTTTAAATTTCCTAGCGTCTATTTTTGTATTGTAGTGAATGGTTATACCGACTGATTTTATTGTTTCAATATCCAGTTTGATGGTTTGATTATCCAGTCTAAAAACAGGAATCCCACTGGATACCATACCTCCAGCTTCACTTTTTGATTCGTATAAAACTACCTCAATTCCTGCCACAGCTAAAAACCAGGCACAGGATAATCCAGATGGTCCAGCACCGATCACCGCCACTCTTTTTCCAGTTGAGGCATTATTTTGAACACTGTAATCTCTTGCCGCTTTTTCAGTTACAAATCTCTTAATCTCCCTTATCAATAGTGGATTGTCAATATTTTGCCGCGTACATTTTAGCTCACATAAATGATCACAAACATATCCAGTCACTCCAGGCAGAGGATTATTCGCTCGTATAGCTTCATAGGCTAAATCATATTCACCTCTGGCAGTGTGATACATATACATTGGGATGTTCTGATCGGTGGCACAATTCTCAATGCAGGGGGCACTGACACAGTCGAAATCTGTCAATTCCCGTGCGGTTTTAATATTGTTATAATTATCTGTTCTGCTCTGGTAAAGCGGATCATCCATCACATTATCTGCATATTTAATGAGATTTGTTAAACCGGATTGCCGGACATTGTTGCCAGCATTATTGCCAATTTGGACGTATTCCTCAATGGTCTTTGCATCAACAGTTTCCATGCTTTTGGATAAATTACTCAAATATTGTTTCAACCGGGTATACCCACCGGGTTTCAAAATATCTGTACAGGTTGTTACTGGTCGGATATTACAGGAGATTACATCGGCAAAATTGAATGCATCCACACCAGCTGAAAACGATATATCTAAACATCCATTAAAATGACTCTGCAGTAGGGCAGCAACATTTATGCTGATTGGATGCAATGCTCGGCCACTCAAATATGACATATTCTCCGTTGATGGAAAGATCGCTTTTGTATTTTTTACCTCAAGAGTGTTTGTAAGCTTTAGCCCAAATTCAACTCCTGCACGACTCGCAGATTTCTGCAGATTATTAATCAAGATCAATGATTCATCATATTTTAGGTCATGTTCAAAAGCTTCCTCAGGGACAATTACATGTTCAAACCCAGTGAGATTATTGAGAATATTGCGCAATTTATCTGGGCCAAGAAGGGTGGGATTTAGTTTTACAGCCGTATGATAATGCCGTACTTCTAAAAAATATCTGGCAATCTTTTCGATTTCATCAGGCGGACAACCATGCATCGTCGATAACGTGAGATTATCGGAAATTCTTGAGGGAATATCTAGTTCATGGACTGGAAATAGCCCATCGAGTTGATCCAATTTCTTGTGTAGGTCATCCGAACAGTTTTCCATAAGATCCAAAAATCCCTGAACATTTTTATTCAGGATCCCATCCAAATTGTACCCGGCGCTCATGTTAAAAATCGTTCCGAGATCTTTGCTGTGGTCCCAGCCAAGGTAAGATTTAAGTACATGAATCATAATCCAGGCATTCAAATATTCATCATAAGATTGCCGAAGTTTTAGTTCCTGTGACCACTCACAATTATACCCTTCATCTTCCATATCGATACATGGTTTGGACACTTCCAGTTCATCAAGAGTCTGAATCGTCTTTAATTCAATATATCGCGCTCCGCATAACCAGGAGGCAATAATATTCTGGGAAAGTTGACTATGTGGGCCAGCTGCAACCCCAAGGGGTGCATCCAATTTATAGCCATACCGGATCATTTTGAATGGATCATTTTCCCGGCTAATAAAAAATTGATCCCGGTTAATCCCAAGCATAGAATTAATGGATTTATATTCTTCAACTATCCAATTGAAAAGAGTGCGAATGGGAATGGGAGTCAATTTATCTGACACAAATACTATCCCTTTAATTTCCTTAAATCATGGAGGAGTAAATTCTTCAAAACTTGCTGGCGATATTTGGCTGTTGCTCGGATATCATCTATTGGATAAATATCCCTGGCAATATTCTCAGCAATTGATTCATCATTTTCCATTGAAAGAAATGATTTACAACAATTATTAAGAGATACAATTGTTGGGGCGACTGAGCCTGCCATGATACCTATTTTTGATATGGATTTTTCACCCACAGTCCAGCCCATCGCATAGTTTATCACAGAAATTGCCATGGATTGTCGCAATCCCAGTTTATAAAATTTTGAGTTATCAAATTGATTTTTTAACTGGATAGATACCAGTATTTCACCCGGTTTCAAAGCTGTTTTCCCCGGACTCAAAATGAAATCCTGAATAGCCATTTTTCTTGAACCCAAGGCCGATATCAACTGTAATTTAGCGGAGTACAGATACAACCCAGGGAGTAAATCACCTGCAGGAGATGCATTGCATATATTCCCTCCGATGGTTGCCCGATTCCTGATTTGGGTTCCCGCAAATTCTTTGCATGCTTGACTCAGGCATGGAAGATATTTGTGAACAATATGATTTTTGCGAATATCTTCTATTGTGACCAGAGCACCTATTTCGATGATTCCATTTTCCTCTGAAATGCTGCCATATCCTGGAAGATGTTTTATATCAATTGCTATTTTAGGCAGCGGTAATCCAGTTCTATATCGCGGCATGATATCTGTCCCCCCTGCCAGGATGGAATAATCATTTCCCTTTTCCTTCACAAGAATTTCTTGAAGTTCTCGGATAGAATTTGGACACAGATATCTCAACTGTTCTTTCCTGTATTTTCTATAGCGTCAATGATTTTTGTATATCCCGTGCATCGACAGATATTTCCCGAGAGACCATCTTTAATTTGTTGTCTTGTTGGTTGATGAAAATCTTCAAGGATCTGTTCACCGCTGATGATCATTCCGGGTATACAGTAACCACATTGGACTGAATGGTCATCTATAAATGCCTGTTGCAATTTTGTCAATTCAATTTCTGGAGAGATTCCTTCAATAGTTGTGATTTCTGTTTGGTGGGCTTCTACAGCAAGAATCAGGCATGAATTCACCGTTTTACCATCCATTACAATCGTACATGCCCCACATTCACCTTCTCCACAAACTTCCTTTGCTCCAGTGAGTTTTAATTCATCCCGCAACAGATCAAGAAGACGAAGATGTGTTGGTATCCGGCGATTATATTCTTTGCGGTTAACCGTTAATTTCAAATCAAAGAATGATGTGTTTACTTTGGATGCCATTATTTAATGTAATAATTCTTTCAAGCTATTTTCTGCTGATTCAATATTCGGTGAAACCGATTCAGGTATTTGGCAATTTTTTGATGCTGAATTGATATCCTTTAAACCGGTACCCGTTGCCAGCACACCAATATTATCTGAGTTGGATATTCTATTTTCATTTGCAGCTTTTAGCATTCCGGCGTATGCTGCTGCTGATGCGGGTTCACAAAATATTCCAGTTGAAGATGACATTATTAACTGGGCCTGTAGAATTTCTGCATCTGATACAAGAATTCCAAATCCATTTGAATCCCGCACGGCAGCCAGGGCTTTTCCACCATCTTTGGGAAAATCAACTGAAATACTGTCCGCAATGGTTATAGATTTAACTGGAACAATCTCACCACCACTTTCCAATGCATTCACAACTGCGGCTGAATTTTCGGATTGAACGGCAACAAGAGCAGGAATCTTTGTTATCCAACCAAGTTTGAAGAGATCATAGAATCCTTTATATACAGCACCTATTATGCAGCCATCCCCAACAGGCACATAAATCTGGTCTGGTGATTTCCAATTCAACTGTTCGGCAATCTCGAAAGCGATGGTCTTTTTTCCCTCTGACATAACTGGGTTAATACCTGTATTTCTTGAATACCATCCGTGTCGTTTAGTTAATTCAAAGGATAAATCAAAGGCATTATCATAACTCCCGTTTACCGGTAATAACTTAGCGCCGTATTGGAGGATTTGAGTTAACTTCGCTATTGGTGCACTATCCGGTGCCAGGATCAATGCTTTAACATCATGAAAAGCGGAAAGACATGCCAATGACGCGGCAGCATTGCCGGTTGAGGCAGCAATTATGAGATTTTCACCGAGTTCCTTTGCATGTTGAATCCCTAATTCGCTGGCCCGATCTTTTAAAGATCCACTCGGATTGCGTGTATCATCTTTGATATATAATTGGTTAAAATGTAGCTCTTTGGCAATGTTGGGAAATTCAATCAATGGCGTTGCCCCAACCCGAATATTCTTATTTTCCGGTGATTCATTAACTGGTAGCAATGGCAAATAACGCCAAACCGAATCAATAGCTGTTTTGATCAGATCCTCTTTTTTCCAAATCGAATTTATATAGTCATAATCAAAAACATAATCAAGATTACCACCGCAATCACAGGTATATCTAAATGGTTGGACAGGAAATTCATTCCTGCACTGAATACAGGTGAGATTTAATAGTTTTCGGTAAATTCTATCCATTTTATTGTGATATCTCTAATCAGCTGAATTTAGCAAGCAAACCGGTGCGGTCATTAAAATCATTAATGAGATTATCCCATTCATCTACTTTTGAATATTGATCGGACCAATAATTATCGTCATACCACTGGGCATCCAATTCTTCCATTGATTTACCCTGCTGCTCCACCCAGGTGAAATATTTTAGATTGTGCATTCGTTTTTTATCAAGGTAGGTCAAATCAATAATTGCATCTGTGCCAATTTGCTGCAGGTGACCTTCGAAATCGATTGCTGCCTGCCGAGCGGTATAATTATTGTTATTTTGACGTTCCTCCTGTAACCTGGATTGATACATTTCCATAGAATCTGTTGCTACGGTGAAAATGCAATCTTGTTTATTCCATTCATAGTATTTGGCCATCTTAATAGCACCCATGATATTGGCTATTGAGGATATCCCAAAATGATGTAATGTGCTCACAATATTTTGATCGACACCACGATCGATGAGCTCCATATGTCCTTCCGGTTCATTGAATAGACGCATAAGATGGATATTCACTTCATCGTCGATTCCTGCCACCATATCCATATTTTTTAAATTATGAATCCATGGCACATGTTTATCACCAATACCTTCGATCCGATGAGCTCCGTAACCATTATAAAGTAAAGTGGGACATTGTATAGCTTCACCGGCACAAATTTGAATCAGTGGATATTTCTTCCGTAATAATTCCCCTGATCCCAATGCTCCAGCGGATCCCTGTGTTAAAAACAATCCGCTAAATCGGGATGATGTATCCCTCTGGGACTCAAAGACATCCTGCATGGCTCTGCCGGTGACAGCATAATGCCACATAGGATTACCAATTTCCTCGAATTGATTGAGGACGACAATTTTATCGCCCCGTTCGGCTTTGAGCTCTTTTACCTTATCGTAGATTTCTTTCACATTGCTTTCGCTGCCTGGTGTTGCAAAGATTTCCGATCCAACCGTTTCCAACCATTCAAATCTCTCACGAGACATGCCTTCAGGAAGAACTGCAATAGCCTCACAACCCAATAAATAGGAATCATAAGCGCCGCCGCGACAATAATTACCTGTAGATGGCCAAAGGGCTTTTTGAGTGGTTGGATCAAATTTTCCCGTTATCAGTTTTTCAACCAAAGGTCCAAATGTAGCACCCACCTTATGGGCCCCTGTGGGGAAGTATTTTCCAAGAAGTACAAAAATACGCGCTTCCACTCCAGTCAATTCAGTGGGTAGCTCCACATAGTTTACATTGCCATAACCGCCGCCTTTTTCGATGGGTTCATTTTTCCAGGTGATCCTGAATAGATTTAAGGGATCAAGGTCCCAAAGTCCAATCCCTTTAAGTTTTGCTTTAATCTTATCAGGGATAAGTTCAGGGTTTGCCATTTGCCTGTATGTAGGAAGTATGATATTTCTTTCCCGACATCGTTTTATGGTATTCTCAAGAATTTGGTTTTGTCTGTCCATTTGATTATTTATTTATTTTATTAAGTAGATTTGAAATTTTTTCCACAGGATTATCTACTGTTATTAAAAACATCATTGCTGCGATGATAAAGGGTTTGTAACTGGCTTCAAGATATGTCTCTTTTCGGTACCTTTCAAAAACACTAGCGCTAACCTCACCTTGCTCACAACTTACTCCTGTAATATCAGCAGGCAGACAATGCATGTATAAGGCCGAGCCATTTTTTGTTAATTTCATTTTGTCTTCGGTACATTCCCAGTCCGTAAATCTGCTGTTATTTATCAGGCATTCCTGTTCAAGATCTTTTAGGGATTCGTCATTTCCGGTCATGAGCAGCTCAGTTCTTTTTTCCATTACATGAAAGGGTGCCCATGATTTTGGATAAACTACATCTGCATTTGTGAAAGCATCAGTCATACTGTTGGTAATCGTAAATTCACTCCCAGCCGTGATAGCATTTGCCCGGGCGCTGTCTATGACATTGGGGATGAGGTCATATCCTTCCGGAAATGCCAGTGTCACATCGATACCAAAACGGGGTAGTAGTCCAATGATGCCCTGTGGAACTGACAGGGGTTTCCCATAACTGGGAGAATATGCCCAAGTCATGGCTACTTTTTTTCCTTTGAGTGCATCCAGTGATCCAAAATATTGTTTGAGCATGGCAAGGTCACTCATACTTTGGGTAGGATGATCTATATCGCATTGCAGATTCACCAGTCCAGGTCGCTGATGCAAAGTACCTTCATTGAAACCCATATCCAGGGCCTCACCCACTTCCCTCATATAACTGTTGCCCTGGCCAAGAAACATGTCATCACGTATTCCAACAATTTGGGTCATAAAGGATAACATATTTGCGGTTTCTCGAACTGTTTCACCGTGAGCAATTTGAGATTTTTTCTCATCCATGTCCATAACTGCTAAGCCGAGGGCATTGGCTGCAGATTGAAAACTATAGCGGGTTCGGGTACTGTTATCCCTGAAGATTGAAACGGCCAAACCAGTATCAAACTGACGAAAGGATTTACCCTCTTTGTGTAAATTCCTAAATAATTCAGCTACATTAATTGTTGCTTTCAATTCTTCGATGGAATGTTCCCAGGTAAGAAGAAAATTTTTGCTAAAATTTTCAATACCTCTTAAATCATCAAAATTAAATTTCATTATAATAAGTTGATTAATAATTTTTTGTATAAATGGAAGGAATCGCCGCGTACATTGCTGCTGCTTTTACCAAATCTTTTTTCCATGTAATTTCATTTGGTGAATGAGCCTGATCTTCAGCTCCAGGTCCAAATCCAATACAAGGAATACCAAACATACCCATTATTGAAACACCATTTGTCGAGAATGTCCATTTGTCAATTAACGGATCAGACTTAAATAATCCTCGATATGCTTCTGCCAGGGTTTTTGTCGCTGAATGTGTCTCATCTATAAGCCAGCTTGGGAAATATGCATCACTGGGATAGGTTAATCCCTTATAAGAAGGTTTGGCATAATCATACATTCTTACTTCAGCCCCAACTGCTGTTACGGAAGGAAGATTTCGAATTTCATTTAAGGCAGATTCTGCAGTTTCGCCAACGGTCAATCGCCGATCAACTGATATTGTACATCCATCCGCCACAGCGCATCGCGAAGGAGAACTAAAATAAATTTGTGAAACTGTGAGACTTCCCTTACCAAGAA